>WNFW01001002.1_pt1 | contig 18837 bp, 15 predicted proteins | sample 5400131 | NCBI WGS metagenome assembly WNFW01 (sample SAMN13153362, study PRJNA577476) | soil metagenome | isolation source: 20 cm soil or saprolite under grassland replicate 1 | place: USA:California | collected 2016-06-15 | reverse complement strand
ATGCCTACCGTCGACATCATATCGACGGTGGTGAAGAGAGCATCGATGAATGAAAAATGCTCGATAAGCATGTATCCCACAATACCTAGCGCAAGTACACCCAGAACAAGCGAGATTGCGATCCTGAGATGGCGTATGGATGCTTTTTGATTCATAAGATTGTTCCTATTTGTGCCTTTAAACAAATTAATCCAGATACTGTAGGGGCCGATTTATCGCGCCCACCGCCGATTTATCGGCCCTCGGTGTCGGTTCTCATGCCCACATTCTATAAGTAATGTTCATAATACTTCCTTCTGTTCAGATAAGGAACAAGAGGCGATATTTTTCTATCTGCGCGAGCAGAGTTTCCGAATGTATATAAATATCCTTGATCACATTTATAGGAATTACTGATTAATTCTAACTCATTTCTTCACTCTTTCAGATCACAGATAGGCCAGCAATATCACGAGAATATCTCAGTTTCTCCTTGTAATACCGATTTACGCCATATGCATTATAATGATAGAAATCGAAGCATATGCTGAAACAAGGAGGCCCACGTGCTGAAACGTAAACGTCCGCAAGAAGAAATATTTTCCTCCTTTGGCTGGTGGGATAGAGGATGCTTTCTCAATCAAATGACCGGTGATCGCTGCGATTACATCGAATCTTGTATCACAAAAACATTCGGAAACAGATCGCTGGCGCAACATCAGATTTTAGAGGTAGGGTGTGGCGGTGGTTTGATTTGCGAACAACTTGCACAGCGTGGGGCTGACATGGTAGGCATAGATCCCTCACAAGGTGCATTAGATACTGCTGCATCTCATGCCGAGGAACAAGCATTGGGACAACACATCCACTATCAACAAGCTTATGCCGAATCATTACCTTTTGCGGATGGCAGTTTTTCCGCTATCGTTTGCTTTGATGTCTTAGAGCACGTGAGTGACCTGAAAGCCACCATTAAGGAGATTACGCGCGTCCTTGCTCCTGGGGGTGTCTTCGTCTTCGATACCATCAATCGCACATTTTTGGCGCGTGCCATTTTGATCTGGTATGGCGAAAACTTTCCTAGTGGTGGCTTACAGCCGGGAATTCATAACTATCATGCCTTCATCAAACCAGTAGAATTACAGAACTTGATTTCAGCGAATGGCTTACACGTGCAAGAATTGAAAGGCTTCATGCCTCGCGGTTTCGTTAATGGCCATTTTAAAATGGGTACAGGCTGGTTTAAAGGTGTAGCCTATGTCGGCTATGCTACTAAAGGGCGCTCCTCAATTTAGACAAGCCAGTCCTTTTTCTCTTCCCTGGACATCGTACTTTTCTTCACTGCCTCAGCAAAACTCTGTTTTTTCTGCTGGCTGAACGTGTTTCGCGCCGCCTGGGCAGTTTGACGACGGTCAAGTGTAGGAATGGGTTGACTATTATTCAACATAGTTCCAAACTGCTCTACGCCTACATGGAAAAAATTTGCCAGTCGTTCTAGTTGACGTTCACTTAGACTGACCAACTCAATCACTCCATCCTCAAATTTTTTCCACACATCAATGCCTAGCCTCAACCCGCGAGCAGTCTCTACCAGGCTCAGCCCTGTGTGTTCTCGCAACTGCCTCAGCCCGCCTTGAGCCATCGAAGGGCTAAAGACCCGATCTAACGTAGTCGCAAACGCGCGCTGTGTCAGTGGCAATATTTCAACCTGCTGAACATTCTCTTCGCCTGGTTCAGTAATGTGATATGCAGCGATAAAATCAATCAATGACTCTTGCGCATCGGGATGATCGCGCAACAAAGCGAGTTGTCTCTCTTTATCTCTAGCTTCCTCCGCGGCTAACCAGGCCATCTTTAAGTGTTGTAATTCATCATTATTCATATCTCTTTCCTTGCCTTTTCTTCCACGTCTTCAAAGTTGTTGGTTCACCTGTACATGCATTGTCTTTTCTCTCAGGATGCACTCACGCAGGTAACTACGCGCCCGCTCATATCGCAAGCGAATAGTTCGTTCAGTCCGCTTGCAAATCACTGCAATATCATCCCATTTCATATGCTCGATAGCACGCAGCACCATAATCTTGCGATCTAATGGATCAGACAAAAAGGTCAGAATGCGCAGGCTCTCCTCGTTTGCGTGTAAATGTTCATATTGATCTTCGGGATCTGCCACATCTGCCGAAGGCAATGACCCATCACTATCTGACGGTGCCTGTTGCAAAGGTTCCATCAATGAGCGAGGTATATGGTAGGGTCGACCTGTAGGTCGTCCTTCATCATCCCGTTGATAACGCAAACCCTCCTGTCTCAAAATACGATTGAACTCATCGACGCAAAGGCATCTGACATAATGGATAAAATTTTGTGTCATAAATATTTCTTTTGGATTCATCGCCTCGCGCAAAAGATGCTCACCCATATTCGCGATAGCCTCTTCACGCAAATCTGGTCGATGACGCAATCCCCAGGTGTGACGTTGAAATTCTGGGGCGCTTCGTTCCAAAAGTACTGTGCACAACATACGAACTGACTCATTATCGCCTTTAGCGCGGAGATCGCGAATACCTAATACCAGTTCGATCTCGCTAATCTCAAAGTGACCATTGAGATTTCGGCGTCTCAGGCGCTCCTCCAGTGTGGGGTCATGTGGGTCTATCATCCTTGCTTCCCCAAATACATATTAGAGCAGTCTTGATTTATGCTCTTATATACAACTTCTTTTTAGCCTTCAAAAATCGGAAACACTGTTTACAAAGATAGCATAACAGAATTATACATACGTGAAAAGCCATCCTATCCAAACTGTAGGGGCGGGTGGGATGAGGACGATGGGTGGGGGCGCTCGCGCCGCCCATGTGCCCATCACGAACCCTGTTTCTACATTGCTATTCTCACCTTTCACCACCAAATTTCTCTCTACGTTACCTCTAGTCAATGAACAAAAACTGTTGAGTTTGCTCTATTTGGGTAAACTGTTTATACTTTGTCAATGAGTATAGATCAACTTGATAAACATCGCCAGAAGCCTTGTGGAGGGCAAGCGTATTGGATACCCATGAAAACATTGCTGAGTCAATAGAAACCCCTGAGATCACGAAGCAAACTCCAATAGTACCCTCTTCTTCTACAGAACAACAGGGAGATAAAACACTGCCTTTGCATATAGTTCCATGGCTCTTTAAGTGGTTTCGGGTAAATACGTTCGCTCCACACTTCCTTTCGGGTACCTGGTCTCAACCCATCTTTGGTTATTTGGTTGCAGGTGTCGGCCAACTGTTAATTGTCATAGGACTTTTAGCACTTTTCCATACCTATCACTCCTTTCGTTTTCTAGAAGGCCCACTCATTCTCTTCATTTTGCTGGTCGCTCTTGGCTGGGGTGCTGGACCAAGTATCGTGGCTCTGTTTGTCGGGGCCGTCCTGCTGATTTTCTTAGTTTTTCCCCCCACTTTTTCGGTGAGCTTGGACGAATCGTCAGATGTAATTGAAATCTTGTTGTATATAGCTGTTGGACTAACGATTAGTATCCTCGCCAGCAATACTGAACGAGCTCGCCGTAAGTCTGAGCAGCTACACCTTCGATTGGATACGATTATCGATGCGATCCCAGATGCAATAGTGTTATATGACCTGGCAGGCAGACGCACCCAACAGAATCGGGTGGCACGCGAAAGGGGCGATGCAGAAAACCCTCCCCTTACAGTTGAAGAAATGCCAGACCAACTTGCGATCCGTCGGGAGGGAGGTGAGCCTTTCCCATTTGAAGAGATGCCTCTCGTCCGCGCTCTAAGAGGAGAGACCGTAATCGGAGCAGAGTTGTTGTATCGTGTTCCTGTAAAGCAACAGGATCGCCTGGTCTCTGTGAGCGCAGCCCCATTACACGCTCCTTCCAGTAAGTCGATTGAGGGCGCGGTGACCATTACTCATGATCTCACAGAACATAAGCGCATAGAGGATGCACTGCGAGCGAGCGAGGAGCGTTACCGCACTATTGTTCAGACAGCTAACGAGGGCATTTGGCTCATCGACACCGAAGCCCGTACCCTCTATGCAAACAATCGGATGGCCGAGCTGTTGGATGTCAACGCAGAGGATATGCTTGGTCACACGGTGTGGGAGTTCGTCTATCCAGAAGATGAATCAGCTGGTTACTCACACATCAGAAGCAACTTGCTTGGCAATTATGAGCAGTTTGATTTCCGTTTACGTCGTAAAGATGGTCGTCCGTTATATACACTTGCCTCCACCAGCCCAATAAGAAACGAGCAAGGGACAATCATCGGGGCATTGGCCATGTTTACCGATATGACAGAACGTAAACGAGCAGCAGAGCAAGAACATTTTCTTACCCAGGTTAACAAAGTACTGAACTCTTCCTTGGATTACCACAATACTCTTACCGGCGTTGCCCAATTGATCGTTCCACAGCTTGCTGACTGGTTTACTATTGACCTGGTAAATACAGAGGGGCAATTTGAATTGGTCGAGGTCTACCATAAAGATCCTGCTCAGGTTCAATGGGCCAAAACACTGCGTGAAAAATATCCCATCGATCCTAATGCTCCTACAGGTATTTCACAAGTCGTACAAAGCGGTCAATCTGAGCTCTATTCAGAAATTACCGATAAGATGCTCATAGCATCTATCCAAAATGAAGAGGAACTGACCATCGCGCGGCAAATTGGCTTATCATCTGTGATGTATGTTCCGTTGATTGCTAGTGGGAGAACTATTGGAGTTATTTCGTTTGTCTCAACAGAGTCAAGAAGAAAGTACGACCAACATGATCTAACACTCGCAGAAGAAGTCGGTCGCCGGGCTGGTGTAGCCATCGAGAACGCTCAGCTCTATCGAGGCGTAAAGCAGGCACGTGATCAATTAAACATTATCTTGCAAGGTGTTGCCGATGGAATCATCGTCCACAATAAAGATGGCCAGATTATTTATGCTAACGAGGCAGCCACACAGTTGACAGGCTATGCTTTGATACAAGCCATGATGGAAACGTCACCTCTAGGCTTTCTTTCCAAATATGAGATGATAGATGAACAAGGGAATCCCTTTCCTCATTCCCAACTTACCCATCGACTAGTTTTTTCCGGTGAACAGGAAGCCCAGGCAATAATAGGCTACCGCAACACAACTACCCAGCAGCCCGAACGCTGGACCTTTGTCAAATCACGTTCCGTTTCTGATGAGCATGGCGAAGCAAACTATGCTATCACAATCATACATGATATCACTGAGCAGAAAATGGCTGAAGAAGTCCGTCGGCAACTTGCTGCCATTGTACTCTCTTCTTCTGATGCTATTGTTGGGAAAACGCTCGATGGGATTATCACAAGTTGGAACGCGGCTGCGGAGAGTATGTACGGATACTCTGCTGAGGAAATTATTGGTAAGTCAATTATGCTCCTTTTCCCGCCAGATCGCCAGGATGAATTGACAGCGATTATGGCGCAGATTAAAAAAGGCGAGGGGCTTGATCACTATGAAACAACGCGGCTGAAAAAAGATGGTTCCATTCTCAATGTTTCTGTCGCTGTTTCACCCATTAAAGATGGTGCAGGCGAAATTATAGGCGCTTCTGCCATTGCGCGTGACATCAGCGAACAAAAGCGGCTGCAAGCCGAACTATGGAAGTCCAAGCAACAGCTCGAGGTGATTTTGGAAAACATTGCTGATGGCATCAGTGTACAGGACGTAAACGGAAATATCGTGTATATGAATGAGGCGGGCGCGAAACTTTGCGGATATACTTCACTTGCCGAGTTTTTCCGGGTACCTGATTATCAAATTAAAGCAGGATATACACTCCAACGCTTTGAAATATTTGATGAGCGGGGGACTCCTTTCCCTCCTCATGAACTCCCTGGATCCCGTGCGTTGCGTGGCGAGAAATCTCCCCAGGCTATTGTGCAATATTTCGATAAAGCTTCGAAACAACGACGATGGTCCTTAGTGAAAGCACAACCTATCATTGATGAAAAAGGCGAAGTACAACTTGCGGTCGCCATTTTTGGCGATATCACTGAATCATACGAGCAACAGCAGCGCAAAGACGAGTTTATCAGTATGGCCAGCCATGAACTCAAAACCCCTGTGACTAGCCTGAAAGGTTTTACGAACGTACTGCAACGACGATTAACACAACACGGCGATGAACAAACATTGCGTTATCTTTCACGCATGGATTCTCAACTTAACAAGCTCGCAAAAATCATTAATGATTTATTAGATATTTCTAAAATGCAGGCAGGTCAACTCTCCTTTCACTATGAACCCTTTGATTTGGATTCGCTTATTCGGGAAACAGTGGAAGATGTGCAGGCCGCTACACTCTCTCATCAATTTTTGATTGAGGGGGAAACGGGTATACAGATTTCAGGAGATAAAGACCGCCTTGAGCAAGTATTCGTCAATCTTCTTACCAATGCTGTTAAGTATTCTCCGAAGGCGGACAAGGTGCTGGTTTCGCTCACACACACACAGCAAGAGGCTATTGTATGTGTGAAGGATTTCGGTATCGGTATTGATGATGCCCATCATCAAAAGATATTCGAGCGATTCTATCAAGTAACTGATCCACTAGAAAAGACGTATCCTGGTCTAGGCATGGGCCTTTATATCTCACAAGAAATCGTCAATCGGCATCATGGTCGCATGTGGGTTGAAAGTAGAAAAGGCGAAGGCGCAACCTTCTACGTTGCATTGCCTATCTTACAGGAAACAAATTTGAAATCCCTGGATTAAACATAAAATAAAGGTGAACAATATCTATGCAGAGCAAAAAGAAAAAGCTCCTCATAGTTGATGATGAAGAAGACATTTTAGAGTTTCTCAAGGTTATCTTAGAAGAGGAGGGCTATAGCGTCATTACCACAGACAAAGATGACTATCTCGAGAAGCTACATGATGATAGCCTTCCCGACCTCATCTTACTTGACTTGCTGCTTTCAGGGAAAGACGGACGGGAGATTGTCGCATATCTCAAAATGCAGGAAAATACCAAACACATTCCTGTCATTATGTTCTCGGCTCATCCGAACGCGCAAGAAATGTCAAGCAATGCTGGAGCCGATGATTTTGTAGCAAAACCTTTTGAAATTGATCTACTTTTGAGCAAAATAGCCATGCACCTCAAATGACTCCAATGGCTACGTGATACAATATCTAATAAAGAGGTATTAGAAAGATGGAACAAGAAAACGAAGCAACACAACTAGAAACAACCACGCAAAAATCTACCATACCACCCCTCCCGCACTGGCCAACATCCAAACCTGGCCCTATGGTAACTGAGCCACCATCAGGAACAAAACGCGTGCCTCACCGTACAGAGCAAGTAGTTGAGATTGATTATGATCAGGAACGCGGGGTGCCAACCACTAGTCGCATCGAAGAGTAAAAAGGGCAAAGGATTACGAGTTATAGCGTCGGTGGAGGGAATCGAACCCACGACCTAGGCTTTAGGAGAGCCTCGCTCTATCCACTGAGCTACACCGACATGCTGTTCTCACGGTGCTAGTATAGCATGAGGTAGCAGAAGTGACAAGATTGCTTTTTGATTAACCGTGTGTCGGAGGTTCGAGTCCTCTCAGCCCTACTCAACGAATCCAGGCATTTCCTGGGTTCACTCTTTTTACCTCATTGTTTGATATCGATTTGACATCTACCAGCTTAAGATACCGCTTTTTAATGAAATAACTCCTCCATTGAGCTATGAAAGCACGTGGCCAGACGACGCGTGCTTTTTGTATACAGCCAATGATGTCACCCTCTGTGCAGGTATCGCGTGATTTATACAGAGGGTCGAGTTTAAAATCTCTCTTATACCTTTCATCGGCTCGACCCCAAAAAAAGTGGATAGCAACGCCGCTACCCACTCAGGCTTTACAAGTCAGCTCATCTTTTTTCAATCGATTGAAAACCTTATGACAATTGAATTATAAGGATACCATGGGCACTTTTAGGAGCCAGCCATCGTGTTATTACTAGAAAGTGGGCCTCAGATCCTGGTTCAATGATTGTTGCCCACAAGGAGAGATATGACGCATATTCCATTTACCTTATTGTTTTCCCGGTTTGCCAAAGGAATGTCAAAAACGCTGGGCCATCCTCTGGCCTTCGGGATAGCAGTTCTGATCATCATTGTATGGGCCGTCTCAGGACCCATCTTCCATTTTAGCGACTCGTGGCAACTCGTAATTAACACTGGCACGACTATCATTACATTCTTAATGGTTTTTCTCATCCAGAACACACAAAATCGTGATAGCGCAACTGTTCAAGTCAAGTTGGATGAGTTGATCCGTGCAATCAGGAGTGCCGATAACAGCATTCTGAATACGGAGAACTTGACGGAGAGCGATCTCCACGGACTTCTGCAAAACTACAAGCATCTCGCAAAAATAGCCGAGGATAAACTTCAGCAGAAAAGTAAAACAGCAGTTGCAAACAAGCAGTGATCGCTAATCTTTGCATTGTTTTGAGTCCTCTTAGCGCTACTCTATCGAATTAATGTAGTCACATGTTAAGTGTGCTGAAACTCATATCATCGGGAAGTCACTTTTACTTTCATCCTGCTTCCAGTTTTGGAATATCTCAAGAAGTTCTTGCTTCGTTTCTGGAAACGTCTGCTGCTCGGAAAGTTTTCGCAACATCATAATTGTTTGCTGCACTTGTTCCAGGAAGGTATCGCAGCCCGGGCACTTTTCGATGTGCTGCTCGAATTGTGCCTGCTTCTCAGGCAAAAGTGCTTGCTCAAGATAGTCCGTAACAAGTTCTACAACTTCCTGGCAGTTTAACTCATTCTGGTCCGGGTTCGTCATACGATTGTTACTCATCCTCGAAGTATCTCTCTAATGCACGTCGAACCTTACAACGTGCGCGATGCAACAATACGCGCTGGTTTGCCTCAGAAACACCAAGCAGGTCACAGGCTTCTTCAGATGTGCATCCCTCGATATCTCGTAGTGTGATCACCTCGCGTTGCCCGACTGGCAATGTGTCAATAGCTTCCTGAATACGTGTCATTGTTTCCTGTGAAAGAATTCGCTCCTCCGGTATTTCTTCCCAACTTCGGGGAAACGATACCCAGTGTCCTGGCCATTGGTGATCTGGCCCATGGAATCGTTCAGGCTCAATCGCAGGTTCTTGAAGCTCAGTAGTGAATTCAGGTAATGACGAAAATGGAACACTACGCCCTTCGCGCTGTGCGCGAGTTTTAGCCCGATTTGTGAGTATACGAAAAATCCAGGTCTTTAACGAAGATCGACCCTCAAAGCGGTCAAGTCCATGTAGCACACCCATCCAGGTATCCTGGACAACTTCCTCCGCTATTGTCTCAGAAGGAACAAATATCATTGCAAGTCGCAGCATTAAGGAATGATACATATTAACGAGTGAGACAAAAGCGCTTTCATTACCGCTTCGTAGAGCCTCGACCAGCCGCAAATCTTCTGCAGAAGCCACACTACTTTGCGATAGAGAACCAGCATTTTGTTGCTGATCCGCGACCCTTTCCCAGGGTTGAATACGCTGGAACGTACCTTCTTCCATAACTCCTACCCTCGAGCTATATATTCGCTCTATGGATGAGTGTCCTCACGTGATTGTTGAGTTACCAACCGCAAAGAAGTATATCCCAGCCCTCACAAAATCGTCAAGTGAGCCGATTATGACCTGTTAACAAAATACATGGGATTACGTAGGGGCCGATTTATCGACCCTCAGCTACATCAACTTCAATATGCTACCCTCTACGCTTTTCATCCTGTCATTTCATGTTTGTCATCCTGAGCGAAGGATCTGGCACGGAGGCCGAGATGCTTCGTTGCACTCAGCATGACAATACTTTACCCTACTGCTCAAACATCGTAAACAAATTATTCAATGATTCCGCGAGCGTTGGATGGGCGAACACAGCATCACGCAGCGCAGTATAGGGCAATTTACCCATCATCGCTATCTCTAGCATAGCCATGATCTCGCCACCCTCAATCCCTAAAACTGCACCACCCAGAATTTGTCCACTTTCGGCATCAACGATAGCCTTCATGAACCCGCGCGACTCATCTAGTTCTAACGCTCGTGCTACGTAATTCATTGGCATCTTTGCAACACGAATAGCACGTCCAGATGCCCGGGCTTCTGACTCGCTCAATCCGATGCGTCCAAGTTGAGGGTCGATGAATACTGTATAAGGCACCAGGCGATCACGTATACTTGCATTTCCATGTTCGAGTAAATTCGTGCGTATGATGCGAAAATCATCGTAGGAAATGTGGGTGAAAGCAGGCCCACCTTTAATGTCCCCTAGCGCATAAACACCTGGCACATTCGTTTCTAGTCTGTCATTCACATGGATAAAGCCACGTTTATCAGTTTCTATCCCGGCTGCTTCCAAATTCAACCAATCGGTGTTAGGTACCCTACCGGCTGCTACAAGCAAATGTGACCCTGTCAGAATTTGCTCACCACCTGCTGTGCGCACCAACATCTCGATGCTTCCATTCAGGTTTTGGCTAACATGTAAGACGCTCGATTCAAGCAATATTTCTAGGCCATCTTCACGTAAAATCTGAGCAACCTCGTCAGCTATATCGGTATCTTCGCGTGATAGCAAGTGCGCGCTTCGCTGTATAATTGTCACCTTGCTCCCAAAGCGACGAAACATTTGTCCGAATTCCAACGCGATATAACTACCCCCAAATACCAGCAGATGCTCTGGCACGCTATCCAATTCCATGATGGAGGTCGAATCGAGGGTTGGTACATTTTTAATACCATCGATAGGAGGTATTGAAGGTCGATCGCCAGCATTGATGAAAAAAGTGTTTGCAGTTAATATGTCTATCTCGCCCGTGTTGAGACGAACCTCCACCACTTTTGGTTCGATAAAACGAGCCTCACCCATCAAAAGGTTATCTCCTTCAGCGCCCACAATACGTCGTTCGCTGCCTGTGCGAAAGCTGTCTACAATATCTCGTTTCCGTTTCCTCACCACTTTCATATCTACTGATACAGGGCCAGCCTCTACTCCGTAGTCGGCTGCTCTACGTGTTAAATAAGCTACGCGCCCACTCGCAACCATGGTTTTGGTTGGTGTGCATCCCTCGTTAATACAGGTGCCCCCCACATGCACTCGCTCGATAATGGCCGTTTTATAGCCAGCTTGCGCCAATGCTGTAGAAAGAGGACCTCCTGCCTGGCCAGACCCAATGACAATTGCATCGTATTGCTTCATTATTATCTGTCTCCTATCTGTCGAATTTCTAATCTTTGATTATCTTGTCCCGCAAGCCACTCATTTGTTACACAACAATCGTATTATATCTTTTCACTAGCGAGAATGTGTGAGTCACAAAGCAAATTGGAGGCCAAATGTCCCTTTCATTACCCATAGAGTGAACATATTTGATATGATATACAAAACCACATATTTTTAACCTGACCTCTTTAAAGGAGGAAAATTAGATGCTACTGGCAGGCGATATTGGTGGAACAAAAACAAATCTGGCTGTTTTCTCATCTGAGACAGGCTGGCGAAAACCCTTTGCTGAAGCAATATACACGAATGTAAACTACCCTGACTTCGAATCGCTTTTACATGAGTTTCTTGCTCAACACGATTTTCCAATCGATCGAGCAAGTTTTGGTGTAGCCGGGCCTATAGTAGCTGGGCAGGCCACTATTACAAACTTGCCCTGGATGATGGATGAGCAGCGCCTTCAAACAGTATTTCAGATCCCATCTGTTCGCCTATTGAATGATTTAGACGCCATTGCTCATGCCGTACCGCATCTGGAATCGCAAGATCTTTATACACTGAATGAAGGGCAAGCAGTCTCTGGGGGTGCAATTGCTGTCATTGCCCCGGGTACCGGCCTCGGTGAAGCGTTTCTTACCTGGGATGGTTCACAGTATCAGGCACATACCTCTGAGGGTGGTCATGCTGATTTCGCGCCTGCCAACACGTTTCAACTTGAATTGCTGCGCTATCTTATGGTTCGCTTCCCGCATGTGAGTTACGAACGTATTTGTTCCGGTAAGGGTATACCGAACATTTATGATTATCTAAAAGATTCAGGTTACGCTGAAGAGCCTCAATGGCTGGCTGAGCAATTAGCTACGACGCTTGATCGGTCACCAATCATCGTTAACAATGCGCTAGACCAAGAAAATGCGTGTGAGATTTGTGTAGCTACACTTAACACTTTTGTTACCATTCTAGCATCCGAAGCTGGCAACCTTGCCCTCAAAGTTCTTTCAACTGGTGGCGTTTACATTGGAGGTGGGATACCGCCGCGCATCCTTTCCTACCTGCAAGATAACCATTTCATGCAAGCATTTACGCATAAAGGGAGGTTCACACAAATGCTTGCTCAAATGCCGGTGCATGTCATTCTCAATCCACAAGTTGCGCTACTAGGCGCTGCCATCCATGGTTTTGAGAAATGGGGATAATGTGATAGCAAGTCATGTAAGATAAAAATCTAATCATACATGTCAGACAGCTTAACCAATTCCCACACTTCCAAATAATGGTATATGCGCCATCCAGCCATACATCGAAGAATAGAAAGTGCCACCTACCTTTGAGCACTCAGCCCTGGTCGAAATTGTGCCGGCCAGACCGAACAGTGAGTTTGCATGAAACAGCGTCTCCTCAGTATCTCCTGCTGGTAAGCAGAAATTCACATGCAAATGCCAGGGTGCAATACTAATTGGGATACGCTGATTTAATTGCTCTGGAGTCACATTTGCGGGGGCGCTATACATCACACCTACGAACTGGTAACCATGCGCAACTTTCTTGTACAGTAATGCTGATGGATGGGCCAGGTCAAACGTTGTTTGAGCTTCGGCAAAACTTTGAACGTTCGCAAAGTGGTAGATGTCCTGGGGAATATTGGGAGCAAAGATCCGATATCCGTTTTGTAACGCCAGGTGATAATCCTGGTACTTGTCAAAACACGCATGCGCATTTTGTACAATCCCTTTCATACGTGTGATATCAGATGCAGTAATAGGCTGATATGGAGTCATTTTCATATGTGGCCCCATGTTCATATGTCGCGAAGCTGTCACTTGAGAAGAAGTGCTGGAAGTAGTACCCGAAACCATTGGGAGAGTTGACTTGCAAACAGGAGTTTTCATCATCGCTTGCGTAGAGCTTTGTTTCTGGCTCTGATTACTACCACATGCTGCGAGTACAAGCATCAACAAGATGAATGCTGGTAAAAGCTTTATCCTCATAGAAATTCCTTCACGTCTAGTCACTGCACTTCAGCTGAGTCGCGTATCTTCTATTTCCTTTTAAAATATATGATACACTACTTCTTATGCTAGCGGCAGTGTAAATGTGATGCACGTTCCCTTCCCAGGCGTACTCTCGGCACAAATTGTTCCTCCATGTGCCATAATTATCGCTTTTATGATGGCAAGACCCAAACCACTGCCACCACTCGACCCGGAGCGTGATCGATCACTACGGAAGAAGCGATCAAATATATAGGGAAGGTCCTTTGGATCGATGCCAGTCCCTGTATCCCTCACCCATACAGTGAGTCGTTTCGTTTTGCCATTCTTGGGCACATCAGTATTCCCAAAGTGTGAAAGCGTTCCATCACTTATCAACTTGCCTGAGGGTTTCGTGCTTATTGCAACAGTGTCGTTAGCGCTAAGCGTAGATGGCTGGGTATGCCATACTGGTGCGCTCTCGTCTGGTTGCTGCCCGGCTTGAACATGTCTTGCATGTACGATCTCTACTTGTTGTTGCTGGGTTTGCATATCGCTATCATTGATGCTAGCTCCAATCGTGATGCTCCCGCCTGGAGGTGTATAGCGTCTGGCATTATCTAACAGGTTTAGCAATACCTGTGTCAGGCGATCGCTATCAGCAAGCACAGGCCGCGTTGTTGGGTCAATCTCATTGTGTAAAGTGATGCCTACCTGCTCGCACTCTGGTAGAATCACTTCCAATACTTCATCAACCAGCGTATGCAAATCCAATGGTTCTTTGTCGAGTTGTATTCGCCCTGATTCGAGCGATGTCATCTGCTGCATGTCGCTTACCAGACGACGCAAACGCTGCACTTCGCGGCCAATCAATTGTGCTGTATCTTGCCGTGCTTGCTGATCGGTAATCACATCATCAGCCAGCGCTTCGCTAAACCCTTGTATAGCTGTTAGTGGTGTAGCAAGATCGTGAGCGATATTAGCAATCAGATCACGCCGCATCTGGTCCTGGTGATGCAGTTCAGTCACATCTGACTCGATCCTCTCTGCCATCGAATTAAAACTCAATGCCAATCTACCAAGCTCATCCTTGCCTTTGGGGATGACTACTCGTTGAGCGTAATTTCCCACTCCCATCTGTTCAGCAGCGAATGTAAGTGATGTTAAAGGTTTGGTCAATCGGCGTGCCAGCCACAGACTGAAAATAATCACAATAATGGCTATCACACTGCCTGTGATTAATATTGCCTTATCGACATTTGCCAGGAACTCGTATGGCGAAAACCCCGCTGGATATTGTAGCGGTTCGGCAACAACCAGCGCTCCTATAATGGCTCCTGTGGGTTGACCTCCATAACGTATGGGAACACTGATGTAAAATCCAAAGGGTGAATTGTTGGCATCTGATGAGACTTGAAGGTTACCTTGCACTTCCTGCCCTTGTAGTGCCTGCTGGATAGACTGCTCGAAAGGTGAAATATCAAAATTGGGCGGGGATATAGCAAGTAAATGGTCATTCGAGTCTACTACGATAAAAGGTTCTGACCCTACAAGGCTGATCGGACCAATATTCCCACGTTGCCCAATTTGGTGTGCAGTATATTCCGCGTTAGCTCGAAATTGATCGAGCTGTGCCGAATAGAAGTAGTTTTGTACCACCATCGTGACCACAATAATGAATAAGAGCATAGCTCCCAGGGCCACGCCCAGGTAGCTCAGTACGAGTTTTGCACGCAAACTGAACGCCGGGCGAGAGGAACGTGTAATCACGAGCAGAGTTCCTTTCTACACACCCTCAGGATCAAATTTGTAGCCTAGACCCCAGACTGTTTTAATATAATAAGGGGTTCCAGGTCCCCCCGCAACTTCTAACTTCTTGCGCAGCGTTCCTATGTGCACATCCACTGTTCGTCCATCACCCAGGAACGTATATCCCCAGATGTGTTCAAGCAAGGTCTCGCGGGTAAACACTCGTCCCGGTGCTGAGGCAAGTGTCACAAGTAAATCAAATTCTTTTGCTGTGAGTGTCGCAACCTGTCCGTGAACTTCGACTCGTCTTTGAGGAATACTGATGCGTAGTCCCTCGAAGCGTATTTCTTCTGTTGAATGTACGGCATTCGTACCTGCGACTCCATAAGCTGCTGTTTGATTTCCATTATGCTGGGAGAACGTGAATGCAGCCTCTCCATTACGTGCTGCCACTGCTTCCAATGGAGCTTCTATTTGCTCAGGGTGCTGATCACTAATCGGTGTGCTCCTGCGTAGAATAGCCTTGACACGACTCACAACTTCACGTGGACTGAATGGTTTAACCAGGTAATCATCCGCTCCCAACTCCAAACCTGCGATTCGATCTTCTTCACCCTGGCGAGCCGTGAGCATAAGAATAGGCGTGTTAGCCCAGGCGCGTATTCTACGACAGACTTCCATTCCGTCCATTACTGGCAGCATCAAATCGAGAATGACCAGGTCAGGTCGTTCGCGTGCGTGTAACTCCAGCCCTGCCACTCCATCAGCCGCCGTCAATACTTGAAAATTAGCCTGCTCGAGATAGAGTCTGATAAGCTGCGTTATAGTTGCTTCGTCTTCAATAATCAGTATTTTCTTCATTGATGGTATCTTCCTGAATCATCTTTATCTTAGGCAAGGTCCAAATGCATATGACAGTTTCTCATCAACGGACAGATCCAGATCTGTCATCCTGAGCGTCAGCGAAGGATCTCGGTGACCGGCTTGTGAGATCCTTCGCTGACGCTCAGGATGACACTGTGTGACCGCTCAAACTGTCAAGAACTATTTTTTTAGAGTTGAACCTTACCTTAATATGATATAATGCTACAATACAATATACATTGTGAACTATCCAAATCTCTGCATGGACAACGCTTTCCAATCCTCTTTGAATCCTCTATTCAAGCATACAATCGAAAGATCAAATACACCTATGATAAGTGTAAAATAAATGTATGAAGATTGCCTCGTAATATTCTCGATTTCATCTCCAACAGCTAATAAATCTTTACATATATTTTACACTTTTCTGCAGGTTTCCACATATGTACAGACTACACTAACAACAGATACATGAAGTTACCTATCATGCAACAAACGCGTAAGAAAGTTGGAGGCAAATTTAAATGCAAGATCCTTATTCAGACAACCAATCGGGGGTAGCCTATCAGGCTCCCACTGAACCAGCAATGCCAATTACGGCACCGCACCAGGCTGTACCTGGACAAATGCAAACGCCACCCACCACGCCACCTGTATATCCCAGGCGTTCGAATGGCATGCGCACTGGCGCGATCGTGGCGTTGACCGTCGTACTCCTGGTGGTCCTGGGCGTCGGCTTATTTGCCGGATGGCAATTCGGCAGAACCAGTGCATCTACTAGCGGTTCAAGTTCAAGTGTAGCAACATTACAGCCGGGGACCGGCCCGCAATCAACGGTTCCCCCACTTACTGGTAACAATGAACAGGCCGTTCGTGAGGCAGTGATTGCGAAAGTACGCCCGGCCGTCGTCGAGGTCAATGTGACCACCCAGCAGGGTGGAGCCATTGGTTCAGGCGTCATTATCGATGGCCGTGGTTATATCGTCACCAATAATCACGTCGTGAGTGGCGCACAAAGTATGACTGTTACACTCTATGATGGCACGAATCTCAAGGCACAATTGGTAGGCACAGATCCGGCCGATGACCTGGCGGTCGTCAAGATCACCCCACCATCAAAAGGCCTGACGGTGGCACATATTGGCGACTCATCCAAGTTAACCGTAGGTCAGGATGTGATGGTCATTGGAAATCCATTGGGCATCACGCAAACCGTTACTCATGGCATCGTTAGCGCTCTTGGACGCAGTGTCTCTGAAGGCCAGGGTGGAGCAACCATTCCCAACGCCATTCAGACCGATGCCCCAATCAACCCAGGCAACAGTGGTGGTGCATTAGTAGACATGCAGGGCAATCTGATCGGTATTCCAACCCTGACAGCCATCGATCCCGAATTTAACACGCCGGCAAGTGGTGTTGGCTTCGCAATTCCATCAAATCGCGTAGCAACCATTGTTCCGCAGATCATCTCTACTGGCAGTGTGACACATACCGGGCGAGCAGCCCTTGGTGTACATGTCGCGAGTGTTGATGCAAACCTGGCTGCGCAGGACAACCTGTCAGTTGATCATGGTGCGTATGTTGCTGATGTTGTTGCTAATGGCGCGGCAGCTTCTGCCGGGATCAAGGCTGGCGATGTGATTGTCCAGATCAACAATACACCCGTGAACGATACACAATCTCTTGGCGAAGCTCTCGCCAATCATAACCCAGGTGATACCGTGGCTGTACACATCTACCGTGGCAGCCAGCAAATGACGATTAATGTCAGACTTGGTGAATTACAAGCTGGAAGCTAGTTTCATTGTAGCATTGCTTGCATCGTTACAAGTCATTTAACAAACTAGTGAATAGACGACCGCAAGATTCATTTTTGCGGTCGTCTATTCTTATGCAATTTAACGAGAACCACTTATATCTGCTTTGGCAGCCTGGTCTACTCTCGTGTTTGATAGTGGAGTACCACCTTTGGTGCAAGGTAGATCTGGTCGCCGTTGGTAAGAGCTAGGCGTTCGATACGTGTGCCGTGGTAGACGATCCCGTTGAGGCTCTCGGCATCCTCAATAATCCAGGCGTTGTTCTCATAGCGAATGCGTGCGTGCAGGCGCGAGACACGTTGATTGGGCACGTACACATTGTTGCCTTGCAGGCGTCCAATTGTCATAAGAGGTTTGTCAAGCCGGTGCTCACCAACGATTTTGCCATCAACTTCGATGAGGATGCGAGCCTCTTTCATCGGGCTTGGTGGTGTTTGGGGCTGCGGTTTCCAGCCGGGCTGATTTCCGTTGCTGCCGCGTACGGGTGGCGCCATCGTCCCAGCTGGTACTGCCAGGGCCGCAGGCTGGCCCCATTTCTGGTGGGCCGGTGCTTCCTGGAAGGCCGAGCGCAAGATCGATTGATCTCCTGCCCCCTCAGCACTGTAGCGGTTCTGCTCGGCTAGGAGATTAGCGAAGATGCCTCCTTGCCGCTTAAGGTCTTTGTAGGAGCCACGCTCCACAATTTTGCCCTCTTTCAAGACAAGAATCTCATTGACATTACCCAGGGTACTGAGGCGGTGCGAGATCACGATCACCGTGCGATTCACGACCAGTTGGTCCAACGCGTGCATGACCTCGGCCTCGGACTCAACGTCGAGGGCGGCAGTGGGCTCGTCGAGGATCAAGATGGGGGCGTCGCGCAGGAGAGCGCGTGCAATGGCAATACGTTGCCGCTGACCGCCGGAGAAGTTCTTGCCCTGCTCGCGTACGGTGGTATCGTAGCCTTCAGGCAGGTTCGTGATGGTCTCGTGGATATTGGCTTTTTTGGCGACTTCAACGATCTGCTCGATGCTGGCTCCGGGCCGGCCGATGGCGATGTTCTCGCGAATGGTGCCCTCAAAGAGGACCGAGTCCTGCAGCACCATGCTGACATTGTTGCGCAATACGTCCAGGGGATACAGGCGGGTATCCACGCCGTCGATTTTAATCACGCCCTGCTGAATATCGTAGAAGCGCGAGATCAGCT
>WNFW01001000.1_pt1 | contig 18841 bp, 18 predicted proteins | sample 5400131 | NCBI WGS metagenome assembly WNFW01 (sample SAMN13153362, study PRJNA577476) | soil metagenome | isolation source: 20 cm soil or saprolite under grassland replicate 1 | place: USA:California | collected 2016-06-15 | reverse complement strand
CTTTATCTCCTGGCAACGGGATTTCGCGGGATGCGTCAGCCCATGCGCTGATCGGTTGCCTCCGTGGGTCCGGCGGCGGGTGCCGTGGTGCGCCGCGCGAGCTCTGCGCCGGCGTCGGCCGGCAGCCGCGCAAAAATGAAAAAACCGCAGGCGGCGATCACGGCGATGGTGAGATATGCCGGCTGAAAATCGGCGGCGGTGATCGTGGCGTGTCCGCGTGCCCACAAGGTCAGATCGACCGCGAGCGCACCGATCGCGACGCCGACCGAGATGGACACCTGTTGGGCGACGGCCACGAGCGAGGTCGCGCGGCTCATGCGCCGGTTGTCGACCTCCGCATAGGCAATCGTGTTGAGGCTCGTGAATTCGAGCGAGCGAAAAAACCCGCCAATGATCAACACGCCGACGATCCACGCGAAGGAGACGCCGGGCGTGAAGGTCGCGCAGGCGGCGACCAGCGTCGCGCTGACCAATGCATTCACCACCAGAACCCGGCGGAATCCGAAGCGCCGGAGAATGATCGGGATCACGGTCTTCATCCCCATGGCGCCGACGACGTTGGACAGCGTAATCAGTCCCGACTGGAAAGGAGTGAGATCGAAGCCGAGCTGGAGCAGGAGCGGCAACAGGAAGGGCATTGCGCCGATGCCGGAGCGATAGATGAAGCCGCCGACAACGGCGGCACGCATGGTTGGTATGGCGAGCAAGGATAGATCGAGCACTGGCGCGGGGGTGCGCCGCGCATGCAGGACATACGCATAGGCCGAGGCGGCGCCGAGCACGATCAGGCCCACGACCACGCCGGTCGGAAGAAAATTAAGCCCGAGCAATGAGCCGCCGAAGGCGAGTCCGCCGATGCCAAGCCCGGCAAGCACTGCGCCAAGCGGGTCGAATGGGTCCGGGCTTTCGGCTCGCACATCCTCGATGAAGATCGTCGCCAAGACGATGCCGATAAGCCCGATCGGGATGTTGATCAGGAAAATCCAATGCCAGGAGATATAGGTCGTGATGAATCCACCGAGCGCAGGGCCGATCAACGGACCGATCAGCGCCGGCAAGGTGACCCAGACCATGGCGTTGATCAGCTCGCGCCGGTCAACGCTGCGCACCAGAACGAGGCGCCCAACGGGCGTCATCATCGCTCCACCCATGCCCTCGAGGATGCGCGCCAGCACGAACTGGTAGAGGGAACCCGAGACCGCGCAGCCGATCGAGCCGAGCATGAACACGGCGATCGCCGCGCGAAACACCGTGCGCGCGCCGAAACGATCGGCGGTCCAGCCACTGAGCGGGATGAAGACGGCAAGCGAGAGCAAGTAGGAGGTGACCGCGAGCTTGAGCGTGAGCGGGCTCGTGCCGATGTCGGCGGCGATTGCCGGCAGCGAGGTCGCAATGACGGTTGAGTCCATGTTTTCCATGAACAGGGCAACCGCGACGATCAGCGGCACGATGCGCTTTGCCAGCATGAGGACTAGGGCCGTGACATCTATGGGTGCGCGCGGGGAAACCGGCACGCCCGCGCACAGAGTTGGCTGGCAGGACCGTCTTGTGGGGCAGACAGATCACTCATTGCGGCACGTTAGCAGAATCGGTGCGGCCTCGGAGGGCGACCATTGTGCGGCGGCAAGCGCCGCCCCACATAGAAAGGGCGCTCGGCTCAGGAGGTTGGCCGATGGTCTATTTGGTCGCAGCTTTGCTTCCGCCGCTCGGTCTCCTGCTGAACGGCCAGCCGTTTGCCGCCATCTTCAATCTCATCCTCATCGTGCCCTGTATCTTGCTCGGGCTTGTTTTTCCCGTTGCCTTCCTCATTCCGTCGCTGCACGCCGTCATTGCGGTCCATATGAAGCGTGAGGATCGCAAGCACCGCGAGCTGGTGAGCGCAATCGAGCGGCACGGGCCACCGCCGGGTTGGCGGCCCTGATTCGCGGCGGCCAGGGTGGCGGCGAGGAGGCGGCCCGCAAGACATCGTTTCTTTCGTGGAGTTGCCGTCAAATCGCTAGGATTTGTGCGCGAGCCATGCTATCGACCGGCGCCAATCCAAAACCGGCCGAGCCGCGCCAGCCCATTCGGCGCCGGTGATACCATCTCTTGATGGTGCGGTCGCGAGTTCGCAAGACGGCCATTGGAGTTGGCGATGGAGCAGAAAAGCAACGGAACGCTGCGCGAAGCGCTCACCTTCGACGACGTCCTGCTCAAGCCTGGATTGGCCGAACTGCTGCCGTCCGACGCCGACATCCGCTCGCGAATCACCCGCGACATTCCGCTCAATATTCCGATCGTCGCCTCGGCCATGGACACTGTGACCGAGGCCAAGATGGCGATCGCCATGGCGCAAGCCGGGGGGCTTGGCGTCATTCACCGCAATCTCGAGCCGGAGGAGCAAGCCGCGCAGGTCCGTCAGGTCAAGAAGTTCGAGTCCGGCATGGTGGTCAATCCTCTCACCATCGATCCTGGCGCCACGCTGGCGGATGCGCTGGCCCTGATGCAGGATCACCGCATTTCCGGCATCCCGGTGGTGGAGGGCGGCGGCAACGGCCGCGCCGGCAAGCTCGTCGGCATTCTTACCAACCGCGACGTCCGCTTTACCACCGATCCGCGCCAGAAGGTGGCCGAGCTGATGACCAAGGAGCGGCTTATCACCGTGCGCGAGGGCGTCGGACAGGCCGAGGCCAAGCGCCTCCTCCATCAGCACCGCATTGAAAAGCTGCTCGTGGTCGACGATCAGTATCGCTGCGTCGGATTGATTACGGTCAAAGACATCGAGAAGGCCGTCGCCAATCCGCATGCCTGCAAGGACGAGCAAGGGCGTCTGCGCGTTGCCGCCGCGACGACCGTGGGCGACAAGGGATTCGAGCGCACCTCCCGCCTGATCGCGGCGGGAGTCGACCTCGTGGTTGTCGACACCGCGCACGGCCATTCGCGTTCGGTCCTCGATGCCGTCAAGCGCATCAAGCGGCACTCGAACGCGGTGCAGGTGGTTGCCGGCAATATCGCGACCGCCGAGGGCGCGAAGGCGCTGATCGATTCCGGCGCGGACGCGATCAAGGTTGGCATTGGCCCGGGCTCGATCTGCACCACCCGAATCGTGGCCGGGGTCGGGGTGCCGCAGCTCACGGCTATCATGGATGCGGTCGAGGTGGCGCGGAAAACCGGCACGCCGGTGATCGCCGACGGTGGCATCAAATATTCCGGCGATCTCGCCAAGGCCCTCGCCGCGGGCGCCGACTGCGCCATGGTGGGCTCGCTCCTCGCGGGTACCGACGAGACGCCAGGCGAGGTCTTTCTCTATCAGGGCCGCTCGTACAAGACCTATCGCGGCATGGGCTCGGTAGGCGCCATGGCGCGCGGCTCTGCTGACCGTTATTTCCAGCAGGACATTAAGGACACGCTCAAGCTCGTGCCGGAAGGGGTTGAAGGCCAGGTGCCATACAAAGGCGCGGCAGCGACCGTTCTGCACCAATTGAGCGGGGGGCTACGCGCTGCCATGGGCTACGTCGGTGCGAAGACGTTGCAGGAGTTGCACGAGAAGGCGGAATTCGTGCGCGTTTCGGCCGCCGGCATGCGCGAGAGTCACGTACACGACGTAACGATCACACGCGAGAGTCCGAATTATCCCAGCCGGCCCTAATCCCTGCCCGAAGGCAGACGCGTGCGCACGCCCGCGAAGGCGACAGCGTTGCAGCTTGCACGCTACTTAGGAGCGGCATTTGCATGACGCGCAGACGCCGCGCTATGGCAATATGTGTTCGCATGGGCCTGACGCACGGCGAAGGAGACCGTGTGGCCGCGATGATGACGCTTTAGCGGTGGGTGGTTGCTTTCGCCGCCGCGGCTCGCCAAGCTAGGCGAACTCCTCTAGGGCCCGCCGCCGTGTCGATCCAGGCTGTCCTGCTGCCGCTGTTCGTCGAGGTCATCGCGACCTTCGTGCTGCTCTTTTGGATGGCGCATCTGCGCACCCGGGCGTTCAGGATCGGCGAGGTCAAGGCGCAAGACATCGCCTTGCGCGAGCCGAACTGGCCGCCGCGGATCGCCCAGATCAGTAATGCCTATCATAACCAGCTCGAGCTGCCCGTTCTCTTCTATGTGCTGACGATCCTCGCCTGGATCACGCGCCACGCCGACCTCTTGTTCGTGGTGCTGGCATGGATCTTCGTCGCATCGCGCCTGGTTCACGCCTACATCCACGTGACCGACAACGACGTGAACCGGCGCGGCCCGGTGTTCGGGCTGGGCGCGTTTGTTCTGACGATCATGTGGCTGATTTTCATGATCCGCATCCTGCTCGGGATCTGATGACGCCCGGCGCTCGCATTTCCGCGGCCATCGAAGTGATCGCCGACATCGAGGCAAAGCGTCGTCCGGCGGCGGATGCGCTCAAGGATTGGGGCTTGGTGCACCGTTTCGCCGGTTCGGCGGACCGGGCGGCGATCGCAGGCCTCGTCTACGATGCGCTGCGCCGGCGCGCCTCGAGTGCCCACATCATGGGTGATCAACACCCGCGCGCGGTGCTGCTCGGCATGCTGCGGCTCGAGCGCAAGCTCGACTGCGAAGCGATCGCGGCGCGCGCCGATGGCGGCCGCTTTGCGCCGGCGCCGCTAAGCGCGGAGGAGCACGCGCGGCTGGGCGCGGCCGATCTCGCCGGTGCGCCAGCGTGGGTCGCGGGCGATTACCCGCAATGGCTCGATCCCCATCTCGCCCGCGTCTTCGGCGAGGAGCGCATAGCCGAAGCCGCAGCGCTGGCGACACGCGCGCCACTCGATCTGCGGGTCAACGCGGTCAAGGCGGAACGGGAAAGGGCCTGCGCTGCCCTCGCGCACCTCAATCCCGTGTTCACGCGCTGGTCGCCGGTCGGTCTGCGCCTTGCGCTTGATGCTGACGCCAAGAGCCCTGCCATCCATGCCGAGCCGGCCTTCATCAAAGGCGTGGTCGAGGTGCAGGACGAAGGCTCGCAGCTCGCAGCGCTGCTCTGCGGGGCCAAACCCGGCCAACAGGTAATCGACATCTGCGCCGGCGCCGGCGGCAAGACGCTCGCCCTCGCCGCCATCATGGAAAATCGGGGGCAAATCTACGCAACCGATTCGGATAAGCGGCGACTTGCCCCGATTCACGAGCGCCTCGAGCGCGCGGGCGTTCACAATGTGCAGGTCAGAACGCCCCGCGCGCAGGAAAATTTGCTCGGCGATCTGGAGCGCCGCGCGGACCTGGTGCTCATTGACGCGCCTTGTACCGGGATCGGCACGTGGCGGCGCAATCCCGACGCCAAATGGCGTGTGCGCCCCGGAGCGCTTGCGCAGCGGGTGGAGGAGCAAGCCGAAGTGCTCGACCGCGCGGCAGCGCTGGTGAAGCCCGGCGGCCGCATTGGCTATGTCACCTGCTCGCTGCTTGCGGACGAAAATGGCGATCAGGTCCGCGCATTTCTAGCTCGCCAAAGCGATTTCACCCTTTTGCCGCCGGTCGAACTTACGGGCGTGCTGGAGGAGCGCGCGCCTCTCTTCCGCGAGGCCGCGCTGATCTCGGAACAAGGGCTGCTGATGACGCCGCGCCGCACCGACACCGATGGATTCTACGTGGCCGTGCTCGTGCGGCGGCGCTGAGCCTGCGCAGGGCGCGCACGGAAAGTTTTGCGGGTGGCGATGAAATACCGGCCTTGACCGGACCGCGTCCGCCTCGCACATAGGATTTCAATGAGCCTTCTCGATTCTCCCCTCGTGCGCGATGCCGACGCGGATCGGCTCGCTGGGCACGACAAGATTCTCATCGTCGATCTCGGCTCCCAGGTCACCCAGCTCATTGCCCGGCGGGTGCGCGAAGAGAAAGTTTATTGCGAAATCGTGCCGTTTCTGAAGGCTGAGGAGGCCTTCGCACGGTTGCGCCCGAAGGGCGTGATCCTGTCCGGCGGGCCGGCCTCGGTGCTCGAGCAGGGCGCGCCGCTCGCGCCGCCCTCTGTCTATGCGGCGGGCGTGCCGATCCTCGGCATCTGCTACGGCGAGCAGGCGATGGCGCAGCAACTCGGCGGCACGGTCCAAGGCGGGCACCACCGTGAGTTCGGCCGCGCGGAGGTGACGGTGACCGAGGATTCGCCACTGTTCGAAGGCGTGTGGCGCAGGGGTGAGCGATATCCGGTTTGGATGAGTCACGGCGACCGCGTGACGGGGCTGCCCGCCGGTTTCCGTGTGGTCGGCACCTCGCCGAATGCACCCATCGCCATGATCGCGGACGAGCAGCGGCGGTTCTACGCCACGCAATTCCACCTTGAAGTGGTGCACACGCCGCACGGCGCCGCGTTGTTGCGCAACTTCGTGCGCAAGATTGCCGGCTGCAAGGGCGACTGGACCATGCGGGCGTTCAAGGTGGAAGCAATGGAGAAAATCCGCGCGCAGGTCGGCAATGGTCGGGTGATCTGCGGGCTCTCGGGCGGCGTCGATTCGGCGGTCGCCGCTGTCCTGATTCACCAAGCCATCGGCGAACAGCTCACCTGCGTCTTCGTCGACCACGGATTGCTGCGCCTTGCCGAGGCGGAGAAGGTGGTTGCTCTGTTTCGCGATAGTTACAACATCCCGCTCGTGCACGTCGACGCGGAAGGGCTATTTCTCGAGGCGCTTGCCGGCGTTACCGATCCCGAGCTCAAGCGCAAGACCATCGGCCGGCTCTTCATCGACGTGTTCGAAGCTGAGGCGAAGAAGCTCGGCGGGGCGGATTTCCTGGCGCAAGGCACGCTCTATCCGGACGTGATCGAGAGCGTATCGTTCACGGGCGGGCCGTCGGTAACCATCAAATCGCATCACAATGTCGGCGGCTTGCCCGAGCGCATGAACATGAAGCTCGTCGAGCCATTACGCGAGCTGTTCAAAGACGAGGTGCGGGCGCTTGGCCGCGAGCTCGGTTTGCCGCAAGCTTTCGTCGGCCGGCATCCATTCCCTGGTCCAGGATTAGCCATCCGTTGTCCCGGAGAAATTAGCCGGGAAAAGCTCGACATTCTGCGGCGCGCCGACGACATTTTTATCGAGGAAATCCGCCGCGCCGGGCTGTACGACGACATTTGGCAGGCGTTCGCCGTTCTGCTGCCGGTGCGCACCGTCGGCGTGATGGGCGATTACCGCACCTACGATTACGTCGTCGGTTTGCGCGCGGTGACTTCGACCGACGGCATGACCGCCGATTTCTATCCCTTCGACATGAAATTCATCGCGCATGTGGCAACCCGGATCGTCAACGAGGTCAAGGGCGTCAACCGCGTGGTCTATGATGTGACGTCGAAGCCGCCGGGCACGATCGAGTGGGAGTAGGGGTGTGGGATATCCTGGAGGGCGTTGGAGGGAAATACCGTAGGGAAAATAGAGGGTTACTGGCAGCTTGGTTGATTATCTGCAGCCCATCGTCAATAGGCCTCCAATAGCCGGCTCATATGACGGGTCTTTCTGACGGTTTCTCCCGAAGATGCTCATCGAAATCGTAAAAGACCGTCATGCGAGGACGGTACGTCTGACGGTCTTTTTGCCGAGCCAAGCAACTGAATTTGCTATTGAACTGGGTCACAGGATTTCTCCCTTGCGGAGGCCGGTTTCAGGATATAACCTCCACCAGGTTATATCGGACTCTCAGGCGATTTCTCATGAACTTCAACCTCTACCTCGACGATCAAACCGCCAGGGAATTGGATCGAACGGCCAAGAAGCTGGGCGAGACGCGCAGCGGGTTGATCCGCAAGGCGCTGCGCGAATGGCTGGACAAGAAGACACTCGGCAGTCCCGGCTGGCCATCGCTGATCCTGGAGTGGCAGGGCGTTCCTGACATGCCGCCGTTCGAATCGTATCGCGGCGAATTGCTGCCACCGCGTGAAGATGCCTTTTCGTGAAGTATCTGCTCGACACCAATGTGCTGAGCGACTTCGTGCGCGGCGAACAGGCCGTGACGGTGCGGCTCCGTCAGGAAGCGCCGCTGCAGTTGGCCGTTTCGGTGATCACGGAGATGGAGGTCGAATACGGGCTGGCGCGCAATCCCAATCTGGCGCCGCGCGTGCGGGAAGCCATGAGGACGCTTCTAAATGCGATCTCCGTCCTGCCGTTCGAGCGCGAAGACGCACGCGTGGCGGCGCAATTGCGGGCAAGCCTGAACAGCCAGGGTACGCCCATCGGAGCCTATGACCTGCTGCTTGCGGCTTGTGCCTTGCGGCGCGGACTCAGGATCGTAACTCACAATGCGCGGGAGTTCGTTTGCGTCGGCGGGCTCGGGCTTGAGGATTGGCACAGCCGATAAACCCCGGGACCCTCCAATCCGCCTTGGGATGCCAGATCGATGTCTCGCGAGAAACCTTTTCTGAACGGATGCCTTCGATGAAATTGAAGCGCGAAAACCTGAAATCCGCGACCAGCCGAAAAAGGAACCTAAGGTCTCGCGCACCCACGCGCCCGCCGATCTTTCGCCCTTGGACTGGCAGCGCGGCTTGCGCCGCCAGTTCGGCCGCGAGCAGGCCTTCGGGATTGAAAATCTGACCAGCGAGCCGTTTTTCTCCGAGTTTCGGGTCAGCAATCCTGTTTCGAAATCCAGCTACCGCGTAGCGATCCGAGGGTTGGGGCCAGGTGGCAATTTCTGTTCATGCCCCGATTATGCCACTAGCGAGTTGGGCACCTGCAAGCACATCGAATTCACGCTTGCCCGGCTGGAGAAGAAGCGCGGCGCCAAGACGGCGTTCGCCCGCGGCTACCAGCCCGCATTTTCCGAACTGTATTTGCGTAATGATGGCAAACGCTGCGTGCATTTTCGTGCCGGAACGGATAGCCCACCGGCGGTGCGCAAGGCTGCCGCCGGCTTGTTCGACGCCGAACACAACGGGATGCTGCCGGAGGAGCGCTTTGGCGGGCTGGAGCACTTTATGACCATGGTATCGAAGGGTGGTCATGAGTTGCGCGCCTATGACGATGCGCTCGACTTCATTGCGGGACGGCGGGATGCGAGCCGGCGGGCTTCAAAACTCGAGCAGTTGTTTCCGCGCGGCGCCGCCGATCCCAAGCTGTTGGCGCTTCTGAAGGTACCGCTCTATCCCTATCAGGCCGAGGGCGCGCTGTTCGCGGTGCAGGCCGGCCGCGCGTTGATCGGCGACGACATGGGCCTGGGTAAGACCATACAGGCCATTGCCGCGACAGAAATACTGGCACGCCATTTTGGCGTCTCTAAAGTTCTGGTGATCTGCCCAACCTCGCTCAAGTACCAGTGGCAAAGCGAGATCACGCGCTTCTCGGGGCGGCAGGATGAAAATGCGCCGCGCGTCATCAATGGCGGCCGGGCGCAGCGGCAAAAGGATTACGCCCTGGTCGATTTCTGCAAGATCACGAACTACGAGAAACTCAAGCCCGATCTCGACCTGATCGCCGCCTGGGCGCCCGAACTGATCATCGTCGACGAAGCGCAACGGGTGAAAAACTGGAACACCATCGCGGCACGCGCCTTGAAACGCATCGATAGCTCCTACGCGATAGTGCTTACCGGGACGCCCTTGGAAAACAAGCTGGAAGAACTGATCTCCATCGTCCAGTTTGTCGATCAGCACCGGCTGGGGCCGACGTGGAAGCTGCTGCACGAGCATCAGGTCAAGGACGAAGCCGGGCGCGTCACTGGCTATACCGGGCTGGAGAAGATCGGCCAAACGCTGGCGCCGGTCATGATCCGCCGGCGCAAATCCGAGGTGCTGCGGCAACTGCCCAGCCGGACCGACCAGAACCTGCTGGTGCCGATGACCGAGATGCAGATGCTTTATCACCAGGAAAACGCCGACGTGGTGGCGCAGATCGTCCAGCGCTGGCGCAAGATCAGGTTTCTGTCGGACAAGGATCAGCGGCGGCTGACCTGTGCGCTACAGAACATGCGCATGTCGTGCAACAGCACCTATTTGCTGGACCAGGAAACCGACCATGGCGTCAAGGCCGACGAATTGGCCGCACTGTTTGACGAATTGTTCGCCGAGCCCGACTCCAAGGCGGTGGTGTTCTCGCAATGGACGCGGACCCACGACATCGTCATCCGCCGCCTTGAAGCGCGTAAACTGGGCTATGTCAGCTTCCACGGCGGCGTGCCATCGGACAAGCGCCCGGCGCTGATCGGGCGGTTTCGCGACGACCCAGCCTGCCGCGTATTTCTCTCCACCGACGCCGGCAGCACGGGTCTCAATCTGCAGCATGCTTCGACCCTGGTGAACATGGACTTGCCATGGAACCCGGCGATCCTCGAACAGCGCATCGCGCGCATCCATCGCATGGGTCAGACACGGCCGGTGCAGGTCATCAATTTCGTCGCAAAGGGCACTATCGAGGAGGGCATGCTTTCAGTGCTGGCGTTCAAACGCTCTTTGTCCGCAGGAATTCTCGACGGCGGCAGCAGCGAGATTTCGCTTGGCGGTTCGCGCCTCAACCGCTTCATGAAGGATGTGGAAAACGTCACCGGGCGTATGGGTGAGGGCGAGGCCGTGACACCGGCTGAGGAAGTGAGGAATATTGTCGCTGCTGATGACGCCCGATCCGTCGAAGATGCAAATGCGGATGTAAGCATTGGCGCTGGCGAGATGGCGATCGTGCAGGCTGATGGGGCTGGAGCATCTCCGCGCGATACAGGTCCCGATCCATGGCGAGCCTTGGTGCAGGTCGGTACGCAGTTCATTGCCGCTCTGGCGGCTGCCAACGATCCCACTGCTCCGGCGCATCCATGGATCGAGCGGGATCCAGCCACCGGCGCACAAAATCTCAAAATGCCGCTGCCGCCGCCGGAAACAGCGAGACAGCTTGCCAATGCGCTTTCGGCGCTCGCAGACAGTTTGCGTGGCAAGATTGCGTGATGGGCGGCCGCACCTTAACGAATGACCGCTCAGTTGCCAGACCGGTGATGAAAGGCCGAAGCGGTTCGAGGTCGTTGTCCCATCCGCGATGGCTGCTCGCGCGGTCGACCACAAGGGGATGACAATCTATCGTGATTTGCGTGGGTTGACGGTCTTTTTCTTTGCCAAGCCGACGAGGCTATTCTCGCTGGAGACTTCAAAGATCGACCGATCGATGCCGATAGTCGCTGAAACCGAAAGGATTCTGAATCGTCGAAATTCGCGTTAGAATTCAAGAGCGCAAATTTCTGATGGATCGGCGAGAGGGTACTTCGTCGTGCGCAGAAAAAATTTGCGCTGAAAAATCAGCGCGTTACCATGGTCGAGAATAATCGAGTGGGAATGAGGTCTCATCGCGGGGATTTGAGCAGTTCGTAGACGACCGGGTTATCTGGGCACGCGCCGACGCCGCATTCCAGAAGGGTCGAAATCACATTAAGCCCTGTGAGCACCAGCACGCAGTGTGGCGACAAACAATGCGAGGGCGAGCGGCCGTGTGCCCCACCAGGCGACGACCATTACGATAGCGACGGCGAGAAACAGGGCGGTGAATTCCATTTCATGTTCTCGCGTTCGTGGGCTGGGTTGAGCGGAAGCAAAACCCGCCGCGGCCGCTCGCATGCGGGAGAGGTCATGGATTTCGCTGCGCTCAACGCATCCTACACCACTACACGACGCCTTTCCCTCCTATACTCGAACGTCAGGACGCCCGACGTTGAGGAGCAATGGGAGGACGCAATGGAAGTCAATCTCGCCGGCCGGACGGCCGTGATCACCGGCGCGAGCAAGGGGATCGGACTTGCCATTGCGAAGCGCTTCGCCGGCGCGGGCGCCGAGGTTGCTATTATCGCGCGTGGGCGGGAGGCGCTGGATAATGCAGTCAAAACCATACGCGCGAGTAGCCGGGGGCGTGTCGCCGCGGTGCAAGGTAACGTTGCGCTCGCCGCTGATCTCCAGCGCGCCTACGACGAGGCGATTCGATTGTTCGGTAAGATCGATATCGTCGTGAACAATGCCGGCACGTCGCGCACCGGCGCTTTCGAGGAGATCACTGACGAGGTGTGGCGAGAGGACTTCGACGAGAAGCTATTCGCCGCGATCCGGCTCACTCGCCTGGTATGGGCGCAAATGAAGGAGCGCCGCTGGGGCCGCGTCATCAACACGCTCAACATCGGCGCCAAGGCGCCACGGCCGCGGAGTGCCCCCACCTCGATCACGCGAGCGGCGGGGCTGGCTTTGACCAAAGTGCTTGCCGGGGAAGGTGCGCCCTACAATGTCCTCGTGAATGCGTTGCTGGTCGGCTTCATCGAAGCCGACCAGCATGTGCGCGCGGCGGAAAAGGCGCAGATCCCGCTTGAGGACTATGTGAGCGCGCGAGCTAAAGAAATTCCGCTCGGTCGCATCGGTCGGGCGGAGGAGTTCGCCAACATTGCCTGCTTTCTCGCCTCCGACGCCGCCTCCTACATCACCGGCACTGCGATCAACGTTGACGGCGGGCGTTCTCCGGTCGCGTAGCAGGATCGTGGCGATCGCGCGTCTCAGTTGATCTTGAGATCGAGCGCCTTGATGATCGGCGACCAGCGTGCGAGATCCGCCTCGATTTTGGCGCGGAATTGCGCCGGGGTGGTTGGAATCGGCTCCATGAACTGCGTGGCCATTTTCTCGCGGATCTCCGGTTCGGCAAGGGCAGCAACGACCGTGTCGTGAATTTTCGCGATGATCGGCTCGGCGGTCTTTGCCGGCGCGATCAAGCCGTTCCAGGCGTCCGCCTCGACGTCGAGGCCGCTCTCCTTGAGAGTCGGTAAGCCAGGCATCAGCGCGGAGCGTTGACCGAGCGAGATGGCCAACATTTTCACCTGGCCGGAGGCGGCGTGCGGTGTCACCGAAATGGCCGGCAAGCAGCCCATCTGCACGTCATTGCGCAGGAGCGCGGTCATTGCTTGCGGCGAGCCGGGATAGGGAATGTGCACCATGTGCGTGCCGCTCTTGAGCGCGAGCGCCTCCATGGCGAGATGCGATAGCGACCCGTTGCCGATCGAACCGTAATTGTATTTGCCCGGGTTCTTCTTCAGCAGATCGAGGAGCTCTGCGACCGAATTGACGCCGAGGCTCGTATGCACGACGAGCACGCTCGGCTGCGTCGTGAGCATCGTGATCAGCGCGAGGTCATTGACGGGGTCATACGGCATTTTCGCAAACAACAAGGTATTGATGGCAAGCGGGCCCCCGAGACTGATGCCGATGGTGTAACCATCGGGATCCGACTTGGCGACCGCGTCAGTCCCGGTATTGGCGCTGGCGCCGGGGCGATTCTCGACCACGAACGGCTGGCCGAGTTTCTGTTGCATATGTTCGCCGATCAGCCGCCCGACCATGTCCGGTGTCGAGCCGGGGCCGAACGGCACGATGACCCTGACGGATTTTGCGGGCCACTCTTGCGCCACCGCGAGAGAAGCGAACAAGAATGCGCACAATGCCAATGCGATGCTTCTTTTCATTGAGCTCTCTCGCTTTGTCATAGTCGCGCAGCGGATCTCGCGCGCAAGGGAGTTGCTGCCGCACTAATCACGGTCGACGCGCCGTCGCAAGCATGGATTGACCGAAGCGGCGAGCGCTGAAGGGCCAACCCTGCATGCGGCAGCCTTGCCTCCCGACTTGCCATGGCCTCTACTGCGGCGAGCTTAGCGACGTTGCAAAAGCGACGATCGTGACGTTCGCGCGGTTGAGCCGGAGGACCCATGGGCCTGGCTATTCTTGTGCTCGGACTGGTCGCGTTCCTTGGCGCGCACGTCTTCGTGACATTGCGCGCGCCGCGCGCCGCGTTGATCAAACGGATCGGGGAGAGCACCTACAAGGGTCTGATGTCGCTCGTCTCGCTCGCCGGGCTCATCCTGATCGGCTACGGCTTTGGACAATATCGGGCGACCGGATGGATCGACGTGTGGTCGCCTCCGCCATGGACCTATTACGTCACGCAGTTGCTGATGTGGCCGGCGAGCATTTGCGTGGTTGCGGCCTATAGCCGCGGCAACATCTGGCGTACGCTCAAACATCCGATGCTGGTGGGTGTGAAGACCTGGGCGATCGCGCATCTAATATCAAATGGCGATCTCGGCTCGATCGTGCTGTTCGCCTCATTTCTCGCCTGGGCTGCCTATGATCGCATCACGCTGAAGCGGCGGAGCGATCCGGGCGCGCCACCTATCCCAATCGGCGGCCATCGTAACGACATGATCGCGCTGGTGGCCGGGACGATCCTCTATCTCGCGCTCGGTTTCGTCTTCCATCCGATCGTAGTGGGCGTGGCAGTCTTTGGCACGCCAGCGCATTAGGATCTCGGCGAATGTCGGCACGAGACGAGATCAAGCGGCTAACAGCACCCGACATCCGCGCGCGCAAGGGCGGCGAGCCGATCGTCTGCCTCACCTCATATCACGCGCACACGGCGCGGCTGCTCGATCGCCATTGCGACGTCATTCTGGTCGGGGATTCGCTTGGCATGGTCATGCACGGGCTTGAGACCACCGTGCCGGTCACGCTCGAGATGATGATCCTGCAGGGGCTCGCCGTGATGCGCGGCTCGAAACGAGTTCTCGTAGTCGTCGACATGCCGTTCGGCTCTTATGAAGCATCGAAGGAGCAAGCCTTCATGTCGGCGGCGCGGGTGATGAAGGAGGCCGGCTGCGGAGCGATCAAGCTCGAGGGCGGCCGCCGTATGGCGGAGTCCATCGCCTTTCTGGTCGAGCGCGGGGTTCCGGTGATGGGGCATGTCGGGCTCACGCCGCAGTCCATCAATACAATCGGCTCGTTCCGTGCGCAGGGCCGCAGCGAGGCCGACTGGGGACCGATCGAGGACGACGCGCGCGCGGTCACGCAGGCGGGAGCCTTCGCCGTGGTGATCGAGGCGGTGGCCGAGCCACTCGCCCGCCGCATCACGGCTCAGGTCGACATCCCGACCATCGGCATCGGCGGCAGCGTGGCATGTGATGGCCAAATTCTCGTGCTCGAGGACATGCTTGGGCTTTCGCCGCGGGTACCCAGATTCGTTAAGCGCTACGCCGACCTGGGCCCCTCGATCGAGGCGGCGGTCGCGGCCTATGCGGCCGATGTTCGCGCCCGAACCTTCCCCGGCTCCGAGCACGTCTATCCGCTCCGGGCCAAGGCCAAATAGCCGATCCGGCTCAAGACCTTAGACGCTGGCATAGGCGTGCGCCTTTGCCTTGCCTGCGCCACATCAATGGGCTAACCGCGTATGGCTGGGCCAGTGGCGAGAACGGGGTTGCGCGGCTCGTGTCCGACATTTTTCACGAAGTCGACGAGGAAGTTCGACGAGAACAGCTCAAGAAGCTGTGGGACCGCTACGGCAATTACGTCGCGGCTGCCGCCGTTTTGCTGGTTTTGGCGGTTGCAGCTTGGCGCGCTTACATGTGGTGGGAGGCCAAGAAGGCTGCCGAGACCGGCGCCGCCTTCGAAGCTGCCATCACGCTCGCCGAGTCGGGCAAACGCAGCGAGGCTGAGGCGGCCTTCGCCGACATCGCCGGTCACGGCACGTCCGGCTATCGCCATCTTGCACGCATGCGTGAAGCGGCCGAGCTTGCGCAAACCGATCCCAAGGCCGCAATCGCGGCCTATGATCAAATTGCCGCCGATGGGTCGGTGGGCCACGTGCTTCAGGACCTCGCGTTGCTCCGCGCAGGCGCGCTTCTGATCGACGCCGGCTCGTATCAAGAGGCGCAGCGACGCCTCGAGCCGCTCGCAGCCAATGATCGCACCTTCCGGCACACCGCACGAGAGTTTCTGGTGCTTGCGTCTTGGCGCGCGGGCGATGCGACCGGTGCCAAGCGCTGGTTCGATTTGATCATGACAGACGCACAGACGCCGGCCCCCACCCGCTCGCGCGTCGAGATGCTGATGGCGGTAGGCACCGGCGCGAGCAGCGGTTGAGGGGCGTCACATGATTTCCTTCGCGCGCACCGGCCTGGTACTTCTCGCGTTATCGCTTGGGCTCCTGCTCAGCGGTTGTGAGGGATTCGATCCGACCAGCTTCATGGACTACGATTTTTTCAACACAAAGAAGAGGCTGCCGGGCGACCGCAAGCCAGTGTTTCCGGAAGGAACGCCGGGCGTGCCGCAAGGGGTGCCGAACGAATTGATGAAGGGATATCAGCCGGCAGAGCAGGCGGAAGAGCGTCAGCCGACCGCACAGGCGGTCTCGTCCGAGCCCAAGCCCAAGCTCGAACCCGCAGCCAAAGCCAAGCCAAAGCCGAGAGTCGTGGCCAAGCCGAAAGAGGATGCGAGCCCGCCCGCCGCCAGCGCTCAGCCGACCCAGGCGCAATCCCAGGTCCAATGGCCTGATCCGCCGCCGATGCAGCAGCAATCGCCAGCCGGCGCCTGGCCCGGCTCCTCGCCCAGCGCGTCAGGCGCCGTTGCGTGGCCCGATCCGCCGCCGACGCGCTGATTGCGCTACCCACGACCGGTGGGCGATAGAGCGGGAACCGCACCCGCTGCGCAGCTCATGAGCTTCACGGTCGCCATTATCGGACGGCCGAATGTCGGCAAGTCCACCCTCTTCAATCGCCTGGTCGGCAAGCGCCTCGCTTTGGTCGATGACCTACCGGGAGTCACGCGCGACCGGCGCGAAGCGCAAGCACGGCTCGGGGATCTTACGTTCACCGCTATCGACACGGCGGGGCTTGAAGAGGCAACGCCTGAGAGCCTGAGCGGCCGCATGCAGGAGCAGACGCAAGCCGCCATCGACGCCGCCGATGCGCTCATGTTTTTGATCGACGCGCGCGCGGGGTCGACGCCAGCGGATCGCGCATTTGCCGACCTTGTGCGCAAGTCGGGCAAACCCGCAATTTTGATCGCGAATAAGAGCGAGGGCAGCGCCGCCGAGGCGGGAATTTTGGAGGCGTATGAACTCGGGCTCGGCGAGCCGATCGCGATCTCCGCCGAGCACGGGGAAGGCCTCGCCGATCTCTATGACGGGCTGCGCGCGGCACTGCCTGATGCGACGGCGCCTGAGATGGAAGTGCATGAGCGCGACCTTGGGGCCGATATCGACCAGAACGCCGCCAGTGGCATGCCGATCCGTATCGCGGTGGTCGGCCGTCCCAATTCCGGAAAATCGACATTGGTCAATCGGCTGCTTGGGGAAGAGCGGCTGCTCACGGGCCCCGAGGCCGGTATTACCCGTGACGCGGTCGCGGTCGATTTGACATGGCGGGATCGGCCGTTTCGTGTCCACGATACCGCAGGGTTGCGGCGTCGCAGCCGCGTCGAGGAAAAGCTCGAGAAGCTGTCGGTCGCGGACGCGCTTCAGGCCGTACGTTTCGCCGAGGTCGTCCTCCTGATGATGGACGCGCAAAAGCCGTTCGAAGAACAAGACCTGAAGATCGCCGATCTCATCGCACGTGAAGGACGCGCGCTGGTGATCGGTATCAACAAGTGGGACCTGCTCGAACCCCGTGCGGGGGCCATCAACAGATTACGGCAAGAAGCCGACCATTGGCTGCCACAGGTCAAAGGTGTGCCCGTTGCCGCCGTCTCGGCTCTCACCGGTGAGGGTCTCGACCGGATGATGCAAGCCGTCGTCGACGCACATGCGATCTGGAACCGGCGCGTCGGGACGAGTGCGCTCAATCGCTGGCTGGGCGAGGCCGTAGCGTCCCATCCGCCGCCGGCGGTTGCAGGCCGGCCGATCCGGCTCGATTACATCACCCAGCCGAAAAGCCGGCCACCGAGCTTCGTGCTGTTCACGAGCCGCGCCAACGCTCTGCCGGCGGCCTATCAGCGCTACCTCGTGAACAGCCTGCGTGAGACTTTCGATTTGCCCGGCACCCCAATTCGGCTCGCGCTACGCGAGAAACCAAATCCCTTCGCGAAACGCGGCAGGCGCTAGTCTGCCAGCCCCGGTCGGCGAGGGCATAGCGTCAAAGGCCCCGCGTTGTCCGGTTCGGCAAAACGTCCGGGTTGACCACGTTGATCGGGGTACCCGAGGCATATGCGATGATTTGGTCGAAGATGTCGGCGAACTGAATTTCATACTCGTCGCGGGACACATAGCCGATGTGCGGCGTGCAGACGACGTTATCCATGCTCAGCAAGGGGTGGGCCGGGCCGACCACGGGTTCGTCTTCATAGACGTCCACCGCCGCCAGGCCTGGATGCCCCGCACGTAGCGCATTCACCAGCGCGCCCGGCTGGATCAGCGGGGCTCGGCTGGTATTGACCAGGAGCGCGGTAGGCTTCATGCGAGCGAGATCGGCGGCAGTGACGATGCCGCGCGTGGCGTCCACCAGCCGCATGTGCAGAGAGACGACGTCGCACGCTTCAAAAAATGCTTCCTTGCTGAGCGCGGCTGCGTAGCCATCGGCCCGTGCTCGCGCCAGAGACGCTTCGCGCGCCCATACCGAGACGTTCATGCCGAACGCTCGGCCGTAGCCGGCGACGACGCTGCCGATCCTGCCATAGCCGTAAATGCCAAGCGTTTTGCCACGCAATGTGCTGCCGATGCCGATCTGCCACTTGCCTGCCCGCAGAGAAGACATTTGCTGGGAAATCTGGCGCATTGCCGCGAGCACGAGACCCCAGGTCAGTTCCGCCGTTGCATAGGAGGGGGTGCCCGCATGCTGGTTGGAAGACACGATCACGCCCAGCTGCGTGCAGGCATCGATATCGATGTGCGGGTAAACGCTGCGCTGGCTGATGAGTTTGAGATTGTGCAGGCGTTCGAGCAGCGGCGCGCGAATTTTCGTTCGTTCGCGGATCAGCACCAGGACCTCGGTGTCGCTGAGGCGTTCGGCAAGCGCGTCGGTGTCTTGGACGTGGTCATTCCAGATGGTGACTTCGTGTCCCGAGAGCTTGGTGAAGCATTGCAGGGCACGCACGCTGTCGTGGTAGTCATCCAGGATGGAGATCTTCATGCGCCGCTGCCTCGCGGTGTTCAGGACGGCGGCCGGAAATCTAGAAACTTTC
>WNFW01000998.1_pt1 | contig 18857 bp, 18 predicted proteins | sample 5400131 | NCBI WGS metagenome assembly WNFW01 (sample SAMN13153362, study PRJNA577476) | soil metagenome | isolation source: 20 cm soil or saprolite under grassland replicate 1 | place: USA:California | collected 2016-06-15 | reverse complement strand
GCGGATCCGGGAGACGATGTTCACGCGCTCGGGTTCGCCGCGCAGCTTCCAGTACAGGCGCGCGATCTTGTAGGCCGTGTCGTTCGCCTCGCCGCCGCCCGACGCGAAATAGGTCACGTCGAGGTCGCCTGGCGCCAACTCCGCCAGCTTGGCCGCAAGCCTGATGGCCGGCTCCGTGCCAAAGCCGCCATACGCTGAGCTGAAAGCCAGGGCCATCATCTGCTCGGCGGCCGCGGCGGCGAGCACCTCGCGGCCGTAGCCGACGTTGACATTCCACAGCGAGGCCATGCCGTCGACGTACTCGCGTCCTTCTATGTCGGTCAGCGTCGCGCCCTGTCCGCTGACGATGATCAGCTGCGGGATCGTTCCTGGAGGCCCCGCAAGGTCGCCCTGCGGATGAAGCCAGTGGGTACGGTCGAGCTCCGAGAGCCGGCTCGCCTCTTCGGCCGAGAATCCGGCCACGGATCTATGCACGGTCATCGATCACGCCGCCGTGTAGCCGCCATCGACCGCGAGGGAGGCACCCGTGATGTGCGCGGACTCATCGCTTGCAAGAAACAGTATTGCGCCGGCGACATCCAACGCCTCGGCCATCCGCCCCTGCGGGATCGACGACGCCACCCCTCTCTCGAATCCGGCGGGGTCCGCCTGCTCGGAGATCCACGTCCGCACGAGCGGGGTCTGCGTCAGTCCCGGGGCGACCGCATTCACGCGCACACCGTCTCTCGCCCACTCGACGGCCGCCACTCGCGTCAGCGCGAGCAGCGCTCCCTTGGCCGCCGCGTATGCCCCCATCGTCGCCACCCCGACAGAGGCGTTGCGGGAGGTCACGTTGATGATCGACCCGCGGTGGCGAACGAGCATCTTGGTGGCAGCCTCACGCTGCATGAGGAACGCGCCGATAAAGTTTGTCTCCAGCACTCGTCGCACTTCGCTCAAGGACGTTTCGATGATCGGACTCGTCCAGTCCATGGCTGCGTTGTTCACGAGGATGTCCACTCCACCCCATCGCTCGGCGAGGTCGATGGTGTCCCTTGCGGTCTCCTCGCTCGCCACGTCGCCCGGGAGAAAGCTCACGCGGTCCGGACCAATCTCTGCGACCAGCTTCTCCCCAGGTCCGCTGCGCCGGGCGACGACGACGACGCGGGCGCCCTCGCTGACGAACAGGCGAACCGTGGCCTCCCCGATGCCGCTCGTGCCCCCGGTGACGATGGCGATCTTGCCCACGAGCCGGCCGCTCACCGGGAGCGGGCGAGGAGCGCGAGAAACTCGTACACGATGTTGGCCGCCACGAAGGATGTGTTGTCGGCGACGTCGTACGCCGGGATGACCTCGACCACGTCGAAGCCGATGTAGTTGATGCCCGCGAGGCGCCTCAGCAGAGACTGGGCTTCCCACGTGGTGAAGCCTCCGATCTCCGGCGTCCCCGTCGCCGGGGCGTAGGCCGGGTCGATGAAGTCGATGTCGAACGAGAAGAACACCTTGGCGTCACCGACTCGCGCGACGATGCGCTCGGCGACCGCGGCCATGCCCAGCTCATGCGCCTCCACACCGGTGATCACCTCCATCCCCATCTCGCGCGGGATCGCATAGTCCCTATCGGAGTAGATGGGACCGCGCAGTCCGACCTGGATTGATCGCGATGGCTCGATCAATCCTTCCTTCACCGCGTGATAAATGGGTGTGCCATGCGTGTGGGGCTGGTCGAAATACTCTTCCGAAGTGTCGCTGTGGGAGTCGAGCTGAATCAGGCCGACCTTGCCATGCACTTCGGCCAGAGCACGTAGTTCCGGCAGCGCGATCGAGTGATCCCCTCCAAGGTCGATCGGAATGACACCGGCCCGCAACACGTCCAGCAGGCCCGCGGCGATCCGGCGATGGGACTCCTCGACGTAGCCCGGAACGACGGGGACGTCGCCATGGTCCACCACCGACAGACGGTCGAAGATCGCCACCCCGCTTCCGCTGTGATAGGGCCGCATCAGTGCGGAGGCGCTGCGGATGTGCTCAGGGCCAAAACGAGCACCGACGCGGTACGTTCCACCGGTATCGAACGGGATTCCCACGATGGCGGCGTCGACGCCCTCGAGGCGGCCGGTTACATGGGGAAGCCGCGCGTAGGTCCGAATGCCGGAGAATCGCGGCGAAACCTTTGAATCAGATGGTCCATAACGTGGGCGCTCACGGCCCGTCTCGCCTCCCGACTCCATCCCCGAGCAGAGTGTAGTTCCGGTCATGATCCGGGACTCGGCTGACGCCGTGGTCGTGGGAGGCGGGGTGGTCGGGTGCTCCATCGCGTACCACCTCGCGCGACGCGGTGCAGAGGTTGTGCTCGTGGAGAGAGAGACGCTCGGATCGCAGTCGACGGGCAGGTGCGCAGGCGGGATAAGGCGCCAGTTCTCCTCCGCCGCAAACGTCGTCATGCAGCAGCTGTCGATGCAGCTGCTGGCCGGCCTCGAGGCCGAGACGGGCGTCGATCCGGAATTCCGGCACATCGGTTACCTGTTCGTACTCACGAGCGACAGCCAGGTCGCCGACTTCCGACGCCTGCTGCCGATGTGGCATGAGAGCGGCGTCACCGACGCCCGCTGGCTCGAGCCACGCGAGGTGCGCGAGCTCGCCCCCCTTGTGCAGGGCGACGACATCCTTGGCGGCACGTTCTGTCCCAGCGACGGGATCGCGAGCCCGCACGCGGTGACCCTGGCCTACTCGGGCGCGGCCAGGAAGCTGGGAGTCAGGCTGCTCGAAGGCGTTGCAATCGAAGGCATCGTCCAGGAGGCAGGACGCATACGGGGGGTGCGCACCAGCGCCGGCGAGATCTCCACGCCCGCGGTTTTCAACTGCGCCGGCGCGTGGGCGAGCAGGGTCGGCGCTATGGCCGGGATCGACGTGCCGGTGGAACCCTACCCACGCAACATCTTCGTCACCGACGCCATGCCAGAGGTGTCACGCCGGCATCCCATGACGATCGATTTCGCGACTTCGTTCTATTTCCACCCCGAGGGCGACGGCCTGCTGTTTGGAATGGGAATGCGCGACGAAAAGCCCAGCTTCAACACCGATGTCGACTGGGGCGTGCTCGACGCCATGGCCGAGGTGATCGACCGCAGGGCGCCGCGCCTCGGCACGGCCGGAATCCAGACAGCGTGGGCGGGCCTGTACGAGATGACCCCTGACCATCAGCCGATCCTGGGCCCGGTGGACGGCCTTCACGGCTTCTGGTGCGCTTGCGGTTTCTCCGGCCACGGCTTTCAGCAGGCGCCGGCGGTCGGGTATCTACTCGCGCAGTGGTTCTCGGGTGAGCAACCCCAGGTGCCGCTCGACGTCTTCGCGCACCGGCGCTTCGCGACCGGTAACGTCGAACCCGAAAAGAACGTCGTCTGATCGACGCATTCACGAGTTCAGAAGGATGGGACTGTTATGGGCACCACGATCGCAGCCGATCGAAAGATGAGGGTCGAAGAGATCCTCGGCGCGTTCGGCATGAAGGCCGGCGGAACGTACAGCGGAGTCGCCTATGGCGGCTCGTTCAAGGACGACGCGTCGGGTGCGCCGATCGAAACGCGCAACCCTTCCACGGGTGACGTCCTGGCCCGGGTCCGCACCGCGACCCCGGACGACTGCAGGCGCGCGGTCACCGAGGCGCATGAGGCGTTCACGGAATGGCGGCTGGTGCCGGCCCCGCGGCGCGGCGAGATAGTGCGTCTGCTCGGTGATGGTTTTCGGGCGCGCAAGGAAGAGCTGGCCAGGCTCATCAGCCTGGAGAACGGCAAGATTCTGAGCGAGGCCCGCGGTGAGGTCCAGGAGGTGATCGACATCTGCGACCTGGCCGTCGGCCAATCCAGGCAGCTGTTCGGCAAGGAGATCGCGTCCGAGAGACGTGACCACCGTCTGGTCGAGCAGTGGCACCCGCTGGGCGTGGTCGGGATCATCTCGGCGTTCAACTTTCCGGTCGCGGTCCCGGGCTGGGGGTGGGCCCTGGCCCTGGTCTGCGGCGACACGATCGTCTGGAAGCCGTCGAGCCTGACACCTTTGATCTCCGTCGCGGCGCAGCAGATCTTTCACCAGGTGACCGCCGGAACCGAGGCGGAGCGAGTCTTCAGCCTCGTCATCGGCAGCGGCAGCTCGACCGGCGAAGCACTGCTTGCCGACGAACGCGTCGCCCTGATCCAGGCGACCGGTTCGTGCGCCCTCGGCGAGCGCGTGGCGATCGCGGTGGCCAAGCGATCGGGACGCGCGATCCTTGAGCTCGGCGGCAACAACGCGGTGATCGTGCTCGCGGACGCGGACCTAAAGCTTGCGCTGCGTGCGGTCGTGTTCGGGACCGTGGGCACCGCCGGCCAGCGCTGCACCAGCACCCGCCGCCTGATCCTGCAGCGCCCCATCGCCGAGCGTTTCCTGGAGCAAGTGGTCGCCGCCTACAGAACAATCGGAATCGGAGATCCGTTGGACGACTCCACGTTGATGGGTCCGCTTGTTTCTCAGTCGGCCGTGGACGATTACAGCGAGGGACTGGCCGAGATGCAACGCCAGGGCGGCAGGTTGGTCTATGGCGGCAAGGTCCTCGCCGACCGCCAGGGCTACTTCGTCGAACCCACCATCGTGCATTCGAACGTCGACATGCCCATCTGCAAGGAGGAGGTCTTCGCGCCGATCGTGCATGTCTTCGAGGTGGACAGCCTGGAGGAGGCGATCGCGGTCAACAACTCGGTGCCGCAGGGCCTGAGCAGCGGCCTGTTCACGACCAACCTCACGGCCGCGGAGCGGTGGCTGTCCGCCGTCGGGTCCGACTGTGGCATCGCAAACGTCAACGCCGGGACGTCGGGCGCGGAGATCGGCGGCGCGTTCGGCGGCGAGAAGGCCACCGGCGGCGGACGCCAGGCCGGATCCGACGCGTGGAAGGGCTACATGCGGAGGCAGACGTGCACGATCAACTACGGGGATGAGCTTCCGCTTGCCCAGGGCGTGACGTTTCCCGTCGACTGAGCAGGGCGTCGGCGTTTCCGCCGAGCAGGGCCTCCAACACCGCGGGCTTGAGGCCGAGCTCGTGCCATTCGGCGAGCGCCCTCGCCATCGGAAACACGGGCCAATCCGTGCCGAAGAGCACCTGCTTCGAGAGAAGGCTGTTCATGAACCGGAAGACGACCTCCCAGCCCGTCCCGGTGGCGCCGACGTACTTGGGCGCCAGGCCGCCGAACTCCAGGTAGACGTTGGGATGCTTGCGGGCGACCGCCACCAGCTCGGCTCCCCACGGCCAGCCGGCGTGGCATGCGATGAGCGTGAGGTCGGGGAAGTCGCACGCCACCTGGTCCAGCTGGAGAGGGTGGTCGTGCTTGATGGGAAGGTGGCTCGTGTAGTTGACGCCCGTGTGGAGGCCCACGCCCAGGCCGAGCTCGCACGCCTTCGCGTAGACCGGGTACAGCTGCGGGTGGTCGATCGGCATGCCAAAAAAAGATGGCTGAATGTTGATTCCGACCAGGCCCAGCTCCCCCACCCGGACCACCTGCCTCATGGCGCGCATCACGCGGAGCGGCGAGAGCGAAACTGTCCCGAAGCCAGAAAATCGATCCGGGTTGCTGGCGACCAGCGCGCCGACCGCCTCATTCAGCTCGTCGGCCGGGTCACCGTATTCGTACTCGGCATGAACCACGGCGTGCGAGACGCCCGCGGCATCCATCTCCGCCATGAGAGCGTCGAGGCTGAGGTCGCGCCTCGCCTCCAGGCCAAGGACCGCGTCGTACTGGTCCACGTACTCGGGCGGCATGTGGACCGCCGGCCGCAGCTCGGTCGGAAGGCGAACCCGGAAGTCGACGACGCTCATCCCGACTACCTGCCCTTGAAGGCCGGCCGGCGCTTGGCCGCGAACGCGCGCTTCGCTTCCTGGTGGTCTTCGGTGTGGGTCAGCCGGAAGCTGACCTGGACCTCGAAGTCCTGCAGCGCCTCCAGCGGCATGGCGAGCCCGCCATCCAGCAGCTGCTTCTGGGCCGCGATCGCCAGCGGCGCACCCTTCAGCGCCTCGTCCGCCAGCCGAAGCGCCGCAGCCTCGTGCTCACCTTTGGCGGTGACCTCCACCACAAGTCCGATGCGATGGGCCTCGCGGCCATCGATGGTCTGGCCGAGCAAAGCGAGCCTGCGCGCGTTGGCCATGCCGACCAGAAGCGGCAGCATCTTCGCCGTCCCCGAGGTCATGGCGAAACCCACGCGAGTCTCCGCGAAATAGAACCTGGCGGTCTCGTCGCATACGACCAGGTCACTCAGGACGCAAAGCTCGACGCCCTGCCCGGCCGCCCAGCCGTGCACCGCGGCGATGAACACCTTGTCGGGGCGTCGGAGCGTCCGCACTACCTCGAGCCAGGTATGCCTCCCCGCCCTACCGGACAGCGGATGGTGCTCAGGGTCGGTCAGGTCGCTCTCGGCAAGGTCCCACCCGCCCGAAAACGCTCTGCCGGTGCCGGCGAAAACCACGACGCGGATCTCTTCGTCGGCGCACGCGCGCTGCAATGCCGTAAGCAGGTCGCGCTCGAGCGCGGTGGAGAAGGCATTCATCTTGTCCGGCCGGTTGAGCCGGATCACCGCGACCTGTGGTTTGGGCTGCTCGTACTGGACCAGCATGTGCCTCCTCCTATTGCGCCGGGGCGCCTGCGTTGCTGCCTGAACCTCCGATCACGGCGCCGGCCGCCCGGCGCCGCAGCGAGCCGCGGTCGACCTTGCCGCTGGCCGTCAGGGGGAGCGATTCGACGAACTCGATGAGCCTGGGGTACTGGTACGCGGCCAGGTGCTCCTTGACGTGCATCCTGAGTTGAGCCTCGAGCTTTGCGGACGGAATGTATCCCGGCCTCAGCTGGACATACGCCTTCACGACCTGACCTCGCACGGAGTCCGGCGCCCCGACCACGGCGGTGTTGGCCACCGCCTCATGCTTGAGCAGGCTTTCCTCGATCTCATCCGGGCCGATCCGGTAACCCGCCGACTTGATCACGTCGTCGATGCGAGCCTCGAACCAGAAGTAGCCTTCATCGTCCACACGCGCGAGGTCGCCGGTGCGGAGCCACGAGCCCTGGAACTTGGCGCGGGTCGCGTCGGGCCGGTTCCAGTACTCGAGCAGCATCGTGGGATCAGGAGCGCGCACCATCACCTCGCCCACCTCGCCGATCGCGGCTCGCGCGCTGTCTGGACCCAGCACCTGCACGTCGTGCCCGGGATACGGAAGCCCCATCGAGCCGGGCCTGACCGCCCACCGCGATGCGCACTGGCCGATCACGAAATCGGCCTCAGTCTGCCCGTAAGACTCGTTGAACGTGATTCCGAGTTTGGCCTGCGCATCCTCGAGCAGCCCTACATCCTGCGGCTCCCCCCCTGTAACCAGCGAGCGAAGCCTGATGCCCGGCGGGATCCGGCACTGCAGCATCATCCGCAGCGCCGTGGTGGGCAGGAACGTGTTCCTGACCCCATGCTCGGCGAGCAAGCCCAGTGCCCACTCCGGGTCGAATCCCCTCCTGGGCGCCGCGATCATCGGCACGCCGTGCAGCCAGGCCAGCAACAAAGTGTTGACCAGCCCGCCGATCCACGCCCAATCGGCGGGCGTCCACATCAGGTCGCCGCGCTGCGGCGTGAATTCGTGACAGACCCGAAAGCCCGACGCCTGGCCGAAAAGCACGCGGTGCCCGTGCAGCACCCCTTTCGGCGGCCCGGTGGTGCCCGAGGTGTAGATGATCATGCACGGCTCGTCGGCGCTGTTGAGCGGCTCCGCGAATCGTGTGGAGGCATCGCCGACGGCTTGCCAGAAGTCAATGACTCGGGGATCGGACGAGGCGGCGCCGTCCGTGACAAAGATCCAGCGCAGGTCCGGTACGCCGTCGAGCGCTGCGATCCGCTGCATGCCGTCTCCGTCGGTCACGACCGCCCTGGCGGCGCTGTCGGCGAGGCGATAGCGCAGAGCGTCGGCGCCGAAAAGGGATGAGAGCGGAACGGATATCAATCGCGCCTTGAAGGCGCCAACATGCGCGAGTGCCGTCGCCGGGATCTGCGGCAGTACGACAGCGACGCGGTCTCCAGGTTCCAGCCCGACTCCGCGCAGCACGTTCGCCACCCGGTTGGTCAGCTCGACCAGCTCCCCGAAGGTGTAGCGTCGCGTCTTCCCGCCGGCAACGTGGATCAAAGCCAACCGGTGCGCGGGGAGTGCGTCGGTGCAGGCGGTCCCGATGTTGAAGCGCTCGGGCACTCGCCACCGGAATCGGCCGGAGATCTCGGCGTGTGTGTCGCCGGTGAGTGGGAAGGGCGTGAACCTCTGGGTCACGGACTATCCAGAAGGCCGCGCACGGCGCGAGCCGCGTGATAGCCGCTGCCGACAGCTCCGGGCGTCCCCGGCTGCGCGGTGTAGTCGCCGCAGAAATGGATGCGGCCGAACGGCTCGCGGATCGCCTTCTGCCGGCCGAGCCAGCCCTTGCGAAATCGAGGCAGGCCACGCCAGCGTTGAACGCGGGTGTCCGCTCGGTCCAGCACTTCGCGTGCCGAGGGGAACATCTTCACCAGATCGGCCCTGACCCGCTGGACGAGCGCCGCATCGTCCATCGCGGAAAGCGCTTCGGCGCGCGCCCCGGTCGACAGCGTGACGAGGCTTCCGCCGGGGCGCCGCCGCGCCCCATCGGAACGGCGGGCGAAGAACGCGTTGTTGCTGAGGAGCTCGAACGAGAGGCCGATCGCCGGAACGGCGAGCAGCCGGTCCCATGGCATCGGCTCCGTCTCGTCGGTGAGCCAGGCGACCGACACGATCGGGGCGTACGGCAGCATCTGCTCGAGAGCCGCTCGTTTGGTTGCCGGCAGGTCGGGGATCACCTCCAGCGCCGCGTCGGCCGTCATGGCGGCGATGCACGCGGTGGCCTGGACCTCCTCCACCCCGCCACCTTTTCGTCGATAGCGAACAGCGACATGGTCGGGCGTGCTCGCCACCGACTCGACCACGCAGTCCAGCATCACCCGCTCGGGGTCGATCGCCTGAGCGATCGTCTTGGTGATCTCCTGGGTCCCTCCGCGCACACCTTTGAGCGTCTCGTTGACGTCGCCGCCGAAGAGATGGATGGCGTAGCCGAGACCGACGGCTCCGGACACCTCGTCCATGGAGATTCCTGTTCCCGAAGTGGTCGCCATCTCCAGGATCGCCCGGGTCGACGGCGACGCCGGGCCGATCACATCCGTGAGCGACTTCGCGTCGAGCTCGGGGTCGAGCCCACGCTTGGCCGACGCGAGCCGGCGGAGACGCGAGATCGTGAAGGCAAATCCCGCCTTGTCACGCCACGAGATCGGCATCTTCATCAACAGGCGATAGGGGTCGCGGCCGACCGCAAGACGACCGTTCACGAAGACCGCCGACTCCGCGCCTTCGGCGCCGACCAAGTCCAGACCCAGCGCGCGGCAGAGCTCGAGTGTGCGCGGATCCCACACGAACTGAGCTCCCAGGTTGTACCAGTAGGCCCCGTGCCGGCCGGACAGCGTGCGCCCACCCACCCGATCGCGGGACTCGAGGACCACGATGTCGCGATCCCGGAGGTGGTACGCGGCTGTCAGCCCGGCAAGGCCGGCCCCCAGGATCACGGCGTCAGCTTTCGGCGAGCCCAGGCTCATGCCGGCCCCGGCATCAGCGGTTGCGGAAGCTGGGAGCTCGCTTCTCCGCGAACGCCCGCGTCCCCTCCTCCAGGTCGGAGGACAGCTCGATGAGCCGGTTGAGCGCCTGGTACAGACGGATCCCGTCAGGCAGGCTCAGGTCGCGACTGCGGAGCGCGAGCTCTTTGGTCATCCGCACCGCCATCGGGCCGTTCGCGCAGATGGTCTCCGCCAGCTCGAGTGCCCTCGGCATCAGCTGCTTGGACGGCACCACCTCGTTGACCAGGCCGATGCGGAGGGCTTCGCGGGCGTCGATGAACTGGCCCGTCAGCAGCAGATACATGGCGTTCGTCAACCCGACGATCTCCGGGAGGCGCTGCGCGCCGTAACCGTGAAGCAGGTTCCACTTCACCTCCGGGCAGCCAAACTGCGCGTTCTCCGACGCCAACCGGATGTCGCAGACCAGCGCGAGCTCGAGACCACCTGCAAGGCAGTAACCGTTGACCGCGGCGATCATGGGCTTTTGGACCTCCAGGCCGAGGTCGAAGCGGGTTGCTCTCATGGCTGACCATCCCACCTGCGCCTGCTCGGCGGTCCCGTGCATACCCACGAGGTCGGCGCCGGCCGTGAATGCCTTGTCGCCCGAACCGGTCACGACGCCGATCCAGATGTCGTCCCGAGAGTCGATCTCCTCCATTCGCTCGGAGATCGCCGTGTACATCTCGGAGTCCATCGCGTTCATCTTTTCCGGCCGGTCGAGGGTGATCGTCGCCACGTGTCCGTCAACTTCGAATCTGATCGACACCTCAGCCTCCCTCCCCCCGCCCGTCGGCGGAGCCTGCTCGGTCATGCCCTCGCAAAATTGTGAGCCCGCGACCAAGAAGCCGCTCGATCAGCGGCTGCACACCGTCGTTGAAGAGGTCGATGCGCTTGCCGCGCCGATGCAGCATCAGGTTGTACGCGTACACGGCCGAGTACTTGTAGCAGCTGAATGCGCAGTACCACCCGAGCTCAGCCACATCCGCGCCGTACAGGTCGGCGAGCTGCCGGGAGGCGAGCATGGGGCCGGGCACCGGCCCGACCATCTCGGCGCCCCGGCTCATCCCGGCCACCGCCAGACAGCTGAGGTCGATCAGCGGTTGACCGACCTCGGCGATCTCCCAGTCGAGCACCGCCACGACCGACCCGTGAGGGTCGAAGAGCAGGTTGCCGAAGTGGTAGTCGGCGTGCACGAGGCAGGGCGGATGCGGCTCCGGAAACGATGACGCCAGCGCCGTGCGCAGCGGCTCAAAGGGCAGGTCGAGGTCCGTTCGCGCACGCTCGAGAAGCGTCTGCCAGCGCGCAAGGTCGGCGGCGAGACCGACGGGGTCCTCCTCGAGGCCGATGGCGGGCAGGGGGATCGCGTGCAGCCGGCGCAGCGTGCTCACCGCGGACGAGGCCAGGTAGCTCGAGTCGAGATCAGCCTGGACGTCCTCGACCCGCCTGCCCGCAACGTGCTCGAGCAGCACGAAGGGGCGTCCATCCACCACCGGCTCATCGGATGCGGCCACCACGGCCGGGACCGGGAAACCATGCCCGGCGAGCGCGGCCATGATCCTGCCCTGGCGGACGACGTCCGCCGGGCCGAGCGGCCGGGCGCCTGGCGGCGGGAGGCGCAGCACGAGCCTGCGCGGGGTCTTGGCCTCGGTTGCGCGCACCAGGTAGGTGAACCCCGAATGTCCGTGAGGCATCGGACCGACCTCATGCACCCGCCACGCGGGACCGATTCGGCGGAGGCGATCCTCCAGGTCGCGCCTGATGCGGTCGCCGGCGTCAGCCCGAGGATGTGACGTCGCTACAGGAGCTCACCACCGTCGATGCGGATCATCGACCCGGTCATGTATCGGGACTCGTCGGTCGCCAGGTAGCGAACGAGCTTCGCGATGTCCTCTGGTTCGCCATACAGGTTCATCGGGTTGGGCTTCAGGTTCCTCTCCCGCAGGTAATCGATGATCGTGCCCGCAAGCTGGGTCTTCACGATGCCGGGCGCGATGCAGTTGACGCGGATGCGGTCGCGTGCCCATTCCTTGGCGCAAACTTCGGTGAGCATCACAACGCCGGCTTTGGAGATGCCATACACGCCGAGACCGATGTCGTGGTGCAGGCCTGACGTCGATGCCACGTTCACGATCGCGCCTCCGCCCCGGGCCCGCATGTACGGATGGACCAGCTTCGAGAGGTACCACGGCGCTCTCAGGTTCACGTTCATCACCTGCTGCCACTCGTCGATGTCCGCGTTGTAGATCTGCTTCGCCTGGGGCATCAGACCGGCGTTGTTGACCAGCACGTCGACGCCGCCGAGCCTGTCGACCACCTGCGCGACCAGTTGGTCGAGATCGGAGATCTCACCGACGTCGGCGGTGATCGTCAGGGCTGCACTCTCATCAGGCAGCGACGCGGCGACCTCGCGAAGTGTTGCCTCCTCGCGACCCGCCAGCGCAACCCTGGCCCCTGCGGCAGCCAGCTCTCGTGCAATCGCCGCGCCGATGCCCCGGCTCGCGCCCGTGACCAGGGCGACTTTACCGTCGAGCGATCCGTTCATGCCCCGCTCCCCATACCGGCCGAATCGAACGTGGAAAGGCTATCGGCCCATGGATGGACAGTCAACGCGGAGCACGCACAGACGTGAGCTACGATTCGGACGTGGCGACCGTTGTCCATTCGGGACGCACGGTCAGCAATGTGCTCGAAGCGGGCGCGCGAGCCTGGGGCCGGAAGTACGCGATCGATTTCGGCGACGCCTCGTACACCTACTCCGACCTCTGGTCACGGGCCCGCCGTGCCGCCGCCGCCTTCGCCGGCCAAGGCGTGAGGCGTGGCGACCCGGTGCTGGTCATGCTCGACAACACCATCCAGTTCGTCGACGCCTGGCTCGGGCTGGCCCTGGTGGGCGCGGTCCAGGTGCCGGTCAACACGGAGTATCTCGGCGACATCCTTCGTCATCAAATCAAGGACTCTGGCGCTTCGCTGATGCTGATCGATCACCGCTACGTCGAGCGTCTGGCACAGCTCGAAATCGATCGGGGCAGTCTCGACCATCTGCTCGTGTCGGGCGAGGCGGCATGCCCGGAAGGAGTCCGGTGCGACAGCTGGGAACGCATTTACGAGCGGTCCTCCGAGCTCCCGGTTGGCGACATCGCAGATGTCTCCGAGCAGGACATCGTCGCGATCATGTACACCTCCGGGACGACCGGCCCGTCCAAAGGCGTGCGCATCGCGCATGCCCACGCCTATACGTACGCCAGGCTCGCGGGGCAGACCGTTCAGCTCTACGAGCACGACGTGTACTTCGCGCCGCTGCCCCTGTTCCACATCGCCGGCCAGTGGGCGCTGGTGTACGCGTGCCTTCAGGTCGGCGCCACCGCGATCGTGCGCCGCCGATTCAGCGTTTCCGATTTCTGGGCGGTCGTGAAAGAGTCGGGAGCGACGGCTAGTTTTCTGCTCGGGGCGATGGCCAACTTTCTGGCCCGCCAGCAACCCAAAGCGGACGACCTGGACAACCCGATGGAACGCATGTTGATGGTTCCGCTCGTGGATGGCATTGATGATTTTCGACGGCGTTTCGGTGTCCGCGTCTGCACCTGCTACGGCTCCACCGAGGTGAACGTTCCGATCATCAGCGACTACAACGTGACCGAGGCCGACGTCGCGGGCCGCCCGGTGGCCGGGTTCGAGCTCCGTATCGTCGACGACCAGGATCGCGAGGTGCCGGTCGGGCAGGTCGGTGAGCTGGTGGTGCGCAGCGCCGAGCCGTGGATCATGGCCACCGAATACCACCGCAACCCCGAGGCCAGCCTGCGCCTGTTCCGCAACCTGTGGCTGCACACGGGTGACGCTTTCCGGCGCGACGCGCACGGCAACTACTACTTCGTCGACCGGATCAAGGACTACATACGGCGCAGGGGCGAGAACATCTCCTCGTTCGAGGTGGAGCGCGAGGTCAACCAACATCCGGCCGTGCTCGAGTCGGCAGCGGTGGCTGTCAAGTCAGCCTCGACCGAGGACGACCTCAAGGTGGTGGCCGTCCTGAAACCGGGAATGTCACTCGAGCCGGAGGAGCTGCGAGCCTTCCTTCGCGAGCGCGTTCCGAGGTTCATGGTGCCCGACATCGTGCTCGTTCTGCCAGAGCTGCCGAAGACGCCCACCGGAAAGATCCAGAAGCACCTTCTCAGGTAGCCGCCAAGCGATCAGCGGAGGTCAGGTCGGAGTGCCGCCATTTCCAGGACGGCGCCCAGCGGCTTGCCGCCCCAGGCTTCGTCCTGTTCCTCGACTGTCAGCTCTGACTGCGCAAGCTGGATGAGGACGCGGTTGCCCGCGAGATCGATGCTGAAGAACGCCTCCATCCACTGCGGGTCGGTGTAGTCCTCGCCGAAGACCGCATGACCCGCAGCCCGAACCCGATCCGCCTGTGCGCGAAGGTCGGCGACCACGAAGGTGACGTGGTGCAGCCCCTCGCCGAACCGGCGCAGAAACTTCACGACGAAACCGGTCGTGTCACTTCCGGGTGCGAGGAGCTCGACGCGACCCCCGCCCGGAAAGGCGAATTGCACAAAGGCGAATCCATGCCAGTCGGCGTCGCCCTGGCGGTACTGCCCCTCCATCACGTCGCCCCACAAGGCCGTCGCCCTGGAGAGGTCCCAGACCGCGAACGCGATGTGGTCCATCCTCACACGCCTGACTCCAAAGTGACGGCTACAGTAGCGTTGATGCGGGCGGCGCGTGATGCCTGACGCCAGGGCCGAGCTGGTCCGCCGCTACTTCGAGGCCGTGCGAACCGATCACACCCAGACCGCGCGCCTGTACGCCCCGGACGCGACGCTCCACTACGTCGGGCGACACGTGCTCGCGGGCGTTTATCGAGGACCGCATGAGATCATGGAATTGTTCCGGCGCAGCCGCGAGGCGTTTGGCGGGACCCAGCGACTGGAGCTCCACGACGTGGTGTCGGGCGACGACCACGTGGTCGCGCTGCTCGACGGATCGGCGGAACACGGCGGCGAGCGCCGGCATTGGCGGCGCGTGGTCGTGTTCCACGTGCGCGACGGCGCCATCACCGAGCAGTGGATCCACGACAGCGACCAGCACGTGGTCGAAGAGGTGCTCGCCCAGTGACGCTTTACCTGGACCGCAATTCCTCGATGACGGGGGCAAATGCGCGCACGCCCTCGGAGCCGGCCATGGTCAGCGCGACCTGGACCTCGGTGATGCCCAGCCCGGCGTGTCCGCGCAGGGTCTCGGCCATCTCACGCGGCGGGCCCGCGAGCGGCCGTTCGTCCGGCCTGGGCACGTAGCCCGAGGCGGGCATGGCGCCCCGCACAGCCGTCGTGGCCACAAGGGTGTTCGGGTCGCGGCCGTGCTCCCGACACGCGTCGTCGATGATTCGAAGCTGCGCAGCCGCCGACTCCGGGCTGGCGTCCGTGTAGCCCAGCCAGCCGTTCCACACATCGGCGTACTGCGCGACGAGGCGCCGCATCCGCGGGCGAGGGTTGAGCGTCCCGATGAGAATCGGTGGCCCGCCTGGCCTCGTGGCGCCCGGAAGCAGCCGCGCCGCGCGAATCCGGTGATGGGCGCCGTCGAAGTCGATCGATTCTGCGTTGAACAACCTCTTGATGATCTGCAGGGCTTCCTCGAAGCGACCCACCCTTTGCTCATGCGGAAAGCCGAACGTCAGGTGCTCGCCCTCGGAATCGCCGGAACCAAGCCCGAGGACGAGGCGGCCGTCGCTGATGTCGTCGATGGTCACTGCCATCTTCGCCATCAGACCTGGATTGCGATACGCGGTGCTGGCGACCAACGAGCCGAGGGACAACCTTGGGATCGCCACCGCGAGCGCGGCCAGCACGGAGAAGCATTCGAGGTACCCCTCCAACTCGACGTCGGGGTCGTCGGGAAAATCGACCCCCGCTCGCCGCTTCAGCTCCGCGTTGTTGCTCGGCAGCAGCAGGTGGTCGCTGACGTACAGGGCGTCGAAGCCCACCTCCGCCGCGGTGCCGGCGATCTCGAGGACCTCGGACCATCGGACGTCGGTGGTCGTCCAGGTCGGAAGGACGAGGCCGATGCGGAGCTTGTCGGCGGGCACCGGCGGACGGGGCGCGGCGACGGCCATCGGCCAAAGTATGAGACGCGTCGGGTTAACCTTCGGTCCATGCCCTTCGCAATTCCTCCAGAGTTCATCGACCTTCTGGAGGGTGATGCACTCGGACACCTCGCCACCCTTCGCGCCGACGGCTCGCCGCATGTGACGCCGGTTTGGGTCGACCACGACGGCGACACTGTGCTGGTCGACGTGCGCGTCGATCGCGTCAAGGCGGCGAACATGCGCGCACGGTCGGCCGTCGGCGTGTCGGTCGTCGATCCGCGCAATCCAAACCGATTCCTTTCGGTGACCGGAAAGGTCGTGTCATGGTCGGAGGACGGATGGCACGAGCACATGGACGCGCTCAGCCGCCGCTACCTCAAGGTCGACCGCTACCCGTGGGCGCTTCCGGGCGAGCGCCGCGCCATCTTCAGGATCGAGGCCACGCGCGTCTACCACGAGGCGGGTGAGGCGGAGGTGGCCGAAGGCTGAAGAGCCGGGTCAGCCTTTCTTGGCAGCGACCATCCACTCGGCGGCGGCTTCCGGTGGGCGCCAGGGGCTGAGCGCGCCGATGTCCAGTGAGGGGTCCGGACGGCCGGCGATGGTCCTGGCGAGCAGCTCCGCCACCGGCGGCCCGTGCATGGCCCCGTGGCCGCCGAAGCCCGCCACCATCCAGAGCCCGTCCTCGACCAACCCCACGTACGGATGCCCGTCCCCGCCCATGTCCACGTTGGAGACGACATGCCTCGCGATGCGAAGGTCGGCGAGGGACGGTGCGCGAACCCGCGCCAGCTCGGCGAACTGCTCGAGCATGCGGGCGTGGCTGTAATCGGGCGGATTGTTCTCGTAGAGGATGGCGATCACGAGCCCGTCCGCCTCGCGCTCGATCAAGAGGCCGGTGTCGAGGTCGATGGTCAGCGGAACCCTCTGCCCCGCGAGCACCGGGGCGGTGATGGCCGCGTAGAGCGGGACGGGCCGGATGGTCAACTCCAGCCCGAACGGACGCAGGAAGTCGCTGCTCCAGTAGCCGGTGCATGCGATCACGCGCTCGGCCTCGATGACGTCCGGACCGCTGACGCGCCAGCCTGATCCGGCGCGCTCCAGCGAGCGCACCTCCCACTTCTCCCGGAAGCGCACACCCCGGGCCTTTGCCGCTTTGACCATGGCGGCGACACCCTCGGTGGGGGTCACCCTGCCGTCATTCGGCGTGTACGTTGCACCCAGCACGCCCTCGGTTCCGATCCATGGCACGACCTCGCGGATCTGCTCGGGATCGAGCACGTGGACATCCTCGAGTCCCATCGTGCGCTGCAGCTCGGCGGCCTCCACAAGCCTGGCCACGATCTCGGGCTGCCCGCTCATGAAGAGGTAGCCGTTGGCGTGCCAGGTTACGGGCGAGTCGAACACGCGCTCGGCGGAGCGCCAGAACTCAAGCCCGCGGCGTGACAGCTCGATCTCGAGCGGCGTGCTGAACTGCTGACGGACACCGCCGAACGACCCCCCGGTCGACCCGCTGCCCAGCTCGTCGGCCTCGAGCAGGAGGATGTCGGTCTCGCCCTCCGCCGCGAGGTAGTAGGCGACCGCGCAGCCGGCGATCCCGCCGCCGATGATCGCCGTCCCGACTCGCTCCGCTGTCATTCGAACCTCCGCGAGGTCCCTACGATAGGCGGATTCTCAAAGCGAAGGGAGGGCTCGCGATGTTCTCGTTGGAAGGCAAGAAGGCACTCGTCACCGGTGGCGGACGCGGCATCGGCCGCGCGATCGCGCTCGCGTTCGCGAGGCAGGGGGCGGACGTGGCGGTGGCGGCGCGCAGCCGCGACGAGCTCGAGGCGGTGGCAGGCGAGATCCGATCCCTCGGCCGCAAGGCACCGGTTCACATGGTCGACCTGGCGAACACCGACGAGGCGGTGAGCATGGTGAACGCCGCCGCGGGCGAGCTCGGCTCGCTCGACATCCTCGTCAACAACGCGGGCGGGATCACCGACGTCCCGGGATCGATCGGCCCTCTCGACGAAGCCACGCTCGACGCTTTCGACGTCATGTACGCGCTCAACGTCCGCACGCCTCTGTTCGCGGCGGTCGCGGCGTGCCGGCTGATGTCACGCCAGGGCGGTGGCGGCGCGATCTTGAACATCGTGTCGATCGACGCCCTCTTCCCCGCGCCCACCGAGGGAATCTACGGCTCGGCCAAGGCCGCCGTCGTCAACCTGACCAAGGTACTCGCGTACGAGGCGGGCAAGGATCGGATCCGTGTCAACGCCATCGCGCCAGGCGTCATCGAAACGCGCCTCACCGAGCCGTGGCTGCGGACCCAGGAGCAGCGCGCGGATCGCGCGTCCTTCTATCCGCTCAACCGGGTTGGGGTACCCGACGACATCGCGGGTGCGGCCGTATACCTGTGCTCCGACGAGGCCGCGTGGGTCTCCGGCAACGTGCTGTACGTGACCGGTGGCCAGCTCGCGACGAGCGATGTGTTCCGGTGGGTGCGCGCTCACAACCCTGTGCCTGACTCGTCGAAGATCTGACCGCTAGGATGGTCCTCCTTGCGCCGGACCGTCATCTCGCTCGGGCTCGTCTGGCTCACGGCCTTCAACCTGCGCGTGATCCTCTTCGCGATACCGCCCTCGCTGCCGGCGATTCGCTCTGACCTGGGGCTCAGCTTCTCGGCCACCGGGTCGATCACCTCGCTCGCCGTGCTCACGATGGGCGTCGCCTCGATCCCGGGCGCTCTGCTCGCCACGCGATACGGCGCACGGCGCCTGGTCTCGCTGTGCTGCGCCGGGCTAGTCATCTTCACCGTCTCGATCACGCTGCCCCCCGGCGTGTTCTGGGTTTTCGCGGGTAGCTCGCTGCTGACGTTGTCGATCGCCCTCGCGCAACCCCCGCTTGCGGTCTTGATCCGGCGGTGGTTCCCCGCGGCGATCACGCGGGCGAGCAATCTGTACGGCAACGGACTGCTCATGGGCAACGTCCTCGGTGCTTCGCTCTCGCCCTACATCTCGCGCGCGATCGGCTGGCGGGCGATGTTCATCGTCTGGGCGGCTTTCGCCGCGCTCGGAGCTCTGCTGTGGGTTCGGTTCACGCCGCGCGATCAGACGGCTGCGCCGCCGGCCCACCTTGGCGTCGTCCTACGAGACCCAAG
>WNFW01001477.1_pt1 | contig 18865 bp, 16 predicted proteins | sample 5400131 | NCBI WGS metagenome assembly WNFW01 (sample SAMN13153362, study PRJNA577476) | soil metagenome | isolation source: 20 cm soil or saprolite under grassland replicate 1 | place: USA:California | collected 2016-06-15 | reverse complement strand
AGGAAATTCGCTCGGATCACAAAGCCGTCGCGCTCGAAGGCGGCGCGATCCGCGGCGCTGACGAGACCGGCGAGACGGCGGAGCGGCATCAGCGCGAGCTGGCCTAATTGCGCCAGCATCGGCCCGGTATCCGGCTATGGCGGGACATGATCATCGCGAGTGGTTCAATACCGCAGCGCGGCCCGGGCGGCAAACCGCCCAGGCAACAGGTGCCCGGCAAAAGGCAGCGCGGCTAGTTGCCGGTCCCCGAGCGGCCCGGGACCGGCTCCTCGGCGACCGGGGCGGGGACACTCCGATCGGGTGCGGCGAGCCACTCATTGAACCGCGAGGCGAAGAGGCGCGCCGTTCGGAAGAGCGCCGTCGGCATGCCGGGCAGGGCGATCGCTTGGCGCCGGTGCAGCGCACCGCGGCGGATAAGTCTTGCGGCCTTGTCGGCGCCGACCGCGGCAAGCGCCGGCGCGCGCAACCGCGCCGCCAGCTGGGTCGCGGCAAACCCCGGCGCCGCGATCGACACCCTGACGCCTTCCGGCCGGAGCCTGTGCCGCGCGGCGCGGGCGTAGCGCAGCAATTCATCGTTCCGCTTGCCGGCCAGCACGATGACGCCGCTTGGCCGCAGCGCCTGCTGCAAGCCATCGATGGCGGCCATCGCGCGTCCGAGATCGAGGCCGGCAAAGGCGGCGAGAACATCGATGTCCTGGAAAGCGCGCGCTTTCAGATAGGCCGCGAGTGACGCCGTGTCGCAATCATCGGTTGTCAGCGCCTCGACGAGCGCGCCGCGCCTTCGGCAATCCTCGGCGGCGCCCGCCAGCATGTTGCCGGCGCCGATCAGCAGGAGCTGCGTCCCCGGCATCGCATAAGCGCGCGCCAGAGCGAGCCCGTCCGCGTCCTCGAGCCCGGCGATCGCGATGGTCTTCGCCGGTTCGCGGACGCGCCGCTCGGCCAACTCCGCGATGTCGAGCGGCGGCAGCGGGTAAAGCTCGCCTTCGAGCCGCGTGATAAACCCGGCGATCGCCTGGTTCTGGGCGGCGCGCGTGTAATAGCCGCCCTTGACCTGCGTCGCGCCGATCAGGGCCCGCAGGAAGTCGAGCGTCAGCTGCTGATCGGGCGCCGTCGGCTCATGCCAGAACGCATCGAGCGGCTGCTGTGAGGTCAGGCCCGGGACGTCAAAGACGGCGTTGCCCAGCACCTTCACCGGCAGGCCGCTGCCGAGCGCCGTCGTCCCGATCGTGCTGTTGACCGTGACAATGCCGGCGGCATGGCACAGGATTTCGCCCGGGACGCCGCCCGCGAAGGCAAAGACGCGGTCGCCGGCGCCAAAGCGCCGCGCCAACCCCCGGGCCAGCCCGCACCAGTCGATGAGCCCGTTATCCAGCGGATGCACGACGATGGCGAGGCTGCGCTTACTGTCGCTCCGGGCGAAGGAGGCGATAACCTCGTGCAATGCCTCGCGCGCATCGGCAAAGGGCGAGTGGGCGCGGATCTGGAAATCGGTCGGGAGCTGCAGCGGAAAGACGAAATAGGAGCCCGGCGCCGTCCGTAACCGCGCTTGCAGCCGCACCGTCGCGGGCCGTCTCGCGAGCTGCTTCGCCCGCGAGCAGATCCAGCCGAAATATTCGGCAAAGGGGTGCGCGATCCCGTGATAGCGGTAATGCGGGTAGAGCGGCCGCCCAAAGACGAGGCCGATGTTGTACAGGATGTCGAGAACCGAGATCAGCCAGAACGGCGTGTGAAAGCGCGGCGGCAGGTCGGGGATCGCAAAGCACGGCGCGAGTGTCCGGATCGCCTCGGGGTCGCGCGGAAACCGCGAATAGGTCGACATGCCGTCACGTTCGAGCGTGATCCAGTCGGGCCGTACATAGCCCAGATCGGTCGCGATGACGCCGATCCCCCGGGCACGCGCCTCTTCGGCCGCGACGATGTGATAGGGCCGTCGGTCGCCGTGCAAGACGAGGTCGGTGACACCGTGCTGCTCCAGCATTTCGCCGATAAAGCCGCGCCAATCATCGAACCGGCCGCGGAAATTGGTCGCCGGCAGATGCCAGAACAGCCGGTCGCCGCCATGCAGGTTGATCCGATGGACGCGGTGGCCGCGCGCCAGCAGCGTGCGGCCGAGCCGGTCGAAAAAGTCGGAGATCGGCCCCTGCAGGAAAAGGAACGAGCGCGGCGCGGCCGTCGCTTCTGCGGTCTTGTCTTCGATAATAATGTGCTTCCCCCCCATCGCGCTGCTCAGGCCGGGTCGAAGGCGGAGACGGCGGCGCGCGGGCGCCAGCGCTGGCGCCCGATCCCAAACCGTTCGAGAAGGTCGACCGATTTCCAGTAAAGATACGGCTTGCGCAGCCCAAGCCCGGCGACCGACCACGGGTCGAGCCCGGTCCAGGGCAGGAACGGGTTGCGCCGGCCGAACGCCCAGATCTCGACCCGGGTGGTCGGCTCTGCGCTGGCGCCGCGGGCATGAAAGCCGAAAGTGTCGGCGACGACGAGCGTGTTGGCCGGCGCCGAAATCAGCTCCGGCTGCGGCAGTCCAACCTCGCTCAGCTCATCGCGCGAGATCGCCCGCACGAGCTGCGTCTCCGGCTGACCCGCGCGTTCGCTGGCCCGGATGCTCATGCGCCGTTCCCATTCGAGCCGCTGTGGCGTCAGACGGTGCGATCCCGGGACATAGACGAACGGCATTGCCTCGGGCGTGACGTCGGTCAGGAACAGCCATGCCTTGACGGTCGGGTGAAACGTATCGGTGTGGAGATCGCGCTGCGGATCGGCGGGGCCGTCGACCGCGCGGCTCAGCACGGTCTGGATATAGACCATTGGCGCCGCGGCCGATGATCCGGCATAGCCGATCAGATTGCGGTATTCCGGCAGCTTGAGGAGCCGGCGCGCCGCCGGGACGCGCGCCAATACCGCCGGGTCGAGCGGGATATGGCGCGTGACCGTATCGCCTTCGACCATTTCGCGCGCCGGCGTCCGCAACGCCCGGATCTGGGCGGCGAGCTCGGCGAACAGCGGGGGCGGCAGAAAATCCCGCTTGACGATAAAGCCGTCGCGGTCGAAGCGCTCGCGGTCCTCGGCGTCGATCAGCCTCGCCAGCCGGCGCCGGCGCGAGGCCGCGAGACGGTGCGCCAATTCGACACGGGAGGTGTGCAGCCCGCGCTCATTGAGCCAGCGGCTGCCAATGACGGGATTGCGCGCGAAAAATTTTTCCTGGCTCAGCACCTGGGCGAGCCAGAGCGGCATCAACAAGGCTCGGCGCACCAGCGACGGCATGACCGTTTCCCCTGTCCCCACCCCGGCCCGCCGTTACGCCGGCCGGGCCATTGCCGGGCCGCCGCGAGCGTGCCGCCGCCGCGTTGCATGCAAAAACCGTGCGCAAGCGGGATTCGCGTGCTGTGGCGACGCCAAAACTTCGGACAAAACGGGTTCCCCTTACCCGCGGACCAGGATTGGTTACACAACCCCACATCCGCTGCTGTGAATGTCCGCTGTCTGGGGAGTGGTGTCTATGATTTTTTGCAGATCGCGCGATCACATTTCTTGCGATCACATCGCAGTGAGCGCGGATACCGTAAATGGCTGTTCAGATCGCTCGCGCGGCGCGGAAACCGGCGATCTCATCCGAGCTGTATCCGAGTTCCCGCAGCACCGCCTCGGTATCGGCGCCCATCTCGCGCGGCGGATGCTCGATCGAGGGGCCGCCATGCGCGAATTTGAACGCCGCCAGCGGCACGCCGAGCGGGCCGTCGATGCCTGGCGTCGAGTCGAATTTGTGAAAGACGCGGCGGGCCGCGAAATGCGGATCGGCGAGCGCTTCCGCCATCGTGCGCACCCGTGCGGCGGGCACATGCCGCGCCTGGAAATAGGCTTCCCACTCGTCCGCCGTTTTAGTCTTGATGATATCGGCGATGATCGTGGCTTCGCGCTCGCGGTCCTCGATCCGCGCCTCGTTGTCGGTCTTGATCATGTCCGCGCGCTCGACCGCGCGCCAGAACCGCGCCTGCTGGCGGATATTGCTGGCGCCGATCATGACCATGCCTTCTTTGGCCTCATAGGCGCTGTTGGTCGCGAAGGGCTGTTTGTTGCCGTGCGGCTTCGGTTCGGTGGCGTTGCGGAAATAACCGGTCATCAGCGAGGCTTGCAGCATCATCGCGACGCCAAGCATCGCCAGATCGATGTGCTGGCCTTTGCCGGTGCGCTCGCGCTGAAACAGGGCGCTGGCGAGCGCAAAGGCGCCCATCGTCCCGGTCGCGTAATCGACCGCCGGGGCGCCGATCTTGATCGGGTTGACCTCCTCGGTACCGGTCGAGGCCATAATGCCCGAGGTCGCCTGGATCACATGGTCATAGGCGGTCTGCTCGCGCCGCACCCCGTCCTGGCCAAAGGCCGATATCGAGCAATAGATGAGCCGTGGATTGATCGCCAATAGGGCCTCGTAGCCCAGGCCCAGCGCCGCGAAAGCGCCGGGCCGGTAATTCTCGACCAGAACGTCGGCGCCCTTGACGAGGCGCTTCAAGATCTCGCGACCCGCCTCCTGCTTCAGATCGAGGGTGATCGAGCGCTTGTTCGAGCCTTGGGTCAGAAAGGAGGTGCCCATATTGCGGCGGTTGAGCGCCCGGTCGGTGCCGCCCTCGCGGCTCTGGTCGGGTTCATCGGGGTGCTCGACCTTGATGACGTCGGCGCCCAGCACCGCCAGCTGATAGGCGGCGAAGGGGCCGGCCAGCACATGGGTGATGTCGATGATGCGGATGCCCTCAAAGGGTCGGGTCATGACGGGCTCCTTGCCGGCCGGGTGAAGGGGTCTCCGAATTGCCCTGCGGCGCAACCGCCCAACCCCCGCCATTCCGCTAGAAATCTATGGAATCGGCTGGTTTTTTGCCGGTCTTGCTGTTGCCGCACCGCACAGCGCCCCATATATTCCAGAGTTTCCATCGTCGCGGGCGAAAGGTCAAAGGATGGCACGAGTTACCGTCGAAGATTGCGTCGTCAAGGTTCCTAACCGGTTCGAGCTGGTCCTCGTGGCCGCGCAGCGGGCGCGCGAGATCACCTCGGGGGCGCCGCTCTCGGTCGACCGCGACGATGACAAGAACCCGGTCGTCGCGTTGCGCGAGATCGCCGACGACACGATCGAGCTCGACCATCTCCAGGAATCCCTGATCCGCGGCATGCAGAAGCATGTCGAGATGGACGAGCCCGAGGAGGCGCCGGAGCTCGAGCAGACGCTGTTCGGCATCGCCGACCCGGCCGGCCCCGTCGTCAGCGAGAACGAAACCGACGAGGAAGCGGTCGAGGAGGAGCTCGAGGAGGACCTGCTCGATATCGAGGACGAGGCGGCGGATCTCGAGGAAGAGGCCACGCCCGATGCAGAGGCCGAAGAGGAGCCCTGATCATCGCTGCTTCCTTCGCGGCGGGTTGCCTCGCCAGACCGGCGGCTGCCGATAGCGCGGCGACACGGCCATAAACTGGTTGGGCCATAACAGGATTGGGGCGTAACAGGATGGGGGCGGCCGCCCGATGATGCGGCAGTTCGAACTCGTCGAACTGGTCAAATCCTACGATCCCAATGCGGATGAGGGGCTGCTGAACCGCGCCTATGTCTATTCGATGAAGGCGCATGGTTCGCAGCTGCGCGCCTCGGGCGACCCGTATTTCTCGCATCCGATCCAGGTGGCGGGCCTCTTGGCCCAGATGAAGCTCGACAGCGCTTCGATCGTGACGGGCCTCTTGCACGACACGATCGAGGATACGGTCGCCACGCTCGAGGATATCGAGCGCCAGTTCGGCCCCGAGGTCGGCCGGCTCGTCGATGGCGTCACAAAGCTGTCACGCATCGAACTGCAATCCGACCAGACCAAGCAGGCGGAGAATTTCCGCAAGCTCGTTCTCGCAATGTCGGAAGACATTCGCGTCCTCCTGGTCAAGCTCGCCGACCGTCTGCACAACATGCAGACGCTGCACTTCATCAAAAGCGAGGACAAGCGACGGCGCATCGCGCGCGAGACGATGGACATCTACGCGCCATTGGCCGAGCGGATCGGCATGCACCGCATGAAGGATCAGCTCGAAGACCTTGCCTTCGCCGAGCTTTATCCCGATGCCCGCACCAGCATCATGGCGCGGCTTGGCTTTCTGCGCGATCGCGGCGGCGACATCGTGCCGCGCATCATCGCCGAGCTCGGCCGCAAGCTGAAGGAAGGCGGGCTCGACGCCACGATATCGGGCCGCGAGAAGTCGCCGTATTCGATCTGGCGCAAGATGCAGCGCAAGAACGTCTCGTTCGAGCAGCTCGCCGATGTCATGGCCTTCCGCGTGCTCGTCGACGGCATCGGCGAATGCTATCACGCGCTCGGCGTCATTCACTCGGCCTATCACGTCGTTCCCGGCCGCTTCAAAGATTACATCTCGACGCCGAAGCCGAATAACTACCGCTCGCTGCACACCGGCGTCCTCGGGCCGGAACGCCAGCGCATCGAGATGCAGATCCGCACCGCGGACATGCACGAGGTGGCCGAGCTCGGCGTCGCCGCGCATTGGATCTACAAGCAGCAGGAGGATCGCACCGACGGACGCCAGTATCGCTGGCTGCGCGAGCTCCTCGACATCCTGGATCACGCATCCGGACCGGAGGAGTTTCTCGAGCACACCAAGCTCGAGATGTTCCAGGACCAGGTTTTCGCCTTCACGCCAAAGGGCGATCTGATCGCCTTGCCGCGCGGCGCGACCCCGGTCGATTTCGCCTATGCCGTCCATTCCGAGATCGGCGACACCTGCGTCGGCGCCAAGATCAACGGCCGCTTGTTGCCGCTGCGCACCCGGCTGCAGAACGGCGATCAGGTCGACATCGTCACCTCGAAGGCGCAGACCCCGTCGCCGACCTGGGAGCGCTTTGTCGTCACCGGCAAGGCGCGCGCCCGCATCCGCCGCTTCATCCGCACGCAGCAGCGCGCGCAATATCTCGATCTCGGCCGCTCGATCCTGCAAAAGGCGTTCCGCCAGGACGGCCACGAGTTCTCCGAGCGGCCGCTCGAAGCGGTATTGCCGCAGTTCAACTGCGCGGCGGTCGAAGATCTCTATGTCGCGGTCGGGGAGGGGATCGTCACCGGCCGCGAGGCCGTCAATGCCGCCTTCCCGCAACGCGCCGAGGACAAGAACAAGGTCGTCCCGCTGGCCCGGGCGCGGCGCAAGGGAAAGACCTCCGAGACCGCAGTGCCGATCCGCGGCCTCATTCCCGGCATGGCGGTGCATTTCGCCGGCTGCTGCCATCCGCTACCGGGCGACCGTATCGTCGGCATCGTGACGACGGGGAAAGGTGTGACGATCCACACGATCGATTGCGACACGCTCGAAAGCTTCGCCGACGAGCCGGAGCGCTGGCTCGACGTCGCGTGGAGCAGCGAGGAGGCGGATGCCGCCCATACCGGCCGCATCAACGTCACGATCGCCAACGAGCCGGGCAATCTCGGCAGCTTGACGACCACGATCGGGAAGCAGGGCGGCAATATCAGCAATCTGAAGATCACCAACCGCTCGACCGATTTCTTCGAGATCATGGTCGATATCCAGGTTGCCGATGTGAAGCATCTCTCGACGATCATCGCGGCTTTGCGCGCGACACCGGTCATCAACTCTGTCGAACGAGCGCGCGGCTGAACCGATGACCCGTCAATGATCTTGGGCCTCGGCAGCGATCTGATCGATATCCGGCGCGTCGAGGCGGCGATCGCGCGCTTCGGCGACCGCTTTCTCGACCGCATCTTTACCGAGACCGAGCGCCGCCGCTGCGAGCGCCGCGCCAATCCCGGCCCGAGCTATGCCCGACGCTTCGCGGCCAAAGAAGCCGCCGCCAAGGCGCTTGGCACCGGGTTTCGCAGCGGCGTCTTCTGGCGCGATCTCGGTGTCGTCAATCTGCCCTCGGGACAGCCGGGGCTGCGGCTGACCGGCGGCGCCCTGAAGCGTCTGGAGGCGATGACGCCGCCGGGAATGACGGCGCGGCTCGACGTGACCTTGACCGACGAGCCGCCGCTCGCCCAGGCCGTTGTCATCATCACCGCCCTTCCGGCCGTTATCCCTGCCGCGGTTCCGGCCGAGTGAGCGGAATTCCGGCTCTGCTCTTGACTAGGAGCGCGCCGCGTGCGTCCGTCGCGCCGCGCAATATTGCCGCCGGGCGAGCATGAAATCGAACTCGACCTCGAAATCGGTTGCCAAGAAGAAGGCTTCGGGCGGCATGCTCGAGACCGTCAAGACGATCGTCTATGCCGTCTTGATCGCGCTGGTCGTGCGCACCGTCGCCTACGAGCCGTTCAATATTCCGTCGGGCTCGATGATCCCGACCCTCTTGGTCGGTGACTATCTGTTCGTCTCGAAATTCACCTACGGGTACAGCCGCTATTCGCTGCCCTTCGGGCTACCGCTGTTTTCCGGCCGTATCTACCTGCCGTTCTCGCGCCTGCCGGAGCGCGGCGATATTGTCGTGTTCAAACTGCCGACCGATCCCTCGACTGATTACATCAAGCGCATCGTCGGTCTGCCCGGCGATCACCTCCAGGTGCGGCATGGCGAGCTCTACATCAACGACCAGCCGGTGCCGCGCAAGGAAGACCCGAGTTGCATCGACAAGGAGGCCGGCCCCTTTATCGTCCAGCTGGGCTATCGCGAGAGCCTGCCGCGCTCCTCCGGTGGCGGCGCCGTACAGCACTGCATCATCAAGGAATTCGGCTTCGGCGGCCGTGAGGACGGCCCGCTCGACAACACGCCGGTCTATGACGTGCCGGCCGACCATTATTTCGCGATGGGCGACAACCGCGACAACTCGCAGGACAGCCGCGTCTTGTCGGCGGTCGGCTACATCCCGAACGAGAACCTGGTCGGTCAGGCCCAGTTCATCTTCTTCTCGACCGATGGCTCGGCGCATTGGTGGGAAGTCTGGAAATGGCCGTTTGCGATCCGCTACAGCCGGCTGTTCCGGGGCGTGAGCTGAGCGCGGATCCGACGCCGGCGGAAGCGGCCGCGACAGGAGCGGCGACGGAGAAGCTGGAACGGCGGATCGGGCATTCCTTTGCCGATCGCGATTTGCTCGCCGAGGCGCTGACCCATCCGAGCGTCTTGCCGCCGCGCCGTCACGGCCGCAGCACAAGGCGCGCGCGCCGCGCCGGTGGGCCGCGCAATTACGAACGGCTCGAATTTCTCGGCGACCGGGTGCTCGGTCTCATCGTCGCCGATCTCCTTTGGCGGCAATACGCCGCCGAGCCGGAGGGCGATTTGACCCGCCGCCTCGCGCAACTCGTGCGCCGCGACACGTTGGCCGAGATCGCCGCCGCGATGGACCTAGACCGCTACGTGCAGCTCTCGCCGTCCGAAAGCGCCGCCGGCGCGGCAAAGAAGCCGGGGATCCTCGCCGATGCCTGCGAAGCCTTGATCGCGGCGATTTACCTCGATGGCGGCTTTGCCGCGGCGTTCGCTTTTGTCGAGCGCTTTTGGACGCCGCTGATCGCTGCGATGCAGGCGCCGCCGCGCGATCCCAAGACCCTGTTGCAGGAATGGGCGCAGGGCCGCGGCCTTGGGCTGCCGAATTATCGGCTCGCCGCGACCGACGGCCCGGACCATGCCCGGCATTTCACAGTGGCGGTCAGCGTCGCGGGACAGCAGGAGGCGGAGGCCACCGCCTCTTCGAAACGCGCCGCTGAAACCGCCGCCGCCGCCGCGTTGTTGGAGCGGTTGAGCTTGCCAACTCCGGCGCAATCAGATGCCGCGAAAGACTAGGCCGAAAAGCGCGCAACCCCCCTCTCCCGCACAGCGGGAAAGGGAAGCGGCGACGCGCTGCGGGTTTGTCGCGCTGATCGGCGCGCCCAATGCCGGCAAATCGACGCTCTTGAATCAGCTCGTCGGCTCAAAGCTGGCGATTGTGACACCGAAGGTGCAGACGACGCGCACTCGCCTCCTCGGCATCGCGGTCGAGGGCTCCACCCAGCTGATCTTTGTCGACACGCCCGGCATCTTCGCGCCCCGCCGTCGCCTCGATCGCGCGATGGTGGCGGCCGCCTGGGCCGGCGCGGCCGATGCCGACAAGACCGTGCTGCTCGTCGACGCCGCGCGAATGGCGCAGCGCGGCGTCGATGACGACACCAAGGGCATCCTGGATCGCCTCGCGGCAACCAAGCGCCGCGTCATCCTCGCTCTGAACAAGGTCGATCTCGTCCGCCGCGAAAAGCTGCTGGCCGTTGCCGATGAGCTGTTTCGCAGCGGCGTCTTCGAAGACGTCTTTATGGTCTCGGCTCTGACCGGCGATGGCGTCGCCGATCTGAGACGCCGTCTTACCGAAAGCCTGCCGCCGGGACCCTGGCTGTTCCCGGCCGATCAGCTGTCCGATGCACAAGAGCGCTGGCTTGCCGCCGAGGCGACGCGCGAGCAGGTCTTTCTGCAATTGCATGACGAGCTGCCCTATGCCGCGACGGTGGAGACCGAAAGCTGGGAGGAGCGCCGCGACGGCAGCGCCCGTATCGAGCAGGTCATCTATGTCCAGCGGCCGACCCAGCGCGCGATCGTGCTCGGTGAAGGCGGTCGTCGCATCAAGGCGATCGGGGCGCGCGCCCGCGCCGAGCTCGAACAGATGTTCGACCGCCGGATCCACCTCTTTCTGTTTGTGAAGGTGCGCGAGAACTGGGTCGAGGATCCCGAGCGCTACGCCGCCCTCGGCCTCGATTACAATGCGTAGGTGGAACGGCGCTCAGATGGAATGGCGTGACACCGGGTTTGTGCTGGCGACGCGGCGGCATGGCGAGAGCGCGCTGATCGCCGAATTGCTGACCCGCGAGCACGGCCGCCATTCCGGTCTCGTGCGAGGCGGACAGTCGCCGCGCCGCCGTGCGCTGTTCCAGCCCGGCAACTATATCCTCGCGCATTGGCGCGGTCGGCTGCCGGAGCATCTCGGTTCCTTCGACTGCGAGCTCGTCGAGGCGTATGCCGTGCGCTTTCTCGACGATGCCGACCGCCTCGCCGCCGTGACCGCCGCGGCCGCGCTGCTGCTCGCTGCCTTGCCGGAGCGCGAACCCAATGTTGAACTTTATCAATCCTTCGCGGAAATGCTGACGGCGCTCGAATCGAACCAAGCCTGGCCGCAACACTATGTCGAGTGGGAATGCGGGCTGCTGGCGATGCTTGGCTTCGGCCTCGATCTGTCATGCTGCGCGGTGACCGGCGCGGCAGATGACCTCGCCTACGTCTCGCCGCGCACCGGCCGCGCCGTGTCGCGCGTCGCGGCCGCGCCCTATCGCGACAAATTGCTCCCATTGCCCGGCTTTCTGTGGCGCGATTCGCCGGCCGCCCGGCGCGACATCGCCGCCGGGCTGGCGCTGACCGGGTATTTTCTGCTGCACCATCTCTTGGAACCGCACGGGCGGCAATTGCCGGAAGCCCGCGAGCGGCTGGCGGAGCGCATGCGCCGCCCGGAACGCGGGTATAATCCCGCTTAATAGAAACGAGGTTCGGTTCGTATGTCCGATGTAGCGCCGGGTGGCGAGATCCGCGATGTCGATTTCGCCGATGCTCTCGGCGAGCGCTATCTCTCCTATGCGCTATCGACGATCATGGCGCGCTCGCTGCCCGATGTGCGCGATGGGCTGAAGCCGGTGCATCGCCGCATCCTGCACGCGATGCACGAACTGCGTCTCGATCCCGGGTCCGGCTACAAAAAATGCGCCCGCGTCGTCGGCGATGTGATCGGCAAGTTCCACCCGCATGGCGAGCTTGCCGTGTATGACGCGCTGGTGCGCCTCGCGCAGGATTTCTCGCAGCGTTATCCGCTGATCGACGGCCAGGGAAATTTCGGCAATATCGATGGCGATAATGCCGCGGCGATGCGCTACACCGAGAGCCGCCTCTCTCCGGTGGCGCAGGCGATGCTCGACGGCATCGATGAGGACGCGGTCGATTTCCGCCAGACCTATGACGGCGAAGACCGCGAGCCGATCGTCCTGCCGGCGCGCTTCCCCAACCTGCTCGCCAATGGCGCCGCCGGCATCGCGGTCGGCATGGCGACGAGCATCCCGCCGCACAACGCCGGCGAGATCTGCGCCGCGCTGCTGCATCTGATCGCGCAGCCGAAATGCAGCACCGCCGAGCTTGTCGCGCATCTGCCCGGTCCCGATTTCCCGACCGGCGGCATCCTCGTCGAAGCGCCAGAGAGCATCGCCGAGGCCTATGCCACGGGCCGCGGCAGCTTTCGCCTGCGCGCCCGCTGGGACAAGGAGCAGCTGAGCCACGGCCTTTATCAGATCGTTGTCACCGAGATCCCGTATCAGGTTCAAAAAGGCCGCCTGATCGAAAAGGTTGCCGCGCTTCTCGAGGAACGCAAGCTGCCGCTTCTCGCCGACATCCGTGACGAATCTGCCAGCGATGTCCGCATCGTGCTCGAGCCGAAGAACCGCAATGTCGATGCCGATGTGCTGATGGAACAGCTGTTCCGGCTGACCGAGCTGGAACTGCGCGTGCCGCTCAACCTCAATGTGGTCGACGCGCTCGGGGTGCCGCGCGTGATGAATTTGAAGGAGGTATTGCGCGCGTTTCTCGATCACCGCCGCGAGGTGTTGCAGCGCCGCAGCCGGCACCGTCTTGCCGCAGTCGCCCGCCGCATGGAGGTCCTGCACGGCTTTGTCGTTGTCTATCTGAACCTCGACAGAGTCATCAAGATCATCCGCGAATCGGACGACCCGAAAGCCGAGATCATGCGGCGGTGGAAACTCACCGAGGTGCAGGTCGAGGCGATCCTCAACATGCGCTTGCGTGCATTGCGCCGCCTTGAAGAGATCGGCATCAAGAAAGAGCTCGACACTCTCGGTGCGGAGTCTTCAGAGCTGGAGAAATTACTTGGCAGCGAGCGCCGGCAATGGAGCGTACTTGCCAAGGAGGTCAAGGCGACGCAGGCCGAATTCGGCGGCGACACGCCGCTCGGCCGTCGCCGCACCTTGATCGGCGCCGCGCCCGTCGCGGTCGAGATCCCGGTCGCGGCCTTGGTCGAGCGCGAGCCCGTCACTGTGCTGTTCTCGCAGAAGGGCTGGATCCGCGCCGTCAAGGGCCACAACGTCAATCTCGCCGACCAGAAATACAAGGAAGGCGACGGGCCGCGCTTTGCGGTGCCGGCCGAAACGACCGACCGCCTGATCGTCTTCGGCACCAACGGCCGGTTCTACACGCTGGCCGCGGACAAGCTGCCCGGCGGCCGCGGCCAAGGCGAGCCGATCCGCCTGATGATCGACCTGCCGAACGAGCACGACATTGTCGCGCTGTTCCCTTACCGGCCCGGCCTCAAGCTGCTCGTCGCGTCGAATGACGGCCGCGGGTTCCTCGTCGATGGCGAAGAGGCGCTGGCGCAAACCCGCGCCGGAAAGCAGGTATTAACCGCGGCATCCGGCGCGCGCGCCGCAATCTGCGTCGCGGCTGGGGGCGACACGGTCGCCTTTGTCGGCGAGAACCGCCGCATGCTGGTCGTCGATCTCGCCGAAATCCCGGAGATGGCGCGGGGCCGCGGCGTCATCCTGCAGCGGCATCGTGCCGGCGGCCTTGCCGACGCCAAGGTGTTCGCTTCGGCAGAAGGGCTCTCGTGGCGGCAGGGCGAAAACCGCACGCGGACCGAATTCGACCTGACCCCGTGGCGCGGCGCGCGCGGCGCCGCCGGCCGCAGCGTGCCGCAGGGCTTCCCCCGCTCCAACCGCTTCGGCTAGCCGCCAGCCCGACTGAAATCAATGGCATCGGTATTGGCGCCGCACAGCACGACGCCGATCCGCTCGCCGGGCGCGGGCTGATAGCGCCCCGAAATGAGCGCCGCCATTGCTGCGGCGCCGCCCGGCTCGGCCGCGATGCGGAGCGCCGACCACAACCGGCGCTGCGCCTCGCGGATCGCCGCGTCCTCGACGAGTATGGCGCGTTCGACAAAGCGCTGCGCCAGCGGGAACATCAGCGCGCCGACCCGTGCAGGCGCCAGCGAGTCGGCGGCGATGCCACCGGCCGGCGCATCGACGGGATGGCCGGCGGCGAGTGCGTTGTGGAGGGTCGGCGCGCCTTCCGGCTCGACCGCGACGAGGCGAATGCGGCCCTCATACCAGGCGGCGATGCCGCCGATCAGCCCGCCCCCTCCCGCGGCAACGAGCAGCGTGTCGATCTCGGCTGCGTCGGCCTCGATCTCGCTGCCGACCGTCCCTTGCCCGAGCAGGGTTTCGGGCTGGTCATAAGCGTGGACCTGGAGCGCGCCATTGCGCTCGGCAAAATCTTGGCTGGCGCGCAACGCATCGGCGTAAAGCGCCCCCTTAACGATCAGTTCGGCGCCGTAGCCGCGGATGCGGTCGAGCTTCGCCGGCGCGGTAACCTGCGGCACAAAAATCGTCGCACGAATGCCGAGCCGCATCGCGGCATAAGCAACCGCGGCGCCGTGGTTGCCGCCCGATGCCGCCACAACCCCGGACGGTGGCGCCGGGCGGGAGAGGAGGCTCGCGAAAGCGCCGCGCGGCTTGAAGGAGCCGGTGTGCTGCAGGAACTCGAGCTTCAGAACGAGCGGTGCGCCCCCTGGTTCGAAGCTGACGTCGAGATCGCCGGCATCGACGCGGATGACCGGCGTGCGCCGGATATAAGGGCGGATCAGCCGCTCGGCCGCTTCTATGCCGGCTCTGTCGATCAGCGGGCGGTCGATGCCCGCTTCGCTCGCGCCTGCGCTCAGAACTGCACCTTCCCGTCGGAAGGCGGGCGGGCCGGCGGCCGCTGTACCGCCGGGCGCGTGACCTTCGGCCGCGGCGGCGGGATCGGCCGAATGGCAGCCGGCTGGGGGGCCGCTGCTTCGGGTGGGGGATCCGGTATGCGCGGCATCGTCAGCCAGCCGCCCGGGATCAGCTCGGCTTGCGCCGTGGCGCCGAGAGACAGCGCCGCCACCGTCGAGAGCGCCATCGCCGCAACAAACATCGCAACCTTCTGCATTTCTGACCGCACCCCACATTGCACAAAGAGGCGGCAGCATACGACAAGCGGGCGCGTTCGGGCACCCGGCAGCTGCGCCCGTTGCCGCTCCGGCCGCGCATCGCTAAAACCGAAGGCGTTCGGCGGGGTGTTGGGACGAGAGGTTATGGCGGAAATGGGTGACGAATCGACAACCGAGCCGACAACGACGCTCGATGCGACTGGGCTGCTCTGCCCGCTGCCGGTCCTGAAGACGCGCCGCGCGCTGAAGACCGTGCCGCCCGGCGGCATCCTCGAAGTCCTCGCGACCGATCCCGGCGCCACCAAGGATTTCGAGCATTTCTGCCAGACGACCGGCTGCGAGCTTGTCCAGTCGAGCGAAGAGGCCGGCGGCGTTCTGCGCTTCCGCCTGAAAAAGCCGGCTTAGCGAGGAGGCTGCGATGGCCGCATTGATCACGATGCCGCGCCTGATGTCGGTTGGCGGCGGCGCGCTCGCCGAATTGCCGGCCTTGATGGCGCGGCTTGGCCTTAAGCATCCGCTCGTCGTGACCGATCCCTATATCGCGCGCTCTGGGATCCTCGACCGCGCGACCGGGCTGCTCGACAAGGCGCAGATCCTGTATTCGGTGTTTTCCGATACGGTCTCCGATCCGACGACCGAGGTCATCGAGACCGGTGTCGCGATCCTGGGTGATGGAAATTTCGACAGCCTTGTCGCGATCGGCGGCGGCAGCTCGATCGACACCGCGAAAGGCATGTCCGTGCTGTTCGCCAATGGCGGCAGCATGCGGGACTGGAAGGTGCCGGCCACCGAGACCGACGAGAAGATGCTGATCGCCGGCCTCGCATGCTGCCCCGCGGCAGCGATTGTCGATTACGAGCTGACGCTCTCGATGCCGTACCGCCTCACGGCGGACACAGGCATCGATAGCCTGACGCATGCAATCGAGGCTTATGTGAGCCGCCGGGCCAGCCCGTTCACCGACGGGCTCGCGCGGAACGCGATGGGCCTCATCGCGCGCCACATCCGCGCGGCCTGCGCCGAACCCGACAACCGCGCGGCGCGGGAAGCCATGATGCTCGGCGCAACGACCGCCGGGATGGCGTTCTCGAATGCCAGCGTCGCGCTGGTGCATGGCATGAGCCGGCCGATCGGCGCCTTCTTTCATGTGCCGCACGGCCTTTCCAACGCGATGCTATTGCCCGAGATCACCGCGTTTTCGGCGCCGGCCGCGCTCGAGCGCTATGCCGATTGCGCGCGGGCGATGGGTGTCGCCGAGGAAGGGGAGGGGAGCCAGGCGGCGGTCGCGCGGCTTGTCGACGAGTTGCACCGCCTCAACGGAGATTTGAAGGTGCCGAGCCCGCAGGCTTACGGCATCGACCGCGCCCGCTACGACGAACTCTTGCCGGTCATGGCGTCGCAGGCATTGGCCTCGGGCTCGCCGGCGAACAACCCGCGCGTCCCCACGGCCGACGAAATCATCGACCTCTACCGCCGCGTCTACGCCTGATTAATCCAGCTTGATCTGGATCTCGTCGCCTACGATGCGCACGGGGTAGGTCTTGATGTCGTCGGTGACCGGCGGGCAGAGTGCCTTACCGGTCTTCACATCGAAGCGGCCGGCGTGCAGCGGGCATTCGATCTCGCTCTTGTCGAGCCAGCCATCCGATAATTTGGCGTAGGCGTGGGTGCAGATGTCGTCGGTCGCGTAGACCGTGCCGTCGAGATCGTAGAGCGCGATCTCCTTGCCGCCGATGAGGACGCCGAGGACATCCCCCTCCGCGAGAGAAGCGCGGCTGGCTGCCTTCACCCACCCCGCATTGTCGCTCATCGGCGCCTCGTCACCTGCCCGTGGCCGGCGAGAATGCCCGATGAGCGATGAATGTAAAGGCGGGATTAGGCTTCCGCGGCAACGCGCGGCGCGCGCCTCAGGAAGGCCGGCAGGTCGTCGCCGAACCCGACGACGCGCGGCTCGGACCGGTGGTCCGGAGCGGGCTCGCGCGGCGGGCGGCGGCGCGGCTCGGCAACGGGGGCGCCGGCCGGGCCGGGGAAGGTCAACACTTCGGCATCATGGGTTTCGTTATGCGGCTGCTGGCTGGGTTCATGGCGAGCTTCCTGCCGCGGCGGCCGATTGTCGCGGCGCGGCCGGCGGTCGCGCTGCTCGGCATTGCGCGGGGACCGCTCATGGCGCCTCTCGGCGCCCCGATGCTCCCCGCGCCGGGAACGGCGGCCGTCCGACGCCTCGGCGTCGAGCGCCGCGGCGGCGATGCCGTCAATCGCAAAAGGCGGGATCGCGCGGCCGATCAATCTCTCGATTGCGGCGACGTTCTTGCCGTCCTCGGGGCTCGCCAGCATGAAGGAGCGGCCCTGCCGCCCGGCCCGTCCGGTGCGCCCGATCCGATGCACATAATCCTCGGCATGGTAGGGCACATCGAAGCAGAAAACGTGTGAAAGGCCTTGGATGTCGAGCCCGCGCGCCGCGACGTCGCTGGCGACGAGGAGCCGGATCTCGTTGTTCTTGAAACGCTCCAGCGTCTCCGTCCGCTTTGGCTGCGGCATATCTCCATGCAATGCGGCCGCATCCAGCCCATGCCGGCTCAGGGAGCGCTGCAGGATATCGACGTCGCGTTTGCGGTTGCAGAAGATGAGGGCGTTCTTGACGTCCTCGCTGGCGATCAGATGCCGCAAGGTGTCGCGCTTGTCTTCCGGCGCGACGACAATCAGCGATTGCTCGACCAGCGCGGCTGGGGAGGCGGGCGGCGCGACAGAGATGCCGACCGGGTCCTTCAGGAAAGCGTCCGCCAGGCGGCGGATCTCCGGTGGCATCGTCGCGGAGAAGAACAGCGTCTGGCGCGTCCGCGGCAAGAAGCCGACGATGCGCTCGACATCGGGGATAAAGCCCATATCGAGCATCCGGTCGGCTTCGTCGATGACCAGGATGCGGACATCCGAGAGGAGGATCTTGCCGCGTTCGAACAGGTCGAGGAGGCGGCCCGGCGTCGCGATCAGCACATCGACGCCGCGGTCGAGTTTGCGCTCCTGGTCGCCAAAGCTCTCGCCGCCGATCAGGAGGGCCGTCGAGAGCCGGTGATGCTTGCCGTAGCGCTCGAAGGAAGCCTCGACCTGGGTCGCGAGCTCGCGGGTCGGCTCGAGGATCAGCGAACGCGGCATCCGCGCCCGCGCCCGCCCGGCGGCGAGCTTGTCGATCATCGGCAGCGCAAAGCTGGCGGTCTTGCCGGTGCCGGTCTGGGCACAGCCCAATACGTCGCGCCCTTGGGTGACGACGGGGATGGCTTGCTCTTGGATCGGGGTGGGGGTGGTATAGCCGGTGTCTGTTATCGCCTGCAAAAGTTCAGGCGAGAGTCCCAGTTCGTTAAAATTCATTGATAATTTATTGCCTTACGCAAGGTTTAGGTAGGCGGATCGCCCGTGCTTTTAGTTGGGGATGACCGGTCGAAAGTCAAGGTTTTTCGCCGGTTCCAGCCATGTCTTTGAAACAGGCCATGTCTGCTAAATGGCGCGAGCGGGTCAGCGCCAACCCCTAGCGTCTCCGGAATTGCGGGCGCGGCGTCATCGGCGGCGCGGCGGTGTCCTTGTGGCGAAAATTGATCCGGCCCTTGGTCAGATCATAGGGCGTCATCTCGACGGTGACCCGGTCGCCGGCCAGGATCCGGATGCGGTTTTTCTTCATCTTGCCGGAGGAGTAGGCGAGCGTTTCGTGGCCGTTGTCGAGCCGCACGCGGAACCGTGCATCGGGCAGGAGTTCCATGACGGTGCCCTCGAATTCGATCAGATCTTCCTTTGGCAATGAGTGCTCCTTCGTTGTTGCGACCAGGAAAAAAGGGGCGCCGAAGCGCCCCTTTGACGACCGACGGCTAGGCCGGACGCAGGTTGACAGCCGAGACCCGGCCGCGTTGTCCTTGTTCGAGCTCGAAGCTC
>WNFW01000996.1_pt1 | contig 18880 bp, 12 predicted proteins | sample 5400131 | NCBI WGS metagenome assembly WNFW01 (sample SAMN13153362, study PRJNA577476) | soil metagenome | isolation source: 20 cm soil or saprolite under grassland replicate 1 | place: USA:California | collected 2016-06-15 | reverse complement strand
CGTCCCATCGGCTCGACGCGCCACCATAGCTCAGTCGGTAGAGCAGCCGCCTTGTAAGCGGCAGGTCGGGAGTTCAATTCTCCCTGGTGGCTTCTTAAAAAGAGTTTAAATCCCCCAATCGCCCTATGGAGGGACGAGAATTTGGCGCCTCCCCCGCGCATCCGCGTTTACCGGGCCGAAGAGAGCTTCGAGTCGCGCCGCGCAACTCTCGCGGCGGACGCAAGAATCGATCCGAAGGCACGTACCGCAATCCTCGCGTTCGTCGACCACCTCGGGGCACTGGGCCTCACGGTCCACCGACAGAACTTCTATCTGAGTAACCTGCGAACGCTCGCGCGAGTATTAGGGCGGTCCTTTGTGAATCCGACGCGCGCGGACCTCGAGCGGGTCCTGGCGAAGATCGAGAAGTCCGACTACGAGTACTGGACGAAGGTCAACTTCCGCACGACGCTCAAGCGGTTCTACAAGTGGCACCTCGGCAACGAGGAGGAGTACCCCGAGGTCGTGCGGTGGATCCGGACGAAGAACGGTGGCAGGGCACGAGAGAAGCTGCCGACGGACCTGCTCAGCCCGGACGAGGTCGAGAAGCTCGTGGATGCTTGCGCGCATGCGCGTGACAAGGCCCTGGTCAACCTGCTGTACGACTCGGGGTGTCGAATATCCGAAATCCTCACCCTGCGTTGGGGGCACGTCACCTTCGAGTCTTGGGGTGCGGCCCTCACAGTCCACGGCAAGACGGGCACGCGCCGGGTGGTCGTCGTGGGCAACACGATCCCCTACCTGCTCGCATGGAGGGAGATTCATCCGCTCGGAGGCGAGTCGGAGGCCCCGGTCTTCGTGGGACAGAACGCCCCGGGATCCAAACAGGGTAGCGCCGACGAAGCGATGAATTACGCCTCTGCACGCCGCGTGATCAAGATGGCCGCGGAGCGCGCAGGGCTGCGGAAGCGGATCCATCCCCATTTGTTCCGACACACGAGGGCAACGGAGCTCGCAAAGAAGGTCACGGAGGCGCCCCTCGAGGCGCAGATGGGATGGGTCCCAGGATCGGGGATGGCGAAGGTCTACGTTCACCTGAGTGGGCGCGACCAAGATGCCGCGATCCTGAAGGCCCACGGAATAGAGCTCGAGGAGACCGACGCGGATCAGACCGCTCGCCCCAAACAATGTCCGCGGTGCGAAGCCCAGAACGCATCGAACGCGAAGTTCTGTCGAAAGTGCGGCATGCCGCTAGAGACGGAGGCCGCGCTCCGGGTGGATCAGACGAGAGAGCATCTGATGACGGCCTTCATGCAACTCGCCACCGACCCGAAGTTTCAGAGGCTCGTTGCAAAAGCGATGGTGAAGGAACGAATCTAAACGCGGCTGGGTCGCCTTTGTCCACTATGTGAGCCCGCGGTTCGGACCTCATCGGGTCCGTGCCCGGAACCTACATAGCCTGATAACCGCCGGGTGACTGAGCGGACGAGACGAACAATCCGACGCAGGTTATTTCAGGCCAGGTGAGGCTGACAGAAGCATGCCTTTGCCGAGAGTCCAAATCCGGATGGCAGCTGTCTTCGCCCTGAGTAGGGAAAGGGAAGTCAAGAGAATTGACCGGACCTGGATTCTTTCCAAAGACGAACTTGGTGACGCCAAGTACTCCGCTCTCATCGGATTTCTCGCGTCTAATCTGACTATCGTCATGAACCGGCCAGAGAGCGAGTTTTTGGCGAGGTCGCGACCGAAGCCGGCTTCTTACCGACTCCCGTCTGTTGACACCAGGAAGGAGCGGGCGTGTGCTTATGTCGTTGGGTTCGATCCACAAAATCGGAAGAAGCAAACCTTGCTGAACCTGCCCTCGATTCGAGCGGCTGACGAATTCCAGAGAGTGACCCAGGAAATTGCACAGTGGTTTGCAAACACACAGAACTGGCCGAAGTCGTATCTGTTCATCGCCGAATTCGATGTGGTCGAAGGCGCGGTTAGGGGTTCACTCATTGGGATTCTCACTTCGGAACTCAGGTACGGTTCATTCGTCGAGGACCCTTCTAAGATCGTTGACCAACTAAAACGTGGCGTGATGGGAGACACAGTCAGGAAGGCGATGATCTGCCCCCACATAACTGGCAAGAGGGGAGATTCGTTTACGACCGAAACGAAGGCAAAGGTCTTCGAGGAAACTTCTGAACCTGCTCAATACTTCTACAATTTCGTGGGCCTAATCCCACCGCGAGAGCCTAAGGAGCTAGTCGGCGAAATCATCGGCGAAGTTGCGACTCGTCATTACGCGGAACCGCTGGCGCAACTCTCTCGGGCACTTTCGGAGAGCCCAGGCGTGGAGACTCTTGTACGAGCTAACGTGACGGTTGATGACGTGAACATCCAGTTGTCGCTTGATCAACTCACCCGCGCTTTGCGGTTTGTACGACTTGCTGGTGGTCGGAAGGGGGTTCTAATCATTGGGACCAATGTTGCTTGTGAGTTGGCGAATCGAGATCTATTCGCCTCCGGATTGGTTAAGTTTGTATCGCAGAGCGAACTCGAAGATCTGATCAGGTAGTAGGATGGCGCGTAAAATCAGACCCCCGCGATCGATTTCGGGAACTCGCGACATTGAGAGTAAACTGGGGACCGGGAGAATTCTTCTAGATCCAGATCTGCTCCCTGGTTCGGGATCGACCGAATTCAGCGTTCTGCCTCTCCTATTCGACAAGTTGATTGTACCGAATCCAGCTCCGGACCGGATTACTGGCTGGGGTTTGGATTCGTCTCGATTGCGCGCTCTCGCCGAAGCGAAGATGCTTGTTCCTCTGGCAGCGGGAGATCTGCCTCTTGAGAACTTCCCTCCGATTTCCCAAGTCACTCGATCAGAAATTCTGCCGGATGATGAGTTTTACGCCCTTTATCAGCGCGCTGTGGCGGCAGACTTGGAGGACCCGGACTTCCAATCTATCGTCGATGAGATTAGTAGAGGAATCGGACACGGCATACCCAAGGACGTGGTTGCCTTTGATGCGAATTGGGACTTCCTTCTATCGCTCCGACTAAACGCCCCGGTAGCAAGCAACCAGGCAATTCAACATCTCTGGAGCTACAAACTCTCTTCCCTGGGAGATCCTCACCAGCCAGGTGTGCCTCCCCTCCATGAATCCGCCAAAGATCTCTTCGCCTTCTTGGCCAAGTATACCCTTCGATTGCCTTCGTCTCTGACGATTGATGAACTTAGGGGACTGAGAAAGGAGGCTGCTGCTCGCAAGTTCCGCGTTTGGTTTTGGACGGCACTTTCACGCGCTCGAACACGCAGTTCGGCGACGGGCATCGCCGCCGATGAATTGCTACTGCGGGAGTTTCGGGAGCTACTGAGTTCTCATGCATCTCGAATCGAACGCGGTGCAGAGATTGTCACAGCATCGGTCATGGCAGGTGTCGGACTCATTTTGGGTCCCGCTGAAGGGATAGCATCAGCTGTCACATACCCGGTCTTCAAAGGATTGGTAAGCAAGGCCGTCGCGATTTGGGGCCCGCAGAGATGGATGGAGGTGATCGCGGGGCTTTCCGATCGAGGACGTGCTGGCTAGCCCTTGTGATTGATTGCTTCTCGTACCGGGTTCTCGCTACCGTCCAGGCCCACGCCAAGAGGAGCAACTAGTTTCTTGGACACAACTAGTTCGATCGTGCGGTCGGACCTCACGGGGTCCGCGCGTCGCGCCTCGAAGTCTTCTCATCCAAACTCAGTGAGAAGCGGTCGGATTGATGGAATTTATTGTTTCGGTTCGATACTCAATTCATGCTTACGATGAAGAACGTGAAGTGTCCGAAGTGCGGGAAGCCTGTGCCGAGTGAGATCCTTTCAGCGAGGAAAGGAAAGTGCGTCCATTGCCATTATGTGATTGCGCCGCGGTTGCCGAAGTTTCTAGCTCCGTGATGTGAGGATTCGCACCGCTTGCTGATACCCTTATATCCTTTCTCCTCGAATGCAAGAGTGTTATGGAGCGGGCAAAGGGTCGGGCACTTCTAGGATTCATGGACGAAAAGGACGCTCTGGGATTCCTAAAGACCCACTGTGAGTTTGAAGGGAAAACCGACGACGAGCTTTTGAAGGAATGGAAATCGGCTAAGACAGTGGTGGGATCTCTCGCCAAGACGGATCTGTCACCCGAAATCCTGGGACTTGACGCGGCTCACAAGAACTATCTTGATAGGCTGACGAAGGCTCCGCAATTCCTCGAGGCAGTCGGCCAATCGGCATGGTCTTTCAAGCTGGTTGAGATAGACAAGCTGGTCTGTTTCCAGAAGTTCGTTGATATCGAATACAAGGGGAAGAAACCCGAAGGCAAAGAATTCACGGACATGACCAAGTTGATCGAGTTTTGCCTTCCGACGGAACCGGCAAGCAGGACCGTGGGCATGTCCTATAGCGACGCGGAAAAATCGTTCACCCTCTTTTCTCAAGGCCAGGACCATCGGATTATCGCTCCCTATGACTCGGTCGATCCGATGTCAAAAAGGCGAATGCACGGATTCATAACTGGATGGGGCTCGCGTCTAATCCTTGTGGTGAAGTTCAAGGACCGATTCTTCCTCAAGAACGGGTATCACCGTGTGTACGAGCTCAAGAAGAATCATGTGAAGTATCTTCCGTGCATCCTCCTGGAGGGCAGGGATTTTGTTGATACCGGGGCCGCCAAACTTGGTTTCTTTCCGCAGAATCTCCTGATGTCGGACCGACCACCACAACTCATTCATTTCTTTTCCGACCAGATTTCTCCAGTCGTTCAGCTACGGTCCATGACCAAGGTTATTCGAATCAAGGCAGAGGAGTTTCCGGTCTTCGCCGAAGCAGACTTACCACCAACTAAGGAAGGGATGCCTGTTGGACCGAAGATCGAATCCGTGAAGATTCCTGGGACCGAATACGAGGACTTCGAGATCGAAAAGGAAGGCTGGAACATCTATAGGTTGAACGACGGAACATTGCTGAAGCTGAGACAAGTCCTTCTGACTCTCAAACTCGATCCGTCAAATCAGAGCATGATGCCAAACATTTCGAATTTACTGATGGGAGTCATGCCTGCGCCAAGCCTGAAGGGGGAACCCTCTCCCCAGCAGTACAGCCCTGAAGAATTGTCTAACTCCATAGTCGAGAGGAACATGAAATACGAAACCTTGTTGGAAACACCGAGCGAATACAAAACGAAATCCGGCTTGAACCTGATGCTCCGACTGTCCGAGGTTGTCGTGAGTAGGACCAACAAGTTCGATTCCACCGGCTACCCTGTCTATCTTGTCAATACCCAGCTCCAGATTCAGGTTGAGCAACAAGCCGGTCAAGCATAGGTTTCCGCCCAAGCCGACGGGCGCTTTACTTTCATCGACCTCGCACACAAGACTTATAGGCGACAGCCTCATCGTCAGCCTGCATCGACCCAGCAGGTAGAAACCGCACTCGTTACAAAGAATAAGAAGCTGAACATCCACACATTACACTATGATTGAAGACACACGCGTTCCACCCGAGGTCGATGTCGATCCACTAAGCGATCTGATGCTAGACTTCCTTATCGACCACGACAACGAGGAACCCTTTCTTGATTTCAAGGAGATCCTCAGCGTCACCAAGGATGATCCGTTTGCTAAGACTGCGAAAGACATCTTTGCGTTTTCCAATTACGGCGGCGGTTTCATTCTCATCGGGTTCAAAAAAAGTCCCAAACCGAAGGATTCCGACGAGGAGAAGGAAGAGAAGGAGAAGCGGAACTACCTGATTGTTGGAATACCTGAAGACTTTGCCATCGACCAAGCTGTGCTTCAGGAGAAGTTCAATGCGCGTTCGAACTCGCCGCTCCAACTGCAGTTCCGCGAGTTTTACCGGGCTGTGGACGGATTACAGAAGAAGCTCGCGGCGATCTACGTTCCACCGAGCACATGCGTTCTCAAGCCGATCGATGACGGGCACTTCAAAGACCTACGCGGCAAGGACCACTTGGGATACCGGAAGGGTGTTGTGCTATTTCGAAGAGGGACACAGAGCATACCCGCATCAAGAGAGGAGACTGCGTGGATTGAGAGGAGAGCCGACAGGGCTGGATACAGAATCAGTGTTCTGAGCGGACAACCAGACATTGTAGAGGAGACCATTTCCACAAACTTGCTTCCGGTTGTCAAACTACCAGAGCTAATTTGGAGTGCGGCTCCGAGCCTGAGGAAAAGTCCTGACTCATCATTTGCACCGGAACCTCGTCCGACTGCCGTTTACGTGATGAGGAATGACCGAATCATATCCTTCGAGGACCTTTCCGATCCGAATGGGCCGTTGTGGAGTCTTGTCCGGCCTGAGACGGTCGGGGAGGAGGAAGTCGAGGCTTGGCTCGAGGATCCTGACCGGCGCCGAATAATAGTCGAACTGCTGAACAAGGAGATCCGATTCCTGGCCGAGAGAATAGGTCTACTGCACGAACCCAGAAAGTCAAAATTCTACTTTTCATGCGATGGAGACAATCGGAAGGAAACCTGGATTCCTAGATTCCGGGAAATCTCCACTCTGACAGTCGCTCAGCGAATGTGGGCACAGCAACTCCATCACTACATCTTCTGGCATACGGCGGTAGTCGCACGGTTCACGCAGCTAGACGATCGACTCTATCTCATGTTGACGCCCACTCTTCAGCTCACTGAAGATGGACACCACGCAATCTTTGGACAGAGAGAGGGGACCGTCATCACGCGGTTAACCTACAATCGATATAACTCAAGCTATCTCAATTCGTTGTTGTTTTGGATTTTCAAGCTCGCCAAGGGTTTAGAATCAATCCCACTCGCCGGTGGCAAGGTTTTGGTTTCCGCCGAGCCGGCCGTAAGCAAACTGCCGGTAGGGATCCTGTCGGACAGACCCGCAAGCGAGGTCATGGAGGAAACGCCTGAGATAGAAATCGAGGAGGAGACAAAAGATGGCGTTTAGCTTCTGGGCAGAATTCATCGAGGAGCCCGACTTGGTGTTCGGGCATCAACGCGAAGAGAAAGATCCTCGCCTGGGCCTTAGATACCACGGCCCGTATCATTTCTCGACGGAACCTGAGCCGATACCAAGTCAGGTCAGGGTCGGTATCGTTGGTACGGGTGCAACGATTTCGCTAGCGAAGCAAGTTCTCTCCGACTTGATGACACCGATCAAGGGGTCAAGCCCGAACAAGTGGCTATACCCGGACTATCCCGGATTCTCGAAAGACACCACGATCAAGTGCGATTTCGTAACATCGCAGAACTGGGAGGCGCCAATCAAGGATTCGGAGGTGAAGAGTGTACTGGATATCTTGGAAAACGTGAACAAGCGCATAGCGGCAGGTGTGAATCTGTTCCGAGAAAAGGTGCGCGCAATTTTCCTCGAAGACAACAAACCGGATGTCATCATCTGCGCGATGCCACGCGAAATCGAAGACTATTGCGGGATTTCCGAGATGACCAGAGGCGCGAAGAAACCAAAGTTCACAGCAACGGAGCGAAAGCGTGCCCACCTTAGAGCATTGGGACAGCGAATGCTTGACCAGTGGGGACTGGGCATCGATGAAGAACACGATGAGAGTGAGGACGATCTTGATCTCGACTTCAGAAACGCTTTGAAGGGCAAAATCATGGAATTCGGGATTCCAATCCAATTATTGCGCGAATCTTCCGCCCGCGGGTTTCTTCATTATGGAAGGCCAGGGGTTAAGGTGACCCAGGAGCCGGCAACATTTGCGTGGAACTTCGCCACGGCTCTCTACTACAAAGCAAACGGCAAGCCTTGGCGTCTCGCCAAATTACGCCAGGACACGTGCTACGTCGGGATTTCGTTCTTTCGGAATACGCTCAACCCCAATCCTGACGTCCAGACATCGATGGCTCAGGTTTTCACGCACAACGGCGAAGGCATCGTCCTCAGAGGGACAGACGTTATCGTCGATCAAATTACCAATGAACCGCACATGTCCAGCAAGCAGGCGAAAGAACTTCTCACAGAGTCCCTCAAAACCTACAGAGAGAAAGCAAGGCGCGATCCTGTCCGCGTCGTGATACACAAGACCACGTTATTCTCGGATGACGAGAAGTCTGGGTTCGACCAGGCGGTCGGCTCTATTGCCAGGGACTTCGTGACCATAAACAAGTTCCACAGTTTCCGCGCTGCGAGGACGGGACAGTACCCCGTGCTCCGCGGGACGGTCATTCACCTCGCAGAAGGCCGCTGCCTCTTGTTCACGACAGGGTACATTCCTCGCGTCAGGACCTATCCTGGCAATAGAGTTCCCAAACCTCTTCTTGTGACTCACCAAGGTGACTCAGAATTCAGCGATATCTGCAAAGAGATCATGGGACTCACCAAACTGAATTGGAACACGACAGCCTTCGCCACGTTCCTTCCAATTACCCTTGAATTCGCGCAGAAGGTCGGGAGGGTGCTCTCGGAGCTGACCGAAGGCAAGCTTCTTCAGAACCATTTTAGGTTCTACATGTGATTGCGGAGGGGCAGCCCCAGCCTCGTGGCAAGTCCGTGTTGGTGTGTCACGCGCGACCGCATTCCTCAAAGGTCACTTCGGACAGCAACGTTTAAGTTTTGAAGAAGAAATCAATTTTAGGAGAGATGCAGGGTGGCAGGCAATTACAACGAGATTGAGAAGAGACTCTGGGATGCCGCAGACCAGCTTAGGGCAAACTCCCATCTGAAGTCCTCTGAGTATTCAATTCCAGTCCTCGGTCTAATCTTCCTCCGCTATGCTGATCACAAATTCTCCCTGGCACAAAAGGAGCTGCAGGGCAAGGGCACGGGGCGCCGAACCATCGGAAGGGTCGACTACCAAGCGAAGGGCGTTGTCTATCTTCCTGAGAAATCCCGTTTTTCTTATCTCCTGAAGCTGCCGGAAGGCGCCAACATCGGAAAAGCTGTGAACGAAGCCACGCGTCTGATCGAGGAGGAGAACGAGGACCTCAAGGATGTCCTGCCCAAGAACTACGGGGAATTCGAGAACGATCTGCTGGTTGCGTTGCTGAAGAACTTCTCGGAAATTCCGATGACTATCGAGGGGGATGCTTTCGGGAAGATCTACGAATACTTCCTTGGAAAGTTCGCAATGAGCGAGGGCGCCAAGGGAGGAGAGTTCTACACTCCAACGTCGATTGTAAAGCTTATCGTGGAGGTTATTGAACCGTTTCAGGGACGAATTCTGGATCCAGCCTGTGGATCGGGAGGCATGTTCGTCCAGAGTGCGAAGTTTGTGGAGAGGCACAAGAAGAATCCGGGTTCCGACATCTCAGTTTATGGCCAAGAGAAGACGAAGGAAACCGTTCGCCTTTGCAAGATGAACCTTGCTGTTCATGGGCTTTCAGGCGACATCAAACAAGCGAACACCTACTACGAAGATGTCCACGACAGTGTGGGCAAGTTCGATTTCGTGATGGCCAATCCACCTTTCAACGTGGATGGCGTCGACAAGGCGAGGCTGAAGGGCGATCCACGTTATCCCATCGACCTCCCGGCGGCTGACAATGCAAACTACCTTTGGATTCAGGTTTTCTACAGTACGCTTGGCAAGAAAGGTCGTGCTGGATTTGTAATGGCTAACTCTGCAGCAGACGCGCGCGGGAGCGAGCTGGGAATCCGAAAGAAACTCATTGAGGACGGGGCCGTGGACGTGATTGTCGCTGTCAGTCCGAACTTCTTCTATACCGTTACTCTTCCCGTGACTCTCTGGTTCCTAGACAAGGGCAAACTGAAGAACGGCCAAAAGGAAGTTCTCTTCATAGACGCACGTCATGTTTACAAACAGATTGACCGAGCTCATCGCGAGTACACACCCGAACAGATCGAATTCTTGTCGAATATCGTTAGGTTACATCGCGGTGAAGGAGTTGAGTTTTCGGCTGGTAGCAAGTCGCTCATAGAGGAAAAGTTCCCGAAGCAGAAGTACAACGACGTCCCCGGACTCTGCAAGGTCGCTTCCGTCAAGGAGATTCAGGACCAAGGGTGGAGTCTGAATCCCGGGAGATACGTTGGAGTTGCCGAAGGTGCGAGCGAGGATTTCGACTTCAAGGCGAGGCTGATAGAGTGGATGGAGGAGGTTGGCAGGCTGACTGCTCAGGCACATCAACTCGAGGAAACAGTAGGCGATAACTTGACGAAGTTGCTAGAAAAGGAGATTCGATGAAAGCTAGCGGAGGGCACCACCTAAGTGTTTGGCCATTGACACCACTTTCGCGACTGTGTACAAAGATTTCGAGCGGCGGTACTCCTTCGCGCAAGAATTCCCTTTACTTTGCAGGGGAAGGGCATCTTTGGGTGAAATCAAAAGAGCTTCTCGACAGACCAATCGATTCTAGCGAGGAGAAGATCACGGACGAGGCTGTTGCGGACTCTGCCGCAAAAGAGTACCCTCCGAAGACTGTGCTTCTGGCAATGTATGGTGCAAACGTTGGACAACTGGGGTTTCTCCGCCGCGCTGCAACAATTAACCAGGCGATATGCGGGTTGATAGTCGACAACAAGGTCGCAGATCCGCGCTACGTCTTCTATGCTCTACTCTATTGCCGGAAGTTCCTAACCACAAAAGCATTCGGGGCAGCGCAGCAAAACCTGAATCAGGCCCTAGTTCGCAGTTTTGAGATTCCTTCGCCTCCCATTGAAGTGCAGAGACGTATAGTCGCGGTTCTATCCGCCTGCGATGATCTCATCGAAAACAATATCCATCGCATCCGTCTTCTGGAAGACATCGCTCGAGCCGTTTTCACGGAGTGGTTCGCAAAGTTCCAATTTCCCGGACACGAGCACGCGAGATTCACTGATACTGCTGCCGGCGAATTGCCAGACGACTGGAGATACATGGAGCTCGGCAATCTCGCAATCGAAGTGCGAGACGCGGTTCGGCCCGCTGAAGTGGATCCGGAAACACCGTACATTGGGTTAGAACACATACCAAGGCGTTCTTTGGCTCTGTTGGAGTGGGGGAAGGCCGCAGATGCTACGAGTACAAAGCTGAAGTTTGTCGAAGGGGATGTGCTTTTCGGAAAGATAAGGCCCTATTTCCACAAGGTAGTCGTTGCTCCATTTGACGGGATCTGTTCCTCCGATACTATCGTGCTAAGAGCCCGCGACGAGAAGCGATGGCCTCTGGCGATCGCTACGGCTGCAAGTGACGAATTTGTCAAGCATGCAACCCAAACATCCCAGGGGACGAAGATGCCTCGAGCGAACTGGGACGTTCTCAAAAAATATGCAGTCCTGATTCCGTCCGATGCCCTTCTGCAACGTTTCCATAGCCACATGTCCAGCACCGTGAAGCTGATTCAGAATCTCACCATGACAATTGTCTTTCTTCGACGGACACGCGACATGATCTTGCCAAAACTGGTTTCAGGCGAACTCGACGTGAGCGACCTCGACATCAAGATGGAGGAAGATCAGCAGTGAGCCCGTCCGACGGCGATTTCTCAGAGGAAGAACTGGTCGAGAAACCTGCGATAGAACTCTTCCATGAGCTGGGATGGGAAACCAAGAATTGTTTTAACGAAACCTTCGGGCCCAAGGGAACCCTAGGCCGTGATTCCCCATCCGAAGTCGTACTTGTTTCTCGTTTGAGGCCGGCCCTAGAGCGACTGAACCCCGAACTGCCTGCGGACGCGATCGATGCGGCAATCGAGGAACTCAAGCGGGATCGCAGCGCGATGAGCGCAGCACGGGCGAACAGGGAAATCTACCAGCTCCTTAAGAACGGTATCAAGGTAAACGTGAGAGAGGACGATGAAGAGAGGACCGAGAAAGCGCAAGTCATCGACTGGAACAATCCGAAGAACAACGATTTCTTCCTGGCCTCGCAGTTTTGGATTACCGGCGAGATGTACAAGCGTCGGGCCGATCTCATCGGCTTCGTCAACGGCCTTCCGCTAGTCTTCGTGGAGCTGAAGGCTTCGCACAAAAGGCTCGAGGATGCCTACAATCGTAACCTGAATGATTACAGGGACACGATCCCACAGGTCTTCTGGTACAATGGGTTCATCATCTTATCAAATGGAAGTAAGTCCAAAATCGGTACAATCACCGCAGGGTTCGAACACTTTGGCGAATGGAAGAAGATCAACAGCGAGGGCGAAATCGGCATCGTCTCCCTCGAGACGGTCATCAGAGGCACATGCGAGCAGGGGAGACTTCTGGACATCGTGGAGAATTTCTGTCTTTACCAGGAGATCCGTGGAGGAACCATCAAGATTCTGGCGAAGAACCACCAGTACCTCGGCGTCAACAAAGCCCTCAAGTCGTTGCTCGACCGAAAGAAGAACAAGGGACGGTTGGGGGTGTTCTGGCATACCCAAGGCTCCGGGAAGAGCTTCGCGATGATATTCTTCGCCCAGAAAGTTCTGCGGAAGGTTCCAGGCAACTACACCTTCGTGGTTGTAACCGATCGCGAGGACCTCGACAGACAGATTCATGACAACTTCGCCTCGACCGGAGTGATTACGGAGAAACACGTGCGGGCTGCCGATGGCGAAGGCCTCAAGCGGCTGCTGCGCGAGGACCATCGATACGTCTTCACGTTGATTCAAAAGTTCAGGACCGGCAAGGGCGAGAGATACCCCGAGCTCTCGAATCGGTCCGATATCATTGTCATGACAGACGAGGCGCATAGGAGCCAGTACGACCTTTTCGCGCTCAACATGCGAAGTGCTCTCCCGAATGCCTCTTTCATCGGGTTTACTGCGACCCCGCTGATTGTCGGCGAGGAGAAAACCCGCGAGGTGTTCGGCGACTATGTGAGCATCTACAACTTCCGGCAATCTGTGGATGACGGTGCGACTGTCCCTTTGTTCCACGAGAATAGGATCCCCGAACTCCAGCTGAGGGACCAAGACCTCAATGTGAAATTTCAGCAGATATTGGAAGACGCAGAACTCGATCAAGAACAAGATATCAAGGTCGTCCGCGAATTTGCCCGCCAATATCACGTTATCACACGGGAAGACCGCCTCGAGAAGATCGCGAATGACATTGTCGACCATTTCATGGGCCGCGGCTACCTCGGAAAGGCGATGGTCGTCTCGATCGACCGCTTTACTGCCGTTCGAATGTACGACAAGGTGAAGCGATACTGGGCCGAGTATCTGAAGAACCTGAAGCAATCCCTGAAGGCAGCGCCCAAAGAGGACCAAGAAGCCGTCCGTGTGAAAATCAAGTTCATGGAAGGAACGGACATGGCTGTCGTTATTTCTCAGTCGCAGAACGAGGTTGAGGAGTTCAAGAAACGAGGCCTGGATATTGCCACCCACCGAAGGAGAATCGTTAATGAGCAGTTGGATGAGAAGTTCAAGGATCCGGACAATCCGTTCCGCATCGTCTTCGTTTGCGCAATGTGGATGACAGGCTTTGACGCTCAGAACGTCTCGACTATCTACCTCGACAAGCCCATGCGCAACCACACTCTGATGCAGACCATAGCACGGGCGAACCGGGTCTTCGAAGACAAGACGAACGGCCTCATCGTCGACTACACGGGCAACCTTCGAAACCTCTACAAGGCTCTCGCTATTTATGGCTCGGGTTCTGGAGGGGGAATCAAGGAGGGCGAATGGCCCGTCGGACCGAAGGCCGAGCTGCTCGGGCGCCTTCGCGATGCCATCGACGAGACCCTCGAATTCTGCCAAGAACGAAACGTGATTCTCGAAGCAATCGAGACCGGCCAAGGATTTGAACGAATAAAAGCCCTGGACGATGCCGTCGATCAAATACTATTCAACGAAGAAACAAAGCAACGTTTCCTTTTCCTCGCGGGACAGGTCAGCAAGCTCTTCAAGGCGATTCTCCCGGACGAACATGCTAATGAGTTTCTCAAGATCCGAGATTTGCTTGGCGTAATCGTCGAAAAGATCGAATCATACTCTCCGATAGCCGACATATCTGGCGTTGTTCACGAGGTGGAGCAGCTCCTGGATTCTGCCGTTGTCGCCAGAGAGTATGTCGAGGGCAAACCGCCGAAGCTCGTGGATCTGAGCAGAGTCGACTTCGCGGCTCTGCAGCAGCGATTCTCGAAGGGAAGGAAGCACATCGAAGCGGAAGTGCTGAAAAATCAGATTGCGGCGAAACTGGGCCAGCTACTCCGCCACAACAAGACCCGAGCGGGCTTCATGGAAAAGTTCCAGCGGCTCATAGATGACTACAATTCAGGCGCCATAAACATCGAAACCTTCTTCGAGGAATTGGTAAAGTTCGCCAGAGGCCTTGAGGAAGAGGAGAAACGTTGCATCGCCGAAGGGCTGAATGAGGAGGAACTTTCGATTTTTGATCTGCTGACCAGACCGGACATGAAGCTTACGAAGAAGGAGGAAGCAGAGGTCAAGAAGGTCGCAAAGGAACTTCTTCTAACCCTGAAGGAAGAAAAGCTCGTGATTGATTGGAGAAAACGACAGCAGACCCGAGCCCAAGTGTACCTCACCATTGAAGAAGCCTTAGATCATTTGCCGGGGAAGTTCACAAAGTCAATCTTTCAACAGAAGTGCCAGACGGTCTACCTTCATGTGTATGAATCGTACTTCGGTCCTGGAAACAACGTCTATTCGGAAGATTTCGGACAACGGGCAAGATGATGAAGCGCGCCCGCGGCTGAGACCTTACAATCATCCCGAAACACCTAAGTCTTTCAACGGCTCATGCTCTCACCGTACTCCCCCTCGCTCCTATTTCTACCAGAGGCCATTTCCGGCCTGCTTCACCAAGACCGCGCGAGCACGTCGTTCATCACGCCGAAATATTGACACCGCCGAGGCTACGATGGCATCTGGATGCTGACCAAGATCTGGACTCGCCTTGAGGAAATCTTTCACCAGACATACGTTGCTGTCGAGAGGCCCCCGCACCGCCCTTTTCTCGAGAAGGCGTATTGTTGCTGCGACTCGACTTGAGCCCTCCCAATCAGGAGAGAGCGGAGTGCAGTGGTGTCACACGCAGGCGAGACTCCAAGTTCCATCAGGGGCGCGATATGGAGGTCGAGTTAGGTGTCAATTTGAAGTCCTCACCGGCGTCGTCATTAAGACTAGCTGGAGCGGACCCGCACGGATTCGAACCTTAGGAGCCATAAGACTTTGGAGGCTCGCGAACACGAACCGAGTTCAAGCCACTTCATGGCTTTGGTGGACAGGCTGAACGGCATTTCGCATCACGCCTTCGGCTGGCCAACTGGACCAGTTCTGCTCCGCTGGCTGAAAGAGGGGCTGTCGGGTACTTCCGATGACCACGGAATCCGCGACCGCCGCACCGGGTCTCTCGAAGTGATCACGAACAGTATTTCCATTGGCGGAAACGCTATCGTAGTAGGGGTCATGTACTCCGTGGCCGTTCCGCTTCCGATGGATGAGGGTGCCCTGGACTCAGATGTATTTCTGACTGCGGCCGATGCTGCAGTGTTGAACGAGTTACGTGTCGTGCGCTTACACTACACCTACGCCATCCGTGATTTCAACACCTTTCGCGAAGATCTCCGATACGTATACTTAATGCCCGACTCCCAGACGCCCGTGGTTCTTCCTTTGATTTGGCGGTCACGAGTCATCCAAGCAAACATGGTGGTGTTGGATGGGTCGGGGCGAAATCTTGTCTATCTACCTTCGCGTGCCGGAGACAACTTTACTGCGACGTGGCTGGATGTCCTCTGGCGCGACTTTTCGCAAAGCCTAAGTCCCACGCGGCAGAAGCAGTTCTCGTCTCTGCCGGGAATTATTCGTGCTCTCGCAAGTTTCGAATTGAATGAGGGTTTGAAACGGAGGGCCGTCAAGCAGGTTCGTCGGTTGCAAAAAATCTTCCGCAATAACGGCAAGTTTAGACATTTCGCCGATTTCGCCGTCAAGCTCGCGGACAGTTATGTCCCGTTCGTCTATCTACCCGACGACCTGCGGCATCCAAGAGAACGTTTCCTGCTCCTTCACCACGGGGTCGACGTTTACGAACCTGCCGGCCGGAGATCAACACTGTCGCTCCTTTGGTTTCTGATATGTGGCAGAATAAGTTTCGAGATACCTTTACCTGTGGTGGGGATCTCTTCTCCCCCTTGGGAAAGGACCGACGCACTGCATGTTAGGGTCCTACTACCGTCTGAACTCCAAATCGGGCGACGTCCAGTCCTCCTTCCCAGCGGGTTAGCCAAGATTTCGGACGTCTTCCGATTCAAGACCACCGAGGAGAATGTCTTCTACGGCTACATCGACACAGAGTCGTATAAGAAATTCGAACAGATCTCACGCCGGCTCGAACAAATAAGAGAGAAAACACTGCGGATGGTTCTCAAAGGTGCGACATCTGGAGGCAGAAACCTTGAGCGACTGGTGTCCATGCTTGATTGGAGCGATCGCAGCTTGTCGGACAAGAAGAGTGTGGCGTCGGCCCCATTGGATCTGACCGTTGCGCGAGTTCTGGTGCGGTTCGTGGGCCTCGGGTTCCGCTCCATTAGCGGGCGTCCACGAATTAAGGTAAAGGGGGAGGTGACCCCTGGCGTCCGGACTTTGATCGCGATTCTCTGGATCGTAGTAGGCCTCTCCTACTGGTGGAGCCTAACAACTCCATTTGAACTCATCCTGCAGGCTACGCTTCTGAGTGCCTTGCTCGTCGTGATCCTTTCACTATCAGTGTTCTCAATCGGCAGACGCTTTCTCAGGGAGATGGTATCCGCCCATTCTCTCTGCGCTGTAATAGCCTTTGTAGAACTCCTCATCTTGCGGGCCGCAATCTTGCCGGGGTAGACGATTGCCGGCCTCTCGACAAACGGCGGAACAGAAACCGCAACAAGAGAAGGGCTAGCAGGAAGCGCGACGCACGTGCAGCGGGTCGGATTGTTTCTCGCTCTAAGACGGGAGCTGGGATTGTGCTCGGGACTTCCACGATTCGCGGATGCAGGCCGACGGCCTTAAACTTTGTGAGGAGAGTCCTAAACAAGGAATAGACGACAGCTACTGCTGACCCCTTCCGTGTCTAGTCACTCTTGGTGTTTGCCTTCGCTGGGCTTCTCCATGGGAGTGCCTATCAGAGTTCAATTCCCTGGGTTAGCTTCAAGGCACTAGAGATTTCAGGTTATTTTCTGGAGGTTGGTGTTTCCTCGTCCCACCGGAATCCGCAACCTTCACAATGATCCTCTCCACTTAGGATGCGGAAACAGCCGGGGCATTGATCCCACGGTTCGCCGCAATCTGGGCATATCGGCTGATCTTCTGGCTCCGCTGGTCTCCCACAACCTGGACACTTCACCGCTGTCGGCATGTACTTGGTCCACCAGCTGCGCCCGTACCCGCCTCGATCGAACCACACTGTGGTTCCCCAAGCCTTGCACGTAACGTACGGCTTCGAGTTCTTGTCCATTACTATTTCGTGGAACTCGACGCAATCCCGCAGAGGGCACCTCAACCTTTCGCCGGGTTTTGGTTTCCCTTCAAGGTTCATTGTCCTTCCCACCGCGTCGGTAAGTTCGAAGAATCGAAAGAGCAAGGCGTTCCACTGGGAGCAGTCTCGCTTCCGTCTCCTGGTCTATTTCCTCAATCCATCCCAGATCGACAACGGTCTCTGAGCCACCCCTAGCCGTCACCCTCGTTTCCGCTGCCGAAGTCCCTGATTTGAGGATCGTCTTGAAGCCCATCGTCGACCTTTCAATGATGAAAAGGTTATGATTACCTGGTGTCTTGATGTTCTTGGAGACACTCAATGAACCAAGTTAACCAAGTCAAACCGGAGCACCTTCTGCGCACTATCATCTTGAACAGTGAGGCTCGCGCACTCACGTTCTCCGGGGCTCTTGACTCGCTCAGGAAGAAAGGTGTGAGTGGACCTATTGCTCGAAAAGCTCTAGAGGCCGCTCGAGTCGGTGAGATGGACAATGTAGGCTACGAAAACTTGGGGCGAGGAAGGAGTGTCTACTATTACAGCAAGAGGCCGACCGATTGGGTTCAACTGCCGCTCAATCTTCGGGAAGCACTTCGCCGGCCAAATCGACCCGATGAGGCCGTCGGCAAGAAGCCGGCTGGTCCTCGGGCACGATCGGTTCTGCTGTCAGCGCGCCGGATTTACGAGGAGCGCAAGGCGCCCTCGAGCAATCCGGTTCTCCCGCTCGAAACAAGGAGGGAACTGGACCAGGCCTACCTTCGGGAATTCGAGACCGCTGTCAGTCCGGTTATCGACCTTGTCGATTCTACGATGATCGACAAGCTTCGGCGCAGCCATGGAACACGCGAAAACATCTTGGTTGCCATGGAAGCGATTATCTCCTCTCTGGAGGAACAGTCGAGATAGATTATGCTTCCCAACTGACCGTTCGACGGCTGCCGTCTAGTGGAACTATCGGCCAATATCTAGCCTGAAAGAGTCGTTTTCCAATGTCACTCGGATTGAACCCCCGGTCCCTCTTTGTTCCAAACGATTTGACTTGAATGGCCGCATGTTTGTGCGTCCTCTATTCGGCCGTGCGGAGATGGAAGCAAGCCTATCTACAGGTCTCGGACCGTATGGATACCTACCCAAACAGTTCCGTAAGGTTCCCTACGGTACCATTCTTATCTCATGATACGTTTAGGCGTTCTGGACCTTCGTCACGGGGACCGGCGCCGGTCTCAAAGCCACATAAGGGAATTGGAAATGCAACCGGCTAGCGTTCGCCTGGCCATGGCTTGCCGAATTCCTTGAGCGTCGCAAGCTCGAACGCGGCAAAGTCGCCACTTCCAATCATCGGAAGCAGCCATTTCGCGATGATCATTCCCGCGGCAGGGGCAATCAGCTCCTCGGTAATTTCCCCACCGAAGTTTCGGATGGACCCGAGTTTCTGCCCTTCCCTCACTTCGTCGCTCAAGTCGACAAAGGGCGTGAACACGCCTCCCCTGGTGGGAAAGATGTGGACGACATCGGGAAACGCGC
>WNFW01003237.1_pt1 | contig 18884 bp, 17 predicted proteins | sample 5400131 | NCBI WGS metagenome assembly WNFW01 (sample SAMN13153362, study PRJNA577476) | soil metagenome | isolation source: 20 cm soil or saprolite under grassland replicate 1 | place: USA:California | collected 2016-06-15 | reverse complement strand
ACTCATTCCGGCGAGCCGCGCGATCTTTTGGCCATTCGGCCCGGCGAGTGGTTTGCGCGGGTCGCCTCGCCGCGACGGCGCTTGGCCGACCAGCCCGATCTTGTGCGTCTCGATCTTTTTCTGTTTCATGATGCCGCCAAGGTCACGATAAGCAAACTGCTCGATCAGATTCGGGACGTCAGGGGCTGCAATTAATGCAATCAGCCCCAGGAGATCAACCCATTCGCGGCGTGGTTCGTGACGCGCGGCCACCTTGAAAACCGCGCGGGAAGGAAACACGCCTTCCAAGCTCCATTTCGGTTCTACGGTAACGACGGAACCAAGTTCCCGAAAAACTGCCCCTTGTAATTTCGCAGCGTGCTCTGGTGTCTCAGCTGTTGCTTGCGCAAGCCCCATTCCGCCGGGTACACCCAATCCGCTGCGCTTCGAGGTTATCCATCGCCCCCTTCCAGACAGTAATGATAATTCGGATCTATGGCGCTTCAATGATCTTGGAACTGGAAAGTCGGTTACCAGTCACGCTTACGGCCGCTTTCTCCACGCCAGCAACACGCTCGTAACGGGTCAGGGGCCCAAATATCTCTACACCTGTGCGGCAAACAACATCGACCATGCCGAAGAATTCTCGATTGTTCCCTTTGATACACCGGACGAGTTTACCTTTAGTGGCTATTTCAAGCTCGCCAGCATCCGGACTAATCTGCGCGCCACTTACGGGTCCACCGACACGATGCCAGAATCGAGCGGGCTAAGGGTCTATCAGGACCTGGATTCCAACGGGTCCAAGCTTTACCTCTATTGATCAGTGAACTCCGCAGATGATGCTGATGATCCCGTGTCGTCTATCCACTCCCTCACTTCATCTTGCCGAATTTAACGCTAATCTCTTGATGAACGCCTTCCTCTGTATTGAAACGCCTGATCGTCCAAACGCCGTCTTCTGCAATGCGAATCTTAAAGCCGCGATAAGCTTTGGAATAGGGCCCGATCAGCTCTAACACGCCATTGATGGCATCTGTGAATCCGAGAGTACTGCAAGTTACTGGTGGGAGGATAACTAATCCCGGATTGCGGTGAAACGGAAATCTGCTGTCATCTAGGAAATCGAAGTGATGGGTCAAGAGAATGCGCTCCTCTCTGCGTGCGAATTCCAAAACTGCTTCGTGCGACCGGTCCAATAAGTCGAGATCCTCTACGTAACGAACATTCCAGCCCCGATCCTGAATTAATCTCACAGCGTCCATGCCGACGCTTTCATCCACCAAAAAACGCGCTTTACTCTCAAATTCCCTTTTGAAATCAGAAAGATGACCCTTACCCAGAATCTCGAGGGGAGTTTTCCGCACCATACAGAATTTTATCCATCCGCCGCGACGCGTTTTGAACTTTGCGTCAAATGTACGCTGAGCCCCAGCCAACTGAAAACAACTGAAGGGGTGACAGCTTGAATTGCGTTCGCATTTGTTGGTGGAAGCGATGGATCGGTTTTTACTGACCGCCGGCCTTTGCCGTGATTGTTATGACAAACGCACGATGATTCAAACGTGACTAACCGCGCTGTAGCTGCTGCTGTAATGGAAACAGACGCAATCACGGCAATGATGAATGTTGTCGCCCACCCATTACGCCGATTCATTATCACTTTGTCGTCGCCATGTCGAGAACAAAAGACGTTAGCCGAAATGATGAACGTTTTTTAGCAAGGTTCCTTCACGAACACTTTGTTGATTGACCAAAGAGAAGCTACTGTGACATTGCGATCTTGGTTTTCATAAGTGCGGCCGTCTTGGATCAAGAACAATCCCAGCTGCGGTTCGAACTAGGTGAGTTGTTTTTTGCACCCGGCGTTTCAAACGAACGGCGTGTTATTTTGCGTCCCTGCCACAGCGCCGGTAGTTTGAACATGGATTTCTGCGATTGCCACTTGAAAAGCAGAACGGGCGGAACCTAACCTGTGAAGTTTTGGGAAATCGTGCTGATGATCTTCAGCAAGCTGGCTGACGGTGGATCTGCACCGGGACATAAGCTACGACCTCCGTTGCCGATGCGTATCGCAACGCAAATCAACACCTATTATCCGCGTCGATGAGAAGCTAGCAGCTTTTGTCGAACTCCATTCAGTTATTCGAGCGTCGCTCGAAAGCCTTCGCGTCCGCCTAAATCAAAGCGATCGCAAACACGAGGTATCGGTAGCGACGGTGTAAGCATTGATTTTCAGGCGGCGGAACGTTAGCTTCGCGCTGCACGTGCGCGTTTATTTGGAGAGTCGATCATGAAGCCGGAAATCTCAGGTTCGGTTGGGCGTTGGGAAAAAGGCGCGCGCAATCTTCAAGCTGACGTGAAGATTGTGCAAGGCCTCCTGAGAGGAGCTGCAAAAACCTTGAAAGCTCCGGAGATCGATCCAAAAGGGGTGGATGGAAAGATCTCTCGGCCTCCTGCAATGTCCGATACGGTGATCGCGATAGAAGCCTTTCAAAGCCGATTCACCGGCGCGGTAGATGGGGTCATTGCGCCAGGCAGCCAAACCTGGGCTGCGCTACTAGCAACCGTAGCGAAAGTGGCAACTGATCAGGAAAACGTTTCGGGCGTTTCTCAAGAGTTCTTTCCATTTCCAACAGTTCCAGCCCAGAGCTGGGAAAATCCACCTCTCGCGTTCGCATCCCCGCGAGCAGGAGGCGCCCGGTTGCACGCCGGCTGTGATCTCTACTTTCCGCAGGGCACTTCAATCCACGCCGTTGCAGACGGTGTAGTCACGAGGGGACCCTATGCGTTTTATTGCGGAACCTTTGCCTTAGAGATTGATCATGGATCTTTTCTCGCCCGTTACGGGGAGGCACAAGGCAAGACAGAAGTTACGGCCGGAACTAGTGTACGCGGAGGACAAAAAATCGCTCGGGTCGGGCATTTAGTCGGCATTCGGGTGCCTAGCGATATGCTGCATTTCGAACTTTACGATAAGAGTCTGTCGGGCCCTCTGACTGTGGCCAGTGGGTCTGGCTCGGCTGTAAAGAACGGTGTGCCTTTCATGCGACGGAAAGATTTGATTGACCCGACGCTGAAGCTAAATCAGTGGCAAGAAAACTTGCCGCCCGCGTAACATTGTCGGCCCGGCGCTGACCGCGCGTTAGTCAATTTAGCGCATGATTGAAGGGTTTAACCTACCAGCATCAGAAATTCCGGGTTATCCGCGAGGTTCTTGATGAACGATTTGCTTGATGGTCGGCCGTCTTTCGCATCGTAACGGAGGATCTCCTTTGTATTGCGACTGGCGACGTACAGGAAACCGTCATCGCCGAATGCCATTCCAGCGGGGCCGTTAAGACCACCGGTTTGTGAGTCAACGAAGACGCTCGTAGAGTTGTGGCGAAGATCATGTCGCAGAATTGAATCGTTTCCTCCGCTCCCAACAAGTAGGTGGCGGCCGTCTGCACTCAGTAACAAATGGATCGGCTTATCAAGCTGATCACGTTGCGAAACGAGATTTCGCAAGTATCGACCAGTGCGTGCTTCATAAATGCGAACGCAATCGGCAGAACGATCTGCGACATATAGATTGTTATTTGGCGCAAAAATCACCGCTCTGACATCTTGGAGACCATTCGACGCAAGTTTCGCCGATGGGACGAAGGTTCCAGGCGGCGGCTTTATTTCAAGATCAAGCCCTTCAGGAAGCTGCATCGGCATTCCTGGTTGGCCTATTTTGCTGGCAGGACCATGATATCTCGCGACGAGATTGGTATTTTGACTCGAAACATAGAGATCGCCCTCGGAATCGAACGCTACATTAAACGGATGATCGATCCCGGGATTCATCTCTGCGTGTCGCTTTACAAAGACCTCGATAAAGTCGTGCTCCCCATCGCTGTTGAGCGTACCCTTGAACTTTAGAACTTCGCTATATTCGAAATAGGCGTTGACCACATATAAATTCTGATCGGGTCCGAATACGAATCCGCGAAGCTCGCGCAGCCTGATGCCATCAGGCAGACTCTTTTTGTTTAAAGCCTTTCGTAATTCTTTCCCGTCAGTCGAATAGACGTGAATATTGTTGAGCGATACTTTCTCTTCGCCGCCATGAAAACTGACGTACCATTCTTTCGGCATAGCTATGCTCCTTGCGCATCTGATTATCGCAGATCCGGCAACTCATTGAAATCTGCATGACCATTTCACGGAGTAAAATCGATTATCATTCGTATTCAAAACCGTCGAGAAGTTTCGTTCCGAAGACTCTCTGACACTGCGGTCACCGCGTCGGAATGCATCCATCCGCCAAACGATGCTTTGTTTTGTGTTGGCTCTCTGCGAACCGACCGAACAAAATGCCGTGTTGATATTTTTGTCTTTTCATCGAAGACTTTTTCGTGAAGAGTGTGTTAATACTGCGCGTGAATAAGCGCTAGAGGGTGGAACATGAACTCTGCTTCGGATGAATCGCTCCCGCTTGGGGATGCGCCACTCATTGAACATCCGACGCCTAATGGCGCTACAGAAATTGCGCAGCGGCTCATCCCATTTCCGTTCACCCCTCCTGATGTGAAACTTAAGGAAAAAGAGCCTCTCTCAAGTTCGAACGACTGGTTCACTACGCATGACAAGAACAAGATCGATCAGCTTGGCAGTCTCGACTTCTACGCCTCGAGCGGTCCACACAGCGTAGGTGTTGTTCCGAAACTTCATAACACTTCGGCGGGAATCGAGATTTATCAGCTTCCTCAGACATTGAGCAAAGACACATTTGAAAAAACGGAAGGCCCGTACCGCCAAGGCTTCACCAAAAAGTTTAGTAACAAAAGGGACGGCGAAAAGATTGCAAAATTCAAAACACACGCCATCGCCCAGCCGGGGCTCGCCTGCTTTTACATGTCTCGTCTGCTCGGGCATCTTGTCGAGGTGCCGCCAGCGACGTATCGGACGATGGACATTCAAGAATTCCAGAAAGTTGGGGATCAAGCCCGAACGACCGGCCATCCGGACTGCACGCAAGCATGGGAGGTTCTGCGAGGTCTGGCGAAGTCGGCGAGTCCAAAAATAGTTCTCTCCGGCGGCAAGCTGGTCTACGGCTCTCTGGCCCAGAACCCCAGAGGGGAAGAAAGCAGTCCCGAGGACTACTGGACAGTCGGCGCAATTAGAGGGCATAGCTTTTACAAGGTCCTTTCGTCAAAGGCGGCGGTAGCTAACATTCTTAACTTGAACGACCCGAAGTGCCTTCAGGACCTCGCTCTTGCACAGGACATGACCCGAGGCGTCATCCTGGATTCAATCTTCCGGCAAGTCGATCGCCTTGGTAACATCAGCATCGCCGTGTTGCAGCATTATGTGACCAGTGATGGTAAGGTAAAATGGGATGATAAAGTAAGCGACAAGGACAAGGCTAAAGCAGTGAGTCCTTTGCTGCCGCTTAAGCGCATCATGTACAAAGATAACGACGACGGCATGAACTGGGGAAGGGATTCGATCTCCGTGACTCCGATTCTCAACGAAGCGCACCACATCGATCAGACGGTTTACAATAGATTACAATGGCTGGCAGGTTTAATGCAGGACGGCGAACCAGGGTCGGATGCGAAGATAAAGGATTACTTTGTAAACGTCGTCCATATCTCGAGCGATAACTACGATAGGCTGAAAGCCAGCCTTATTAAGCAGGCGTCGTCGCTAAAGAGTAGAGTGGAGTCCAAAGATATTCTGGTCGACCTCGATTTTGAGGGAGCGATAAAAAGACTTTACGCGAAGGAGATCGAAGCCGCGCAAGCAAAGGCGAACGCCGCGACGAGTTCAACGCCTCCCGCAGAAACGCCATCCACTCCCTCGCCCTGACAGTTTTGATAGTAAGTCAGAAGAGATTTTTACGGCGTTATGATCACGTACGGGCGAGCGCTGGTTTTGGAAGGCTCTTAGCCGTGATTTTCGATACTGACTCTTCTCGCTAAACTCGAGCGCGCTGATTTCGACATGAACACGCCTCGCGGACAGGAAACAATCAGCCACCCCTCGCCGAATGGCACGATTGAGCTCGCGATTCGGTCCGCGAGTTTTCCGGGACACCCGGAGATCTATAGCAGCAAGGACATCGATAAGGAAAAGGAACTGGCTGAGATCGATTGTTATGATGGGAAGACACGAGACGGGCTGGAGATCGTTCTCATCCCCAAGACCTACAGCACTTCACCTGGAATCAATATCCACGCGGTCAAATTACCGGCAGGAGTGAGCCATCTCAGTTATGCCGAAGCCCATACATCAAAGGCCCATTCAAGCGGCGACAAAATCATAGCGAAGTATAAGCAGACCATCCCTACTCATTTCACCTATAGTCCCTCGATACTGGGTTATTATCATCTGTCGCGGTTCCTTGATGCCGGACACGTCGAACCTGCGATTGTGCGGACAATGGACGTGGCCGCGCACAAGCCTCTGGCTGATTTGGGTAAGGCAAAGGCAATCGGATCAAACAATCGAAAACAGTGGACTGAACTAAGAGCGCTCGATGAAGCCCACAATAATCCGGCCCTGTATACCGAAGATGGGAAACAGCTCTGCGGCGCTTTGCAGGCCAACCCAGCGGGAGAAGAGAGTTATCCTCATTTGAGCGATCTCGGGGGAGCCGCTGCCTTTGCAGCTTCGGCTGAGTTTGGCAAAGTAAGCAGCCCCAGCCCGCTCAAACTAGACTACAAAGACGCGAACGGTAAACTCAATCAGGTCGCTGTTCAGCAAATTGTGCAAGTGAAGGATCTTTCGGACATGGTGCTCATGGACTTTATCATGAGCCAAGCTGATCGCTTCAGCGGCAATATGCACTGTGAAAAGGTCTACGTTTGGATTGAAAACGGCGTTGTCAAAGAGAAGAGCAAGAAGAGCGATCCTGCGAAGGCTGCCGAACAGTTGAAGGAGATTCCTGCCGAGGCAGTTCTAATTAATCGCATGATCATGAAGGATAATGACGCTGGCCTGATCAGCGGAAACTCGGCCAAGACATACCATCTACTGGAAAAAGTGAGCCACATGGATCCCAAGACCTATAACCGCCTCCTCGATCTACAAAAGGAGCTTCAGAAAGCAGAAGTCGCCCAATGGTATCAAACTGAACTGTTGTTTACGCCGACTGACTTCAAGACCATCAAGGATAACGTTGACCAAAGCGTCGGCATCCTGAGTTCCCGAAAGGATAAGACCCTCTTTTTAGACGCTAGCGTCGGGGCGGCTCTCGAAGCCGAAGAGGTAAGGGAATAGGCTAGAAAAGTGATGCTCTTGGCTTCTTAATCCTAAATGCTTTAACAACGCTAAATGCCCATGAAGCCGATGGCGGCGTTTTTGTCTCAGGGATACAGACTGCTGATTCCTCTATCAAAATGCCGACGAGGGTCAAGTCCATTGCTTCGGCGGCTTTGCCCAGGTTCCACTCACTACGACCTGCGTATTGTCTACAAGTGAGTTATCGTGGATGAGTTGGGCCACATTCACTGACTCGATCCGCACACAACCGTGAGAAGCGGCATGGGTCGGGACAATCGGGAAATAATGCAGCGCGATGCCTCGGCTCTGCATGAACCACGTAACGAATGTAGCGCGAGAATCGCTATTAAGCCTTTGTTGGAAGCCCTGCACCTAAATGGCCCGGTCTCCTGGCTATCAGACTTAGGTCCAGTCCATGTAAGGGTAAGCCAATGATCAGGATCATCCACGCTTACCGAGATTTTCTGTATGTACGTCTGAGGAAAATCAACGTTTCGTAACGCGTGAGCCGTCAAAGTTTGCGGCTGGGATGCTAGCGCTTTCGTTCTCGGGAATTTAAAAGCGGCTTTTCTTGCGTCCAAGGCCTCAAGCTTCCTTGCACGAGCTATACGTTCCTTCAGAGTTGCTTCTGCTCTTTGCCGCTCCTTTAACCTTGCTTTCCGGGGAACACTTGAGCGCGTGCTCGGATCACGTTTCAGCCGTCGTCTTTTCTTTGGCATAGATTCTTTATTTTGATGAGTCTGTTTCATCCAAGGAAAGGCGAATCTGCTAATGCAGTGTGCTCAGATGCCGCTTCTCTGGATGTCCATTCGTGATGTCTCCAGGATCACTAGCAGTGCCCTGCACCTGGACCTCAATCCAATCGGGAGCGGTCAATTTGAAGCTCCGCTTGATAACTGGCCCGGTAAAGTCGTCCACTTCTTTGAACACGTTTCGTTTGCGATCGTAAAAGTAAGTCTGCCAATGCCACGGCGAGTGTCCACCGGAGCTTGCAGTGCTAAACACGAAGAACTTCGAATCGGCCGACCACTCCCTTTTCTGAACGTTGCGGCCATGCTCACCGTCCGGAGATTTAAAGTCCTTGGTCGCGAGGGCCATGCCTTTCATGTTGCGGATCTCGACTCGCGATTCATTGAATGGAGGGTTCGGATGTCTCCCCACAGATAATACGCACGCCCGCAGCTGCTGATCTGGTGACGTGACGCCGCGGCATTTGGCGGGATCGGGAGGGGTAGGGCCTTGGGTTGCGGGCTGTTGAGCGCAAGCGATGATAAAGAAACTAAGGGCGACGAACATCGAAAAACGCATAACCGATTCCTTTCGTTTGATCGACCGGGCTTTGATTCTAGGGCTAGCTAAGAAGAAAGCAATGGCGCAATGGATCCGAAGCCCCGGCTGAATTGCGAGAAACCAAAAACGCAGCGATAAAACCCAGCGCTGCTGTAAGCAGTTGCCCGAACGCCCAGGATAAGCGTCACCAGCCGCCTCTCTGCTTATCGCGACTTGGTGCTTTGCTTCTTCTCCGCGGCCAACTCGGCCATGCGCCGGTGCACAAACGCGGCCGGGTTTTCCTGGTTCGCAGGGAGGGCGGGTGACTTCTTTGTCAGACGCTTAATTTCCGCACGAAGCTGTTGAGCGCGAGCTTGCTGCGCGTCTGATTTTTTGCGGGCCACCCACAAATCTACTTCGCTTTCTTGATTTCCTCAATCTGCTTGCGCAAAAATTTAGCACGAGCAACGCATGCATCGCCTACCTCATCAGATGCATCGCGTGCCGCTGCCATCAACGGCGATTTGGCCGGCAACTTCGTTGTCTCTAGTGGTGTCGGTGTTAATCGGTCAATCGTGGCACGCAGGCTGCCAGTCATTTTTCCACTGAGCACACCGAGGCTGCGAAAAACGGGCTTTTCTGTGTCGAACCAAATCATCTGAAACCACTCGTTAGTCTGAGGGACCTCCCAGCTCAAGTAACCGCCACGTAAGATTGATCGCGGCCGCTGAACGGCTCCGGTGTAGCTGTAGCGTACACTCGACTCCGAAACAGGGTCGAAAAAGTGTGGTGTGTAAAAATCTGAGACCGTGACACCATTAACGGTGTAGGCGAATTGTTGATCCTCGGATGGATCGCAGACTTCCACGAGGAAGTTGACGCGTCCCTGGCTGCGCTTCGGCGATCCTCCCGCTACCAAACGGTTACCAAATGGATCAGCCAACATTTCCAGTGTCTCGTGGCTGGCTGTAAGCGACCACTGATCGCTAAACTCGACAAGAGCAAAGGGCTGGCCGTTCTTGTCCTCATGGACGCCTCCCGCCCCGGGCGTTTTAATATCGTCGCGGACAATGACTGGCCAGTAATCTGTCGGAACGTCCTCCAGCTTGGCAAAACCGCTCACGTTGGCCTCGATCTCCCAAAGGGGACCAAAGTCACGAGTAGCTTGCTTTTGCAACGCAGCAGCGACTTTTGTTAATTGTGACGGCGTGATCTTCTTGGTATCTGCTACCAGAGCTAGGTTTCTGTTTAACATAAACTACTCCTTTTTGTTTAGGATTGATGGTCGTTTTAGTAATGTCTGCATTAATTTCGAGTGGATTAGAGGGATTTTCGTTAGGCAGGATCGCTAAAGCACGATCGCGCGCGCTCCGAGCGGCGCCTTTGACCGCGTTTTGGAAGGTTTGCTTTTCCTTTCGCTTGGATTGAACTATTCGAGGTCGTATAAGCGTCGCATAAATTCTTGAACACATTCTTAATGAACTCTTCGTGCGCTTGCCTAACCACGCACGTCCCTTTTTGCAAAAAACCCTGCCGGCGTGTCAAGACGAAAACCGCCGTAATGATTTGGCAGCGCTGGCAGTGTCGTGCTCTTGAGCAAGCGCCTTCAATAATGGTTCAGTGGCCGGCCAAAGAGAGTCAGCTGTGATATTGTGGTTTGGGTTTTCGTAAATGCGGCCGTCTTGGATGAAGGCGCATCCGTAGGCACGTCGCTCGATGATAGACCACCAAGTTAATTCGGTCTTTGGCGGCAAGGGAGCTCCGTTTTCTTCAGCAAGCGAGAAAAAGCGTGCGTGTTGCGCTTGGGGACGTGGAAACGGCAGCTCAACCAAGGCGAGCTCCAAGCGTGTTGGCAGAACACCATAGTCTTCGAAAAGCCGCTCATTGACCCCCCACGTATCTCGCTGCTGGGTCATATTTATCTGTTCGCCGCCAGGGATACTGCTCTTTTTCAATGAAAAGAGATCTTGGAATAGGCCCAGATCGATGGCCCATATCATGCCGATCGTTCCGGATATGGGTGCGCGCGACGCTCCGCCCGTCGCAAAAAACGCAGCGACCTCCGGATTCGTGGATACGTCGAGTAGGTGGCTCAATACGCGGCTGTAGTGCCGAACGGCCGCCCGTCTCTGGAACGGCCCGAGAGAAGCGACCTCAGGTAGCTGGGAGGCCCGCTCGACGGCGGCCCGTTCAAGGGCATCTCGACGGTGGATCTCGTCCTGTGAAACGTCTGCCATGGAATCTTCGATCGTTCGCATCGGCTCGACACTTTCGAACCAGTCACCCCAGTAGAGCCGCGCGTCTGCGCCGCCAGGATCAAAAGACACAGAAGGCAGATTCACGCCGTGAATCTTGACCATCGGCGGATCGGCCACGCTAAAACGTTCGCGCCGGGGTGGCTGACTCCATGGACCCCGTAAATGGGTTGGTAGTAATCGCTGCGTAACGTCGGAATTTCCTCTGAAAAGGAGATGTCCAGTAAGGAGATCTCCGGTACCCCGATCCGATCGTCGTGCTTTGATCGCCCCAGCGACCTCTAGGAGCACCTCAAGAGCAACGCCGATGTTTGGATAAACGAAAACATGCATGTCATAGGGCGCAATTCCCCAGTTCGGTGGTGAGGTCGGACTGTAGGAGAAGTGGATGTGACCCTCAGGTAGCGGTACCGTGGCGTTGGGCAGCATGGAATACTTCCGATATTGAAAACTGTAAATATCGCCTAGCAAGAGCAATCTCAGTCATGAATCGATCTGGCTCACTTATCTTTGGATCCGTGCACTGATCTTGGCAAACTGAAACGGCGCGAATTTACTCGCCTCGCTTTGATTTTGCACCAGTCTTTTGATCAGAAAATCTTGCGGACAAAGATTTCGAGTCGCAGGCGGCGGTACACTGGTCGAGGCTGCCCCATATTTCGGCGCTTTACAGTCAGCCGTGAAAATCGTAGTCAACTCGCATTACCTGACGACAGCATATATTACGTAAACCCAAGGCCTCACCCTTCGTTTGGTTATGAAAAGATTATACCTTGCCTGCGTTGTCATCCTTGGTGCCACCTCGGCAAAAGGCGGAGTATTTCCCGATTGCAGTTATTCACCGCCGCCCGGTTGGAATTCAGCGGCCGGCGACCCTGTTTTTGTACTAAGCCAAGATTATCCAACGACAGATCCCTCGCCATCATTGGAGCAGCCGTGGAAAGCGATAGACTTTCGTCAGCAACCCGCTGTCTACATGCAGGCGGTTATCGATTACTGCTATGAGGGCAATCTTGAAGTGGAATTTCGCGGACAGGACAACGCTGCGCGCAAATGGTATCACGCCCCTTGGCTCCACCCTGGAACTAACGGTCGCGAGTTCACCCACGGGCTTACAGGCGAACGCCTATCACGCACGCGCGAACTTGCAGACACTCAGTCAAACACCTTCCGCAATTTTGCCGTTGGTCTTTATAATGCTGGCGGCGGTTACACTATCGGACGCGTATGGGCGGACCCAAATCATCCTGACGCGACCAAAGCTGCATTTCCCGAGGGGACGGTCGCATTCAAGCTCCTGTTTACAATGGCAACCAAGAATCAGGTGCCATACCTCGACGGTGCGCCTGAGTGGATCGCCGACACAGAGCGATCGAATGAAGCCAACCAAATCCGCGACAACAAAGTGCGCCTGCTCCAAGTGGACGTCGCTGTAAAGGACAATCGCTCAAGTGAAGGCGGTTGGGTGTTCGGCACATTCCAATTCGACAAAAGCGTCGCCGCGCCGGATCCGTGGCGGCAGATCACCCCTGTGACACTGATGTGGGGAAACGATCCCACGTTCACCCCTGTAAATTACGACCCAGCGCAAGGGCATGTTCCGCAAGAGTCTTGGATCAATGGTGCTGCGCCCGTCGTCGCCTATCGCTCGGGTTTGTCGCAATCTTCGACCGCTCCGCACGTTCTTGGATGGGCCGGTCGCGGCAACGGGCCCGTAGATAATTCCGTATCGTCCTGTTTGAGCTGTCACGGCGTGGCGGAACAGCCTAAAGCGAATAACATGTTGCCGTCCGGGAACAACGATCAGGCAAAGCTACGCTGGTTCCGCAATCTGGCGCCGCTCGAGCCGTTTGACAATGATGGTCATCATACGTCACTCGATTTTTCACTTCAGCTAGCCGTTGGGATCGACAACCAAGCGAATTCTCCCGCTGCACACCCGATTTTGAACTTCTTTCGTCTGTTCACTCCCCGCGCGAGCAACATTTCGCGTGACCCCGCGCATTGATCCAGATCGGCTCAGCGTAGGCGATGACCAGACGTTCTTGGATCGACTTCGCGAAGAGTTGAATTTGCCTGATTCCGTTAAAGCCGGTGTTTCCGAACTGTTCTAAAGGTTAGCTGGTGACGATCCAGCTCAACTTTCGCAAGATCGCGTAATTAGCGGCGAAACACATGAAGCCGTTCGCCGGCAGCAACGCCAAAACCAGAGTCGAGAAATCGAATTCGATTGATCCGATATGTATTGTTGTAACCACTCTTTGACCACGTGTCGCCACCATCCAATGTGTGAAGAAAGCTACTAGGATAGGGAATTCCCGCAGTACCGCCGATCCAACCTTCATCAGGGCTTACGAATCCAATTCCCTGTAAGTAAAAACTGGATGATGCAAGCCCGAGCGAAGAGAGGGAAATTTCCTTGAGGACCCAATTGTTCCCACCATCTGTGGTTTTATAATAAACAAAGTTAGAATAAGACCCGTTCTGCTGTAGTGAAACATATCCGATCTGCGGGGTCGGCCAGGACATTTTCCAGAGATACCCGCAGGAAATAGCTGTCGTTAGTACTGGCGTCCACGTTTCGCCACCATCGGTGGTTTTGGCAAGTCGGCCATAATAAGGAGGCGAACAATCGGCAGAAAATTTGTTAGGATCCATGCCCACCACAAATCCGTTCAATGGATCTTTGAAATAGATATCCATGATGCCATTCATAACGCCCATTGCGGTGAGGTTACGAATTGTCCAATTCGTCCCGCCGTCCGTGCTCTTAATGAAATAAGCGGGACCGCGCACTCTTCCCCCTCCATAAATGTGATTTGCATCCAAAATATACATCGCGCAAAGGCCCTTCATTCCTTCCTCCGCGAATCCGGGCACATTTTTCCATGTGTCTCCACCATCGAAAGTTTGATAGAGCACATTACTGTCGGTCACAGCCGAGTCGTACGAGCCGACACCTAAATTGCCGGCGAAACCACGGGCAGGAGAAGCAAATCCGATGCAACGAAAATGGGTGCCCGTTTTGGTGAGCTTAAGCGCCCAAGTGTTTCCGCCATCGGTTGTCTTGTGAATCAATCCAGTTGCCCGAACGGACCAACCGGTGTTCTCGTCGATAAAGTAGATGTCATCGTGACGCGCCGTGCCGCTAGGAGAGCCGGGAAATTGAGACCATGGAGATGTTTGTGTTTCGGGTTTGGCTACCTCCATGGGCAACAACAGACATATAATCAAAAAGAATTCAACGTCTTATCTGGCTTTCATCTAAAATATTCTAACTTTGAGAGGAATTTCTGATGAGGTTCAGAGGCTGCCACATGCGACAACGTTGGTAATTGGTAAGGTTGCAAGCATCCCAGCGCGTCGTCCAAAGCACGGGCGCACCGACGTTATTCTAACTCAGGGTCGGTGGAACGCTGGCGAACTTCCCCGGCCAACACCTCATCCCCCGGCTTCAACGAGTTTTCCTAGGAGTGGATGAATAAAAACGCTTGGCGAAGACATCTAAAGCCTTATTGATCGCCTGCAGCTCTTTATCCTCGGAAGTAATTACTTAGCTTCCAGTCAAGTCGCGCCGGTGGAAGGGTTCGGTTCGATTACTGACGAAATCGTAACTTCGGCAACTGAACACTCGGGAGGCAGGATGACTGCCGCGCCCTAGATCCATCCGTTGGAATGGCCATGTGAGCGTTGCCATCCGCGTCATACGTTGTGCGGGTTCAGGAAACTTTGTCGCCGTACACTTTGACGACGTGGCTTAAGGTAAACCGGGTGGGTTCGTCGGCGAAGTGGGCAACGAATTCGTGGACAACACGGGTTATTTTAAGGGTGATATCGTGGTTATGGAAATGAACCTGGTCGCCTACTCTGGGCAGCATGATCGGGGCAGCCATGTTCGTATAGTGTGCGACTCGAGTGGAATCATCCGCGTAAAATTCTAAGTGGTAATGGGTGTTGGTAATGTCCATTGTGTAGCAGTTTCACACCAGTTTTAAGCCAAGTAAAATCGGATGCGTTTTGGAGGCTTTTTATTTGAGAGGTTTCGACGACGAGCAGGATTCACGGATTCAAAGTGAGTGACCAACGAGGGCGCCGGATTGTCACGGGCGAACAATCCTTGTAGCGGACGCACATCGTGACGATGTCAGCGGTTCGAGGGCTGATAATAATTCTGCCCACCGTCTGCGTGGCCGATACCATGAACAAAAAAGATTTTCATTTAGGTAAGATCGCTAACGCACGATCTCGCGCCTTCCGGGCGGCTTTAACTGCGTTTTGAAAGACTTGCTCTGCCGCTTTCTCTTGGGTCGAACTATTCGACGTCGTATAAGCGTCGTAGAAATTCCTGAACAGGTTCTTAATAAACTCTTCGTACGCTTGTTTGATCAGGTCTTCTTCAGTCATTCGGTCATCGCGCCCTTAGAGGTTGGCGGCGATTGATCTTGGCAAAGAAGGTCTATTATTGTCAACTCGAATTGACTATGAAGCCTCTCCCTCGAGTATTGCTGACGAGCTTCCGTTCAGTTGTCTTCATTGCGGGTCTGACGTTGCTCGCGCTTGGGCTTACGGATTGCGCCACTCGTAGAATTGGAAAAGAGCAAAAGATCACCGGTATTCCGCAACCAGACCGATGGGGCGAGTTTGTTGCACGGGCGGATCGAGGTGAAATCGAAGAAGTTTCGGATGGCCCAAAAGAACGTGAAATAACATTCCAAGGGGTCAGCCCTCGCGGAGGCGCGGTTCTAGCAGCGCGAGCGCGCGTAGCTACGCAATCGGATGTATTTAACGGAGTATTTCGCCTTGAGGGGAAAACCTCTTATGCGACCAGAAAGACTGAGAAACTGACGCAGGTGGATACGCTTATGAGGAGTCTACTGACCGACATGCAAATGACCCAAATGCATCCTGAATTGGTAACAAAGAAGAATCACCAGAATCATGAACCGCGGATCGACCTGGAAACGCGAAATGTGACTGTCAAGGCATGGCTCTACTGGGTTGGACATCAAGCGGACAATGATTTTCACCTTGTTCTTGGAGATACGTCTGAGCTAACTTCAACGACCGTGTTCATGAATAGTGAGATATCCGGGCTTCCACCAGCACGACCAACTCAACCGCCGTTTATGGATTTGCGACGGAAGCTGAGGCAGTTGATTGCGGACAACGCAAACAAAAAAGGCGCGTTCGTTACACCCGTCCCAGTGCAAATCACAGGCTCGCTTCTATGGGATGGGGAACATCGCAACCCACACAATGTAGGTCCAAAGAAACCAGTGGATATTCGTCCAACAAAAGCTTGGGAAATTCATCCAATTAGCGACCTAAAATGATAGAATCGGGTCGGGCTTCTGACTTTGAATCCATCTGATTCGGAGCGCTGTGCTTTATCGCAGCATTACCTTGAAACCGCTGAATTGATTTCGTGTCACTTGTCTAAGAAGCTTGTTGGCAGAGGCTGCGACACGTCGCTCCGCGAATTCAAGATCCAACGCTGCGGTGTCAATTCTCGTTGCGGGTCCAGATAGCATATCGTTATACTCCATCGGCTAAAAGCATTGAGGTTTGAATCAATTTGTAGAGTCGCTAGCAACGGCATCGCCTTCTTGGCGCAAATTTTGAGTTTGCTCCTTCCGATCTCGGTTGATAAACTTGCGGGCATGTTGCCTAGTTGCGGCTGTTTGCTATACAACCAAGCGGGCGGAACTCAGCAAAACATTGTGCTCGAACGCGGCATGTTGACGGCGGTTTCGTCGATCGAACCACTCAACCAATGTAACAAATTCAGTTTTATCGCTTGTTATCCTTTCGCCGATACCCTTCCCATTAACACACACCTCGCTCAGAACTGGTACCCCGTTGCAAGGGCAGAGCTTTCGCAGCCCCCGGCCAGCGAGCTTCGCAGGCCTAGAGGGTCAGCGGAGAAACTCTTAACCTTCTTTGTTAATCATGTTTGAAGACAAGAAACCCTTCTGGCTTATGGATCATAAAGCTTTGATTTTAGTAATACTCTTCACTGCTGTCCTAATCGCATCAGTCCCTGCAGATGACTTTACGCTGGCTAAGCTGCCCAGCTTCGCACACAACTTTGATCTTACGAACGCTTCTGACTCCGGCAAAAATACATTTTATAAATTCATTCACGAAATCCTTTCCCCTGAGATGGAGTCTCTTGCTCCTAGCGCAGGGAAAGTGCCAAACCAACAAGCCCTTGAACAAGGATTGGGAGTGGCAGTCAGACTCGATGATAACAATTACAACATTCACGAAAATTTTCCAAAAAGCGCACAGGGCGGCCGTAGCTATGGTTGGACGAGTGGACAAGTTGGAGACTGGTCAGACAAGATGTATTTGGACAATCTTGCGCTTGTTGTCGTTGAGAAGGATAAAGATGATTTGAAAAACTTTTATCAGACAATCATTCAACTTCTGGGCGCCTGTGACGCTCACGAACTTGCGGCGTTGACAAATAACTACGACTCCAAGACTAACACCGGCGTCCCCACTCAGCGCGTTGCTACTAACTTCCTTGCAATTTACACGGCCGAAGAGTACCGGGCCATCCAGGGTACGAAGAATTGGGACGATGCTATTCTTGAAGTAACTCTACTTGGCGCATTTCATGGTGGACAAACGACCTTTACCAAATTCTATCGAGGCAAGTTCACGACGCGATCGAACGTACAAGAAACTGGCAATTACTACGGTCTGCCCTCAAAGGATAGAAACGGGAAAGTCATACCTACCGTGGCCAAAGATGCGACCATGGATGATTACTGGCAGATCAGTAAAACCTCGACACGAAGTGGAATCCATTTGACCGCTGGAGATTATGGGAAGATGGGTACTACGATCACGAAGTACGAAAGCACCAAGGCACACAATCAGACCTTGAGCTTGATTCAATCCATCGTTGGAAGCGGACCTAATGTCATTCAAAGTATTTCACGGTACTTCACGGACGGCAGAGCGGATCCAAGCAAGACAAACACCCTTGCTGTTGCCGTAGCCCAATTCTTGGATCAAGTGAATACTGACGCTAACGTGATTACCGCGTGGGAGAAAGGTGCGCCTCCTCCCCCGCCACAACCTTCTCCTCCGTCGGTCGCCCTTTCCAAAATCAACGGGAGCGTGGGTCAATGGGAAAAAGGAGCCGTTAACACACCCGCAGACGTGTCAACCGTGCAGCGCCTCCTGCGAACCGCCGCGCAAAAGCTCAACGATCCATCGCTTGATCCTAAAGGAATTGACGGAAAAATCGCGCATGTGGCAGCCAAGTCACATACCGTCTCGGCCATCCAGGCGTTTCAAACCCGCTCGGCACTCGAAGTGACCGGACTTATCGAACCGGCCCACGAGACGTGGACAAAACTGCTCGCCGCCGCCGGTGAAACGACGCCCTAACGATAAATCCCGCCTTCAATACTGATGCGGCGGCGGGCCGACGTAGATCGCGCGCGGCTAATTCTGTGACCACAGTTTTGATGGCCAGCTATATTGATGAAGCGTGGTGCACACGCAGACGATAAAGAACTCCTTGCTGAAAATTATCCACGCTGACGGTTCAAATCCGGTCTGAGGAGTTTCGGTGCCTGGTAATTTGAAGCGCATTATTCGGGATCATGCATTCAAAGCTCGCCAGTGCTGCAGCCGATGAACGCCGATGGTTTTTCAGGTATCGCAAAGATCGCCCTCAATTACATTCTCTATATGGAAATTTATTGTTTTGAATAATTTTAGAAGATTCCTGAACAGTAGTCCCAGCAGAGTTGCCTAGCACTCCATGCAGAGAGCGTCTTGAGTATTCTGGTTTAGTCTATCGATCGCGCGGCGCGAGGTTTGCTGGGCCATCGCTTCACACGCGCGTTACTGGGTTTTCATCCCAGTGGCAGTGGATCGGAAGGCAGCTCGCCGGACGGTTTCGTTTTACTTGATTGGGCCGTAACTGATTCTAATGTTCGCCCTGAAAGTCGGAGCAATTTGTTAGGCGCCAGGAAAAATGATTTCACCCGAGGAGTACATCGAGCAGCGTCTGAACGATCAGATAGGCTGGTATGACCGCAAGAGCGTTACGAATCAACGCTGGTTCAGGCGGCTGCGTTTTGCCGAGATCGTTGCTGCGGC
>WNFW01004143.1_pt1 | contig 18889 bp, 17 predicted proteins | sample 5400131 | NCBI WGS metagenome assembly WNFW01 (sample SAMN13153362, study PRJNA577476) | soil metagenome | isolation source: 20 cm soil or saprolite under grassland replicate 1 | place: USA:California | collected 2016-06-15 | reverse complement strand
TTGACCGCGCTCCTCTTCGCCATCGCCTATCGCTGGACCGAGCTCACCGGCGGCGAAAGCGGATTGGGTGGCGTCACCCGTGCGAGCGTGCTGGGGCTCGATCTCGAATCCGATCCCACCTACTACTGGGCCGTGGCCGCAATCGCGGCGGCGACTTGTTATCTGCTTTGGCGCTTTCACCGATCACCCGCCGGCACCGTGCTCCTCGCAATCCGTGAGAACGAGGAGCGAGCGCGCTTTCTCGGTTATCCCACCAACCGCTACAAGCTGATCGGTTTTGTGCTGTCGGCGAGCGTGGTCGCGATCGCGGGCGCGCTTTCGGTGTTCAACCACCGCTTCGCCTCGGCAGAGCCGCTCGCCGTGGCCTTCTCCGGCGAGCTCGTCGCCATGGTCGTGATCGGAGGCATGCGCAGCTTTCTCGGGCCCGCACTCGGTGCGTTGTTCTTCATCCTATTTCGCGAGTTCCTGTCGATCTGGACACCCCACTGGCTATTCTATTTCGGCCTGCTGTTCGTCGGCTTCATCGTGTTCTCCCCAACCGGGCTGGTCGGCGTCGCCGGACGGGTCCTGGCCCCCTTCCGCAAGCGCATCACCGAGGCGGCGGCCATGGCGGGCCGCCAGATCGCGGCTGACGCGAAATTGCCGCAGATCTATCGCCGCGACGCTGCGAGCGAGGCGCCGGTCCTGCTCGCGCGCGGCCTCATAAAACGCTTCGGCGGCATTCACGCGGTCGACGGCATCGATCTCGCCGTGAAAGATCGCACCCTGCACGCCCTGATCGGTCCGAACGGCGCCGGCAAGACCACCGCCTTCAATCTACTGTCGGGCCTCTTTCCACCTGACGCGGGTCAGATCGAGCTCGCAAGCCGCTCGATCGCCGGTCTAAAGCCCGAGGACATCACGACGGCGGGGGTCGGCCGCTCGTTCCAAATCACAAATCTGTTCGGTGGCCTCTCGACCAAGGAGAATCTGCGGCTCGCCGTGCAGGCGCGCAGCGCCAAGCGGTTTGCGATCTGGACGTCGGCGGATGCAGTGGAGGACGTGAACAAGCAGACGACCGAGCTCGTCACCTTTCTGGGCCTCAGCGGAATGGAGCGCGCAGAGGCGGCCTCGCTCTCCTACGGCGGGCAACGCCTGCTCGACATGGGGCTCGCCATTGCGACCCGGCCACGCATCCTGCTGCTCGACGAGCCGCTCGCCGGGCTTGCCGCCGCCGAGCGCACGCGCGTCGCTTCGCTGCTGTCAACTATCGCTATGGAAATTCCCGTGCTGCTCGTCGAACACGACATCGATCGTGTGTTCCAGATCGCCGACCACGTCACTGTTATGAACGAGGGCAAGGTGCTGGTCGATGGCACGGTCGAGGACGCACGCAACGACGCCAAGGTGCGGGAGGTCTATATCGGCTCGGGCGTCGCCGCGCTCGCTGCAAAGCCGCGCGTTTCCGCGGCTGGCGCTACTCCGATTCTGGTGGTCGACAGCGTCGACACCTTCTATGGCAAGAGCCACATTCTCAACTCTGTTTCGCTCGACGTGCGCGAGCACGAAATCGTCGCTTTGCTCGGCCGCAACGGCGCCGGCAAGTCGACGCTGCTCAAGACCGTGATCGGGATTGCTCCGCCCGCGGCAGGCGCGATCCGGCTCCAAGGCGAGGATACGGCGGGCTTTGCCTCCGCGCAGATCGCGCGCCGTGGCATCGGATATGTACCGCAGGGCAGAGGTTTGTTCGCCGGCATGAGCGTTGCCGATAATCTAGCACTCGGCCGCCTCAAGCGGATGACCGGCACCGGCATTCACTGGGATAACGAGCGCATTGCCTCGTATTTTCCGCGACTGATCGACCGCTGGCATTCGCCGGCGGACTATCTTTCCGGCGGCGAGCAGCAGATGTTAGCGGTCGCACGCGCGCTGGCCGGAGACGTTCGCGTGCTGCTGCTCGACGAGCCGTTCGAAGGACTTTCTCCTGCGGTCACCGAGGAGTTGTTCGAGGCGTTCGACCGGCTACGCTACGATGTCGCGATAATCATCGTCGACCACCACCTCGATCTCGCGCTCGCGCTTTCCGATCGTACGGTCGTGCTCGAGCGCGGATCCGTGACGTGGACCGGTCCGTCACACGCATTGCGCGACGACCTCGCGCTGAGGAGAAAAGCGTTGTGGATGTGAACAATCGTATTGCCGTGATCGGAGCCGGTTTGATTGGGCGCTCCTGGGCGGTCGTGTTCGCAGCAGGTGGTTGCGAGGTGGCGCTCTATGATGCGGCGCGCGACGTCGCCGAGAACGCGCGCATGCTGGTCGTGCAGGGCCTGGAAGATCTTGCCGAGCAGGGACTCCTGAAAGATCCGTCGGCCGCCGCCGCACGCGTGCGCCTCGCCGGCGATCTCCGCGATGCGCTCGATGGCGCGGTTCTTGTGCAGGAGAACCTCCCCGAGAAGCTGGAGACCAAACACGCGATTTTCTCGGAGCTCGACCGGCTCGCCGCCCCCGAGGCGATTCTGGCGTCCTCCACCTCCACCATCGTGGCAAGCCTGTTTTCAGAAAGGCTCGCGGGACGGCATCGTTGCCTGGTTGCCCATCCGGTCAATCCGCCGCATCTGATCCCGCTTGTGGAGCTCGTCGGCGCGCCTTGGACGGCGCCGGCAATCATCGCCAAGGCGAAGGCGATCTACGAGGCCGTGGGCCAGGCACCGATCGTGGTCAAGCGCGAGATCGACGGTTTCATCCTCAACCGCCTGCAAGCCGTGCTGCTGTCGGAGGCATTCCGCCTCGTCGGAGACGGCTACGTCACGCCGCAGGATCTCGACAAGACTCTCAAAGATGGACTGGGCTTGCGCTGGTCGTTCATGGGGCCATTCGAGACAATCGAGCTCAATGCTCCCGGCGGTATCCCTGACTACTGCCGACGCTATGGTCCGAGTCTCAGCGCGTTGAGCATGGCAAATCCGTCGCTCTACGCGGACGAGAATCTCGCGCGCATCCTCGCGCAGTGGGGAAAAGCTTTGGCACCCGAGCAGGTCGCCGCGCGCATGCGCTGGCGCGACCGCCGCCTCGCCGCGCTGAGGGCACATCAGCGCTCGCAACCGGCAGGCTGAGGTTTCACCGTCGCAAACACCGCTACCGCGCCGGCGCGGGAATTTGCACCAATTCAGAGAGCTGCGCTTTCGAGAGCGGCGTTTGCAGATATCGCGAGGTGATCGCATCTTTCATCATCGCATCAAGGCCCACGACCTTGTCCGGTGCGAGCATGTCTTTCGGGAAGAACTCGTCGCGCAGGCGCTGGGCGATACCTTCCGATACTCCGGCGAGCTCCGCGTAATGCTTGAGCGCGGCGGGATCGGCATACATCCAGTCGATGGTCTCCCGATACGCCTGCATGAAGCGCCCGAGCACATCCTTGCGCTTCTGCAACGTATCCGCGTTAGTAATGAGCACGCGTGCCGTATCGCGCCGGATCGCGGAAACGTCGGCTGCTCGCGCCACCACACGGATTTTGCCTTCCTCGACGGCATCGACCCCGAATGGCGCCTCAGCCCAGCCGACATCGATGCGACCCGACATGACCTGAGTGAAGGTCGCGGCGGGCCCGCCGATTGCTATCGGCCTTGCCTTGAGACGATATTGCTTGATGAGGTCGAACACGTCGTACTTGCTGGCGGCGTTGCTCGTCCAGTAGGCGATCGTCTTGCCATCGATGTCCTTGATCGTCTTGATCGGCGAGGCAGCCTGAACATACCAGTAGGTGGCGGCACCCGTCGTGCTCGCCCCGATCACGCGCAGCGGGGCGCCCTTGGCATAGGCACGCAGCACTGCGATCGTCCCAACGTCCACTCCCACGTCGCTGCCGCCGGATGCCACCGTCGATTCGACCTCGCCCTCACGCGGGTAGAGCACATCGAGCATGATTCCGTGCTTGCTGAAGATGCCGGCGGATTGGCCGAGCTCCGGCGCCGCCGATTCCCAGGTCCCGCGCTGGGCGCTCGCGAGCTTGAGGAGGTCCGTGCCCGATGCCTGCGGCATGACTGCGAACAAGGCTGCAAGGATCGCGGCGCCGCCGGCGATCCTGTTCATTTTTCCCCTTCGTTTCATCGCTGCTCCCCGTCCTCTTCGCAGCATAGCACACTTGTTCGTGACGGGAGCCGCTGCCGCGGCCGCCGAGACCGGCGAACGGGTCGTTGATTGGCCCTCCGGATCGTGTAATTGCATCAAACCGCTACCGGCCTACCCGGTGCCAATGCGCGGCATATGTACGCTCTCGCGGTCGCGGACCGCCCCGCGATAGCGCGCACATTCCTGAGCAGGAATACTGGAACATGACAGGCGATCTCGATCTTGTGGCGCTGGCAAATGGCGCAATCGACGCGGCGATGGACGACATCCTCACGAAATTGTTGACTCACCTCAAGCTCGACGCGAGCAACATCACGTTCGACGCGCTGTTCCAACGTGTGGTGGATCTCGCGTTGGCCTCGGTGACGGTCGCCAACATGTTCGCCCTGGGCGGCGCGATTTTTTTCGTTACCACGCTCTTGATGCGCACGATGGTGCCGCTGCGGGTGGCCGGCATCATCAGCGACGTGTTCTTCATCGCGTATGGCGTGCTGTCGGCCACGATAACGACTTTGATGTTATATAGCCTGCTGCTGCCCATCAATATTTTTCGCCTCACGCAGATGCTCAAGCTCGTGAAGAAGGCGCGAGCGGCCGCCCAAGGCGATTTGTCCATGGATTGGCTCAAGCCGTTCATGACTCGGCGCAAGTACACCAAGGGCGACGTGCTGTTCCGAAAAGGCGATCGAGCCAACGAGATGTTCTTCACCGTGACGGGAAAATTTCTGGTGACCGAATTGGGGATCGAGCTGCCGCCCGGACGGCTCGTGGGCGAACTCGCTTTTCTCGCACCCGACAACCGGCGCACCCAGTCCCTCGAATGCGTGGAGGATGGGGAAATGCTCGCCATCACGTATGACCGGCTGCTCGAAATCTATTTCCAGAATCCGGAATTCGGCTACTACTTCCTGCGCCTGAGCACGGAGCGACTGTTGCAGAATATCACGCGGCTCGAAGGTATTATCGATCAGTACAAAGCCAAGGAGCAGGCCGGCGCCGCAAGCCCGGCGCAGCAGACCTAAACCTTGCAGGGCGCCAGCATGTCACGATCGCTGGGCCACGAAGAACGCCTCCAGCACGCGGCCTTCCTTGTTCTCGATCTTGTGCGGCCCGTCGAGGTTGTAATCGTTTCCCAACGCTTTCACCGTCGCGGCCGACGCGAGCACGCGATTGGGCGCACCCGCGGCCTCCATGCGTGCGGCGATATTTACAGTATCGCCCCACACATCGTAGGCGAATTTTCGCGTGCCGATCACTCCAGCCATGACCGGCCCGGAGTGCAGCCCCACCCGGATCGAGAACGGCACCGGTAGCCGCGAGCGCAATCGCGCGGTTGCCGCAACCATATCCAGCGCGAACTTCGTCGCGAGCCGGGCGTGATTGGGACGCGGCGTGGGGAGGCCGCAGACGGCCATGTAGTTGTCGCCGATGGTCTTTATCTTTTCGATGCCTGCATCTTCGGCGAGCTTGTCGAACTCGCTGAACAATTGATTGAGGCAGGCGACGATCTCAAACGCCTTCATGCGCGCCGTGATCTTGCCGAAGCCGACCACGTCGGCAAAAATGACCGTGGCGTCATCGAAATGGTCGGCGATGTTGCTTTCCCCGTTGCGCAGCCGCGTCGCGATCTCCGCCGGCAGAACGTTGCGCAGCAGCTTCTCGGAATGGCGTTTCTCGTTCTCGATCTTGCCGAGATACTCGTTTTCCAGCGCCCGTAGCGAGTGCCTGCGCAGTGCCGCCCCGATGCGCGCCCGCAAGATCGACGGATTGAAAGGCTTGGGCAGATAATCATCGGCCCCGAGTTCGATGCACTGCGAGACCTTCTCCGCGTCGGTGTCGGCGCTGATCATGACCACCGGGATATCGCGCTTGTCTGGATCGCTCTTGATCAGTCTGAGCACCTCGTCCCCATTCATATCCGGCATCATGAGATCGAGCAGAACGAGACTGAACTTTTCCTTCTCGATCAGCGCGATCGCCTCGTTTCCGCTTGCCGCGGTTGCGATCCGCTCGTGACCATCCGTTTCGAGCAGCAATTGAAGTGTGTATCGATTGTCCTCGTTGTCGTCGACGATGAGGATACCGGGGAGATCGGTTGCCATGCGTACCTCGAGTTCCTCTCCTCGGCTAATCTCGGCTGCCCCGTTTTCGGCTGCGCAGGGAGCCGCCTTCATCATATCGCCTGCACCACCGGCTTAGAAAGCCAGGCGACAACGCAACCAATTTGGCCGCTGCGGGCCGGCGTGGCTCAAGAGTTTGCATGATCATCGGAACCCTCGCCGAGATCGCGATAGACGTCGAGTGCCTGCCGGTGCAGCGAGTGCGCGTCCGGGAGATCACCGGCGAAGAGTCGAGCCGAGGCAAGCGCGCTGAGGCAGCGCGCCAGCGTCTTTGTTGTTCCAAATGGACGCACCAGCGCGTGCGCTTCGCGCAGCAGGCGCTCGCTCTCCTCGGCGCAGTCGGGAGAAAGGCGCGCGGTCCCCGCCCGCAATAATACTCGGCCCTCGTGAAAGCTGTCGCCGAGCTTGCGGTAGAGATCGGCGGCGCGCATCGCTTCCTCGTAATCGGCGGGATCGTCGAGCTCGCGCACGTCGCCGGCCTGCCAGGAAAGAAGCTGCGCCGCTTTTTTGGGCGGTGTCCCATTGCCGGCTTTTTCGAGCGCCGCGACGACCCAGTGCCGGTGCTCGAGCATCAAGCCGAGCTCCGCCCACAACAGGTGGCTGTGCGCCACAAGATCGATCCCGACTGCGACATCGCCGTCCGCTCCGAACGCCCAGTCCAGCGCGCCGCGCAAGTTGTCGATGTCGGGCGCATAGGATGCGATCCACTCACGCGTCGCCGTCGTCTCCCATGCCTGCGTTGCTTGCGCGAATCGCGCGGCAAAGTGCTCGGCGTGCCGGCGGCGCAGGATCGGCGCATCGACGAGCTTCTCGGCCGAAAAATATCGGGTGGACTCGAGCAGCCCATAGCGGCATTCGCCGCCGCCGAGATCGGCATGGACCAACGACTTCTCTACCAACGAGAGCAGCAGATCCCCGATTTGCTCCGGCGACATTTCCTCGCCGGCAACCACGGCGCTAATCGAGGCGAGCGTGGTTTCGCCCAAGAACACCGACAGCCGGGCGAGCAACGTCTTCTCCACATCGCTGAGCAGGCCGTAGCTCCAGTCGATCAGAGCGTGGAGCGTCTGCTGGCGCGGCAAGGCGGTGCGGCTACCGCCGGTCAGGAGACGGAAGCGCTCATCAAGGCCGCGAGCGAGCTTATCGACGGGCAGCACTTTGAGCCGCGGCACCGCCAGCTCGATCGCCAAGGGGATGCCATCGAGCCTGCGGCAGATCGACGCGACGGTAGCGGCATTGGCATCGCTGAGAGCGAATCCGCAGCCGAGCGCGTTCGCCCGCTCCACGAACAGACGCACGGCGGCGTAGTCGCGCGCGCGCTCCGCGGTGGCCGCTTCGCCGGGCTGCGGCGCCGCCAGCGAGGGCACGCGAATAACGCTTTCCCCTGCGATCGCCATTCGCTCACGGCTCGATGCCAGGATCGACAGGTCGGGGCAGCTGCGCATCAGCGCTTCGGCAATGCGCGCGGCTTCAGCGATGACGTGCTCGCAATTATCGATGATCAGAAGAAGCCGTTTGGTCTTAAGGCCGGATGTGAGCGTGTCCAATGCGCTGGTGGTCGCGCTCAGACTGATGCCCAAGACATCGGCGATGATGGACGTTACGAGCTGCGCGTCATTGAGCGGGGCGAGCTCGGCGAGCCACACGCCGTCGGGGTAGCGATCGAGCAGGCTGCGGCCGGCCTCGATCGAGAGCCGGGTCTTGCCGACCCCGCCGGAGCCGGTGAGCGTTACCAGACGGTGATCGCTCAGCCGCGCCTTGATCTCCGCGAGATCGGCTTCGCGGCCGATCAAACTGGTCAACTGCTGGGGAAGATTATTGGTAGCGGCACCGATGTCGGCACCCGCCGGCGCGCTTTGGTCAGCCACTGCCGCTGCCTTGACTTCCCCAGCGCTCTCGCGTGTGACCGGGGCCACGAAGCGATAGCCGCGTCCGGCGACTGTGAGCAAATAGCGGTCGCCGTCGCCTGCCGCCGCGAGCACCTTGCGCACCGCGGAGATGTGAACCTGAATATTGTTTTCTTCCACCACCACGCCGGGCCAGATCTCGGCCATCAGCTCATCCTTGGTCACCAGCTGGCCGTGCCGGCTCACCAGCAACAGCAGGATTTCGAACGCGCGCTGCCCGAGCGTGACCGGGACACCGTGGGCCAACAGTTCGCGCCGCGCGGCCAGCAATCGGAATGGTCCAAAGGCGAAAGCTTCGCTCATTGGGGATCACTCTGCCGCCGATAGCGGCGGTTCGACGAACCGCAGCGTGAGCCGATTGCGGCCATCACGGCGTTCGTAATCCATGCCGGTCGCGAAGCTGCGCATGAGATGAATGCCAAGCTCCCCCACCTTCGCCTCCTCGAGCGAACGCGCCGAGACCGGGGGTGGCGCCCGGGTAGGATCGAATTGCTGGCCGTTATCCTCGATTCGGGCGACCAGATTTTCACCGTTGCGTTCGAGCTCGACGGCGATTTCGAGCGGATCGTCCCGTCTAGCCCCATACATGATGATGTTGGCGACCGCCTCTTCGAGGCAGAGCTGCACGGCGAAGGACACGTCCGGCGACGTGCGCTCTTGGGTGAACCCTTCGATCCAGCCCGCTAGGCGCTTCAGTTCGGCAACGTCCTTACGCAGCACTAGACGACTTGCTTCACTATTCGCCATCGCAATCACGATGCCAGCGCCGCGATTGCAGCGGCTTCGGTCTGATGGACAGGGATCAGCGCATCCATGCCCGCGGTCTTGAGCACCTTTGCGACATTATTATCGGGACACAGGATGACCAAGTTGCCGCCGTTGTTCTTGACGATCTTGGCGCCGACAAGGAGAACACGAATACCGTAGGACGCGAGGAAGTTCACGGCGGAAAGATCGACCACGATCTTTTGTTTTTCCGTGGCGATCTTGTTGAATGGCAACTCGACGACCACCGCGCCCGTCGTATCGAAGCGCCCGCGCAAGACAAGCTTGGTGATGCCGCCGGCGAGATCGTCGACCGAGATGTCCATGCAGCACCCGTTGGTCCGCCACCCACACCCGCGCTGTCTTAGCCGTATTCCCCCGCTGGCGGAATGCTCAAACGGTTCGCCTTCAGAAGATTTCAGGACAATTCAGTCGCAAGCATAGCCGCGCGGCTTCTGAGGCACCGAAGGGGCACCAAAGCTCCGCTCATTTCCGCGCAAGCGGGAATCCAGGAGAAGCTGGGTCCCCGCTTTCGCGAGGACGAACGGAGTCCAGGATAAGCCCGGCCATGCCGGCTTGTGGTTCGATATGACGCGAACATGGTCTAGAGTGCTGCTTCGGCATGAATCGGAACAGCACGCTGACCGGGGATCGGCTGATGGGAGCTCCGCCCCGCATCCTCGTTGTCGATGACAACGATGACAACCTCTATACGTTGACGCTTCATCTTGACCTCGAGGGCTATACCGAGGTCGAGACCGCCCGCGACGGCGAGGAAGCGATTGCGCGCCTCAAGACCGGCACCTTCGACCTCGTCCTTCTCGATGTGATGATGCCGAAGGTCGACGGATTCCAGGTGCTCACCTGGCTGAAGGATCAGGCGCGGCTGCGCGATCTTCCCGTCATCATGATCTCGGCACTCACGGAGATGAACAGCATGGCGCGTTGCATCGAGCTCGGCGCCGTCGACTATTTGCTCAAGCCGTTCAACCCGGTTTTGCTGAAGGCGCGCCTCGGTGCCACGCTCGAGAAGAAACGGTTGCGGGACGAGATCGACGCCCATCTCGCGCGCCTGCAGAGGACGGAATGCTGTGCTTCCTCGTCGGCGATGTGTCGGGCAAAGGCATGGCGGCGGCACTGTTCATGGCGCGCACCAAGAGCCTCATTCGCATCGCCACGGATCTCATGCGCTCGCGGCAGGGACCGTCGGCAGCGCCGGCCGAGATCATCGCGCGGGTAAACCGCGAGCTCTGCCAAAACAACGGCGACATGATGTTCGTAACGCTGTTCTTCGCCATGCTCAGACCCTCGAACGGCGAGATCGAATTCTGCAACGCCGGCCACAACGCACCGTACCGTTTGAATGGGCAAGGACTGGCCCCGATCGAAGGTGGCAAGGGCATCATCCTCGGTGTTCGCCCCGATGCGGTCTACGCGACGGGACGGACCTCTCTGGCGCCGGGCGAAAGCATTTACGTCTTCACCGATGGCGTGACCGAGGCAGCCAATCTCGAGGGAGAGCTCTTCGCCGAAGCGCGCCTGGAAGCTGTGCTGCGCGCGAGCACCGACTGCTCGAGCGCGGCCGCGATCGTAAAGTCGGTCGGCGAGGCAGTCCGTGGCTTCGTCGGGACGGCGTTTCCATCCGACGATATCACCATGCTGGCCGTGCGCCGGCTCGACCCGTCCGCCCTGTGAGGCGGGCCTCGCAGCCCCGGACCGCGGGCAGCGAGGGGCCGGGTCTGCCGAGCTTAACCGCGGATTCAGAACGATTCAGATCTGGCCCAAGGACGAAGGCCGGCCAGCGGCGGCATATCCAGGTGAGGAGCCGGCGTGGCGGGGCCGGCTGGTTCGCCCGGCGCGGCGCTCGGTCACCATTTGCGAGTGGGCGCGGCGTGTGTTTTGGCGTAGCTTGCTGCTGCGCGAGCCGCCGGTCATTCAGAGGTGGCGGAGTGAGACGCCGCGATTTTATTACCTTGCTGGGCAGCGCCGCGGCCATGTGGCCGCTTGCGGCACTGGCGCAGCAATCGGGAAAAATGCCGCGCATCGGCATCCTCGACGATGCGCCCATGTGGCAGGCCTTCCGCCAGGCCTTGCGCGAGCTCGGCCACGTCGAAGGCCAGAACATCGCCTACGAGTACCGCTACGGCGAGGGCGCGCCCGACCGGCTTGCGGCGGTCGCGGCGGAGCTCGTTCGCCGGCCCGTCGATGTGATCGCGACCTTCGGCACGCCGCCGACACAGGCGGCCAAGGAGGCAACTGCAAGCATCCCCATCGTCATGGTCGGCGTCGGCGATCCGGTGCGCGCGAGCCTCGTCGCGAGCCTCGCCCGTCCGGGCGGCAACCCGCATCGCGTACTTCGCCAATCCGGACAACGCCTCGAGCGTGGCCACCGTCGCCGAGATGAGGGTTGCGGCGCCGGCGGCCGGCATGGTGCTGATCCCGGTCGAGGTGCGCAGTCTTGCCGATTTCGAACCTGCATTCGCCGCGATGATGCGCGAGCGGCCGGACGCGGCCATGGTGACGAACGATCCGCTCCAACAGCACCATGTCGGCCGCATCATCGATTTTTTGGCGAAGAACCGCCTACCCGCGATGTTTCAGGCCAAGGAAAACGTCGCGGCCGGCGGGCTCATGGCCTATGGGCCGAGCCTTCCCGACCTGTTCCGGCGCGCGGCCACCTACGTGCATAGAATTCTGCAGGGGACCAAACCGGCCGACCTGCCGGTCGAGCTACCGACGAAATTCGATCTCGCCGTCAATCTGCGCACCGCCAAGGTGCTGGGCCTCGAGCTTCCGCCGACATTCATCGCCCGCGCCGACGAAGTGATCGAATAGCGACATATACCAACCCGCGTAAATTCTGACTCGTCATTCCGGGGCGCGGGCGAAGCCCGCGAGCCCGGAATCCATAACCACTGCCGGTGGTTATGGATTCCGGCCCTCGCCGCTATCGCGGCTCGGCCGGAATGACAAACTGAACGGGCTGATATTACCCGGCGCAACCCGTTGCGTAATGGTCGCAGTGTAGCACGCGACGGACGGCACCGAGCGTCCGCCCAAGTCTACGCTGCGGTCTTAAACCAACCCGCGTAAATTCTGACTCGTCATTCCGGGGCGCGGGCAGCGCAGGCAAGTTTACGCAGCCTGCGCAAGCTTGGCTGCGTGTGCCCGCGAGCCCGGAATCCATAGCCGCTGGCGGTGGTTATGGATTCCGGCTCTCGCCGTTGCCGCGGCTCGGCCGGAATGACGAACAGAAAGGGTTAGTATTACAGCCCGCCCAGTGGCCGCAGCGATTTCACTCGCGCATAAGTTCCGGTGAAACTCACGTTCAGGCCGCCGCACCCGCCGTTGTCCTCGACGACCAGGTAGCGACCATAGAGTTCGAGTTTCGCGGCGCAGGTGTCCGGCGGTGCACCGCTGGCGGGCGGAAAAGTTGACCGATCGGGATCAAAGCCGATGGCCAGCATCTGACCCTGCGGTCTGCCTTTGCCCTCGAGCTCGCCCACGTGCACCGCGCCTCTCCTGACCCGCTGCGGGTCGTAGCTGCCCCACATCGCGCTGCCCGCAACCTCTACTTCGTCGCCGTCGGACTTGATGATGATCTGCGCCTCGCGATCGCGTTCCCATTTGCCGGCCCATTGCCGCGCGGGCGCAGCCTCGGGCGGCACGATTTGCAGCGCTGCGCGCGGCAGCCAGGCACGCGTCTCAGTTCGGTGGTGTGATTTGAAGAATGCACAAACGTAAGGACCTTCGGCGGCGTCGACGAGAACCTCGTCTCCGGGCACGAGATATGCTCTGAGCTTGCAGGCGCGCTCGGCGGACGGACAGCTTCGCTTGCTCGCCCCGGCGATAAAGTAAAGGCGAGCGTCCTGCGTGACGACGCGCGCCAGCGCGGTTTTGTTGAGCTCGCAATCGGCCGGACCCGCGTGCGCCGCGACCGTGAGGCAAACAAGGACTATCGCCGCCGGAAGAGGAGCGGGGAGGAGCTGCCGCAAGGAAAACATGGCGTGATGTTGCGGGGCTATGGGCGAGTGGGCAAGGCTGAATTAAAGCTGCGCCACGTATGGCGAAATAATCGACTACGATGAGCGGCAGGGCTATCGCATATGAGCTGCTGTGTGAGGAAATATTGTGCTTCGCGATTCTCGCGCTGGGTCCCGGGTCTCGTTCCGCGCGCGCAAGAGCGCTCGCTACACTCGCCCGGGACACGAGAATTGCGTGTCCCGGACGAGCGACCCCGGATTTAATCCGGGGGAGCGAAGATCCGGGACCCAGGGCCACGCTGTGAGTCAACAGGTTGCCGACAGCTCAGATCGACCACGTGCGATAGCCCTGCGGTGAGCGGGGATAACCGGCCCGGGGGAAGGTGGATGCGCGCCGTCGACCGGGTGTGTAAGCTTCGGCCCCTGGAGGACGTGAGGCCGCGCAATCCCACCTGCGACGCCATCGGCGCCGCGCCAAAACCTCCCTACGCCGCCGACATCCGGAGGCCTTCGATTATGTTCGGAAATTTGCAATTCAATCGCCGCAGCATGCTCCAATGCGGTGCCGCGTTTGCCATGTTGAAATGCTCGACCATGCCGGCACTCGCCGCGCCCGCGACTGCAGCCCGCCTCCCGGCGCGAGCCAACGTCATCATCCGCAACGCCTACATCATGACTATGGAAGCAGGCACAGGCGATATCAAAGACGGCGACGTGCACGTCAAGGATGGCGTGATCGTCGCCGTGGGGCAAAAGCTCAATGTGGCGGGGGCCACCATAATCAACGCTGCTGGCATGATCGTGCTTCCCGGTCTCATCGAAACGCATTGGCACATGTGGAATAGCCTGCTTCGAAGCATGTCCGGCGACAAGCCCGACTTCGGGTACTTTCGGACCACCGCCGCGCTCGGACAGAAATACGAGCCGACCGACATGTACCAGGGGACGCGACTAGCTGCTGCCGAGGCGATCACCAGCGGCATCACCTTTGTGCACGATTGGTGCCATAACATCCGATCGCCCGCCCATGCCGATAAAGATTTGCAGGCGCTGCGCGAGTCCGGATTGCGCGCTCGTTTTTCTTACGGAGCCGCGCAGGCGCAGCCGAACAATCAGCGTATCGCGATCGCCGATCTCGAGCGGCTCAACCAGGATTGGGCGAACTATTCCAACGACGGCCTGATCATGTTGGGATTCGCCTGGCGTGGCATGGGCGGCAATAATCCTGCGACCGCCATTCCCCCGGAAATCTATAAAGCAGAAATCGAAAGCGCCCGCAGGCTAGGTCTGCCGATCTCGGTCCACGCCAGCGGCTCGCGGGCCGCCACCGGTCAGGTCGATACGATTGCCAAAGCAGGACTGCTCGCCGACGACATGCAGATAATCCATGGTGTCGTGCTGACGCCTGACGAGATCGCCGCGATTAAGGCCGCGGGAGCCTCGGTCAGCCTGTCGCCAACCAGCGAGCTGCGCATCGGCTTCGGGCTCCCGCAGACCGCGAATCTGCTCGCTGCCGGCATTCCAGTCGGACTCTCCGTTGATACGGTGGAACTCACCGGCAACGCCGACATGTTCGGGATCATGAAATTCATCCAAAATATCGAGAACGGAAAGAGCGAGAGCGAATTCAGACTTACCGCCCGTCGCGTGCTCGAGCTCGCAACGATCGAGGGCGCGCGCTCGATGGGCATCGCGAACAAGATCGGCTCGCTCAAGCCCGGAAAGCGGGCCGACATAATCCTTGTATCGACCAAGGACATCAATCTGGGCGTATTCGGTGATCCAGCTCACATGCTGGTGACGGCGGCACAGCCGTCGAATGTGGACACGGTGATCGTCGACGGTCGCATTCTCAAGCGCGCCGGCAAGCTCACCGCGATGAATCCGGTCCAGATCGCAACCGAAGCGGCGGCCGCCAATCTCGCGCTGCGCAAGCGCGCCAATTGGTGGTGAGATGAAGCGCAGCCGCTAGAAAAAACCCAAGCATTCACAGCCTGCGCCGGCTTGGAAGCTATATTTTGCGCGGCGATTGGGAATGTCGACGACGTGCACCGATCCATCGCCCTGGCAAGCCACGAACAATTCGTCGTCGCGGAACGCCATGTCCATCGGCTGGCTGCCGACCGCGATCGCGATTTGCTGCCGGAATGATGGATCGATCAAGCTCACCGTGCCGCTGTTGAGGCTCGTGACGGCGAGGAGGCTGTCATCGGGCGCGTAGCGCGCGATCTGCGCCGCTTTGGGCACGCCTTCGAGGCGCACCTCGTCGGTGACGCGGCCTTCCGCGGTGTCGATCAGGAACAGCGAGGGTTGCGCGTCATCGACCGCTACCACCGTGCGGCCGTCTGGAGAGATCGCAATGCCGGCGAGCGGGCGCGGGGTTTTGATCTTGCCGAGGAGCTTGCGCCGCGGCAGATCGATCACCGACACCGTGCCGTCTTCCTCGTTCTCGGTATAGAGCCGCTCTCCGTCCGGCGAGATGACGAGGCGATGGCCGTTGGTCGATCCGGAATCGATGGCGTCGACAACTTCACGTGTGGAGCGGTCGATCACCGCGACAACGGCGCTGTTCTCGCAGGTGATGTAGATCAGGCCGTCCGGTCCGAGTCGCAGCGTATGCGGCGCGATGTAGGGACGCAGATCGATGTCGCCGATATGGGCGCGCTGTTCCAGGTCGATGATGCACAGGAGGTGGCCCGGATTGGGATTGCGGCCATGGATGCCGTCGCCGAAGATCGGCACATAGGCAAGGCCGGCCTCCGGCAGCACGAGCAACTCGTGTACCGTGCGGGCAAAGCCGTCCAGCGCGACCTCAGTTTCGAAAGTCACGGGATTGAGAAACAAGACCTTTGTGCCGATCTTGTCGACGGCGATCACTCCGCGCGAGCTGTTTGGGCGAGGGGACATTTGCTGATATCGTTACCGCTGCATTTTACCACAGTTCGCGCAGTCGTTGAGAGGACGTGATGCCTGCACAAGCTGATTCCGTGCGCGCCACGGCTGGCGCCGCGCAAAGCGCCGATCCCGCGCCGCGCTCGAATGTCGAGCCGCGGCTCGCTTACGATGATCTGCGGCAATGGCTCGAGCAGGCGCGCAAGCTGGGCGAGGTCAAGGACGTGAGCGGGCTTTCCTGGCAAGAGGACATCGGCATGGTCGCGGGCGTGGCCATGCACGACGATGCTGCGCCCTGTTTCGTCTTCGACCAGGTACCGGGGACGATCAAAGGGAGCCGTGTGTTGGTCAACTTCTTCGGCGGCAAGCGCAAGAACATGACGCTCGGCTTCCCCACCGAGCTGAGCAAGCTCGAGCTGAGCGAAGGCTTCCGCACCAGCTTCTTGGGCACAATGCCGCGCATCGCGCCGAGATACGTCAGCGATGGCCCAATTTTCGAGAACGTCATGACCGGCAAGGAGGTCGATGTCACCGCCTTTCCGACGCCCAAATGGCACGCGGGCGACGGCGGCCGCTACATCGGCACCGGCAGCTTCAATATCACTCGCGATCCGGACGAGGGCTGGATCAACTGCGGCACCTATCGCGTCATGATCCACGATGCGCAGACCGCGGGCTTTTACATCTCGCCCGGCAAGCATGGCCGCCAGATGCGCGACAAGTACCACGCGCGGCAACAGCCGATGCCGGTCGCCGTCGTCTGCGGCGGCGATCCCATGACCTTCCTCATGGCCTCGAGCGAGGTGCCCTACGGCGTGAGCGAATACGAGATCGTGGGCGGCGTGCGCGGCAAGCCGGTCGAGGTGATCAAAGCTCCTGTCACCGGCCTGCCCATCCCGGCGCAGGCGGAGATCGTCATCGAAGGTTTTGTCGCGCCCGGCAACGAGCGGGTCGAGGGGCCGTTCGGCGAGTGGACCGGCTATTACGCGAGCGACGTGCGGCCCGAACCCGTGCTCGACATCAAGGCGGTGTACTATCGCAACGATCCCATCCTGCTCGGCTGCGTGCCGCAGCGGCCGCCCGATGAAATCTGCCGCTATCGCGCCGTGGTCCGCTCGGCGTTACTGCGCGAGAATATCGCCAAGGCCGGCGTGCCCGGCGTCACGGCGGCCTGGGCGCACGAGGTCGGCAACGCGCGGCTCCTGCTCGCGGTCGCTCTCAATCAGCGCTATCCCGGGCACGCCAAGCAGGTGGGCCATGTCGCGGCTATGTGCCACGTCGGCGCCTATTGCGGCCGCTATGTCATCGTGGTCGACGACGATATCGACGTGTCCAACCTCGAAGAGTTGATCTGGGCCGTGCTCACGCGCTCCGATCCTGCGACCTCGATCGACATCATCCGCAATGCCTGGTCGACCCCGCTCGACCCGCGCATCGAGCCTGAGCGCAAGGCGGCCGGCGACTACACCAACAGCCGTGCGATCATCGATGCCTGCCGGCCCTGGCATTGGCGCGACAAGTTTCCCAAGGTGAACGTGCCCACGCCGGAGGAGCGCCGCATCGTCCAGGCGAAGTTTGGGCACCTGTTCAAGGACTGATCGGGCGGGCTTAATCCTGTCGTGCCATGGCTTGCTGCTCGACCGCGGCACCACTGGGATGTCCTTGCAACGGAACGGATTTCGTGCCCTTGCTCTCCGTCAAGCCCGGGCGCGACGGGCGCGGATGCTATGCTGGATCGAACGAACGTCCTCGATCCGGCAATGGCGGAGGAAACGGAATGCGGCGGCTCATTATCGGCATGACCGGCTCGACCGGCGCCATCTTCGGCGTGCGGATGCTTGAGGCGCTCAAGGGCAGCGAGGTCGAAACCCACCTCATCGTCAGCAAGTGGGCGCAGCGCACGCTCGAGCACGAGACCCGCTACACTGTAGAGGACGTACGTTCCCTCGCCAGCGTCGTGCATAGCCCCGGCGACATGGGCGCCGAGATCTCGTCCGGTTCGTTCAAGACCGACGGTATGGCGGTGATGCCCTGCTCGGTGCACACGCTCGCCGGCATCGCCAACGGCTACGGCGAGCACCTCGTCCACCGCGCCGCCGACGTGGTGCTCAAGGAGCGCCGGCGCCTCGTTCTTGTCGTGCGCGAGACTCCCCTTTCCGAGGTGCATCTCGAGAACATGCTCAAGCTCGCGCGCATGGGGGTGACGATCGTGCCCCCGGTGCCGGCGTTCTACAACCATCCGCAGACGATCGACGACATCGTCAATCACATTGTCGCGCGCGTGCTGGACCAGTTCGATTTGCCCGCACCGTTTGCCAAGCGCTGGGACGGTCATCTGCACACCGCGACCAAGATCGCGACCGTGCCGGGAAGCTCGAGTTCGGCGGCGAAGAGCGGAACCTGATTGGCGTTTCGTAGCCCGGATGGAGCGTTAGCGACATCCGGGATTCGTCGCAGGGCTGACCCGGATTTCGCTTCGCTCAATCCGGGCTACGGTGCTGGAATTTCTGTCTTTCGGGGCGCATACTCGTTCCAGTGGACGGAGGCGCCCACATGCCTCTCACGGAACCAAACCCAGGCGGCCGGACATTCTTTTGTCCCCACTGTGGGGCGCTTTACTCGGTGACGCATTCGCGGCTTGCCAAGAGCGAAAGCAACGTCGCAAAGTGCGTCGTTTGCGTGCAAATCATGGACAAGTGGGATTCGACCAACGTTCCCGTCTACAAACTCATTCAGCGGCCTGAAGATGCTTGATCGCGTGAAACGCGAACCCGCTTAGAATTTCCTCGAGCGTGACAGGCAATGGAGGTCCCCCGATGGCGCGACCCTTCGAAGGCATACGTGTGATCGACGTCACGCATGTTCTGGCGGGGCCGTTTGCGACCTATCAATTGGCCGTGCTCGGGGCCGACGTGATCAAGGTCGAGCATCCCGAGGAGCCCGATCAGAGCCGCTCCAGCGGCACGGACAAGGCGCTCAACCGCCGCAACATGGGTACCTCGTTCCTCACGCAAGCCTCCAACAAGCGCGCCATCACGCTCGATCTGAAGACGCCGGCGGATCGCGACACTCTCAAGAAGCTCGTCGCCACAGCCGACATCTTCGTGGAGAATTA
>WNFW01009558.1_pt1 | contig 18893 bp, 18 predicted proteins | sample 5400131 | NCBI WGS metagenome assembly WNFW01 (sample SAMN13153362, study PRJNA577476) | soil metagenome | isolation source: 20 cm soil or saprolite under grassland replicate 1 | place: USA:California | collected 2016-06-15 | reverse complement strand
CGCAAAGAGCCCAAAGCCGGTCAGCGCGGCCACCCCGACCGTGCTTGCGGCATTCTCCAGGACCTGATCCGAGACCCGCCAGATCGAGCGCAGCGCGATCGCCGCATAGGCCAGGACGACCAACGTGAACAGCGCCAGCGTCGCGTGCTGCAGCCGCGCCGATTTGAGCATCGTGAGAAGGCGATTGGTCCGTCGCATTCGCTTGCCTAGCGCTCGGCGCCCAGCGGGACAGCGCCCGGCCGGATGCGTCGCCGGCGATTTCCTGCGCGAGAGCGGGTGATCGCTGGCAGCCCGCCGGCTCTAAGGTTCACGATTCATCCCTGCGCGTGGCGATTCACCGGGGATACCTCCGAGCCCGTTAATTTTCGGTTTACGGCCTCGACCCAGCGCGGCCAGAGCGAGGCATAGTGCGGCGAAGTATGGTAAATGCGGGCGGGGCACAGGGGGCTTGGACGTGATCTTTCGGCCGGTTCTGCTAGCGACATTTCTAATGAGCGCGGGCTGCGCCGGGCCGGTCGCGGAGGTCTCGACGATTCCGAGCGAGGAGGCGGCGTGGCAAGCCATGGCGCCGCGCCTGCCGGGCATGCCGGTCGCGGCAGTCGCGCAATGCGCCGGGCCGCCCCGCGGCGTCGCTCCGGGTCCGGCGGGCGGTGCGGTGCTCGTCTATCGCGCGCAGGATTTGAAGAATTACTGCCAGGTATCATTGCTGGCGCAGGGCGGGCGGGTCGTGTCGTTTACGGCCGATCATGCCGCGCCGGAATTCCTTTATCTGCGCGACGGCACGAATTACTGCGGCCGCATCTTTCAGCAATGCTTGCGGTGAAACCCTCTCCCCGACAGGGAGAGGGAGTTTTGTTCAAAGAGCGAGCTGGCGGGCGAGGCCGTAATCCTGCGCCAGCGACTTGATCTTGTCCCAGGTCGAATCCTCGACCTCGATGCCGTTCTGGCGGCGGTCCTGCTCGCGGCGGTGCTCGATCTCGCCGGGGTAGAGGACGCCGCTCGACCCTTCCGACGGCGGTGTTTCCTTCAGGTATGTGGTGAACTCGCCGACCTCCTTCTTGAACTCGGCGAGCGGGCGGAACGCATCGACCTTGAAGCAGGCCATAAAGCAGCCGTCATTGTGCCGGCCGGTCGGCTCGACCCCAAAGCCGAGCCCGGTCAGGAGCCCGCACAGGATCTCGACCATGACGGCAAGCCCGGTGCCCTTGTAGCCGCCATCGGGGCCGCCCAGCGGCAACAGCGCGCCGCCCTGGCGCAACTGGCTCGGGTCGTTGGTCGGCTTGCCGTCGCTGCCGATGACCCAGCCGTCCGGCACCCGCTCGTTGCGCGCGACGGCGAGCGCGATCTTGCCGGCGGCCGCCGCCGAGGTCGCCATATCCAGATAAAGCGGCCCGTCGAGATCGGACGGGATCGCCATCGAGATCGGGTTTGTGCCGAGCCGCGCCTCGCGCCCGCCGAACGGCGCGACCGCCTTTGGGGAGCGTCCGGAATCGGCGGTGATGAGGCCGATCATACCGGCCTTTGCGGCCATCTGCGTGTAGCTCGACAGCCGCCCGATGTGCCCTTGGCGGAAGACCGTCGCGGCGGCGACATTGCTCTTCTCGGCCTTCTCGATCGTCAGCCGCATCGCGCGCTCGTTGACGACATAGCCGAAGCCCCAATGGCCGTCGACGACGGTCGTGGTCGGCGATTCCTTAACGATGACCCAGGGCGCGCCGGGGACGATGTGCCCCACCTTAATGCGCTCGATATAGGTCGGGATCTGGATGACGCCGTGCGAATCATGCCCAACGAGATTGGCGCCGACGATATGGCGCATGACGAGCGCGGCTTCGTCTTCCGGGGTGCCGGCGGCGATGAACAGCGCGCGTCCGATTTCTTCGAGACGTTCGGCTTTGATCTTCGGCATCGTTGAATTCCTCCCTCGCGCAAGCGGAGCCGGTTTCGGAAGTCTATTTCACCACAGAGGCACAGAGGACACCGAGGATTTCTCAAGTGTCATTGCGAGCGTAGCGAGGCATTCCCCGCGGATTGTGCTCCATCGGACGGGGATTGCTTCGTCGCTTCGCTCCTCGCAATGACAATTCGTATTCTCCCTGCCTCTGTGGTGAAATTTAATCGGCGAGACCGTAGAAGCGCCGCGGGTTATCGCGGAAGATCTTTTGCTTGAACTCGGCCGAGAGATCGTTGCGGTTCGCGAGATGCGCGACCGCGTAGGGAAATTCGCCGTCCCAATGCGGGTAGTCGGAGGCGAACAGGATGTTCTCCTCGGGGAAGAAATCGGGGACATAGCGCAATGTCTTTTCTTCCGGCTCGCAGGACACATAGACGCGGCCGCACGCCATGTATTCCGATGGCTTCATCTTGAGGAGCGGCGCCTCGAAGCGGCGGAACTCGTACTCCTCGTCCATATGCTCCATCCAGAACGGGACCCAGCCGATCCCGGCCTCGAGAAACGCGACACGCAGATCCTGGTATTTCTCGAGGAGGCCGCTGTAGATCACCGCGGTGCAGGCGAGCAGCTGCTCCGGCGCATGCGAGCAGGTGTGGATCTGCAGGAAATTCTCGAAATGCCCGAGCGGGTCGAGCGTATCGCTGCCCGAGGCGTGGAACGCGACCGCGACGCCCTGCTTCGCGCATTCCTCGTAGAACGGCCAGAAGTCGCGATGCGCGACGTTGCGGCTGCGGTCATAGGTGTTGACCATGACGCCGACCGCGCCGAGCTTTGACATCGCGCGCTCCATCTCGTCGATCGCGGCGCGGACATCGACATGCAGCGGCACGAGCGCGACGCCCTTCAGGCGCTTCTTGTCGATCGAGCACCAATCGGCGAGCCAGTCATTGTAGGTCCGGGCGAGCGCGATCGCGTAATCCGGCTCGCGCACCCGCGACAGCATCAGCCCGCCGGTCGGATAGATGATTTGGAGATCAATCCCCTCGCGGTCATTGTCGGCGAGGTTCTGCGCCGCGTCCTGGGGTTGTTTCTTGATTTTGCCGTTCTGGTGCCGGTCGAACCCGTCGCTCGGGTGAATAAAGCTGCGCTTGCGGTACTGCTCAGGGAGGCGCTCGCGGTAGACGCCCTCGTTATCGACGGCGTGGCCGTCGGCATCGATGATCAGCATGCCGTTTTTCATCGGGGCGAGCCTCCAGCTGCGCTGAATTGACGCCGCCTACGATACTCGCCCCCGATACCGACCGGCAACGCGCCTAAGCGATGAGCGGCGCCGTCGCAGCTATTGGCGAACGGCTGTCTACCGCGGGGCCGGGCTCGCCCCACATTGGGACGCCTTTGAAATCTCAGTCTTTAGCGCCGTCGAACCATCGCCCCAGTCAACCAAGGCTGCCCTCGCGGCCAGCAGGGCAGCGTGTTCGTGCTGGTGGAACCGGTTCTGTGCGAGCAGAATGTCGAGCCGCCCGATCAGATTGCCCTGGGTCTCGTCGAGGGCGAGAGCGTCGTTGCACAGGTTCTGCACCGCGGGCAGGTTGCCGAGCACGCTCCCCTCGGGCGAGGCATTCGAGGCTGCAATGCTGAGCACGGCGGCGCCCCGTTGGAGTTTCACCGATCCGTCGGCGAACCCGATCAGGTCGGTCGCGAGTTTCGCGAATTGCGGAAACTTCTGCAGCTCCTGAGCTGCTTCCCGGACCTTCTGCACGGCGGGAACAAGCAGCCCGATCAGGATCGCAATGATCGCGATCACCACCAGCAATTCGATCAGAGTGAAGCCGCGTTGGTTTCGGTATGCGGCCGGCATTCTCGGCATGGCGCCCCCCAAGAATTATCGTTAGCAGCAGTCCGGTTGGACGATCGTCCGATTAGACAGCGCGGACGCGGTTTATTCAACCTTTCTACCATGCCGAACGGGCTAATCGGCGGGCCAGCAGGCCACCGGGCCACCGGCAAAATTGCGCGCAACCTCGTCGGTCGAGCCGAGCGTCACATCGACATCGTAGCTGACGACGGTCGGAGCGGCGTTCCAGTCCGTGCCGCGGTCGTCCGTTTCGCGCTTCAGACAGGAAACCTTGTCGCCGCCCTGCTCACGGCAGGCCTCCTCGGCGGCGCGGCGCAACGCCGCCTCGTACCCGCTGCGGCACTCGGGCGCCGGACTCTCCGGCATTTGCAGCTTCGCGCGAATGGCCTGCCAGCACTTGTCGCCGCCGGTCAGGACCGAGCAGGAACCGGTGACCGCACGCGTGTAGGCAAGATGCAATTTGCCTCCTTCGGCCGCGACCTCGCGCAAGCGGCTATCGAGCTTGATCGTGTCGCGAAACAATTCGCGGCTGCTCTGCGGGTCGTAGACGCGAAAGCCGATCGTACCGTTGGCGCCGTCGGCATCGATCAGGAACAGCCGGTCCGCCGCGACGCCCAGGAAATAGCTTTCCTCAGTATGCAGCTTCCGCTCGCCGGCAATCGGCTTATCGGTACATTCCGGAATCTGTTGGCCGGGGCCGCCGATCATGTACGAGATCTGCGTGTCGCCGATTTCGCGCTCGTCGAGTTCCTTCACCATCAGCCGCGGGAAATAGAAGCAACGGACCTCCTTTTCGGCCGGCGGGGCGGCGTCGGACGGACCGAGCTTGACGGTGCTCGTTTCCGCCGCCTTCTCGAACGGCGCCTCGCCATCGTAACTGGCGGCGAAAGCCGGGAGCGCCGCCGCGAGCGCAAACGAGACAGCGGCTAATCGCGGCGAGATCATGCGGGGCACCTATACCGGGGCGTCGTCGGGGGAGGGCGCGAGGAAGCGATAGACCGAGGCGCAATCCTTGCGGCCCAAGCCGTGCGCCGATGCCATACGATAGACCTGTTGCGCCGCCGCTGCGACCGCGACCGGCACCCGCTTGTCGCGCGCCGCGTTGACCGCGAGCCCCAAATCCTTCGCCATCAGATCGGTCATAAATCCGGGCATGTAATCGCGGCTGGCGCTGCTGTTCGGGTCGACGCCGGGGACGGGGTGGTTCTTCTCCATGACCCAGGTCGCGCCCGAGCTTTTCGAGATGACCTGCGTCAGGATTTTAGGATCGACGCCGTAACCCTCGGCGATGCGGAAAGCTTCGCTGACCGCGACAAAGGCGGCGCCGGCGATCAGATTGTTGCAGAGCTTGGCAACCTCGCCGGCCCCGACCGCGCCGACATGGATGATGTTGGCGCCCATCGCGTCAAGCGCCGGCTTGGCCTCGGCGAAATCTTCCGCCGCGCCCCCGACCATGATCGCCAATGTGCCGGCGGTGGCGCCGCCGACCCCGCCCGAGACCGGCGCGTCGATAAAGCGAATGCCGTGCTCGGCGAGACGCGCGGCGATGCGCTGCGACGTCCCGGGATCGATTGTCGACATGTCGATGCAAAGCCGGCCGCGCCGGGCGCCCTCGATGATGCCTTGCGCGCCGAGATAGGCCGCTTCGGCATTGCCCGAGGACGGCAGGATCGTGATGACGAGGTCGCCCGCAGCCGCCGCCTCGGCGGGGGATGAAGCGCGCGCCGCGCCGAGCGCCACTGCCGCGTCGAGCGCCGCCGGCACGATGTCGTAGGCCGTCGCCGTGAAGCCCTTCTTCAGCAGGTTGGCCAGCATCGGCCGGCCCATATTGCCGACCCCGATAAACGCGACGTGCATGATGTCCTCCGTTACTGGCCGGCGAGCGCGCGGGCGGCGGCGATGAGCGTCGCGTCGCTGCCGCGGGCGCCGATGATCGACAGGCCGACCGGATGCCCATCGACCAGCAGGCCGGGGATCGTCACATGCGGCACGCCGGTCAGACCGCCATGCGCGCACAGGCAGATGATGCGGGTGCGCAATCCCGTCGTCGCCGAGAGCGGCTGAGCGCAGCGCGGCGCCGGAAACGGCGTCGTCGGCAGGCACATGATCGTACCCTCAGGCAAGAGCCGGCGCAAATGACCGCGCGCCTCCTCGCGCACCAGCACGGCATGCGCCAGCTCGCCCGCAGCGATCTGCGAGCCGAGCACGAGATTGCGCGCGACGCTGAACTGGAAGCGCGGATTGGCGCGCTCGATCCATTCGGCAAAGGTTTGCGACGCCTCATGTGGCTGCAGCGTGGTTTGGGCGCGGTGCCAGGCCGCGAGCCCGGGCGGCGCCAGTATCGCCTCGCCGACATCGCCGATCAGCCGCGCGAGCTTGTCGAGGAGCGGCTGCAATGCCGCTGCCGTGTCGAGGTCGGCAAAGTCAAAGGCATCGGTCGCAATCAGGAGCCGGCGCGGAAGCCGGTCGGGGATTGCCTCGCCGAGCATGACCGAGGAGACCAGTGCGAAGGTCTCCGCGTCGCGCGCGAACCAGCCCGTCGTGTCGGAGGTCGGCGCCTGCGGCATCATGCCCGCGACATCGATGCGGCCATGCGTCGGGCGGATGCCGTAAAGCCCGCAAAAGCTCGCCGGCACGCGTACCGAGCCGCCGGTGTCGGTGCCGAGCGCGGTGTCGCAGAGGCCGCCGGCGACCGCCGCCGCCGAGCCCGAGGACGAGCCGCCCGGCACATGGCCGGGGGCGCGCGGGTTCGTCGGCGTGCCGTAGAACGGGTTCTCCCCGAGAATGCCGAGCGAGACCTCGTCGGTGATCGTCTTGCCGATCAGATCGGCGCCGGCATCGAGCAATCTCTGCACGGCCCAGGCGTGGCGTTCGGGAACCGGGTTGGTGCGCGCCCAATCCGGGTTACCGCCGCCGGTCGGATGGCCGGCGACATCGAACAGATCCTTCGCCGCAAAGGTCAGTCCGGACAGCGGGCCGCCGGCGCGGCCCAACGCGCCGATATCGTCACTGCCAGAGCTAGCGTCGTCTGTCATCTGCGCCCTCCGCTCAATACGTCATGGCCGGGCCTGTCCCGGCCATCCACGTGGATCCTCGGGACAAGCCCGGGGATGACGATTGTGGGCGGTCGCATGCAACACGCGTTCCTAGCCGCCGAGGAGTTCGGAGAGGGCCTTGGCGGCGACCGCGTTCGACAGGATGACCGGCAGCCCGAGCGGCAACAAGGCCTGGCGGTGGCGCTCGGTAAAGCCGATGCAGTCCAGGAGGATTGCGTCGGCGCCCTGCGCCTTTAATTGCTTCCCGGCATCGAGCAGCGCGTCGTCGCTCCCGGCATAGGGCGAGGCGGCGGCAAAGATCGGCGGGCGGTGCAAGACCCGCCATTTGCCGCTCTCCGAACCGATCTGCGAGGCGATCGGCACGAGAACCCCAAGCTGATGCCGCTCGACGAGCCCCGCGACCATCGCCGGGATGATGTGGTCGGGCTCGATAAGCCACGCCTTTTTGCATCCGAGCCCGTCGAACGTGCCGGTGCAGAGAAGCAGGATCGCGTCGCAGCCCGCGGCTTCGAGCGCGGCCAGCGCCTGCTGCACGCCGTCTTTCATGCGCGCGCGCGACAAGGTGATTTCCGTCCCGTCCTGCAGCCGGGTGACCAGTTCCGGCTCGCCCTCCTCGGGTTTGTAGCGCGCCGCGATCTCGGCATGCGACAGCCCGTCGAGGACGCCGCGATGGATCCGCCGCACCTCGGCCGGGATGTAGCGGTCGATGATCGGCACGACATCGGGACGCGGCGCCTGGCCGATCGTCAACGTGCCGAGAACCCGCTGCCGCATGTGACGCCTCCTATTTTGCTTTCGGCACGGTCTTGATAACCGAGTCGAAGAAGCCGAACAGCGCATCGCCGCCGATAAAGCCGGCCGCCAAGACTTCCATCGAACCGGTTGCTTCCTTGCCCCTGAAACGCAATACCGCGAGGCGGATCGCGATGCCGGCGAGGACGGCCCAGCCGGCCATCGGGTTCGGGATCAGCAATCCCGTCGCAAGCAGGATACCGAGCTGGCGCGAGGGCCCGCCGAGCCACTGGATGATGGCGGCGGGGATTGCCCAGATCAGCAATGCCTGGGCGACATCGGCGGTCGCGCCGGCCTTGATCGTTGCGACGTAAACGCGGTCGACCGGCGGCACCATGTCCTGCGAAAAATAGCCGGGATAGGCGAAATAGACGGTTGGGATCGCGATCAGGAAAGCGAGCATCGCGGCGTAAAGCTGCTGCTTGCGGCCGGCCAATTCGAAGGCCGGGTTGACGCCCTCGCCGCGTAACAGGTAGCCGGCGCGCAGATCGTAGCCCATATCGGCGAAAGCCGGGCCGGTCGAGGCGCTGAACCCGACGAGAAGCGCCAGCGCGACCGGCGGAAAACCCAACAGAATGCCGATGATCAGCGTGATCAGCGCGACCGCGAAAGCCGGGAACCAGCCGGCATGCATCGCCGAGATGCCGACGATCAGCTCGTGCACAAAGGCGGCGAAGGCGGCGTAGACGACAAAGGCGATCAGCATGCCAGGCGACAATTCGGCGATGAGCCCGCCCATCACCGCGATCAACACCGCGATCGCGATATAGCCGATAGTGCCGAGCCCCAATGCCTGGCGCATGCGCCTGTCGTCGGTGGCGGTGGCGATCGCATCGCCAGTTTCACGCCGCGCAATCAACAATGCGACCTGGATCAGCGCGACGAGACCGGCGCCAACCATCGCGCCATGCGGCACATAGAGCTTCGCAATATCGATGCCGGCGACCGGCATCGCATAGCCGCGGATCAAGAGGCCGATGCCGAACATCGTCAACGCCCAGACATTGCCGATAAACGCGACGCCAAACGCCGACATCGGAATTTTGAACCAGCTTCCGGCGATCCCGATCAGCAGACCGACGACGAGCAGCGCGGCACGCCGGCCGCCGGCATCGCCGGCACGGATCGCCTCGGCGGCCGCGACCCCGGGCGGCCAGGTGCCGCTGGCCGGGAAGACGCGGGTATCGAACATGCGATAGAGCAGATAGCCGTCGAGCAGCATCGACAAGGCGGCGCCGACCAGCATCGGGATGATCAGATCGGGCCGGCCGAGCAGAAACGGCACGCCGATCGGCAGCAGCAGACTGTTGGCGGCACCAAACGTCGCGGCGGAGATCGCGCTCTGCGCAAGATTCTGCACATGGATCGAGCGGTAGCGGGCGAAGATCGCGCCGGGCAGGCGCGCCAGCAGCATCGCGACAAGCGCGCCGATGATCGAGGTGTTCGGCGTAATGCCGAGCTGCAGGATCAGCTGCACGCCGATGACCGCGCCGAACAGGCACAGGATGACGAGAAAGACAAAGGTCGCCGGCGCGAAGGTCGAAGGGTGCTGCGGGGTCCCGGCAGCGGGGGTCGGCGGCGCGCCGCCGGGGACCGCAGTGGCGCGGGACAGATCGCTCATCGGCATGCCTCAAATTGCGGCAGACGGACGGCTCCGCTATCGCATGGCGGGCCCGGTTTGCCTATGGTTTTGTGGCGCCGGACCGGGCGGGGCTGGGTCTTGCATCGCCGGCGGCTTTGCCTATCATCGGCGCCGGGCGCGGGTGTAGCTCAATGGCAGAGCAGAAGCTTCCCAAGCTTACGACGAGGGTTCGATTCCCTTCACCCGCTCCACCTCCGAGCACCGATACGGGAGCACGGCGATGAGCAGCACGGCGGCGACTATTGCGAAGGCCAACCGTTCGGGCGGCGCGCAGCCCACGATCGGCGGTTCGGTTTATGTCAAGCCGCAGGACATCGAATGGGAGCCGACGCAGTTCCCCGGCATCTCGATCAAGACCCTGTACGAGGACAAGGAAAAAGGCGAGTTGACGTGCTTTTTGAAATGGGAGCCGGGCGCGACCCTGCCGATGCACAACCATCCCGAGATCGAGCAGAGCTATGTTATCGAGGGCTCGTTCTACGACCATGAAGGGATCTGCCGGGTCGGCGAATTCGTCTGGCGCCGGGTCGGTTCGTTTCACGAAACGCATTCCGACGAGGGCGCGGTCATCCTGGCGGTTTATCGCAAGCCGAACGTCTTCCAGCACAGCGCCGGCTATTCCCGAAAGAGCGGTTGAGCCGCCCAAGAGCTTGGCGAAATAGGCGTCTTGGAGTGGCGCCGCGCTGCCCAGAGCAAAGATGCCGCAATTAATGATTGTTACGCCAAGGTGACCGATTAACGACGAATTTGCATGACATTTTAGACGCATTCGGCGATACCGCTGGCCGCCGGGTTGAAGTGCAAAAAGAGGTCACGCGATGTTTGCGATGTTGGTGAAGCTGCTGCGCGACGAAGGCGGCGCGACCGCGATCGAATACGCGATGGTTGCCAGCCTCGTATCGGTCGTCGCGTTCTTCTGCATCTCGTCAATCGGCAACAGCGTCAGCGCGCATTTCGAGAGTGTGGCAAACGCGCTCTAAAGTGACAGCGGCGGCAAGAGCGCGCGGGTCAGCGTATCTCGCCGAGCGGCGGCATCCGCAACACACCAGGGTCCTCCAAGACGCCGCCCAATAACAGATCGAGGGGAGAAGTCAGTGCCGCGAGAGCCGTCCAGGCGCGACCCAACGTGCCGGACGGCGCCGCGTCGCTGTCGCGCTCGCGTTCGAGCAACCGGTCGAAGAGGATCTCGGCCGTGCTTTTCTGGTGCGGAAAGGTGACGAGCTTAATCGGCGCATCGGGCGACAGCTTGGCCGCCTCGCGCGCGAGCCGCAGCGCCACGGCATAGCCGCCGAGCTCGTCGACCAGCCCATTCTTTTTCGCGTCCTCGCCCGACCACACCCGCCCCTTTGCGACCGCCTCGACCGCCTCGTCCGACAAATGGCGGCCGGCCGCGACATGCGCCTTGAAGCCGCGATAGGTCTGGTCGAGAAAGGCGTCGAGCCGCTGCCGCTCGGCCGGCGAAAAATCCCGCAAGGCGCTGAACATGCCGCTATTGGCGCCGCGCTCGATCGTCTCGACATTGACGCGAAGCTTGTTGAGCAATTCGGTGATGACGAGCTTGCCGGCGACGACGCCGATCGAGCCGGTCAACGTCGCCGGCTCGGCGACGATCTTGTCCGCGGGCGCGGCGATGTAGTAGCCGCCCGAGCCCGCGGTATCGCCCATCGACACGATGACCGGCTTGCCGCGCTCGCGCGCCCGCACGACCTCGCGCCAGATCGATTCCGACGCGACGGCCGAGCCGCCGGGGCTGTCGATGCGGAACAGGATCGCGCGCACATCGGCGTCCCGGAACGCGTCGCGGAACGCGCGCGCCACCTCGCGCGCATTCATCTCCGCGGTCCCGGACAGCGGGCTTTTTTCGCCGCCGCCCTGCACGATCAGCCCCGCGCCATAGATCAGCGCGATCGCCGGGCCCTTGGTATGCGGCCGGCCGGCGCCCTCGATATAGCGCGACAGCGACAAAAGCTCGGCGCCCGAACCGGCGCGGCGATGCGCCTCGGTGAGCGCCTCGTCGCGGTAGCCGATGCGATCGACGATATGCGCCTCTTTCGCCTCGTCGGCGAAGAGCGGTCCCTTGTCGATCAGGCCCTGCACCTCGCTCTCGGAGAGATGGCGCGTCTCGGCGATGCCGTGCGTGATCTGACCGGCCATCGCGCCGAGCAGATTGTCGAGCTCTTCGCGCTGCGGCGCGGGCATCTCGGTTTCGGTCAATATGTTCGCCGCGGATTTGTATTGCTCACGATGCTGGAAACTCGGCTCGATGCCGATCCGGTCGAGCAGGCCCCGCAGAAACGGCGATTCCGCCCGCAGACCCGTGAGCCCGACCGCGCCCAAGGGCTGCAACCAGATCTCGTCAAACGCGGTGGCGAGATAATAGGGCCGCGTGCCGCCGCCGAATTCGCCGAAGCTCTCGGAGAAGGCGATCGCGAACTTGCCGCGGGCGCGGAACGCCTGGACCGCGTCGCGCAGCTCCTGGACCTTGGCGAGCCCGAGCGAATCACCGTCGATATGGGCATAGAGGCCGCGGACGCGCGAATCTTCGGCGGCGCGCTCGATCGCATCGAGAAAGCCGCGCATCGTCTGTTTGCGGCCGGTGAGCAGCTCGCTCACCTCGTTCTGGCGTGGGCCTTCGAGGAGGTCGCGGCCGAGCTCGGCGGTCAGGATGATCGACTTCGGCAGGGCCGGCCGGCTCGACGCGATGCGCCAGACCGCGATCCCGGTGCCAAGGACCGTGAGCGCGGCGATAATGCCGATCGCGGCAAAGATACCCAGCACAATGCGACGCATGACGAATCCACCCCCAGCTGCAACGATGACCGGCGCGCCTGGAGGGCTGCTCCGGCCGTGTCGAAGGACGCCTCAGCCTGAGGTCATCCCGTTGATCGCATTAATGGAATTTCCTCATCCCGAGGGGCGCGCCCAGCACGCGCCGCGACCGAGACCGGCCGCGCCTCCCGTCTGCCTGTCGAAATGGTACCGCGCCGCGGCCGAGGAGAAGGGCGTCGCGCTCAGCGATCCCGAAGCGCGCGAGATCGTCTACGGCATGCCCTATGACGAATGGCGCAAGAAGCACCAGAAGGAAGCGAGCGCCGAGCAGAAGGCCGCTTTCGCCGCGGCGCAGCCGAAGCATTGAACGGAGCGGCGCTCAAGGCGTGGCGCCGGTCTGATTTTTCGTTTTTTTCAACGGGGGGATTGGATGCCCGACATCGGGGGGATTGCCGGCGAGCGCTTGCGCTCGTTCATCGAGCGGATCGAGCGGCTGGAAGAGGAAAAGCGCGCGCTGAGCGGCGACATCAAGGAGGTCTTTGCCGAGGCCAAGGGCAACGGCTTCGACACCAAGATCATGCGCCAGCTGATCCGCATCCGGCGCATGGACAAGGACGATTTGGACGAGCAGGAAACCCTGCTCGACGTCTATAAGCGGGCACTCGGCATGCTGCCGGAGCAGCCGGCCAGCGCGGCGGCGGATTAAGCGAAGGCGATGGGTATCCCGGCGAAAGGCCGGGATTCCATCCTCAGCGTCCGTGAAGCGACATTGACGGTTCCGGCCTTCGCCGGGAACCTCAATCTCGCCGCATCGGGAAACAGGGTTAACCTAAGGTAACAATCCGCATTGCCCGGTGTTCATCTCGTGCGGTTTCCGCGTGCACGAGTAGGGACTTCTCGCGATGAACGACATAGGGCGCCAGGTTTTCCGGTCGGGCGCCTACGCCTTGCTGGCGGCGGCGCTTGTTCTGGCCTGTTCGCTGTCGATGCCGGCCGAGCAGGCGGGCACACAGATGGCGAGCCGGGTTCACCCCACGGATCTCCCCGCCTACTCCGGTTCGGCGCGATATACCGTGCCCGAACCGGGCGCGGGCGATGAATAGTGGCGGCGCCGCCGACGGCGACGGCGCAAGCCCGGACGCGCCGGAGACATCCGCCGCCTTTCTGCGCCGCTTCGTTGCGCTAGCGGCGCCCTATTTCACCTCGGAAGAGCGCTGGGCGGCGTGGCTGCTGACGGGCGGCGTCATCGGCCTGACGCTACTGCAGATCGCTTTCGCGGTCCGCCTCAACATCTGGAACCGCGATTTCTTCAATGCGCTCGAAGGGCGCGACTGGGACGCCTTTCTCTATCAGATGGGCCTCTTTACGCTGCTTTGCGCGGCGACGATGGGGGTCGCGGTCTACCAGACCTATGTCAAGCAGCTGCTGCAGCTGCGCTGGCGGAAGTGGCTGAATGCGAAGCTCGTCGAGCAGTGGCTCGCTGACGGGCTGCATTATCAGCTGACCTTTATCGGCAGCGGCATCGACAACCCGGACCAGCGCATCTCGGAGAACGTCAAGCACGCGACCGAGAAGGCGGTCGAGTTCTCGCTCGGCTTTTTCGAAAAGGCGGTCACCCTCGCCTCCTTCATCGGCATTCTGTGGACGGTCTCGGGCGCGCTCGACGTCACGCTGATGGGGCAGAATTTCGAGATCCCTGGCTACATGGTGTTCGCGGCGCTGCTCTATGCGGGGGTGGGCTCGGCGCTGACCTTTTTTGTCGGCAAGCCGATCGTGACCGCCAATATGCGGCAGAACGCGACCGAGGCCGATTACCGCTTCTCGCTCGTGCGGCTGCGCGAGAACAGCGAGGCCGTCGCGCTGATCCGCGGCGAGCGCGACGAGAACCGAACGCTCGCCCGCTATTTCGGCGATGTCATGAGCTCGACCATCGGGCTCATGCGGTCGCAGCGGCGGCTGATGTGGCTGACCAGCTTTTACGCGACGGTCGGCATCGTCTACCCGACGCTGGTCGCGAGCCCGCGCTTCTTCGCCGGCGCGATCACGCTGGGCGTCTTGATGCAGATCACCGCCGCCTTTGGGCAGGTGCAGAACTCGCTCAACTATTTTGTCGACAATTATCCGCGGATCGCCGAGTGGCGCTCGCATGTCGAGCGGCTGCTGGAATTCGAGGACGCGCTCAATTCGAGCGGCGAGGCGACGCATGAATCGGGCGAGGTGACGACGATCGTACTGACCGACTGCGCTGCGGAGGAGTGCGAAGAGCAGCTCGATTTCGAAAACCTGCAGATCACGACGGCCGAGGGCAACATCGTTATTGAGGACGCCAACACGAAGATCGCCAAGGGCGAGCGCGTGCTGCTGACGGGCCCCTCGGGCAGCGGCAAGAGCACGCTGTTTCGCGCCATCGCCGGGTTGTGGCCATGGGGCGCCGGGCGGATCATCGTCCCCGAGCGTCGCTGCATGATGTTCATGCCGCAGCGGCCGTATTTGCCACTCGGCCCGCTGCGCGGGGCACTGACTTATCCGGCATCGCGGCGCCGCTTCCCGACCGAGGCGCTCAAGAAGGCGCTGCGGCGCTGCCATCTCGAGCATCTCCTCGACCGCCTCGACGAGCGGGAACGCTGGGACCGGGTGCTGAGCGTCGGCGAGCAGCAGCGCCTCGGCTTCTGCCGACTCCTGCTGCACAGGCCCGACTGGGTGTTCATGGACGAGGCAACCTCGGCGCTCGACGAGGAGACCCAGCAATCGATGATGACCCTGTTCGACAAGGAGCTTGCCGGGACGACGGTTGTCTCGATCGCGCACCGCCCCGGCATGGAGGCGTTCCACAGCCGCACCATAAAGCTCGTCATGGCGGCCGAGGGCGCCCGGTTGGTAACAAAGCGCGTTCCCCGCCTGCCGGGCCGGGCCAAGACCAAACGCCGCCGCCGGCAGCCGCTGACGACGATGATGCTGCGGCCGTTCCGCTCGGCGCGCTGAGCGCGCCTCTCAGCTCGCGGCGCTTTCAAAGGCCAAGCGCTCACCCGGCCGGCCGAAAATCGGGATCCGGCGGCGGCGGCAACCGTCGAGCACCGGGGAGGCGCTCTTTAGGCCGCCTATCGAGCGGAATTGACCAAATCTTTACCCGGTGGGGATTAAGTCGAATTCAGCACAGATTGCCGGAATGCCGGCAGAAGTGCGGGCATTTCAAACGGAGTCGTCATTGCTGGGTGTGCCGAAACGGCTCTCGCGTACCAGCCGCCGCCTCTCCCTGACCGGGTTTCTGCTGATCGGCATCACGCTCGGCGGCGCCGCGCTCGTGATCTGGGATCGCTACGCCGACACGCTGGCGCACACGACCGACGAGACCGACAAGCTCAGCCTCGTGCTCGGCGAGCAGACCGCGCGCTCGATCCAGGCGATCGATCTCGTTCTGCAGGAAGTGCAAGCCAAGGTATTGGCCGCCGGGATCAGCAACGCCGACGAGTTCCGCCGGATGATGGGTACGGAGGCGATACACGTTTTCCTGTTCGACCGACTCAAGAACCTGCCGCAGGCGCGGGGGATCGGCCTCGTCAGTTCAGATGGATGGCTTGTGAACGGCTCGCGCTTGTGGCCAATCCCAGCAGTCGAACTGTCCGATCGCGACTACTACATGCATTTTCGCGAGCATGACGACCATGGGCTGTTCATCAGCGTCCCGGGGCGAGAGCTCCTGTCGGGCCGCTCGACCTTTTTTCTCGGGCGTCGCGTCAATGGCCCGGACGGCACCTTTGCCGGGATCGTTCTAGCCCTCGTCGATGCGCAGTACTTCGAGGATTTCTACCGGGCCATTTCAACGAGCGACGGCGATGCGATCGCGCTGTTCCGCCGCGACGGGACGCTGCTGACCCGGCACCCGCACCTCGAAGAAATGATCGGCACGAAGATGCCCGGGCAGTCACCCTGGTTTGCAACGATCGCCAGAGGCGGCGGCACCTATCGCACGCCCGGGTTTATCGGCGGCATACCAATGATCACCTCGGCGCGACCGTTGGGCGAATACCCGCTCGTCGTCACGGTCGGCGTCACCGAAAGCACCGCCTTCGGCGCGTGGCGCCGCGAATCCGTCCTGATCGCGATGGCGGCGCTGTGCGCCTCGATTGGCATTGCGATCCTGTTCGCGGTGTTGGCGTCACGTTCGCGCCGGCTGGAGCGGCAGGCGGCCGAGCTTGGCCAAGTGGCGCAGGCGCTCCGCAAAAGCGAGGCGCGGTTCCGCGATTTCGCGACGATCACCTCGGACTGGCTGTGGGAAACCGACCCCCAGAACCGTTTCACCTACGTGTCTGAGAGCATCCGCCGCTTCGGGCAGAACCCCGACCACACGATCGGCCATACCCGTTTCGAGATGATCGCCGAAACCGACCGCGATCCCGAAAAATGGGAAAAGCATCGCGCGATGCTCGAGCGGCGCACTCCATTCCGCGATTTTGTGTACACGCGGAAATTCATGGGAGACCGCGAGCAGATCGTGTCGATCAGCGGCATTCCGGTGTTCGACGACAGCGACACGTTCGTCGGCTATCGCGGAACGGCGCGCGACGTCACGGCGCAAGTTCTGGCCGAGCGCCGCCTGCGCGACGCCAAGATCGCGGCAGAGGCGGCCAATGTCGCGAAGTCGCAATTCCTCGCGAATATGAGTCACGAGCTGCGCACGCCCTTGAATGCGATCATCGGCTTCTCCGATATGCTGGCGCTCGGGCTGACCGGCGAATTGCCGGCGCATCGGCTGGATCACGCGCATCAGCTCGAATACGCCCGCATCATCAACCAGAGCGGCCAGCACCTGCTCGATATCGTGAACGACCTGCTCGATCTCGCAAAGATCGACGCTGGCAAGTTCGTCGTCGACGCCGGTGAGACCGACCCTTACCAGCTCGCCAATCTCTGCGCCGAGTTCGTCAGCGAGGCGGCGCAGGCGGCCGGATTGCGCCTCATCATCGAATGCGAGCCGGCGCTGCCGCCGGTTATTGCCGATGAGCGCCGCCTCAAACAGGTGCTGCTGAACCTGTTAACCAATTCGATCAAATTCACTGGGTCAGGAGGATCGGTCGTGCTGGCCGTGCGCCGCGCCGAAGATGGCGGCATCGTGTTCGATGTGCGCGACACCGGCATCGGCATGACGCCCGAGGAGATCAGCATCGCGTTGCAGCCGTTCGGCCAACTCGACAGCGGGCTCGACCGGCGCCATGAGGGCACCGGCCTCGGCCTGCCGCTGGCACGCTCGCTTGTCGAATTGAATGGCGGCACGCTGGAGATCCGCAGCGAAAAGGGCCGCGGCACGACCGTGACAGTGCGGCTCGCGGCGGGCCGGAGCGGCGGAACCTCGGCCGCGACGCTGCCGATCGTGGCGAAGGCCGCGGCCGCGTAAGATCAAGAGGAAGCGGATCGCGCTAGCTCGGATCCGGCCAGCGCGCATCCCAGGCGAGATAGTCGGCGGCGCGGATCGCGGTCGCCAGTTCCGCCGGGCTCGCCATCGGCGGTTTCGGCCCGCCCTTCAGCCCGACGAGCGCCGCGCGGACCGCATGAACCGTGGCGGCAAGGATCTCCTGCGGATAGACGACGAGGCGGATGCCGAGCCGCTGCAACCCGGCATTGTCGGGCATGAAATGCTTGCCGGCAGGCGAGGTGACCGCGAGCGCCGGCTTGGCGTTACAGGCCGCCACGCTCTCGCGCATCTCGGCCTCCGATTGCGGCGAGTCGAGAAACAGGATGTCGGCACCGGCCGCGACAAATTCCTTGAGCCGCGCCAGGGCTTCCTCGAAGCCGCGTGAGACGCGCGCATCGGTGCGGGCGAGCAGCAGGATGCCTTCCTCGCGGCACGCCTCGACGGCGGCGCGGCAGCGCAGGATCGCGGCGTCGCGCTCAATGACGAGCTTCGCCCCCTGATGCCCGAGCGGGCGCGGCCACGCCTTGTCTTCGATCAGCACGGCCGCGGCGCCGCGCCTTGCATAGGCCCGGATCGTCTTCTGCACGGCGAGCGCGTTGCCGTAGCCGGTGTCGCCATCGGCGAGCCACAGCACGTTCGGCGCGGCGGCGATGCAGGTCTCGACCGCATCGGCCATCTCCGGAAAGGTCAGGAGGTCCATGTCGGGCATCGCCAGGCGCATCGCCGCGATGCTCGAGCCGGAGATAAAGCCGATGCGGAACCCGGCCTCCTCGATCAGCCGGGCGCCCATCGCGTCGCCGCAACCGGGCATCACCTGCAATTCGGGCTTGTCGAGAAGCTCTTTCAACGCGGCAGCCTGCGGATGCATACATTTCTCCTGTTCACGAGCATGTCATTCCGGGATCGCCGAAGGCGAGGCCGGAATCCATGAACACCGGCCTCTGGAATATGGATTCCGGGCTCGCGGCTGCGCCGCGCCCCGGAATGACGATATGTGACTGGTCGTCTAATACCCGCGGTCCCAGTCGATGACATTCTGGAGCGGCTTGCCGTCGAGATAGGCGCGCAGATTCTCGCAAAAGAGATCGACGCCGCGGTGACGCTCATCGTCGCTGGCGCCCGACACATGCGGCGTGATCACGACGCGCTTGTCGGCCCATAGCCGCTGTGGCGGCAAATGTTCGAACTCGCCCACATAGACATCGAGGGCCGCGCCGCGCAGACGGCCCTGGTCGAGCGTGTCGGCGAGCGCGTCCTCGTCGACAATCTCGCCGCGCGCCACATTGACAAAGACGCCGCCCTGCTTCATCAGCGCGAAGCGCTCCTTGTTGAAGAGACGCGTCGTCTCCGGCGTCCATTGGCAGCACACGACAACGAAATCGCTCTGCGGCAGCAAGCGGTCGAGCTCCGCGGCCCCGGCTAATTCGCTGAAACCCGGCGGCAACGGCTCGCCGGGACGCGGCGCGGAGCGGCGG
>WNFW01003680.1_pt1 | contig 18894 bp, 28 predicted proteins | sample 5400131 | NCBI WGS metagenome assembly WNFW01 (sample SAMN13153362, study PRJNA577476) | soil metagenome | isolation source: 20 cm soil or saprolite under grassland replicate 1 | place: USA:California | collected 2016-06-15 | reverse complement strand
CTGCGCGCCATCCTTGCCGAGTTGCCGAAGCAAATCGATCGCGCTGGAGTTTTTCTCGCCGGTTGTGCAACAGAGGAAGACCGTCGCGCGCTGAGGCAAATCTGCCTTGAGATCTGGCCGAACGCGAAGATCGCGACGGGCAGCGACCGTGATTCCGGCCTCGCGGCGGCGCTCGGTCGTGGCGATGGCATCATCGTCAACGCCGGAAGTGGATCATCGGTAACCGGCCGTCGCAGCGACAGGATCGAGCGAGCCGGCGGATGGGGCCACATTTTGGGTGACGCCGGCGGCGGTTATTTTCTTTCCATCCAGGCGCTCCGCCTGATTTTGCGCGAACACGATTTGCACCGCGCCGAAATGGAGTTCACTGCGAAGATCCTGCATGCGCTTGCGTTGAACAACTTTGATGAACTGGTTCGCTGGGTGCAAACGGCGGACAAAATGGATATCGCCATGCTCACTCCGGTCGTGTTTGAGGCGGGCGCCGCCGGCGATACGCCGATAATGGAGATCATCGAAGAAGGCGCGCGCGTGCTATGCGAATACACCGAAGCGGTGGCTGATCGCCTGCACATGCTGGCGCCAAAGGTCGTGCTCATGGGCGGCCTTTTTTACCGCGACTCGATCTACACGCACGCGTTTCGCCGGTGGCTGAAGAGGAACCTTCCCGATGCGCGCGTAACAACTGCCGAACGCGCGCCTGAACTGGGCGCTGCGTGGCTCGCAGCAGAAACGCACGATCACGCGACGTTTCACCCGCAGCCGTCGCAACGCGAGATCGATGGTTTGGCTGCTGCATTAACGGAGCAGCGCAATCCACGTTCGCAAAATCTGGAAAAAATGACCGCTTACGAGCTGGTTCAATTGTTTGTCGAGGAAGAGAAGTTTGTTCAAGACGCATTGCGAACTGCAGCTACGGTCCTTGCTCGCGCAATTGAAACTGTGACGGAATCAATGCGAAACGGTGGCCGCTTATTTTACGTTGGAGCGGGTAGCAGCGGACGCATTGGCGTTCTGGACGCAAGCGAAATCCCGCCCACCTTCGGCGCGCCGGCGCATGTTGTGCAAGGAATAATCGCAGGCGGAGTCACGGCATTGCATGGAAGTGTGGAAGGCGCGGAAGATGAAAAAAGCGTCGGCGCATTGGCTTTGGATGAGCGGGGTATGAAGGCCGCCGATGTGGTGATTGGAATCACAGCCAGCGGCCGGACACCTTTTGTGCTCGGCGCCCTTGCCAGGGCAAAGTCGTTAGGCGCAAAAACGATTTTGGTGACCTGTAATCCCGCTGTAGCCGGAATCGGTCGTTGCGACCGGCCCGGGTCGCCGGCCGCGGCTAAAGAGTTCGATCTGGTAATCACGCTTCCAGTCGGACCGGAAATTGTGGCTGGGTCAACGAGATTGAAAGCCGGGACCGCGACAAAGGTCGCGCTCAACCTTATCAGCACCGGCGCGATGATCGGGCTCGGCAAAGTTCGCGGCAATCTCATGATCGATCTGCACACCACTAGTACGAAATTGCGCGACCGTGCCGTGCGAATCGTGGCTGAGGTAACCCGACGTGATTACGAATCCGCCCGCGGCTTGCTCGAGGCGAACGACTGGAATTTGCGCGCAACTCTGGAGAAACTTTAAAAAATTCCATTCCGCATAAGCGCAACGGAAGTAGCTCGCGCGAAGATAGGTATGTTTAACCGAAAGGAACAATCCTATGCTCTGGACAATATTCGTTATTCTGCTGGTGCTATGGCTGCTTGGATTAGTCAGCTCGTACACGCTCGGCGGGTTCATTCACATCCTGCTCGTAATCGCAATTGTGGTACTGATTATCCAGCTGATCTCAGGGCGCCGGGCACTATAACGTCAAAGCGATGAAGCCGGCCGGAATTATCGGCATCATTCTTATCGTTATCGGCATCATCGCGTTGGCGTGGGGCGGGATCACGTACACCAAGCGCGAAAAGGTGTTGGATCTCGGCCCAATTCAGGCGACTGCTGAAAAGCAAAAGACCATTCCGTTTCCCCCGGTATTGGGCGGGATTTGTTTGGTCGGCGGAATCGTGCTGGTGATCGTCGGCAACCGGACAGCGTAGAGGGAAATCAGCAGCGGTGTAGCTGCCTCGCCCTGTAGTGTGCGCTGTCCTCAACGCATCCGCTTTCGAAAACGGCCAGAGCTGAACTACCCGTTTATCCGCTGAGGACAGCGGATGCTACAGGCATTAGCCTCCGGCTTTCAACACGGCGAACGTTTTGCTGCCTTTACGGTCAAGATAAAGAAGTACGCCGCGTTTTGGATCGGCTTTGTTGAGCGATTCGCGGAATGATTGCACGTTCATCACAGGCTTCCCATCCACCTCGGTAATCACGTCTTCGCGTTCAATCCCCTGTGCAGCGGCGATGCTGTTGTCTTCCACGTCGGTCACAATCACTCCCTGCTGCGGTGATAGATGGAGGCGCTCTGCGACATCTTTCGTCAGTTCCTGCACCTGCAATCCAAATTTGCCGACGTCCTGCGGCTTGGGTTCGCTCGGTTGGATCGGCTGATTTGATGCGCGGGTGATCTCGTCTGGCAATTCGCCAGTCTTCACAGGCACCTTTATTGCCTGGCCTTTTCGCCAAACAGTCAACTCGACGTTCTGACCGACTTTCTTCTTCAAGATTTCATGCTGCAACTGTGAATCCGAGGTAACCGTACTCCCATCGACATGCGTGATCACGTCGAACGGACGCAGGTTGCTCTTCGAGGCCGGCGCGTCCGCTTCGATCGTGCGAACCACCACGCCTTTGTCCGCGCCTTTAAACAACTCGCGAATCGACGGGTCATCGCCAAGTGTTTCGATTCGAATGCCCAGCCAGGGTCGCACGATCTTGCGGCCGGCGATGAGTTCGCCGCCGATGTCCTTTGCCATGTTGATGGGAATCGCAAAGCCCAGACCGCGGTTCATTCCATTGATCAGCGTGTTCATGCCGATCACTTTGCCGTCGATGTCGCACAGCGGTCCGCCGCTATTCCCCGGATTAATCGACGCGTCGGTCTGCAAATAATCTGAGATGGAATAGCCGCCTGTCTGAAGCAATTTGCTCCGGCCTTTGCCGCTGATCACGCCGTAAGTAAATGTGTAATCCAGCTTGAAGGGTGCGCCGATCGCGAACGCAAATTGCCCCACGCGCACTGCATCGCTGTCGCCGAGCTGGACGACTGGCAAATCTTTTCCGTCAACTTTGATGACAGCGATGTCCGTCCTTTCGTCGGCGCCTACCACTCGCGCCGAAAACTCGCGGCCATCCCGCAATTTCACCTCGATTTTGTCCGCGTCCTCGATCACGTGTACGTTCGTGAAGATGTAGCCATCGGGCCGCATGATGAAGCCGGAGCCTTCAGTCTGAACCGCTCGCGGCGTGCCGGGATTCCGGCGCGACCGGTTTTCGTCGGGCGGCCCTTGAAAAAACAGATCGTCGAGTGGCGAGCTCTCGCTGATTTCGCTTTTCTTGGACGTTTCAATGATCACAACCCCTGGCGCGACCGTTTCGAACACTTTTGCAAAAGCATTGTTCAATTGATGAACGACGTCCTTGCCCGCTTCAACTGCGGATGGATTCAGGGGACCGGCATCGCTGGGCACAGCCTCCGGTTGCGCCGCAAACGAAATACTGAGCGCAAGGCACAGGGCGAAAATGGACACACGCATAGGCTGGAATTTTGACAGCAGCCAACATGCAACGTTCAACCCGCTGCGTCCAATCGCGGTTCACCGCAGCAAAACGGTCCCGTGGCCGACTCACTCAAAGACGAACTCGCCGTTTCGTCGCAGTCGTGCCAGATTCCTTAACGAGAATCGTATAATTGGCGGCCCAGCCATCAACATGCGCATCTTCCACAGGCTATTTGTCTTACGAGCGGGCGTTATAGCCCTGATTTTGATTGTTCTGTGGGCAATCGCCATCGGGCCGGAGCCTCCTGCACGCATCATTATTTCGCCGGATGAACTGGTGCGGGCGGTCACGATTCTGCGCGATTCGCTCGTCGACTTATGCCTGATGGAAGGAGTCGATCCAAACGGACGCGACGCGCAAGGCCGCACGCCATTATTGATCGCGACGTCGCAACAGGATAGGAAGACAGCGCACAAGCTCCTCGATGCCGGAGCGGCTGTTGATCTCGGCGACAAGAATGGATTTACGCCGGCAATGGCAGCAGCGATGCACGCAGATTTGGAAATGTTCGGCTTGCTCCTGACGCGCTCAACTAATCTTCAACCGGAAAAACCGTGTGCGGACGGACAAGACCTTCTGAGCTTTGCGCTCGATGGCGGGGATCCGGAGATCATTGAAGCCGTGGAACAGCGTTTGCCCATACTGTCGGAATGGACAACCAGCACGCGGCGCGCTTTGTCCAGAGCGCTGCAAGCGGGCAAAAACGATGAAATTCGGTTGCTCCTCAGCAAGCACTCGGCGCCGCCGACGCCCGAGGGGAAGAGCGTCCCGTTTCTTGCGTACGCGATCGCCAGCAGCAACGTGTCTCTTTTCAACACACTGTTGAATTGCGGAGCAGATCCCAACACGCTTCTGCCGTCGCATTGCGACAAAGATTTTCTGGCGTTGCTCCCGAACGGATTGCGCAGTTACATCCAAGAAGATCGCAACGTAACTATGCTGATGCTCGCGGCCGGTCTGGGCCAAGTCGATTATTTGCGGACTCTGATTGACGGCGGAGCAAACCGGACACGCCTAACGACCCGGAACAAAATGTCGGCATTGGATGTTGCCGCGGAGACCGGCCACTGGCGGTCCGCGCAAATTCTCCTCGGCGGCGGACCGGCGCCGGAAAACTTGCGGATCGAAATATCTTTGCCGATGCAAAGCGTCGCTCTTGTGAGGGACGGCGTCCCGATCTATCACGCGCGATGCTCCACCGGTCGGGCGGGCTACTCAACGAAGCGCGGTGAGTTTGTGATCACCAACAAGGAACGGAAGCATCGTTCCACGATTTACCACGTCGAGATGCCGTATTTCATGCGGCTGAGTTGTCTCGATTTTGGAATGCATGCTGGTTATGTGCCGAACCATCCGGCATCGCACGGCTGCATTCGGTTGCCGGAAGATACTGCGCGCAAATTCTTCTCCGAAATTCCAGTCGGCACACTTGTCACTGTGCAATAGCGACACGCGAGCGAACGCCGAATGAATCAGGAAGCCAGGAAAACAGGAAATCTTTAATGGTAGGGCGCGACCGCCGGGCGCGCCAGCCAAGCTCCTGCTTGAGCACTTCTTTGTACAAAAACAGCAGCGCACTTAGTGCTTGGTTTTGTGTGGAAGCGGGCACTCCGCCATCCCGCGCCAGATGCGTGAAAAATCCGGTCACTTCCGCTTCCGCCATTTGTGCTGGGTGGCGTTTGCCGTGAAACAGAATCAAACGCCGGATCCAGTCCAGATATGATTGCTCGGTGCGAATCGAATAATGTTTGCGCCGAATCACGTCTCGCACTTGATTCGAGCAATTTCGGTTTGAGTGGCTTCCGCCCTGACGGTAAAATCGCCATCGTGACCTCGATTTTGTTCTTCCCCAGCGCAAACTCAAGCTGGATTAGGTCCAAAACTTGCGTCTTTAAAGGCGCAGAATTTCAACCGGATTCTCGTTAGGCCTACATGCCACGCTCATTTGCAAAACCATCCCCGACGGAACTCAAGAATGGCTGGTTACAGTTGGACATTTGCATGAGGCTCGCGTTTTCATATTACGTCTGGCAGAAGCAGTTTCAGCCGCCCAATGATACGTCGGACGAATGCAAGTTTATGCGGGCTGCAGCACTCCAATGCAGCCTGCTCAATATACGCAGCCTAGATGAGTTCTATCGGCCGCAGTCGAAGCCAGACGATATCCGCGCCGAGCACTATTCCAACTTCCCTAACCCCGGACCGTTCTTGTCGGACGACGAGGCGAAGCAACTACATCAGTTAGTTGCTCATCTCACCTACAGAAGATTCCGCGAGTTCGATACCACTTGGAACACATTTCATTTGCTGAGCAGAGCATATGATCGGTTCGAGCCGTTCCTCGACTATATCCGCGATGCGGAATCCGTCGGTCAGATCAATATTGAAGCTTCGATTAACGTCATGAAAAAGCGTTATAAGACTTGGCTATCCGAGATGGCCGCACTGGAGATGAAACGAGGGGCCTAACCGGCCGATCGAGCTAACCGCTACCCGGCGCATGTTCACGTTTCGGATGACTAAATCACGTTCACTTCGAGTCACGCTCGCTCCAGGTAGCGGTAGCTCATCTTGTTCTTGTTAGGTCTCATGAGTATTTGGCCACAGTTTAGGGTTCGCTGTGTGCGTCGGAAGTGATAAAAATTGTGGTTTCTATGCAAGAAATTGACGAGATAGAAGTTCGCCCGTTTTCTCGGCGGGAAGACTACCAGCTGATGCTTGATTATTTTTACAAAGCCGATGATTCAGTTTTGCGTGGCATGGGTGTAGACCGCTTGAAACTTCCTCAAAGAGATAAATGGCTTGATGCGCTCTTGGCCGATCATGATAAACCAGAAGAAGAAAGGGACCGATTTTATCTAGTCTGGATGTTTCGAGGAGAACGGGTTGGACACTCAAGCGTCAATAGCATCGTCCCCGGCGTCGAAGCTTACATCCATATGCATTTGTGGAATTCGCGATTAAGAAGGGCCGGTTTAGGAGCGGAATTCGTCCGCCAATCTACTAAATTTTACTTCGAGCGATTCAACTTGAGAAAGATCATTTGTGAACCTTGGGCGGAGAACCTTGCTCCGAACCGAGTGTTAGAAAAACTCGGTTTCACATTTGTCAGGCGTTATAGGACTGTTCCAGGTGTCATCGCCTATGAGCAAGATGTGAATCGCTACGAGCTGAGAAGACCTAACTAGGCGCTGCAGCGGACGGCGGACTGCTCTTGTGCCTAGCTAACACCGTATGCGAACGTCATTTCTCAGTCGGGCGGCGGCTGATCTTGTCTCCCGTTAGACGTATAGGCAGGCGAGTCACAGCGATGCATAAACGCGCAGAGGATCTGATCACCGAGCTCGGTCTGCAGCCCCATACCGAGGGGGGATATTTCCGGGAGAGCTTCAGATCCGCGCACAAAGTGCAGCCATTGGATGAGAGATCATTGCGTTCCGCGCTGACGACGATTTATTTTTTGCTCATTAAGGGGCAGCATGGGCGCTGGCACCGGGTCGCGTCCGATGAGACCTGGCACTTCTATGAGGAGATCCACTGGAGGTCTACGGGATTGATGGCCGACACGTCGTACATCAAGAGGTGCTTGGGACAGGCAATTCGCACGCTCATCCGATGTGCGTGGTCCCCGCTGGGTATTGGCAAGCAGCAAGGCCTCTCGGAGAGTATGGCTTCCTGGGATGTACCGTCGCTCCCGGGTTCGAGTTCAAAGATTTCGAGATGCTCTCCGAGGGGTCAGCAGCGCTCGCACACATCGCGTCGCTGCGTGCCACGCTTTCCGAACTCGCCTAGAGGTAAGATGAATGATGTTACCGCTCATCTTGTTAGGGGCTGCGGCATAGACCCTACAGAAAGCGTTGCAGCAATCAGCCTCAACGTACGGAAACGTCTAACCAATCGTTAGAATCAACCGTTGATCGTCGGGATCCGCACAGTCTGAAATTTATGAAATGCCTCTCGATGTTTGCGACGCTCGCCCCCGCCAGTGGTGGCTCAGCCCTTTCTCGTTAAATCGCATGAATTTCCTCGTGGTAGTAGTCATTGGAGCAGTACTTGGCGCTTTAGACGGAGTGGGCATTTTGTTCGAGCCTCGGGAGCCATACAAATGGCAAATTCTTTCTGCGGCGACGCTCAAGGGCGTGTTGGTCGCGCTTCTTACGGGCTTTTCCCTCGCGGCGACTACTCGATGGTGGTCCGCGATGCTTACCGGCGCGCTCTACGGTTTCACCTTCAGTCTGGTGATTTATCTTGCGAAGGGAGGTCCTAAGTCGGGCGACGCGGCATATGTCATTCCGAGCGGGATTATCACGGGAGGATTGATTGGCCTGTTCATCGTCATGTGGGCGATCAAAACGATCTAACCAGTCGTTGGAGCCAAAGAACAAAATGTTCGATGTACGATGTTTGATGTAGCTACTGCCCCTGTGTGTGGTTTATCTGTTTGACTCATGATCTTCCCAGCTCAGTCGCCCTCGCGGACTATCCCGTCCATCTCGCTGATTCCCAATCTGCTCGATTCTTGTAGAGGGTAGTGCTTTGTAGTTATGAAAGCCAAACTGGTTTTGAAAGTCGCTGGCCTGATCGGCGTGCTTGCTCTGATTTCGGCTGGCTATTGCTTCTGGCTGATGACCGTTCCGCTTTCCTATGACCGGGTGCCGGTTGTACTGAGTGGGTTCGTCCTAGCGACCGGCGTGTTTGTCATCTCGTTGACCACTTCATTTATCGTCCTAATACGATTACGTCGATCACCTCGTGCAGCGAATGCTCCGCAGATCGGGCCGACCATCTAACCAGCCGGCTCAACCACCAGTCACTTATGCCGAAGGAATACGTCAATCCGAATAGTCTGTTCCCGAGTTTGCCGCATGGGTTTTCCCAGGTGGTGATTGCGAGCGGGAGAAAGATGGTGTTCGTCTCTGGACAAGCGGCTTGGGACGCACGGAAAAACATCGTCGGCGGAGACAGCGTTCTTGAGCAGGCAAGGCAAGCATTCCGTAACCTTGAAAAGGCGATGGAAGCGGCTGGCGGCACGCTAAGAGACATTGTTGCTCTGCGGATTTACGTCGTGGACTATCAGGCCGAGAGCGGAACAGCGGTGGGTACTGCGGTAAGAGAATTCTTTTCTCAGGGAAATCCGCCGACAAGTACCTGGATCGGCGTCTCGGCCCTGGCAGATCCCGAATTTCTGATAGAGATCGAAGCGACAGCGGTCTTGGACTGAGCCTTTGCACAGAAAATCCCCGTGAGCCGGCGTTTGATCCTTTTCGCTCCAGGGGCGGGTGCCCCTTCATCGCATCCGTGGATACAAAATTGGAAACTGCGTTTGTCCGAGATCGGCGAGGTCGAGACTTTCGACTACGATTACATGACCGCGGGGCGGAAACGGGCCGATCCATTGCCGCAACTCATCGCAGCGCATCGGAAAGCGTTGGAAGCGGCGCGAGAGAAATATCAGCCGGACTCGACATTCCTTATCGGCAAAAGCATGGGTGGCCGTATTGGATGTCACGTGTCTCTCGAGCAAAAAGTGGACGGCCTGGTTTGCCTTGGCTATCCGCTTTGCGCTATGGGCGATCGCACAAAACTTCGCGACGAAGTTTTGCGTGCGCTGACTACGCCTGTCCTGTTTGTGCAAGGCACTCGCGACGCGCTATGTCCGCTGGATCTGCTGGAGCGCGTTCGAGCCGAGATGAAAGTGCCAAACCTTTTGCACGTCGTCGAACACGGCGATCATTCATTGCGCGTACCGAAGCGCCAGCTCCAGGCAATTGGCGAAACACAGGAAGAGGTCGATGAGCGAGCCTTCGGAGCTGTCGCTGGATTTATTGACCAATTCGCCGCAACCGTTGATTAATGCCAATCAACCAAACGCCGTAACCACCGGCCTGTGGCCGACCGCCATCCGAGTTTTAGCCAGTGAGAAGGCCCACAGGACCGCGGCTACATCGGCCACAGATCTAGTTCACGAGATCAGATGAAAAAAAAGCTAACAAAGCGGAAACCAGGCCAGGTTTCAGTCCACTCCGGTCAGGTGGAGTTTGTCAAAGTCAACATTGGCAGCTGGCAATCGCGTGATGTTTATCAATGGCTGCTTGCCTTGCGATGGCCGCAGTTTGCCGCGCTTGTCGCCACAGCGTACATCGCACTGAACCTGCTGTTCGCAACCCTTTACAGCCTCGACCACAACAGTATTGCGGGTAGCACCGGTGGAAGTTGGTTCTTTGATTGCTTCTTCTTTAGCGTGCAAACCCTGGCCACCGTCGGCTATGGCCACATGTATCCGCAGACGCTTTATGGGCATGTAGTCAGCACGATCGAAATCATGAGCGGTATCTTCCTGCTCGCAGTGGTAACCGGATTAATTTTTGTTCGTTTCTCGCGTCCGGTGGCGCGCATTGCGTTTAGCAGATGCCTGGTGATCGGTCCATTGAACGGCCAGCCCACGCTCATGGTCCGAGTCGGCAACCAACACCAGCACAGCATTGTCGACACTGAGTTCCGCATCATGTTCATGCGGGATGAGCCGTTGGTTGAAGGCGGCGATTACCGATACTTTTACCCGCTAAAGCTTCAGTTCGATACGTTGATCCTTTTTCCGGCGGCACTGACGCTTCGGCACGTCATCGATAAGAGTAGTCCGCTGTACGGGGCCACGCCGGAATCGCTTCAAAACAGTCGCTCACTATTCGCGGTTTCCGTCTCGGGCATCGATCCTATCATTGCTGCTCCCGTTCAGGCACAGCACGACTACAGCTGGCGCGATGTGCGCTTTGGAGAACGCTTCGTCGACATCGCTCACGGTGGATTACGGTCGCCTTCACGAGACCGAGCCCGTTGAGTAGATTTCGCCAAGCAGAGCATGGGCTGGTTTATTCAGGCAGCAGAAGGATCATCCGGGCAAATTGGGCCATCGCCGTGACGAGTTGGTATACGATTCCAGCGAAAAATGGCCAGAACGAGGCGAGCGAAACTACATTGTATAATTGCAAGAGCATAGTTGCCGTGCCGAAGGCTCCGAACAGATAAAAAATAAATCGGGTGACGCCTTGGCGCTGCACATTTCGGAGATTTAAGCGCCGGAAGGTTTTGGTAGTTACTGTGACGAACGACAGATTGGCGATCAGGGCCATACCGCTGCACCATCTCCAGCTTCCTGGTGGCATGGGTTTGATGGTGAGCAACAACAATCCAAGCATGGACAGAGCCAGCGGCAGGATGGAATTGGCGAGCAAAAGACGTAACCGCAGTTTGTCGATCTCCGACCATTCGTGGACGGCTTCGCGGCGAAAAACGACGACCACTCCCGCGAAACCAGCCAGTGTGACCGCAATCTGCGCAGCAATACCAAGCGCTTCGCCCGGTTCCATTGTTAAAGTGTTGTTCCTGTCATAGCCGGAGGTATCTGTAAGTATCCTCTCTTTTTGCTCCGCCGGAGATTCGCATTACGCTTTCAGCCAACAAGTACATAAAGGAGTAACACACTGCTTTGTTATGTCTGTCTGATTTAGTTTCCAAGACCAGGGGATTCGCAACGTACGAGACACAGTGAAACGTTGCGACGCTGCCATTGCCGGGACGCAGAAGATGGGATGAAGATCGTCGAGGAATACTGGACCATGGGCGCTTACGATGCGGTCGTGATTATGGAAGCGCCGGATGACGAGACCATGAACGCGTTCATCCTCAAGGTGGGTTCACTCGGTAACCTCAAAGGCCAAACGTTGCGCGCGTTCCGCCGGAACGAGATGGAAAAGATTCTGGCGAAGATTAAATAGCGCTTCTCAAAGTCCTAATTTCGCCATCTCCGCGGACGACAAGGTCCGTTGGCTGGAGTTACACGTGATCTGAATCCCATAGCGCGGTAGAGATTTAGGTTCCGCCCAGCCGCACCTTTAGGGTAATCGAGGTCGGCTGACTCAACAGGATATTTGGTACGACTGAAACGGTCAGAACATGCCGCTCGGCCGGGATGCGTCGATCGTAGCGGCGACCCTGGACAATGTTCGCGACCGTTTGGCCATCGATCTTGAGTTTGGCGGCAAGATTCCAGCCGAAGTTCGCCACTCTGATCACAATGAGACGGCCAGCAGGTTTAGCGGCGTTAGCCTACCGGGACTGCAGCGAAAAAGTGAGAATCAGAAGAAATCTTCTGATGTAGCTGGTCGAGGTCCTCATAGAATCATTGTAGCACAATCGCTGTCGCCTCCGCACGCCTTAAATGCGCCAGAGCGAGCGATGCGTGCCAAACTCGGAGATTTCGCCGGAGGACTTTTTACTGACGTAAATGGTAATAGAAATGACGCTGATAAACGTGCCCACGAAAACCATTGCCACGACCCACGACGGGATGTGCCCAATGCGCAGCGCGTGATAAAACGATACGAGATCGGTAATCGGCGCACTGGCGTGCAAAAAGATTTTTGTGAACCACGCCACCAGGATCAGGATGAAAATGAATATGTAATTCCGCTTCATCCGGCGCCCAATTGCTTCCAATTTCGTGATTTTGAAGCTGGGCAAAATCAAATCTTCGCATACGAGCTTTTTCCATTCGCCCTGAAGCAGTTCGCGATTTTCCATGACCATCGGGACAAGAAAATGCGCTTCAAGCATGCGGACGCGCGCGCGGAAGGCGTCGTAAAAGCGGTATCTTCGCGATTCGATCCAGAGCAGCACAGCAACGATAGCCAAGTTAAAAAAGAAAATGATGTGCGGCACTTCGCGCGTCGAAAAAGCGATTGTAATAATGGCAGTGCTGCTGGTGATGGCCCAGTTGGTCGTCACATCCAGCCGTTGCCGCCATACCATGCTCCGCCCCAGCTCGCCGCGATAAAAATGCGACATCGCGTTGACATAGCCCGGATCGTAAAGGCTCCGCTGCAAGGAAACTGTCCGTTCCTCTTTCGGCGCTACCGCTGTATCTTGAGTTGCCACAGCTTGCTAGTTAACTGGATAACTGCGTTTGCGGCATAATCCAATAAATCTCTCCACCCGCTGATGCCTATTGCGCTCGCAGACCTACTAACGGAACAACAGGTGATTCTCCGGTTGAGCTCGCGAAAACCGGCGAATGCGATTCGCGAAATCGTCAACGTGCTCGCATCCGACATCGGAGGCAGGAAAATCGCGAATCCTGAAGTTTTTCTCGAACAAGTGCTCGCGCGTGAGCGGACGCATCCGAGTATCGTCGAAAACGGCGTCGTTTTTCCACATGCCCGCACGGATTTGGTTGATGAAATTGTGATCGGCGTTGGGCGCAGCCGGGCAGGAATTCGATTCGGCGAAAATCAACACCGCGCCAATCTCATTTTCGTAATCGGCGTTCCCGAACGTTTGCTCAGCGATTATCTGGTTTGCGTCGGCACCATAGCGCGACTTGCCAAGGATGATGCAATCCGTTCGAGGTTGCTCAACGTTGAAACGGCGCGCGAATTTGTCGATGCGTTAACGGCAGATAGCGTGTAGCCGCAGGCGTTGACCGGACCGCCGGGCTGTGGCGACATCGCTGCGCGACGTGTTCTTCTGGTTTATGCCAATTCACGAATGGCTCGAAGTACAGTTTCGACTTCTTGCGGTGTATTGACGATATTGCACGCCAGGCGCGCATACGACACGCGGTACGGAGTTGTGGAAGCGACGATGCGCTGAGCGAGAAGACGCTCTACTACTTCCTCCGGTTTCATCCCGTTCACGTCGAAGCAGACCATGCCGGCGGAGAGATTTTCATCGCGCGGCGTGTAGAGCTGGACACGGGGCATGCGCGCAAGTCCCTCTTTCATTTGCGCGTTGAGTTCGTGTGTTCGCGCGGTGATTCGCGCCGAGCCGATGTTTTGGTGAAAACGAATCGCTTGCGGTAAGGCCCAAAAATGTTCGAACGCTTGGAACCCACCCGGTGAAAACCATGCCGCTCGCGGCGCATTCACCGGCTCATGCTCCTCCTCCCACGCGGCGAAAAGGTCCGGCGAACTAAACGATGGAATCACCGGGCGCATTCTCTTCCAAAGCTCTGGCTTCGCCCAAACGAACCCAGTGCCCCTCGGACCGAACAACCATTTGTGTGTGCCGGCCGCAAATGCGTCGCATCCCAGCGCTGTGATCTTTGGATCTTCCACTCCAAACCCATGCACACCGTCAACGATCAGCAGCACACGATCTTTTTCGTCGCGGCCACGATTTACTTCCGCCAATGCCTTAGCAATGCGGGCAATGGGCAACCGGACGCCGCTGCTGGAGTGCACCCAGGTGACGCCGACCGCTCGCGTGTTTGGTCGGATCGCTTTGCGAATGCGTTCGGCTATTTCATCCGGCGAAATCGAGCCGTAAGAATCGAAGAGCGGAATTTGCGCCAGATCGCTCCGCAACGCCCTGTGGCGAGTCGGATCGATTCGTGATGAACATAATGATCATGGATAGTGGTCAGGATCTCGTCACCTTCGCGCAATGGCAGCCCATGATAAACAAGAGCCAACCCGGTCGTCGTGTTTTGCGTCAGCGCAATGTCCTGCCCATCGCCGCCGATGTAGTTGGCGATGGCGCGGCAGACCTGCAACGGGATATTCTTGTCAGTCTGCACGAAAATCGCGCCCTCAACTGTAAGCAACGGATTTGCATCTATCCTCGCCCGGTATTGCTCTATCGCCTGACGTACAGACCTTGGGTGGGAAGCCAGAAAAAATAAGGCGAAATGAATGTAATCAGGAGCCAGTTCAAACTGCCGGCGCACTGATTCCCAGTCTTTGAAATCGGCAGGAGCGCTTTCCTTAGTCTTAGCCTCGACAAGAACCGACGAAAACGCTCCGGCAGCCAGCGAGAACGAACTACGAATGAGAAAATTGCGGCGAGTTAATGACATGAGTTTATCCTCTATTTGAGAGTTCAGTAAGTAAATCGATTACGGGCAAGACGAAAGCATCGATACTTACAGTCACGCCTGGGACAGCCAGGCCGCTACAGCCTAACGAGCAACCGTTTTTGCCGGTAATCCCAACACAGGCGTGCGACATGCCGGTTTCGGACCTTTGACATGGGAGATTTGATCGTGCCGGAGCGCGGTTCAGCGAAGGCGTCCGATTCCATGCTCCCTCGCAAGGTAGTCGTCCCGATAAGCACGGTTAATCGTGTCTGTCCGGAAGTAACCCGCGAAGCGAGTACGGGGCGCAACTTGACCGCAGTCGCCAATGCCAAAGCGACCAGGAGGGTCATCTATCCGAATAGCGATGGCTCCAAGAAAGTGACGATCACCATCCACGAATACCCGACGGCGAGTGATGCGTCGTCGGCCTATCAGGAAGCTGTGGCGAAGAGCAAGACTGTTCCGGGCTTCAAGCCAGTTCCCGCGGACAATTTCGGTCAGAACGCCTTTGTCGGAACCGTGACTCAGGGACGAGAGACGCACATCGGCCTTGGCGCGCTACACAGCGTGTTGATCGTGGGAGCAACCCTGGCAGGGTACGATCCGAAGCCGGGAGAACACAGCCAAACTCATCTCTCTAACTCGCGAGAACAACAGGCTGCCAAAGCCGATGTCGATCGAAACCGACAGAAATAGTCGCTCCGGCTTCAAATATGTTTCCTATATCCTTTGTCATTCTTGCTGTTTCCATTTGCGCAAAATAAAATCACGCGGCTATCTTGTCACCCGTGTTCAGCTTGATCATGCTCGGCAGCGGGAGCGCGGGGAATAGCGCGCTGGTCGCCACCGAGCATTGCAAAATTCTCGTTGATGGCGGTCTGAGCGCGCGGCAAGTCGTGTTGCGTCTGGAGCAATGTGGCATCACGCCGGAGCAGCTCGACGGCGTTGTTCTCACGCACGAACACACCGATCACATCTGCGGTCTTGAAGTTCTCTGCCACAAATTTGATCTGCCGATTTACTGCAATCGACTCACGGCCGAGGCGCTTCGGTCCAGTGGTCTATCCGAGCGATGTCGGAACTGGCGATTGTTTGGGACTGGCGCTGAGTTTTCGATCTGCGATATCACGGTGCAAACATTCCCAGTGCCGCACGACGCGGTCGATCCGCTCGGGTTCGTGTTTCAGGGGGGGTCAGGCTGCCTCGGGTTTATCACCGATCTCGGTTACGTGACCAAGTTGATCACCGAACGCTTGCGACAGGTGCAAACGCTCGTGGTCGAGACCAATCACGACGAAAAACTTTTGCAGAACGACACGCATCGGCCGTGGCCGGTGAAACAGCGCATCCAGTCGCGGCACGGACATCTGTCGAACACCGCGGCGGCGGGCGTGATTGAGGAATTGTTACCCGGAAAAATCGAGCGAGTTGTGCTCGGACATCTCAGCCGCGATTGCAACACGCCGGCGCTCGCTTTGACCACGGTGCGCGCGTCGCTCGAGAAGTGCGGCAGGAACGATGTCGAAACTTATTGTGCCATGCAATTCGAAATCAGTCCCCGATTTCGGATCGGCGACACCGAACCCGGCGCGTTTCAATGGACATTCGAAAACGCTTTCTTCCAAAACGCGCTGTAGCAGCTTTCTTCATGTCACGCCGTAGCGACAAAGGCGGACGACTGCCGCGGCACTCGCAGTGCGCAGTGACACACTTGCGACCGCGTCTGCTTCGCGTGATGACCAAGCATGTATGCGGTTGAGCTCGACCGGTCGAAACGCCTGCTGGTGATCAGCGCTGCGCAAAAAGTCACGGCCGAAGAAGCAAAGATGGTCGCACAACGGATCCGTGAGGTGTTGCAGGATGTCGCGCCCGGCTTTCGCGTTCTGGCTGATTTCCGCGGGCTGCAGTCAATGGATTCCGCAGCGGCACGGCACATCGCCAAGATCATGGACGCGCTGGCCGAGAAAAACGTCGCCTCCGTGACGCGGGTCATACCTGATCCGCACAAGGACATCGGTCTCAACATTCTCTCCCAATTCCATTACGGACCGGACGTTAACATCACCACGTTCGAGACATTGGCCGATGCGGTACAAAGTATCGCAGCCAAAGCCGATTCGTCGCCGAATTAATGCTGCCCAGCTTTGTTTCCTTCCTTGATCGCCTGAGCCTCAGTCATGTATTTCCCTTTTTTTGTGGTGCCGTAGAAACGTGAGCCTTCCTTGTGGTACACGTGTGTTTCGGTGTTAACCCAGACGTTGCCGTGGCCTCCGCCCGGTGCCGGCGAATTGGCCGGCTTTGTCGCTGCGCCATGCGGGGCTGCCGGACTGGCTGCCGCAGGATTGGCCGCTGCCGAAGTTCGGGGTTTGAATAGGTCGCCGAGATTAAACTTGCCCGGTGAGGATGATGGGGTTGGGTGCGTCGCCGGGGCGGGCGTGGCCTTGGCTTTCTTCATCGCCCGCTGCTTTGCAGGCGTTTGCGATGGAGAAGGCGATTCAGCAGGACTCGGCGCTTGCGCCTGCGAAATGCAAATGCCGGTAAATCCAATAACGGCGATGAGAGCAGAAACCTTTGCAATCATAAGCGCGAGGGTAAGAAGGCGAAGCTGTTATAGTCAATCCAATTCCGGAGACATACGGAGCGCCCGCGGCCCTGAGCGCGATTTCAGCAACGGCCCTTGAGCGTCGTGCCTGCCTGCGCTACGATCTGCCGGGATGCTCGACATGACTCTGGGATGTCTCAAGTGGGCTGCGGTCGGCTTTGTCGTCGCCTTTGCCCTAATGAAACTGTTCGAGGCCAGTCATATTCACGACGACATTCCCAAGCCAGCATTCAAAATACGGCAGACTAAGCGCGCCACCCTCGTTTTATCGACATTCGCCGCAATGCTTTCCGCGTTGGTATGGCTGCTGGTGCAGAAATTGGACTGATTACGTCTGCCGCACGCTTGGCGAAGGCGGATTAGCCCATATAAAATCCGCCGTTCACGTTGAGCACGTGTCCGGTGATGTAACTTGCCATTGGCGACGCCAGGAACAGCGCGGCATCGACAATCTCGTGGGCTTCACCCAGGCGGCCGAGCGGGATTTGTCTAATGAAGTTCTGCGTCGCTTCCTCCGGCATGCCTTTGCTCATTCCTACATCAATGAATCCAGGCGCGATAGCGCTCACCGTTATGTTCTGCCGCGCAAACTCGCGTGCTGAAACTTTGGTGAGCGCAATAATTGCCGCTTTGCTCGACGAATAATTCGCCTGGCCGAACAGCCCCATTTGTCCGCTCACCGACGACATATTAATCACTCGTCCGCCGTTGCGCAGAATTGATGCTGCTTCTTCTTGACGGTCCGATCGCTGATAACCCCGGAATTGTTTACGAGGATATCGAGGCCGCCGAACTGATCCTGGATCTGCTTCATCATCGCTTCGACCTGCTGCGGCTGCGTCACGTCACACTCGATCACCAGCGGTTCGTTCAATTCGTTCGCCACGGTTATGGCATCCGCCTTGTTCTGACCCTGGGCGTCGTCGACATAATTCACCACGCACTGCGCTCCGCGTTGTCCGAAGGCCTTGATCATCCCAGAGCCAATTCCGCGCGAGCTGCCCGTGACCAGCACAACTTTGCCAGTGAAATCCAACGGATCGGACATATCGGAGAGAAGTTTAATCAGGAAATCAGGAACGCAGGAAATACAATTTCGTCATTTTTTTTCGCTTTCTGCTTTGCAGATTTATAATTCCCGCGATGAAAAAGTTATTTTTGATCGTTCTCCTTTTCGCGTGCTGTAGTGTTCGTCTGTCCTCAGCAGACGATGAATCGCGCACCATTCGCGATGAAAACGGTGAAATCATCGGGCGCATCGACGACACCGCACACGGGAAAGCCGTCTGCGACGCCAACGGCCGAATCATTGGCCGAATCGAGGACACCGCAAACAGCCGCGTCATCCGCGACGGAAACGGAAAGATCATCGGGCGAATCGATTCATCTACGCCGCAGAGAGCGTGAAACCGGGGCAACTTGGTGGGAAGATTTTTGCCGTGCGGAGCGATTAACCTTAGTGGTTTTGAAGAGCGAAAAGTTAGCGCGGGCTGTGACTAGGGTGAGGTCGGCCGTAACGCTGCACGTCCTTGAGCATTTGTGATCGACGAGCCGCTTCGATCTCTGGATCGTAGATCTGGCCAGTGCGGGGATCAATGGCGACGTGCCCGCCGTCGTCAAGGTAGTGCGCGATCGCTTGGACGCGCCGGCGAACCTCTGCGCCTTGCTTTGCTTGCTGCTCGCGTTTTGCTTCCTCTGCTTTGGCGGCTTCAGCTTGCTGCCGGGCTTG
>WNFW01001201.1_pt1 | contig 18898 bp, 18 predicted proteins | sample 5400131 | NCBI WGS metagenome assembly WNFW01 (sample SAMN13153362, study PRJNA577476) | soil metagenome | isolation source: 20 cm soil or saprolite under grassland replicate 1 | place: USA:California | collected 2016-06-15 | reverse complement strand
TGCTTCGCGTTGCGGACCAACGGATAGACGTAGATGTCTTTGATGGCTTGGCCGTGAGCCTTGTGCTCCCGATCCATGCGACCGCGCCCGGTGGTCTGCCCCACATAGATCCAGTTGGCCGCTCGATAGCAGGTTCCACGAAAGCGGCTGGCATCCACGAGGGTTTCCAACAGCAGCGGACGATGGCCGTAGTGACTTTCCCAATCTGCTGGAAGTTGCCGCGCGGCGAGCGCCAGGATCTTGCTCGCCAGTCCGCTGACGTGGACCCACGGCAGAATCAAGAATCTGCCGTTGTTCACAATCCATTGTAGATGGCGCTGCCTTTGCTCATCGCACCAGCCAATCCAAAGGTCCCGCGGCTTCATCTTCCAGGCTGGCGAGGTCCACAGCAAACAGGCTAGTTCCCGTTGGCGATTCCGTACCCAATAGCGCAGGTTCGAACCGAAGGGCACCCGGCTGCCCAAATAGTGATAGCGTTCCACATACTCCCGCCACAATCGGCTTTCCGCAGGGCCTTCCACCAGAACCAGCTCGAGCGGTTCGCATTCGCGGGCCGCACACTCGACCGCTTCCGGCTCCCCGCGGAGCGGAGATAGATCTACGCGCCGCGGTCCTCGGCCACCGGTTGGCCGCAGGGCCGGAAGCCGTAGCACGCCCTTTGCGGCCAAGCGCTCTAGCAGTTGCCGACACTCGTGATCCTTCAGCCGGCCATTGGGCCGCTTCCATTCCAACAACTCGCACACCGTTCGCGCGATCTCCGTCACCGCCAGGCCGCTATAGTCATGCGCCACCACACGCAGCAACTCCAACTCCGGCCCCGAGAACAGGCGACCACAGAAGCGCAACGAAACGGGTAGACTCTTCGGCTCTTCTCGCGGCAGAGGATCCGTGAAACCCTGCGTCATGGCTGGACAGACACCTGCGTACCGTCCACCGCCTTCGGCACAGCATAGAGAGCCACCAACTCCAACGGATCACGAGCCCTTACTTTACGAGGTGGAGGACCAGGCGAGGAATCCTGAGGTATTTCTCGGGTGGGCGGCACCAGGTCGAGAATCTTGGCCGGGTCCTTCCCCACCAGTAAGGCGATCAGCCGATCCAGCGGGTTCTTCCCTTGCTGTCGGGCCGTTTGCAGGATGCTGGTGAGCACGGCTTGCGCACGCGCTCCTTTTGCGGTTCGATTCCCACCCCAGTTCTTGCGCGCCACCACCAGCGGTCGCAAAGCTCGCTCGGCAGCATTGTTGGTCGCATCCAGACCAGGACAATAAAGAAAGGTAAATAGGTAGGGACGCTCCCGCCAAAGATGATTCTTCAGACGGCGGTTGGCGGAATCCCGAACGGGGCGCACCAACAGACGATCTAGTTGGGCTTCTAACCGTCCCGTGGCTGTCCACAGCCCGTGCCGCGAGAGCTCTCCTTGGTTATAGCGGTCCCGCAAGGCCAAGCCCTTTTCCAATAAGGCTTTCACTTGCAGCGGGAAGCGGGCTGCCGACGCCGAGGCCACTGCGGCCATATCCCGGCAGCGGCGCAACAGATGCGCAATACAGTCCCAACAGCGCGGCCGCTTGCTCGAAGCCGCGTCCCGGCAAGATGTCGCAGAAGGTAACCTGCTCGCTCACCACCACCCACAACCACCGCAGTTGGGCCTCTACATTCCAGCCGGTTTCGTCGATGGCGTTCACCATACTGCGGCGGGCCGCATCGCGCAGCGCATGCCAGGTGGCTTCCCCGCGCCGTGCGACGCGCTCCACGGCGCGGCAAATCGTGCTACGGTTCACCTGTAACTGAAAGCTGTCTTTGAGCACCGCGGCCACATCCGCATGGGGGATACCCAATCCTTTGTTCATCTGCACCGCCAGTGCCAGCGCATCCGGACCCAGTTGTACCGCCGCCGCTCCTAGGGCGTCGGAGGTCTGCCTTGGATCGCGTCCCTGCACCCGTTTATGGCACAGCTGACAACGACAGATGGGAATGTCGAAGCGTCGCCAGATTGTCTTGCGCACGATTTCCTGTTGATACTGCGACTTAATGCTTTCTACTTTTAGCTTGCCACCGCACTCACAACGCACGGGAGCTGGCACGGCAATCACTTGATCGACATGCTCGGGAATAGCTTTGCCGTAACGCCGGCCGTAGGCGGCGCCGGACTTGCGCCCCGGTCGCTGTGGATCTGCTTTCCGCCGACCTCGGGAAAAAGGAGCTGCTTGTCGTTTGCTGGCCCGCTGCGCTTCTTCCAATTGCCGTTTCAGCCACTCGTTCTCTTCGCGCAGCCGTTCCCGTTCCTGCCGCAATTGCTCGTTCTCTTGGCGCAGTCGCTCAATCTCCCGACGTGTCCTACGCCACTGTTGCTGCAACGAGGCAATCTTCTGCTTTAGTTTTTCAATGATGCCAGCGGCATTGAGGGACTTCGGCCACGCCATGCTCTTAAACCCCGCACTCTAACGTAGCTGAAGTCGCGGAATTTGTCCCGCAGATTTTTGTTCAAACACTCAGTTATCGCGGCGGCGACACGGTAAACAAATGCAAACTAGGCAAACGCCGGGGAAGGCACGCTCTTTGTGGTTGTACGGGAGTCGCGGCTAGCGAGCGGTGCGGAATGCGGCATGCTGCGGTTGAAACACCGGGACGGTGAAATGGAACTGCGAGCCCCGGCCCACTTCGCTCTCGACCCAGACGCGCCCACCGTGAGCCTCGACCAGATGCTTGGCGATCGAAAGGCCGAGGCCCGTGCCGCCGACTTCACGGGACCGCGCCACGTCAACGCGGTAGAAACGCTCAAAGATGCGAGGCTGGTCCACTTGGGGGATGCCGATCCCGGTGTCGGAGACGGTGAAGGTGACTTCCTGCCCATCGGAGGAGGCGGATACCACGATCTCGCCGCCCGACGGCGTGTATTGAATGGCGTTGTCCAGCAGGTTCTGTAAAACCTCGGCGATACGGCGGCGGTCGCCCGCGATGTCCGGAAGGGATGGCGGCAAGTTGATGGAGACGCGAAGATGCTTCTCGTTCGCGAGCCGTTGCGTGGTCTCCACGCAGCTCTGCACCACTTGCGAGGCGCTGAGCCGGTCCACCTCCAGGTCGAGACGGTCGGCATCCATCTTGGAGAGCTCGAGCAGGTCGTCGGTGAGCCGCGCGAGACGCTGGGAATGCTCGAGAATGATCTGCAGGAAACGAACGCGGTTCTGAGGATCGTCCATCGCGCCGGCGAGCAGCGTTTCCGCAAAACCCTGAATCGCCGTGAGCGGCGTCTTGAATTCGTGGGACACGTTGGCGACGAAGTCGCGGCGGACTCGTTCGAGCTTGCGCAAATCGGTGATGTCGTGCAGCACGACGACCGCGCCGGAGTTTTCCGTGGCTTTTACGGAGGCAACCGTTGCCGCGAAAAAACGCCGGCGCAGCGTTCCGGTAATGATTTCCGCTTCCACGCGCGGCGCGCCCTTCAGAACGTCGCGTACGGCCTCGATAAGTTCGGTTTGCCGCACAACCTCGACAAGGGAACTGCCGGGCTGCGGTGGCGAATCCAGTTCGAGAATGCCCGCGAAACCTTCGTTGGCAAAGAGCAGGCGCTCGGCGGAATTAACTATAGCGACGCCCTCAACCATGCTGCCAAGAATCGCGGCGGAGAGGTTGCGCTCCTCCGTCAACGTGCGAATCGCGCGATCGAGGTGGGCCGCCGAGTCGTTCAAGGAAACGGCCAAGGCTTCGAGGGCATCACCGTAACGATCCGCATCAATTTGGCGAAAGTCCCCTTCCGCCACGCGGCGGGAAAAGAACTGCAGGCGCTCCACGCGGCGGGCAAAAGTACGGGAGATCAAAAGCGAGGCCATTCCTGTGACCAGGAACACGATGAGAGAAGAGAACCAGAGCCTGCTGCGGAAAGCCCACACTTCCTCGTTTACTGCCCGAACCGGCAGGGCAAATCGCAAAACGACGGGAGGACCGCCGGGCACGGAAAAACGGACGGCGTAATACAGCAGATCGCGATTGATGGTGACGCTGTGGCGCAGGGAAAGTCCGTCACCGTTCGCCAAAGCTTCGCGAATCTCCGGGCGCTCGGCGTGGTTTTCCATGGTGTGCGGATCGGACTGCGAGTCTGCCAGCGCCAGACCCTCGGAGGTAATCACCGTAACGCGGACGCCGCTCGCGGCCATTTTCGCGAGCCACTCGCGAAGGGCGGGAGAAGGCGTGCGCGAGGTGGTCGAGAGAGAGGAAACCGGGGGCGGGCTGGCCAGCGCGATCCGCGCAATCGAGGTGAGTTGCTCGAAGCCGGCGCGCTCATAATCGCGGCGCAGCGTGCGCTCCGCGTAGTAGTCCACGGGTAGCAGCACTGCGATCAGCAGCGCGACAAAAGCACAGCCGAGTTTCCAGAACAGATTAAGCCGCACGTGTCTCGAAAAGATACCCGGCGCCACGCACGGTTTTCAAGTGGGTCGGGTTTTCGGGATCGGATTCGATTTTTTCGCGCAGCCTTCTCACGTAGACGTCTACGCTGCGCGGCGTGACAAAGCGGTCCGTGCCCCAAACGGCATCGAGCAACTGATCCCGGGTAAAAACACGGTTGGGACGCGAGGCCAGGTAGTAGAGCAGGCGAAACTCCAAAGTGCTGAGCACCACCGGCTTGCCGGACTGGCTCACGCGGTAGGAAGCGGGGTCGATACTCAGTTTGCCAACCTCGACCGGACGGGGGACATCGGTAGGAAGTTCCGTGCGGCGGAGCAGCGCTTTCACCCGGGCGATGAGCTCGCGCGGACTAAAGGGCTTGGTTACGTAATCGTCGGCGCCTATTTCCAGCCCGACCACGCGGTCGGCTTCTTCGCCTCGCGCGGTGAGCATCAGGATCGGCAAACGGTTGAGCGCCTCGTCGCGACGAATCTCGCGGCAGATCTCGAGGCCGGAGAGTTTGGGCAGCATGAGATCCAGAAGCAAGATGTCCGCGGGGGTTTTCTTGAGCGTGGCCAGTCCGGTCACGCCGTCGTAAGCGGCGCTAACCTGATAGCCTTCGTTCGAGAGGTTGTAGCGCACTAATTCGACGATGTCTCGATCGTCTTCGATGATGAACACGCGTTTCATGCTGATGGAGCGCCTGATGCGCCCGCTTTGAGAGAGTGTATCGTAGCCGGGCGACCTGCGATAGGAACTGGAATGATTCCGCTCACTTACGGCTTTTTGCTGCACGGCTGATTGTGGCAGAAGGCACTCTGCTCTAGGTAACACGTTGTTTACATCTCCGTGAACGGAATGTTAAAGCCAAAAGCCTAGTTGTTGCTCGCGGTCGTGAATGCCAAAGACAAAAGCGTTTTCTGCTCGAGTTCATGGGCTTTGGCGGAGCCGGTGGCGGGGCTGGCGCTTGGTGAGCGCTTGACGGAGCGCAACACCAGGCCTGCGGCTTTGACAATGCGTTCGAGTCGGGGAAGCACGAAACCCGCCGCGCCCATGTTCCCCGGCTCCTCCTGCACCCAAACCACCTCGCGGGCCTGGGGATGCTCGGCGATGGCGGCGGAGATTTCCGCACGGGGCAGCGGATAAAGCTGGTCAAGAAAGAAGATAGCCGTGCTCGGGTCTTTGCGGCGGCGGCGTTCGGCGCGCAATTCATGGCCGACTTTGCCGCTGGCGATAAGGATGCGCGAGGCGCCGCGTATTTCACGATCGGGAACGAGCGGCAGGAAGCGGGGGGTCGAGAACTCGTCGATGACCGAGCTGGCGTCGGGATGCCGCAGCATGCTTTTGGGTGTGAAAACGATCAGGGGTTTGCGCCACGGGCGGCGCGCCTGGCGCCGCAGCATGTGAAAATACTGCGCGGCGGTGGAAGGCTGGCAGATCTGCATGTTGTCTTCGGCAGCAAGCTGCAGGAAGCGTTCCAGGCGGGCGCTCGAATGCTCCGGCCCCTGGCCCTCGTAGCCGTGGGGCAAAAGCATCACGATCCCCGCCGGGAGATTCCATTTGTCTTCGCCCGCGCTGATGAACTGGTCGATGATCACCTGGGCGCCGTTCGAAAAATCGCCGAACTGCGCTTCCCATAGGACCAAGGCTTCCGGGTAGTCGCGGCTGAATCCGTATTCGAAACCGAGACAGCCTGCTTCAGAGAGAGAGGAATTGTAGATTTCGCAGAAAGCCTGGTTCGGTGAAAGGTGGCAGAGAGGCAGGTATTCCCGTTCGGTCTGGGTGTCGATCAGCACCGCATGACGTTGATTGAACGTGCCGCGCTGCGAGTCTTGGCCGGTCAACCGCACCGGCGTCCCTTCGAGGAGCAATGAACCGAAGGCCAAGGCCTCGGCAAAACCATAATCGACGGCGCGCTTGCCGTGGCCCATTTCGGCGCGCTGCTCGAGCAATTTCACAATCTTCGGATGAACGTGGAAGCCGTCGGGAACGCGAACCAGCCCGTCGGCAATTTCGGCCAACTTTTCGCGCGTCAACCCGGTGTCGACTTCGTATTCCGGTTTGTAGCGGCCGTGAAAATAAGGCGCCCAATATTCGGGCAGTCTGCGGAGCTGCGGAATCTTTTTGAGCCCGCGCGCTTTGGCCTGCTCTTCGTCGTACTCTTTGCGGACGGCTTCGGCGATCGCGGTGGCGTCGATCCGATTGGCCTCGGCGTAAATCTTCCATAGCGGCGGATGGTCCCGGATGCGCTCGTAGAGTTTTGGCTGGGTAATGGTCGGATCGTCCACTTCGCTATGGCCGTGGCGGCGGTAGCCGATGATGTCGACAACCACGTCGCTGCCGAACTTCGCGCGGTATTCCGCGGCCATTCTCCCGGTGCGCACGACGGCATCGGGATCTTCGCCGTTCACGTGGAAAATGGGCACGGACTGCCGCTTGGCGATGTCGGAAGCGAAGCGCGCGGAATGCTCCTGGTGCGGCGGCGTGGTGAAGCCGATGAGGTTGTTCACGATGATGTGGATCGTGCCGCCCACGGTGTAAGCCCGCAGGTCGGCGAAATTGAGCGTTTCCGCCCAGATGCCCTGGCCGGCGAAAGCGGCGTCGCCATGCATCACGATGGGGATGACCTTGTTCGAAGTTTCCCTCGAACGGTCAAGGTAGGCGCCGCGCAACCCGTAACGCGTCTGCTTGGCGCGCGAGCGGCCGACTGCAACGGGATCGACAGCTTCCAGATGGCTCGGATTCGACACGAGGTGCATCCCGATTTTTTTGCCGGAGCTGGTAACGTAGGTGCCGGTGGCGCCGATGTGGTATTTCACGTCGCCCGCGCCGAGCACGCTGCGCGGATCTACGTCCTCGAACCCAGCCACGACTTCATGCGGGCTCTTGCACGCGGCGTGCACCATGACGTTCAGGCGGCCACGATGACTCATGGCCATGATGGAAGACTCCGCGCCGTGTTCCCCGGCCGCGTTCAAGATGGCATCGAGCAAGGGAATAAGTGCCGTGACGCCTTCCAGAGAAAATCGCTTCGAACCGAGATACCGCGCTTGCAGGACCTGTTCGAAAAGGTCGGCGCGAATCAGCCGCTCGAGGATCTTGTGCGGGTCAACTTTTTCCGCGGGAGCTTCGATTCGCTCAATGATCCAGCGGCGGCGTTCCGGCTCGGCCAAATGCATGAAGTCGGCGCCAATGGTGCCACAGTAGATGCGACGAGCCTCTTCGGCCAGCTCGCCGGAAAGACCCTCAAGGTCAGGGTGCTTGAGCGGCTCGAAAATGCCCAACGGATCTAGCCTAGCTTCCAAATACCCCCAACGGCGAAAAGCGTCGAAGATACGGTTTCGTTCTTGATCGCCTTCTTTCGCCGTCTGCATGGGCCGTTCTTGCGAGAGTGTCGTACGCTGTGCCATCAATCCTGTTCTCTGAACCTTCCATTTTGCCACAGGAACTCAATCGTTGCCCGGGGAGAACCTTTGTTTTCGCCCCTAATGGATTGGATGCGGCGGAAGAGTTGCTATTACAAGCCCGGAGGCTGCGGCGAATGGCTATAGGGAGTTGACGATGGTTTCGAGCTGGCGGGCAATCTCGCCGGGAGGAGTGCCGGGAGCGAAGGTGACGGGAGCGCCGATTCGCACGGTGATTTCGCCAAAATGTGCGAGGCGGCGGCGCTCGCGCTTCATTTGCCAGACACCGTCGAGTCGCATGGGCACAATGGGAATGCGAAGATTTTCCGCGAGCAAGCCGATGCCGGATTGAAACGGCGCCATCCGGCCATCCGCGGAGTTGTTCACCACGCCTTCGGGAAAAACCAGCACGCTGTAGCCGCGATCCGCCGATTCGCCGGCAAAGCGGAAGCTTTCCCGGAGGCCGGAGAATTGCGGCAAAGGGAAAACATTGAAGAGCGCGGTGACCAGCCAATAGCCAAGCCGGTAGGCCCAGCGTTTTGCAACGAACCAGTCGTGCGGCGGGCGGCGCATGTTTTCGAGCGATTCGCCGCCCATCGCCGCCGCGAGACGATGACGAAGTCGCCGAGGAAGCCCCGCGAGAATCAGCCCGATGTCCGCGCGGCGGGTGATGTGATTGGAGATCACCAGGACAGGTCCGCGGAGGTCGCGCAGATTCTCCCGGCCCACGGTTCTCGGATGCCCTAGAATCTCGGTAGCCGGCCAGACCAACGCATAATATACCGCCAGGCGAAGCCACCGGACAGGCTCCCGCTGGGCCCAGCCGGGATAGTTATAGGTGGCGCGGCGAGAACCGGGCTCGGCGAGGAGCCGCTCGACGTCGGCGACCGTCTTGGCTTGGGCAAAGTCGGTTTCGCTGAGTTGCGCTTGAAACGTTTCTTCGAGCGCGCTCATCAGCTCAACGCGATCGAGCGAAGAGAGGCCGAGGCTTTTCTCAAGAGAACCCGAGACAGGCGCCCTCTTGCCGAATCTCGCGAGCAAAGCATCCCATGGACGCGACTTCGCTTCCCGAAAGCCGCCCGTTTGACGGCCGTCCATGATTTGCGCAGCGCGTGCGGCGATGACAGGAAGGCGCGGTTTGCCTGTCGAAGTGCGCGGAAAATCCAACTCGGGCCAGCACAGCCAGTGCCGCATGCGCTGATATTCAGCAAGCGACGAATTCGCTTGTTCGACGGCCCCGCAGCTAGCCGACTCGCTCGCATCCGGCATCAGGAGAATCGCCAAGGGTTCGGCGTTGCCGTCGCTTTCAAAGGGAATGACCACGCAATCGCGCACGCCGGGCTGCCGGTGCAGGGCATTTTCCAGATCCTCGGGGTAAATATTCAGACCTGCGGGAGTGACGATGACGTTTTTCTTGCGTCCGCGAAAACGGAGGTTGCCCTGCGCGTCCACTTCCCCGAGGTCGCCCGTGCGCAGCCAGCCATCTTCGCCCGGAGGCTGGAGCACACCATTTCTCCAGTAGCCAGCGGCCACGTTCTCACCGCGCACGAGAATCTCGCCGTCGCCGGCCAGCTTCAATTGCAGGCTTGGAAGAATCTTGCCGACCGAACCTTCGGTGGCGCGAAACGGGTGGTTCAGACTGATAAGCGAGGCGGTTTCCGTCATCCCGTACCCCTGAACCACCGCGTAGCCCATTCGTTTGAAGAAACTCTCGGTGTCGTTCGCGAGAGCCGCGCCGCCGGAGATGAAGGCCCAGAATTTCCAGCCAAAGCGGCGATGGATGCGGCGAAACATCCATGCCCGTCGCAGAAACTTTTTCCCGCTGGCTACCTCGAGCGTGCGAGTGAGCCAGGGCGACTTTCCCGCTGATTCCCCTTCGCGCTCTAAACCTGCTTTCAGGAGATCCAGCATGCGCGGAACGGCGACGAGCGCAGTGGCGCGCTCGCGTTTGACGCTTCGCATGATTTCCGCGGGATTGCTGGAGGGTTCAAAAACGATGGCCGCGCCCAGCAGCGGCGGAACAAACAGGGCCATAAATTGACCGAAGACGTGAGTCAGGGGAACAAGAGTCAGGAAACGCAACGGATGAAACCAGCGCTCATATTTTCGATACTCTTCGATGCCGCGCTCGAGCGGCTCGAGGTTCGCGAGGAAATTGCCGTGCGTTAGAACCACACCGCGCGGCTCGCCGGTCGTTCCCGAAGTGTAAAGAATCTGGGCGATCGTGCTGCGCCTTGACGCATCACCCGGGGCAACTTGCGTCTTCACTCCGGGCTGCGCCGATAGCGAAGCATCTTTGCGACCGTTGATGACGAGAGAAGGAGGTGCAAGGACTGGGTCGGCAAGTTGGCCATCCCGAACGATCAGCTTCACACTCGCATCTTGAATGGCCCGCCCGACAAAATCGGGAGATGCGGTTGGGTCCATCGGCACGACGATGGCGCCGCGCAGGAGAATTCCCCAGAAACACGCAACCCATTCGACAGAATTCCGTCCCCAGAGCAGGACACGATCTCCCGGCGCAATGCCGCGCCCGCCGAGCGCAGCGCTCCAGACCCGGGCATAGCCGTCGAGCTCCGCATACGTCAGCTTTTCCCTGCGGTACCCGCGGGTTTCGACGACGGCCACATCGCAAGCGAAACGGCGAAAATTCTCGAACAGAGAGAGCAGATTTTGACGCGGCATAAACGCCTTGGTTTCTGTGCCTTGCCCAGAAGTTGATTTTACCCCGGAGTTCCGACCGCCACGTCGCGCGAGCTCGGATATTCCGTTTCGACAGTTCGCAGCATCCTGGGAAAGAGTGCATTTTCCCTGCCAGCTCCAAGGAAGTGTTTCGACAGGGTTAAAAGGAACCACGCAGATTTCTTGGGTTCTCGGGTACAATAGCTTCACGGTCTCAGTTCTGCGAGAGACTCTGGGGGCGTAAAGGCCCCTATCCAATTTCACGGTCAGTGGGGAAATGCCGGTACCAGTCTCGCAAATGTGGACGGTTGCGACCTACGTCCTGAAGCAAAAGCTAAAACGGCGCAAGCGCTACCCGTTCGTGCTGATGCTGGAGCCCTTGTTCCGCTGCAATTTGGCCTGCGCCGGCTGTGGGAAGATACAGTATCCGGCGCACATCTTGAAAAAGGAATTATCACCCGACGACTGCTTCAGGGCCGTGGACGAATGCGGCACGCCAATGGTATCCATCCCTGGCGGCGAGCCCCTGATGCACCCGGAGATCGCCAGGATTGTGGAAGGGCTCGTGGCGCGGAAAAAGTATATCTACCTCTGCACCAATGCCCTGCTGCTCAAAGAAAAACTGCATCTTTTCAAGCCCAGCAAGTACCTGACCTTTTCCGTGCATGTGGACGGGCAGAAAGAGCACCATGATTTCTCGGTTTGCCGCGAGGGCGGCTACGATTTGGCACTCGACGGGATCAACGAAGCGCTAAAGCGCGGCTTTCGGGTAACGACGAACACCACCCTGTTCGACGGCGCCGATCCCAAGAGTGTCCGTGCTTTCTTCGACGAAATGATGGAGATTGGCGTCGAAGGCATGATGCTTTCTCCGGGCTACTCCTACGATAAGGCCCCGGACCAGAAGCATTTCCTCGGTCGTGCGCGCACACGGCGGCTGTTCCGTGCCATTCTGGCCAACCGCAACAAGAGCTGGAAATTCAACCAGTCGCCGCTTTTCCTCGAATTCCTAATGGGCAAGCGCAACTATGCTTGTACCCCTTGGGGAATGCCCACGTACAACATCTTCGGCTGGCAGAAACCGTGTTATTTGCTGCAGGACGGCTACACGGACACCTTCGAGGAACTGATGGACTCGACGGACTGGGAAAACTACGGCACGGAGTCTGGCAATCCGAAGTGTGCCAACTGCATGGTGCACAGCGGGTATGAGGCCTCCGCCGTAGACCATACCTTTAGCGGCTGGCGCGGGCTCTGGGCTACCGTGAAGGCAAGCCTTTCCACGACCTACTCGGATCCGGACGCGCTGGCCATGCTAAACGAGCCGGTTAAGCCCGTGCACTCCTACAATCCATTGGTTCAAATCGAAACCAGCAAGGGGCAATTTGAGGAGAATCATGCATGAGCGGTCCTCGGCATGCTGACCGCCCCAGCCACACCGAAGGGTCCAGGCTTGACGCGGATAGCCTGGAGGTCGCCCCCGGAACCTTGCATGAGGCGGTAGAGGGTTGGGTTCCACAACTTACCAGTGAAGAAGAATTGCGTATCGCCCTGGAGACGGCTTTTGACTACCGCGGTGACGTGACGCTGACGCTCAAAGATAATTCAAAAATCGAGGGTTACGTCTTCGACCGTGTCGTGGGAAATTCCCTCTCGAACAGCTTTGTGCGAGTCATGCCGAGAGACGCCATCCAAAAACTGAAAATTGCCTACGCCGACATAGCGGCACTTTCTTTTACGGGCAAGGACACTGCCGCGGGGAAGAGCTGGGAGGCCTGGGTTAGAAAGTATTGGGAAAGAAAGGCTTCCGGGGAGGGCGTTTTGAGCCTTGAACCGGAGTCCCTTGAATGAGGCTGCCAGGGGGCTGGAGTCTTAGCTAACTATATTATTTATATGGAGTTAGCTGATTTTGAGTCACGGCTGGCTCCGGTGGTTCCACGTGGACAGATTCTCCATTTTATGGTAATTTATTCCTAGCATTTGTTGCTCTTGTATTACCTTTTGACTCGTTCGAGGGGGCTGCAAGGACAGACTTTGCGGCCTTTTTTTGCGGGCTGGAGGCAGTCCCGGCGCTTGGCGGCGTGGGCGTAATTCGCTTCACGAGTAGCAAGGCCTTGGACCAAGAGAGGCAAAGCAATTCTAATAATGAGGTAGTGTAAGTGAAGGAACAAGGCACAGTGAAGTGGTTCAATGCTTCGAAGGGTTACGGGTTCATCCAGCGCCAGACCGGCGAAGATGTCTTCGTGCATTTCTCCGCCATTCAGATGGACGGGTACAAGTCACTCAATGAAGGTCAGACGGTGGAATTTGAGGTGAAGAAGGGCCCGAAGGGCCTTCAGGCAGAGAACGTCGTTAGCCTCTAGCCTGCTTTAGGGGAGTCCTGGTCGCGGCCGGGGCTCCCACTCCAAGAGATTCGAATCCAATTTGGACAGGGTGAACAAGGAGGGCGTTGTGCAAGTAATGCAGGAAGGTCAAACCATCAAACATGAAGTGTACGGCTTGGGAATCGTTACCGCTTCCGATGCGGAACGGACTTCCGTGGATTTCGATGATCATGGTCCCAAGCTGTTTGTTACCAGCATCATGACTGCGGAACTGATCGGCGAAGCTCCCGCTACCCCACCGAAGACCAAGCGTCGCCGCAAAGCTTCCGCGGCCGCGAAAGCTGCCAAAAAAGCCGCTGCTGCCGCCGCTGCCGCCGGCCGTTCCTGATCCCCCCTCGGTTTGCAGCCACTTCTTAGCGCTAGTGCTGCGCGGGGGTGTGATTGAAGGCCCGTTTTTTTTGGAGCCGCATGAAGCGCTTCGTGATCATCCTCGGCATCTTGCTACTCGTCGGCGGCGTTGTGGGGCTGGTGCATCCTGTCTTCACGTATCATAGGCAAGAAGAGGTGGCCAAGCTCGGGCCATTCAACGCCACGGTCGATCGAGAAAGAACGGCGCAAATTCCCGCGGCACTCTCCATCGCGCTTCTCCTGTCCGGCATAGGTATGGTGTTGCTCGGTCCGCGCATCAAGTAGCTTCGATCCTCGACGGAATTTTGAAACATCTGCGGGGGGGCCCTGCAACGGATTACTGTTTCAGGAGGATGTCTGCCGGTATCTGGTTGACAGGGTGTCTACACAGGAATAAACAGAGGACAGGGTTATTAGTTTAGGTTCATCCACAGGGCATTCTCTCAGAAATGAGTTCGACCCGCCTTAGGTTCAGCCTAGCGCTCTCTGTGTGCAAACTGAATTACTCCTCGAAACAGCACAAGGGCTTTGACAGCGTTGTCCCAGCGGTTGTGCGCGGCGGCCAAGCTGCCGCCCACGGATTGGTCGATGGCCGCACCGAAATGAAGACCCTCAAGACACTCGCCTGGGTCACTGGCTAATGGATGCGCCGCTCTCCGGATTCCGGCGAATAGCGGCGCAATAAGGTTGGCAGCCTGCATCCGTTCCCGTTATTGCTTGTCGTATATCGCAGTGCTGCTGATTTTGTTGCCCTTCGCATCCGTTCCGCTTGCGGTGACCGTGCGAGTTTTGCCGTCAGGGGACACGACGATGCGGGCAATGGTGGTAACTTTGCCGTCCTTCTTCTGAGTGGCTGTCAAACTATGGTCATTGACCTTCTTTACTGACCGCATGTCTACACTCGGGTCCCCTGTAACAGGATAGTCGTTGCCATCGAACTTGCCAGTCCATTCGCTGTGTAGCGGCTCGCCCTCACCGTCGGTGCCATCGATGGTCACCTTCACATTGTCGCCCGCAGCCTCATAGACAACTGTACTGTTCTTGGGAGCTCCTGGGGCGATCTTTGACTTAGCTTCGTTCAACTTCCAGGTTCCCATGAATCCGTCGGCGGCGAAGCATACTGCCGCTGCGACAAAGCACAGCGCCAGGGCAAGTACGATTGCTCTCGCTTTCATATCCCCTCCTGATTTTGCGAAAACAGATGCGTGGACCTATCAAGTCGGGCGATTCTAGCGTTGACGAGGACAACTAGCAGCCTTTGTCCTCTCCTGACCTCTCCTGAGGCTCAGTCGGGCCGAGTGTTCCCGCTAGAACCCTCGACCGGCCATCTCGTTTTACTCAAGAATTAACAAATAGCAGTCCGATTCCGGAACCTGGGACTCGCGGCTACTTGCTGGCGGATTCGGCCTGGTCGAAAGCGTGATAAGAAGAGCGCACCAAGGGGCCGGATTCGACATGCTTGAAGCCCATGGCTTCGGCGAGAAACTTGTATTCTCGAAACTCGTCGGGATGAACGTAACGCACCACGGGCAGGTGCTCGCGGGTGGGCTGGAGGTATTGCCCGAGCGTCAGGATATCGGTGCCTTGCCGGGCGAGTTGTTGCATGGTGGACAGCACTTCGTGTTTCTCTTCGCCAAGGCCAAGCATCATCCCGGTTTTTGTGGGTGTTTCAGGGTGCCCTTCCTTGGAACGCCGCAACAGCTCTAAAGACCTTTCGTAGACCGCACCCTTTCGGACCCGGCGGTAGAGGCGGGGCACCGTTTCGGTGTTGTGATTGAGAACATCCGGCTTCGCTCGAAGCACGGTATCGAGCGCGTTCCAATCACCTCGGAAATCAGGGATGAGCACTTCCACCTTGCACCCGGGCACCCGGGTGCGGATTTCCTCGATGGTACGCGCAAAAATGTGTGCGCCGCCGTCGGGCTGGTCGTCGCGATTCACGCTGGTCACGACGGCATAACGCACGCCCATCTTGGCCACGGCGTCCGCCACACGATATGGCTCGTTTTCGTCGGGAGGACCAACGGGTTTGCCGGATGGCACCGCGCAAAATCCGCACGCCCGCGTGCAAATGTCCCCCAAAATCATAAACGTGGCCGCGCCATGTTCCCAGCATTCGCCCATGTTGGGGCAGCGGGCGCTTTCGCACACGGTGTGAAGGTCGAGTGTCCGCATCAGGCGTTTCAGGTCCTGAAAACGCTCCCCGCCAGGAAACTTGACGCGCAGCCAGTCGGGACGGGGATGAGCGTCTGGCGGCGGCACCGGAGGCGCCGGTGGGTTGGAGAGTATGTGAAAGGGCGAGGCCATCAAGTGCGCGCGAAGCCCTTATTTTACGCGTATCCAAGGCCGGCTACAAACTGCGGCTATGGCAGTTATGGCAGTTTGCTCACATCAAGCGAATCGCCGGTTTGGTGCTCGGAAATCGGGAAGCGCGGGAACTCCTGCAGGCGCGCAAGGCCTCCGGGTCCTTCGTGGTGATGCGAATTCGTGCGCCTTTTTTAGTCGTCTCGAGCTTGTACTGGATTTCATGGCGCAGGCTTTTCATGGATTCTGTCCGTGGCGGGTTCTGCGCATGAATAAACACGGCGCTCGGAAATTTCCCGCTGCAAACATGGTGGCAATGTGCGCAAGATGCGAACGGATCTGGTCCCGGCTGGCGGCGTCCTCGGAATCGTTGGCTTCCGCTTCGATGCTGCCCCCATCCGGATAGAGCCTGAAATGATGCGTGGTTTTTTCATGAGACAAGCCCATCATTTCATCGCCACGTTCGACCACGCCCTCTTGGCGGCGGTCCTTGGCCGGGGGCACGTTCTCGAAGTGCATCGGGCAAATGGGTTTGCCTGCGCTGTCGGCTTTTCTTCTGCAAACAAGGGAGAGACGCCGTAGGCCAGGATCAGGATTGCCGGTAGAGTCTTCATGCTTGCGGACCCCCTTTTCCCGCGAGATGCCTACCCCACCTCGCTCACCGTGTCTGACGAGTGAAATGGCAGAATGGCGCGCTCCTATCTGATTTTTGCGACGCGGCCTTGCGTGGGAAACTTTTGAAATTGCAGCATGTCATGACCCGGCACGACACGCTCGGCCGAGCCTGCTAATTCGATCATCCGCGCCTGGTTCTTAATGTTCGCCGCCTGATCGGCTTCAGAAAACGTCGCGCTGGCCTTGTGCTCCGCGAGGTTGCGATAGAGATAGCAATTGTCCGAAGCAAGAACAAATGGAGGATTCCCTTCCAAGCGCAGATATTGTGAGGCGTAGGTGTGTCGCCCGCCGGTGTAGACACGAATCCCGGGAAAAATCTCGACATTATCGCCATCCACTAGGCGCAGGCGTCCTTCGGTATTGAGCTTGACCAGTTGCTGGACGTCTTCGGGATCGATGCCCCCATGATTCCCGCCGGGCTGCCATGCGTCACCGGTGTAATATCGAAATTCCTCCTTCTGAATCCAAACCGTTGCTTTGGGAAACAGATCGATGCCTCCCAGGTGGTCCCAGTGGGCGTGGCTGATGACGATGTCCGTGATTTCTGCGGGTTGAACACCGGCGAGCTTCACGGCTTCGTCGGGGCGAAGGTATTCTGTCGATGGAAAGTATTTGAGGAAGGTATCGCGGTGATAGCCGCTGTCAAAGAGGATATTGTGGCCGCCGCCGCGAATGAGCCACACGACCATGGCGATGTTGATTTTCTCGCCCTTAGGCGCGCCCATAACCAGGCCCGCAACTTCATCTTCCGCCGAGGCGTAACGGACCGCTTGGATGGAATACTCCGGGGACGTGGCCGCCGGCAATGCCAAAGACAGGATCAACAAGAACTCGCAGCACAGCTTTTTCATTGTTCGGCTCCGAGGTTGAGCACCGTTTATTGTAGTCGAGAGAAACATGGTCTGCGGGCGAAGTTAAGATGGCGAACTCCAGCAAGCAAGGGATTCAAGAGAACTAGAACCGCGTGAACCGCGTCCGCCGCATCCCCTAGAGAATCGAGACGCCGTCAGTTCCGGTTCTTGACGTATACTCGGAGGGTCGTGGAAGGACAATGAATCGTCTTGTCCCCGCCCTGCCTGTTCTTCTCTTCTCTGCAGTTTCGGTGTCGGCACAGACGTCTTCGCTGAACCCGCCGTCTCACTCCAAAGCGGAGGACTCGAGCGTTTCCGGGACGGTTGTAAGGCTCGCGGGAGGCGAACCCCTAAAAGGTGCAAGCGTACAGCTGCAAGACCTGGAGAACCGCGCGCAGACGACTTCCACAGTCACTGATGCCGGCGGACGCTTCGAGATGAAGGGAATCGATCCCGGCCGCTATCGGCTCAGCGTCTCGCGCAATGGCTTTGTCAGGCAGGACTACGGGCAGCGGAAGCCAGAGGATCCAGGAACCGTCCTCAGTCTTCGAGCCGGTAAAAACCTGAAAGACTTGCTCTTCCGCTTAATCCCCTCGGCCGTAATTGCCGGCCGGGTTACCAACGAAGATGGAGAACCCCTGCCGTGGGTGCAGGTTAGCGCTCTCCGCGAAGTCTACTCCAGGGGGAAAAAGAGTTTGAGTTCCGAGACGACCGTGCCAACCAACGATCTTGGGGAGTATCGGTTGTTCGACCTGCGTCCAGGAAGATACTTCGTTCGAGCAGATTACAAGCCTAACGAGCACGTGATCGGGCCAGGCGAAAGCGAACGCATCGCTGGCTTAGAGCAGCAGGGATATGTGCCCATGTATTACCCCGGCACCTCGGATCCCGCGCTGGCCAGCGCACTCACGGTGAAAGCTGGTGATGAAATTCCTGGATTAGAGATCCTGATAAGTCCAGTTCCCGCGTTCACCGTGCGCGGCCGGATCTACAACCTGGTCTCGCGACGTTCCACCTCGGCCTGCACCGTGACTCTTGCACCGCGCGAGAGCAGCCAGTGGTTTACTCTCCCACAGCGCGACGTGCTGGCTGATACTCCTGACGGCAGCTTCGTCATTCGCGATGTTTTACCGGGCTCCTACACGTTGCTGGCCTTCTGGTCGGAAGAGGGCAGGAGGTACCAAGCATCTCAGAACATTGAGGTTGGAAATGTGGATGTGGATGGGGCTAATCTCACGATCGCGCCGGGCACAGCGCTCTCGGGGCACGTGACGTGGGAAGGCAAGCCCAGCCTGGATACAGATTTCCTCATGGTTTTTCTCCGGGGGGCGGATAGGAGCTATGGTTTCAGCCAACGGGCCAGGGTATCGGCAACTGGCTCCTTTACTTTAAACGATATCTTTGACGGCAGGTATCGGCTGGGGATTGCCGGACAAGGCAAAGACTGTTACCTCAAAGACGTGCGGTATGGGGCGGTGGATGGGTTAGCGGATGGGTTCAATGTAAGTCGCGGAACGAACGCTTCCTTGGAAGTTACTGTCAGTTCGAGAGGGGCGCGCATTCAAGGATCGGTCACCGACAACGACAACGTTCCTGTGACCGGTGTCTGGGTGGTGTTGCTTCCCATCGGAGAGCCTCGCGGTCAGGACCGGCTTTCCCAGAAAGTTGCCACGGATCAATACGGGCATTTCCTTCTGAGAGGACTTCCACCCGGTGAGTACAAACTTTTTTGGTCATGATTTACCGTGTTTTATAACGTTTTTAATAAGGTCCCAATCCGGTTAACGGTGTGGTCTGCGAGTTATGACACAGCTGTTGTCGCACGTTGCGGCATAGAGGATAGAGATAAATGTCCTTTGGCGCCAAGCCG
>WNFW01001748.1_pt1 | contig 18901 bp, 23 predicted proteins | sample 5400131 | NCBI WGS metagenome assembly WNFW01 (sample SAMN13153362, study PRJNA577476) | soil metagenome | isolation source: 20 cm soil or saprolite under grassland replicate 1 | place: USA:California | collected 2016-06-15 | reverse complement strand
TGAATGCAAGACAAAGCCGGATTCATCCGCGCCCGCGGGCAGCCACTGGTATTACCGTGTCAATCGCGCGGATCAGCGGCACTGTTGGTATCTGGGAGCCGAAGGTGTGAAGGTGCGTTCGCAAGCACGCGAAGGCGCATCGCCAACGCGGACGGCGCGCGAGAATGTTCCTGCGATGCCTCCCGCAATACCTGCGCAAATGCAACCCGCACAAAGCACAGCGGAGGCTGCCTCCACCGGGGCAGCAACAGATGTTGCTGCGCCCTCGCCCAGTCTCCCGAATACTCCTGATTTGACCATGCGGGAGCCCGCGACCATGAGCAGTCGCTATCCGCAGGACCATCAGGCGAGAGAGGCGCAGGACGAAATGCCCTTGATATGGCCAGTCCTCACCGAAGCCGATGGTGCTGGCTTGGCGGATACGGGGCGCGAATTCGCTCCCTGGCCAGCAGTTCTCGTCGGTGCTCTGGCACTCCTGTTGGCTGGGGCGATCTTCAAGCTCGCTCGCCGACGTGCTCAATCCTCTCGCCGCGCCCGACGCCAGGTGGGGCGGTTGCGCATAAAGCAAAAGAGGAGGGCTTATTCCGGCCATATGGCCGCACGTCCGGATCAAATCGCTCGCACATCTGCGTTGCGAGCGCAGCGCGATGACCCGGTTTGGCCGCGGCCGACATCAATCGATCCAGTTGAGGCGACAACGCTGGGGCAGCTCGTGGCTGACCGGCAGCGGGCCGCGGCATAATCCCTGCGCCAAGGGCCGGTGAGTGCTGGTGCAGCGCCAATCGCGTTCTAGGGCGCTGCAAAACGAAAACTCATTCGATCACGTCATCGGCGCGCTGCCGGAGTCTCCCGGCCATTGCATCTACTCGATTGTGTCGTCGGCAGTGGCAAGCAGCGAGTCCGGAATTGTCACGCCCAATGCTTTCGCTGCCCTAAGATTCACGACCAGTTCGAACTTGGTCGGACGTTCGATCGGCAGATCGGCGGGCCGCGCGCCGCGCAGGATTTTGGAAATGTACGGACCGGTGCGGCGATAGAGCTGGATCAGGTCCGGACCATAGGACATCAGGCCGCCGCCATCGGGGAAGGTTCGAAATTGCGATATTCCGGGAACCCGGTGCGTTGACAAGATCTCCGCGACCCGAGGCCCTGCCTGACGGATCAGCGGAGAGCCAAGCTGAATGACGACTTGCGGTCCCTGGTTCAGGCCTGACTCGAGGGCCGTCTCCAGTCCCGCGCTGTCGCGAAACTCCATGACCAGGACGTCGATCGACTTCGCCTTTGCCGCTGCCTTGATCGCATCGAGCTGATACGTGCCGGTCGTTACATCCCACAAAACCCCGATTTTTGTCACGCTCGGGACAATGTCGCCTATCTGCTGCAACCACTTGCCGCACAAGGTCGGCGCATCCAGAAACATACCAGTGAGGTTGCCTCCCGGATGTGCCAGGCTTTGAACATAGCCGCTGGCGACGGGATCGCTTTCGAGATCATTTGCGAGAATCGGCAGGTCAGTCGTTGCCGCTCTCGCCGCTTCTATCGAGGGACGAGCGGTCACAACAAGAATAGCGGCGCGCAGTTGAATGAGTTCTTTGGTGAATTGCGGAAGCATCTCCGGCTTGCCACGCGCCCAACGCGCTTCGAGTTTGACAGTCTTGCCTTCGACATAGCCCACCTCACGCAAGCCCTCACGCAGGGCATCAAAAACAGGAGAGCCGGAATCCGGAAATCCCGGATGGAGAAATCCGATTAGCGGGACCTTTTGTGCCTCTTGCGCTCGGGCCAGCGCAGTTCGTGAGAGCGAAGCGGCTGCAAATAGAGCGGTGAACTTCCGTCGGTTCATTCAGTCACCTCGTCGCCGCTACCGCAAGAGTTGTGGTGAAACATCAGGTCAAGAGCCGGCGCGCCCGGCGTCGCTCAACGATTCTCTCCAATCGAGCTCAGCAGCGGGGCGAGGCGCACCATCTCGTCACGGATATGCGCGTCGAATGCCTCGCGAGCGATGTGGCGCGGCTCGATCCCCTGGACGCGGATTTTCGCCTGCAGCTCGGGGTCTTTGCCAGCCTCGGCGATCGCCTCGCTGAGCGTGTTGACGACGCCCTTCGGCGTCTTCCCCGGCGCCAGCACGCTGTACCAGGTCGCGTATTGGTAATCGATGCCTTGCGAGCGCGCGGTCGCAATCGCGATCGGTTCGGCGATCGGCTCCTTCGCCGCCACCGCCAGCGCCTTGAGCCGGCCGTCCTGCAAGAGCGGCAGCACGAATGCCATGGGGACGAACGAGGCCTGGATGCGACCGCCCAAGAGATCGGCAATGATGGTCGCACTCACCGTATAGGGCACGTGCACGATGTCGATGCCGGCCTTGAGCGCGAAATAGGCGCCGGCGAGATGGGTCGAGGTTCCGATGCCGGCGGAGCCGTAATTGATCTCGCCGGGTTTCGATTTCGCGAGCGCGACGAACTCCTGCAGGCTCGACACGCCGAGCGACGGCGGCACGACCACGATGGCGGGCGCTTCGCCGACGAGCGCGACGCCGGCGAAATCGGCTACTGGATCGAACGGCAAGTTCTTGTTGAGCGTCCCGAGGATGGCGTGGCCGGAATTCGCGAACAGCACGGTATAGCCGTCGGGGGCGGAGCTCGCGACCGTCTGCGCGCCGATCAGTCCGCCGGCGCCGGGTCGGTTGGCGACCACCACCTGCTGGCCGAAACGTTTGGCGAGCTTGTCGGCATAGAGCCGCGCCAGGATATCGATGGCGGTGCCCGCCGTGATCGGCGCCACCACCGTGATCAGCCGCGACGGATAAGATTCCTGGCCGTGTGCCGCTGCGGCAAGACAGGCTGCCGCCGTGATCGCGGCCGTCGCAAGCTGCGCGAAGCTTCTACCGCGGCGCTTGCTCATACGAGCGCCACCGCGCGGATCGGAGAAGCCTCGGCGCCGATGAGCTTGAGCGGAAAGGCGACCAGCGTAAACCGGTCCTTGTCGATTTGATCGAGGTTCTTCAGATACGGCATGGTGATCACGCCCCGCTCGCTCAGCGTGCGCGAATTGTGGAAGACGCGCGGCGCGCCGGGCTCGTCGTTGCCGTGATAGAAGTCATAGCCGACGATCACCACGCCCTTCTCGATGCACCACATGGTCGCGCCGATGGTGAGATAAGGTGACTCCTTCATCCATTTGTCGGAACCGCCGTCATAGGTGTTGTTATGATCGGTGCGCAGCAGCAGCCGGTCGCCTTTTCTGATGCGATTGTCGAGCCGCTGCTCCAGGTCCTTCACGGTGATCGGCTTGCCCGGCAGCTTGTCGCGCAGATCGGCGATAATTGCGTCGCCAATGAACAGCTCGAGCGGCAGCTGATGGATCTGGGTGCCGCCGCGCACGTTGTGTTCGGGCGCATCCACGTGGCTGCCGGCATGGAGACGCATGTGCACGCCGCGCACGATCTGCCCGGCGCCACCTGGCGCGTCGTGCTCCTTGATCACCTCCATCTCGAACTGCATGTCCTTCGTGAACCCCGCGGGTGTGCGCATCGCGAAATTCTTCGCATCAAGCTCCAGGCTGATGTCGACGATCTTTCCAAACTCAATGGACATATGACCGCTCCTGGAACCCCGGTGCGTAGGGCGCAATAAGCGAAGCGCATTGCGCCATTCCCGCCTCGTCCAGACCAACACTGGCACGTATGGATGTGCGAGGAAAGTTCGCGATGCCTTCAGGCTCAACAGAGCGGCCGTGGCCCCGCCAGATGCCGTCATGCGCAACGGCGCAATGCGCTTCGCTTATTGCGCCCTACAAGGGCTGCGGGAGAGAATGGAGTTGTTCGATCAGGATACTACCGCTGCACCACCGTCACGTTGGTTCTGACCGAGTTGGCAATGAAGCAATTCTCGTGGGCCGCGTGATGCATTTGATCAAGTTCTTTCTCGTTTGGCACGCGATCCCCGCTCCACGTGATCTTCGGGCGTAGCTCAACGCGAGTGATCGCCAGCTTGCCCTCGGCATTCTTCTCCATATGGCCGATCGCCTGATCCTCATACGAGTCGAGCACGAACTTCTGCTTGCACGCAATTGCCAGAAACGTAAGCAGATGACAGCTTGAGAGCGAAGCGACGAAAGCCTCCTCGGGATCGACATTGGCGGGATTGCCGAGATAGGCCGGGGCCGCCGTCGCGGTCATCGTATGGCCGCCGTCGAAACTCCAGATGTGATCGCGCGGATATTTTTGATTCAGCAACACGGATGCGTGCAATTGTACTCACGCTCCCGTTGACGCCACGCCGTGGACAAGCCAATCGGCCATTGAATATGGTTGCGTCCAAAGCACGCTTCGCAAACGCATGAACCCGCCGCCCGCCGAGATAGGTGTGCCCGTCGCCGAGGTCGAGACCCCCGCGCTGATCATCGATCTCGATGCTCTCGATCGCAACATCGCAAAGATGGCCGAGTTCGCCAAAGTCGCGGGGGTGCGCGTGCGGCCGCATGCCAAGACCCACAAGTCGACTGCGATTGCGTTGCGACAGATCGCGCGCGGCGCGGTCGGCCAATGCGTGCAGAAAGTCGGCGAAGCGGAAGTGCTCGTTCGCGGCGGTGTGAAGGACGTGCTGGTGAGCAATCAGGTGGTCGGCGAACGCAAGTTGCGGCGGTTGGCCGCGCTTGCAGAGGAGGCGACCATCGCGCTGTGCTTCGATGCTCCTGACCAGGTCGACGCGGCATCGCGCGTGGCGCGCGATTTCGGCGTCACGCTCGGCGGGCTTGTCGAAATCGAAGTAGGCATGGAGCGCTGCGGCGTGCCACCGGGCCGAGATGCCGCATTGCTCGCACGCCGCGTTGCGGATGCACCGAACCTGAAATTTTTGGGCTTGCAGGCCTACCATGGCCGCGCGCAGCACATGACGACTTATCAAGAACGCGCCCAGGCGATCGCGTTCGCCAGCGATGCGGTTCGCGGGACATTGGACGCGCTCGCCGCGGAAAACCTGTTTTGTGAGATCATCGGCGGCGCCGGAACCGGGACTTTTGCAATCGAGGCGGCGAGCGGCGTTTATAATGAGCTGCAGGTTGGCTCATATGTGTTCATGGATACGGAATATGCTCGTATCCGCGCCGTCGACGGTGCTCGCTATGCGGAATTCGAACACAGTCTCTTTGTGCTCGCGTCGGTGATGAGCGTGCCGGCGGCCGACCGGGCAATCGTGGACGCAGGGCTCAAGTCCTACAGCGCCGAGCGCGGTCCCCCGTGGGTGCACGAGCGCACCGACGTGGAAATGACCGGCGTCTCGGACGAGCACGGCAAGCTCAAGGTCGGACCGCAGGCGAAGCCCCTGTCGCTCGGCGAAAAAGTGTGGCTGATCCCCGGACACTGCGACCCGACCGTCAATCTGCACGACTGGTATGTCGGTGTCCGAAACGGGCGCGTGGAGGCGCTGTGGCCGATCAACGCCCGCGGTGCCAGCATCTGAATAGGCGTTTCCAGCACGGCGCATTGAGGCGCAAGGCTGGTCCCGCGAATTGATGTCGCTCAGGGGGACGCGCAGCCAGGCGGCCCTGTCCTAGGCATCTGGCCCCGCAGTTTGGCCGAATAGAAGCTAACCGAAAAACAGGAGGTATCGTCATGGATCGACGTCGCTTCATCCGCTCAGTTTCACTGGCAGGTGCCGGAGCCGCGCTTGCAGGTTCGCAGCACCTTGCATGGGCCGACGCAGATTTCGCAGCCACGACCAAGCGGTTCTCGGCGCAGCGTTGGGCGCTCGACAACATCGTGCGCGCTAACGGAATCGACTGGGATCAGCCGCGATCAATCTATCTATCTGCGCCCTGTGGGGTTGAAGCCAATGCCGACTTTGCTGCGATTCGGGCGCGGGTGCAAAAAATGGCCGATATCGGCCCGGCGTTTGAAAGCACGGCTCAACGGCGCGAAGCAAAGGCGCGTGCTGCCGAGGCAGAAGGCAATCTGATTACCGCACGTGACAATTGGTACATGGCCGCCATCCATTACGGGGCTGCCGAGTGGCCCTACGATGATTCTGGAAAGCGGCATATTGCGCTTCACGAAAAAAAGCGGGAATGCTTTTCGAACTATGCACGTCTCGCAGACCACAAAGTCGAACCAGTATCGATTCCATTCAAGGACAAATCGATTCCAGCTTGGTTTCATCTGCCGCCTGGCTACAGCGGCGGAAAAGTGCCGGTCGTGATCGCCATTCCCGGCATGGATAGTTTTAAGGAAGCGAATGTCGCACTGGCAAATGACCGGTGGATGCAGCGTGGCGTCGCGGTCTTGTCGATCGACGGACCGGGGCAATACGAAAGTCCGCTGCTCGGCGTCTATGTCTCGATGCCGAATTGGATCGATGCCGGTCCTGCCGTCGTGGATTGGCTACTGCGCCGGGCCGAAGTTGATGCGCAGAAGATCGGAGTGACCGGCGCCAGCTTCGGCTCGTTCTTCGGGACAATCCTCACCGCAAACGAGCCGCGAATTGCGGCAACCGCGGTGATCTCCACCTGTCTCGAGCCGGGCTGTCATACGATATTTGAGGAAGCATCGCCGACGTTCAAAAAACGGTTCATGTGGATGTCGAATTACACCGATGAGGCGAAATTCGATGAATTCGCCAAGACGCTGACGTGGGAGGGCCACGTCGAGAAGATCCGACAACCATATCTGGTGGTCGCGGGCGAAGCCGACGAGCTAAGCCCTCTCGAGCATACCGAGCGAATGGTTCGGACCATGTCGGGTCCGCGCCAGCTCGTGGTTTATGCCGACAGCCGACACTCGGTAGGAAACGTACCGGCAGCCAATCTCGGTCCTTTCCCACCGGCCTTAGTTGCCGATTGGCTTGTTGCGCGGCTCAACGGCAAGCCCTTCAACAGCGAACGCTGGTTTGTCGAGTCCACTGGACGCATTGCCAAAACGCCGCTTTGAAAGCGTAGTCGAGCCCCATGCCGTAAGCACGGGCGTGCGATGATTACGGCACATACCGACGTTGTCGGCAGTCTTCTCCGGCCGGTCGCATTGCGCAAAGCGCGGGACGACCGGGTGGCCGGGCGTCTTAGTCACGCGCAGTTCAAGTCCTTAGAGGATCGCGCCGTCGATGAGGCCATCTCGCTGCAGGAGGCAGCGGGCCTTGACGTCGTGACCGACGGCGACATGCGGCGGCTCTCCTTCCAGAGCCAGATGACCGAGGCTGTCGACGGGTTCGGCGACTGGGATATCGATGCATTCTTGTGGGGCCACTGGCATGGCGATGGCGGCAGCGGGGAGCGACGCCGCGAGCGGCCGGTCAATCTCGGCGTGGTCGGCAGGCTCGTGCGCAAACGGCATCTTGCCGCGGAGGAGTTTGTCTATCTGCGCGGCCGCACAAGCCGCGTCGCAAAGGTGACCTTGCCCAGCCCCCCAGCCTGTTCGTGAATTTCTGGTCGCCTGAACGTTCCCAATCCGCGTATGCAAGCCTGGAGCATTTCCTCGCCGACGTCGTCGCGATCCTCCATGATGAGGTCGCCGAGCTCGTTCGCCTCGGTGCCACCTATATACAGATCGACGCGCCTCACTACGCCTTGCTGCTCGCGCCTGAGACTCGGGCCTTTTACGAATCGCGAGGCTGGACGCTCGATCAGTGGCTGAGCCGGGGGATCGAGCTCGACAACGCCGTCATAACGGGATTTGCCGGTGTGACCTTCGCCATCCACCTCTGTCGTGGCAACCAAGAAGGCCGTTGGCTGGTCGAAGGCGACTATGAGCCGATTGCCCGGCCGATTTTCCAGCGCATCGCTGCAACACGGCTTCTGCTCGAATATGACGATGATCGGGCGGGCTCGTTCGCACCGCTCCGGCACGTCCCGGACGACAAGATGGTGGTCCTCGGATTGATCAGCACCAAGCGGCCGCAAATGGAGGCGCCGGAAGACCTCGTCCGCCGCATCACGGAGGCAACCCGCTTCGTGCCGCTGGAACGCTTGGCGCTCAGCACTCAGTGCGGCTTTGCCTCTTCGATCGTTGGAAACCGCCTTTCCAACGACGAGGAAAGACGTAAGCTCGAGAGGGTGTGCGAAACTGCGCGACGGATATGGAGCTAGCTTCCTCCTCCGGTCCAGTTCTGGCATCTCGGAGAAGTTCTTCGCCGCGGCTGCCCCCGCATCGCCAGAACGGGCGAGGAAGGGTCCTATGATTGTCGACCGTGCTCTGCATCGCCTTCAAACTGAAGCGTAATGCCGGCGCACCTCGCGGAAAGAGACGAGGCGCTTTTGGCCTTCGTCCCACAGCGCGAGTCGCACACACCTCAGGCTCTGAAGTAGGGTGAGCCGGCCGATGCCCTCGAGCTCCGGGTAATCTCGTAGCACGAGCGGCAGTCGGTAATAGGGAATTCGGCTGCACAAATGATGGATGTGATGAATGCCGATATTGGCGGTGAACCAGCGCAAAAGGCTCGGCAGGGCGTAGTGAGAGCTGCCGTAAAGTGCCACCGCTTGGAGATTCCACGCATCGTCGTGAGCCCATACGGTATTTTCAAATTGGTGCTGAATATAGAACAGCCAGACACCGGCGGAGGCCGGGAGCAGCATGATTGGCAGATGCACAAGCAGAAACGGACCGATGCCGACAAACTGTCATCTGCTCACCGCGTCCGAATGCGTCGAAAGGGAGTGCGGCCTCTGCCGGCTGCTCCGCAAAGCCGCCAATAAAGGCGCAGGTAATTGCGTGCCATCACGTCCGCGGTGAACCGCTCCTGGAACACCTTGCGCACTATGCCGCGGTCAAGTTGATCAAGCTTGAGAACCGCCCGTACAGCCTCGTCTTCGGTATCCACAATGAACCCGGTTTTCCCGTTCTCGATGATCTCCGTGACGGACCCGCAGCGCCACGCGATCACCGGCGTTCCACAAGCCATGGCTTCGATCAGCACCAGACCAAACGGCTCGGGCCAATCGATCGGGAACAGGAGAGCGCTGGCATTTCCGAGGAAAGCGGACTTTTCGCTGTCGCTTATCTCCCCAATGAATTCAATCATAGGATCGGCCAATAGCGGCTTTATCTCGTCGCGAAAATAGCCCACGTCCACAGCATCCACTTTTGCCGCAATCTTGAGGCGCATGCCCAGACGTTTCGCGATGGAGATCGCCCGATCGGGACGCTTCTCGGGCGAGATGCGACCGAGGAAGGCGAGATAAGGATCGCTGGGCATCTTGTTGAACGAGTAAACGCCTTCAGCGAGGCCATGGTGAATAGTGGCCAACCAGTTCGCGCTCGCGAGTGGTTTGCGTTGATCATCCGATATTGAGACCAGGGGATAGTCGTGCCAACGAGAATAGACCTCAGGCAGATCCTTCAGGTCGAGCCGACCGTGCAGCGTGGTCACGGTTCGCGCCGCCAAATCTTCGAAGAACGGAAAATGGATGAGATCGACATGAAAATGCAGAAGATCGAATTCGTGCCGGCGCAAATGAAGTTCATGCAGCATGGACAGGTGAGCGGCCAGGTCTGATTTCAGCGGAAACGAATCGAGCCGAATGGCTTGGTCGCTTACCGGAACCAGCGTCGCTCGTGTATGGGCCTCCGCACTCGCGAACAGCGTGACCTCGTGCCCAAGCTCTACGAGAGCGTTGGTCAGGTGCGCCACGATGCGTTCGGTACCGCCATACAAGCTGGGCGGCACCGCCTCATACAGCGGCGCGATTTGTGCGATCTTCATAAGATGCCATCAATCCAGCCGGCAAGCCGCCTCACTCCCACTGGTCAGCAATGTCGGGCCTGCTTGGCGGTACGGTGGGTCTAACGAACGAGCGGAGGCCAATCCTTGTATCATCTGAAGTTGATGCGAGTGCCGTGTCGCCGTGCACTTTACTGGTCTACCAATTAAATTGAGGGCATCGCTTTTGAAGCGATTGGCTTCTTGTCAACTCGTGTCTCCGCGTCGATCGCCTCTTTGGCCAACCGAAGTGCTTTCAGTCTTGCAGTCTTTTCTCGAACAGCCCGAGCCTCGGACTCATAGTGCGCCCTGGCCTCGTTGGCATCTTGAGTCGCTTTCTGTGCCTTCTTGAACCGCGCTTCAGCTTGATCGCGTTCCTTCGAATGGTTAGGCAACATGGTCTCCCTTGTTTCGGCGTGGAGGATGGTTCGATAGCCGTGTTAGATAACATTCGATCATGAGATATTGCCCCATCATCAATCCGATGCTGACGCGTATCGCGATGATCGCAGGGGGTCGTCGGCCTTTTTGCTGCCGGATCGATGTACGCTTTTCACAGCAACGGCCGGAGTGCCTGACCTCTCCGCGATGAGCCGGTCCTGTTCTTCGATGATCGCGCGCGCAGGGCCGTCGCCATCGAGGCCGCCAAGGACTTCGCTCGGCACTCTGCGATTGGACCGCTGAGAACCGTCTTCGTAAGCCACGTCAAAAAGAGTGAACTCAACTCGCGTAGCCGGCTTCCGTGCCATTGTTTGGTTTCCTGTCATTGTTCAACGATGGATACGCCACACATCGAGGACGGCATCGCAGTCATCGAGGCACGTCGGGCAAGTGGAAATCGGGGCGATACTAGGGCGCCAGGGCCTGATTTCTCACTTTCTTGGAAGAGATTAGACGTTCTGAAGGTTTGAAGCGGCCAACTTGCCGCGCTCGCTTACAACGTCGTACGTGAGGGTCTGTCCCTCATTGAGATTGCTCATTCCGGCGCGCTCGACTGCGGAAATATGGACGAATACGTCCGTTCCGCCGTCGGTCGGCTGAATGAAGCCAAAGCCCCTTTGTGAATTGAAAAACTTGACTTTACCTTGAGCCATATCCGGCCTCCTTTGAAAACGCCAATCGGCGTCTGCGACCTGCACGACATCGCGCAGCGCAGCCTTGCGTCCGACTTCGACGTTGTCTTGGGAAGAGCCCTAGGCGGGCAAATAGCAAGGACAGGCAAAACCCGAACAGATGCATATATATGGTTGGCAGGTCCAAAATCAACCTGCCGCATAAGAGGGATGCAATGACGTTCAAGCCAAATCACGGTAGAGATCGGGCTGAATGACAGAGGGCAGCGCGCGCACGGACCGAGGAAAAACAAAGAAAGAAGGATGAGAAGGTTGCGCTGCGCAAAGCTGATCGCGCCGCAGCCGAAGCCCCGCCGGATCACAAGCAAAACTAACGGGTGGGCTCGAGATTTAGCGGCTGGCGATCGGCTCTGTCTCGCGATTGCCTCTTGGACGATGCGCAGCCATCCGATCTTGTCCAGCGATGGCGCTTGAGGGCTGCAGCATAGGATAGATCTATTATTTAGGCTGGCGCCGGGAACGAGTCGCGCATTTGACCCGAAGGTGAGACAGTCGGTACGGCTCGGCTCGGTGTGTCGAGCTAGCACGCGCTAGCGCAACAGCCCAAGCATCTGCCGAGCCGCCCAACTTTCAGTCCTGCGGTGCGACAACTAGGCCGCCAACTAAGGCGGCCCCGGCCTCACCACTCGCGACTAGTGCTATAATCGAGCGAGTACGTACCGGCGCGTCCGCACGCTGGGCATCGAATCACAAAAACCCGTTGACCCTCCTGCAATGCGGGGTTGACGACGGTCGTGGTGCCGCACTTAACGCAGGGCGGCGGTGGTGGTTGGAATAGCAGTGACATGACGCATCGGCTCCCTGGTTTTCAGGCGGGAGCGCGATGGGTCTCTCAGCCACCGACGCCTGGCAGGCTGCTGTCAGTGATGGAACAGCGTATATGCCTAATTAGGACACTTAGCGATTCAAATTAGGACAGAACGCTCGGAATTCGGACACCACCCCCGCACCTATACGTTGCTAAAGACCGTGGTCCTTGCGCAGAGAATGTCGGGGGGCCCGCTCCGGCAATACTCGGTCGCTCGCCCAAGAGCCGATCGTGCGCCTCAACGGCACCGCTGTCTGCGCCCGGATTACGGGGAGTCGCTTGATCGGTTCAGCGCCTGTCTGCGTTCTTCGTAATGCACCCTCGCGCGCAAGACGAAGAGATGGGCTGCCCGCCGCGGGTTTCCGAAGACACCGGGTTACTTGCGCAGATGATCATCCGTCTCGTGCCTGAAACGAGAATGATCCTCAGTAAACCTTCGTTCCATGAGCAGCGGGCAGCAAGCCTCTCGCGGCTAGTTCTCGCTTCAGTTCTTGCATAGCACTGTTGGCTGCTTCTGAGCTGTTCGCCCTTTCCATACGACGAAGAAGCACCCGGATGACACGGTCTTTGTCCCTGATCGCCCATCTGCGAACAAATACTTGCGCGTCGTAAAAAGAACTTATTCGAACAGACCTGCTGAAGTTGGGCAAATTAGCATCGAAAACCGCCGCAATTCGCACGTCGCTCATATGAGCTTCCTTTGGGTTCGAACGCCTCGCAGCCGTTACGCCACACCTGATAGCGGATGATGCTGCTTCGTACTCAATTGGCTCGCGTGCTCGCGCGACAAATTCCAATAGCCGAAAGAAAATCCCAGCATGCAGCGCCGCGCTGCGCGCCCGCGAGACCGGGCATTGCCCTTAGCAAGGGCTGAACCGTGTGAAGCGGAGGTAGGTTGGCGGTAAACCCGCACGAACCGAGTTCATTATAGCGCTCTGAGTCCTCAATTGTGGGCAAGAGGAGCGTCTGGATTCTGTAATATTCTTCACGCTCTGACGCTCCAAGCCCATCGAATCCGTGAACGAGTCGGCCGTCGGTTGATAAGACGTATCTGTGCGGGATCACGTTGGCGAGCTCGCCGCCATCTCCAAGTACACAGACAAGGAAGTAATGCTCGCCAGCTTCGGCGCCGGCTAGCAGACTGAGACCTCCTCTACCAAATCCTCGAAATCGAACCCATTCCCGCCAGGGCAATTCCATCCATGCAGTGTGGCATTCATCCCAATGCAGGATGACCGTGTTCTCGGGGGTTCCCTTCATCGTCTCTCCCAGGCCCTGACGTTGTCGCGATTCTAGGCCTCTCCTGGTGGGCGCAGCTACCGCTCAATGCGATGAACCGTCGAGCCGGGAGGTACCGCTGAAACCGACTAGACGACTTTGAGGTTTCCTGCCGACTCCTTGCCACGGTCGCTGACGATTTCATATTGAACGGTCTGCCCTTCGTTGAGGGTGTTCAGGCCGGCCTTCTCGACCGCTGAAATATGAACAAACACGTCCCTACCGCCTCCCTGGGGCTGAATGAATCCATAGCCCTTCGTCGGGTTGAACCACTTCACGGTTCCTGTGGCCATCGTCGTCTCCTTGCGTTGTGCTCAAATGATTACGCGCGTATCGCGCGACGATCCGAGTTTTGGAAGATGACTTGAGAGCGGCCCAAAACCGGGAGCTGAGCAAGGCAGACCAAAAACTTGGCGTGCTTTACTTGTACGATCGAGACGGCATGGGGTCAATGATATTGACCTGCTCCCCAACTTGTCCTCACGCCGTGATAAACATCATAGGCGTCCAACCGCTTCTAGCGGCGATGACGGCATAGTCCTCGCAGGCATACGCTCGTACCCTGTCGCAGAGCCGCCCAAGATGGCTGGAATTTGCATCAGGGGCGCTTCCAGATGGACAAGCCGCCAAACCCGGCAAAATGCCCAAGCATGGCCACCTCACCGGAATCGCGACGCGTCAATGCGTCGAAGGAAGTCCCACGATGAGGATCTAAATGGCGCAACTGCTCTCAGTGAACGTTGGTCTGCCGCGCGAAATCGAATGGAAAGGGAAGACCGTGCGCGCGGCCGTGTGGAAGCACACGGTCCGGGGTCGACGCAGGGTAGGGAAGTTGGACATCGACGGCGATGGCCAGGGAGCGTGTACCGGTTGACCAGCTCAGCGGTTTTGTAATCGTGCCAATGGGGCCCCCTGTGATTGTGACGGCATTCCCGCGCACGGTGCGCGTGATCGAGCAGACGTTGATCCCGTTGAAAGACGGCACGACGCTGGCGGCGCGCATCTGGTTGCCCGATGATGCCGAACAGAACCCAGTTCCCGCGATCCTGGAGTATCTCCCATATCGCAAGCGCGACGGGACTTACGAGCGCGACGCGCTGACGCATCCGTATCTGGCCGGCCACGGCTACGCGGGCGTTCGCGTCGATATTCGAGGTTGTGGCGAGTCGGATGGCCTGCTGTTCGACGAGTACGCAAGACAAGAGCAGGACGATGGCGTGGAGGTGATTGCGTGGTTGGCAGCGCAACCCTGGTGCAGTGGCGTTGTCGGAATGATGGGCATCTCGTGGGGCGGCTTCAATGGACTTCAGGTTGCGGCACGCCGCCCTCCGGCACTCAAGGCAATCGTGACCATCTGCTCGACCGACGACCGCTACGCCGACGATGCACACTACATGGGCGGCACGCTTCTTACCGCCGGGCTGGAGTGGCCCTCGTTCTTTTTTGGCTCAATGTGCCTCCCACCAGACCCAATGCTTGTCGGCGATCGCTGGCGGGCGATGTGGTTGGAGCGGCTGGCGAACGTGCCGCTGTTCTTGGAACTCTGGCTGCGGCACCAGCGACGCGATGCTTATTGGAAGCATGGATCGGTATGCGAGGATTACGCGGCGATCCAATGTCCTGTGTACGCCGCCGGGGGTTGGACTGACGGCTATACGAACGCAATTCCACGCCTCCTCGAGCGATTGACGGTGCCTCGCAAGGGTCTCGTCGGGCCGTGGGCGCATGGTTATCCGCATTTTGCGCGTCCCGGCCCGCAGATCGGGTTCCTGCAAGAGATGCTGCGGTGGTGGGATTATTGGCTCAAAGGCATCGATACTGGCGTGACGCATGAGCCCATGCTGCGCGCCTGGATGACGGACAGCGTAAAGCCTGCGTCGCATCACGAGGTGTTGCTGGGCCGGTGGGTTGCCGAATGCTCATGGCCGCCATCGGCAATCACACCCCAGCGCCTGTTCTTGACTGATGATGGGCTGCGAAACGAAGCCGCGCCTTTGACGGCTCGCGCGCTGTCCTCGCCGCAAACGGTCGGAAAGTGTGCAGGGCAGTGGGTTCCGTTTGGTCGCGGACACGACGAAGCCATCGATCAACGCGAAGACGACGCGCGCTCGCTCATCTTCGAGACGCCGCCGCTCGAAAGGTCGATCGCGATTCTCGGTGCGCCGATCGTTACGCTCGACGTCGCCTCGGACCGGCCGATTGCGAACCTGATCGTTCGCTTATGCGATGTGCACCCGTCCGGTGAATCGCTGCGCGTCAGCTATGGTGTTCTCAACCTCACGCATCGCGACGGACACGAAAGGCCCGCGCCCTTGAAGGTGGGGGAGCGCTACCGGGTGCGAATCCAACTCAACGATGCAGGCTCGGTATTCCCGGCCGGCCACAGGGTAAGGCTTGCCCTGTCCACGGCCTATTGGCCGATGATCTGGCCTGCTCCCGAGAAAGCGACGCTACTGATTTCGGCTGGCACCCTCGATCTACCGGTACGCCCGCCCCAGGCCACGGACGCGCAGCTGTCGCCGCTGCCTCCTCCCGAGTCGGCGCCACCGGAGAAGCCGACGATAATTCGTTGCGGTGATATGCGTATCGAGCGCATCGATCGCATCGGCCTCGAATTGGGCACGCAAAGCAAATCCTACTTGCACGTCGAGGAGGATGACCCGCTCAGCGCGGTGGCCGAACTGCGACGGACGAGGACGATGTCGCGGGACGCATGGCAAATCCGCATCGAGACGCAGATGCGGCTGTCGTGCACCCGCGATGTCTTCCTGCTGCAGGGAAGTTTACGCGCGTGGGAAGGCGCGAACGAAGTCTGCCGTCGCGAATGGGATCGCGCTATTGCTCGAGACTTCTTATGAAGCTGCAAGAGCCAACAATGACCCTCGGCTTCTATGCGGAGCCTAGAGCGGCATGCCCGTGCACCGGGTCGAATTGGTCAGCGCGCGATCGCTTGTAGGCCTTCAGTGTGCTGATGCCCTGAGGGTCGGTTGAGCTGCGTCCGATCCCTCGACTGCGACAAGGCTCATGCCGCCGCCCAAAAAATCGATTCCGCGATGCGCCCCTCTTTTAGATCCGAAAGCTGCTCGCGATAGACGCCGAGCACAAAGAGGCGAATGGCCGACGATAGATTCCCGTGTTGCCGCTGCGTATCGATCGCCCCGACGAGATTCGACAACGTGACGTGCCGCACCTTGGCGATTTCCTTCAGCGCGTTCCAGAACGCCTCCTCGAGGCTAACGCTCGTCTTGTGGCCTGCAACCACGATGGAGCGCTTGATGACTAGAGACTTCATGAGACACCCCCGCTGCTGTAGTAGATCCGTCACATCGGACTAGAAAATTTGTCCTGCACCGTGGCCGCGGGAAAAGAATTCTGGAGCGTTGCAAAAATCCCACAGCGCCCGGCAAGTCCGAATCGGCTGGGGGCGAGTCCGAGTCGGTAACTTCTATGCGGCCGTGCAACCGCGCTTCGCGCGCAAGAAGAGATCTGCTAGAGGAAGGGGCTCCGTCGCAGCGAGAGGTATGTTGACGCTGCCAGTAGTAGTCCACAACCGTTTTGCTGTTCGGCGCGGCGATGCGATCGTTCCTCTGTGCGTCCGTGCAGGTTGCCGGGCGCAAAGTTCCATTTAGCCGCCAAGCCGTCACATTCTTCCATCTTCATGGCATGGTGCACTCGCTCGGGGGGCCGAACGGGGGCTACTCATGGCATTTCCCAACCCGCGTAACGCCGCCTGCTACCTCAAAAAACTCTGCGGGACGTTTGCTCGGAAACGGGGAGAGCGTGTTGCTCTCACCGTGCGTGATGTTCGCTGCGATCCGATCGCGAACCGCGTTCTCGACTTGCTCATGCATGACTATACCGTCGCAGGAGAGAGGAGCGGCTTGGTCCTCACCAAAAACACGGGCGATCTGAAGCTCTTCATCAATGAGCTCGACGACCTTCGGCAGTTGGATTTCATCCATCATCGGGCGATGGTGCGACACATGGAGCGATTGCGAACGCAGTTGACTGCATCGAACGATCATCGGGAGCGCTGGAAGGTCCGCGCCTTGATGGCAGAGGCGCTGGCGCTCGAAGCCACTGCCAAAATCAGCAACAATGGCGGCCGTGGCAATGTCGTTGATACCAGATACGCGGCGCTCAAGCGCTTTCTCGCCAAGCGCTTCCATCCCGACTACGCGCCGGGAGGAGGCATCGAGAAGATCGTGCGCAACGAGATCTTCAAGGAAATCTGGAACGAGATCGAGCGCCTCGAGGATGACGTATCGGCTAGCCGTTTCGCGACCGCGGCCTCACGTTCGGCGGCCTGAGCTCTGGGTCTATGCCCAATAGGCGAAATCGCCGAACGGCTTCAGGTACATCGCGCCGAATCGGTCAAGAACCGCTCTCAACTCATCGCCGGGATTACCGAGTACGGTGAAGCGTGTCCGATCTACCATTTCCAGGAATCGTTTCGCGAAATTCCGCTCGAACTGTCGTAAATGCGCCAGCGCTGCAGCCGAGTCTGCGTACCGCTCGTAGAGGAGGACGCATTTGCGGTCCTCGCTGACAAATCTTTGGTAACTCAGGACACCACGCTCGCGGCGAGCGGTTTCCACCATCTCGCCGGTCAGCGCTTCAAAGTTGTCGAGCTGGCCGGATTTGACTGCCAACTCGACCCACCACGAAATCTGGTCGCCCATTTGATCGGCCGCACCGTAGTGCCTCCAGCTGCTTCGGCAAGCTTTTTTCTCTGATAATATTCGCACACGGCACTATGCTCACGCAGTCGATGCTGTGCTCGCACAATCCAAATTCGATTGCCGCAAGGTACACCAACCCCAGCATGTCTTCCTTTCTAGACGACCGAGTCGATAGCGACGCAATTCTCGACGACATCCGCAACATCGTGGAAATCGAGAGCCCTTCGCGCAGCGCTGCCGGCGTCAACCTCGTGCTCGAAACGATCGCAAGATCGTTCGAGGGCACCGGCGCCGCGTGCGAGCACGAGCCAACAACGGATTCGCTCGGCGACATCCTGCGCGTGCGCTGTGATCCGGCGCGCAGCGGGTCAGGCATCCTGGTGCTCAGCCACATGGATACCGTGCATCCGATCGGCACGCTCGGGAGCAAGCTCAGTTATCGTCGCGAGGGCGACCGGGTTTACGGTCCAGGCATTTACGACATGAAAGGTGGGCTGATGCTTGCGGTCGCGGCGTTTTGCCGAATCGCGCGGGCGGGCCGGCGCACAAAATTGCCGATCACGTTTCTGTTCACGCCGGATGAAGAGCTGAGCAGCCCGGTCTCACGCAGCGTCATTGAACGGGAGGCGCGGGGCCAACGCTACGTCCTCGTCACCGAGCCGGCGCGCTCCGGCGGCAAGATCGTGACCGAGCGCAAGGGCATCGGCGTCTTCGTGATCCGCACCAAGGGCAGGCCCGCGCATGCCGGCGGTGATCCGGACAAGGGCCGCAACGCTATCGTCGCCATGGCGGAGATCGTACTTGCGGTCAATGCCCTCAACGATCCTGCGCGCGGCATCACGACCAATGTCGGGCTGATCGGGGGCGGCACCGCTCGCAATACGGTTGCGGAAGAATGCATGATCGAGGTGGACCTGCGTTTCTGCGATCAGAGGAGTGCGGGCGAGATGGAAGAGCGGATCAGGGCGCTGAAATCCTCGCGACCCGACATCGAAACGACCGTGACGGGCAAGATCACGCGGCCGCCGTTCGTGCGTGGACGCGGAGTCGACCTCGTGTTCGACAAGGCGGCTGCCATTGCAAAGGAGATCGGCTTCAAGCTCGAAAGCGCAGCTCGAGTCGGCGGTGGGTCGGACGGGAATTTCACGGTGGCGATGGGCATCCCGACGCTCGACGGGCTGGGCGTCGATGGCGACGGCGCACATACCAATCATGAATACATGCTGTTCTCCTCCATCGAGCCGCGCACGCGGCTGCTGCAGGGCTTGATGGAGCAGTTGGACTAACGCGCGCCGAATTATACCGCCCCCTTGTAGG
>WNFW01001384.1_pt1 | contig 18910 bp, 18 predicted proteins | sample 5400131 | NCBI WGS metagenome assembly WNFW01 (sample SAMN13153362, study PRJNA577476) | soil metagenome | isolation source: 20 cm soil or saprolite under grassland replicate 1 | place: USA:California | collected 2016-06-15 | reverse complement strand
CCTCGTCAGCCAGGTTCTGACGCTCTACACGACGCCGGTCATCTATCTCTATCTCGACCGTTATCGCCTGTGGGCCCAACAGCGCTGGGGAGCGCGCCGCCGCGTGTCGTGGCGCGGCCGGGCGCCCGAACCCGGCGAATGATAACCTACCATCTGTCGTCCCGGCGAAAACCGGCCCGCGCGCTGCTGCAGCTCGGGACATTGCTGGTCGGAGCCTGCACGGTTGGGCCGAATTATCAGCGGGCGCCCGCACCGGTGCCGGTCGCCTACAAGGAGGCGACGCTTGAGAGCGGCGGGCAGACCGGCTGGCGAGTGGCGCGGCCGGCCGACATCTACGATCGCGGCAGCTGGTGGTCCGTCTACGACGACCCGGTGCTCGATAGTCTGGAGCGCCAGATCGACATTTCGAACCAGAATTTGAAGGCAGCGGCGGCCGCCTTCCGCCAGGCGGAGGCGATCGTCGCACAGGCCCGCGCCGGGTTCTTTCCGACGGCGAGTTTCACGGAAACGGCGACGCGCCAGCGAACCAGCGGCGGGCGGGTGGGAGCGACAGGCGTTTCCGGCGGCAATACCGGGAGCATCTCCAACTTTTTCAGCCTTACGACCTCGGCGAGCTGGGTTCCCGATCTGTGGGGCAAGGTCGAGCGGACGGTCGAGAGCGATGTCGCCAGTGCGCAGGCGAGCGCAGGCGATGTGGCCAGCGCCCGACTCGCCGCGCAAGGCCAGCTCGCCAGCGACTATATGCAGCTCCGCATTGCCGACGAGCTGAAGCGGCTGCTGGAAGCCTCGGTGCAGGCTTTTGGCGAATCGCTGCGCATCACTCGCAACCAGTACCGCGCCGGCACCGCCGATCAGTCGGCGGTGTCGCAGGCCGAAGCGCAGCTTGAGAACACGCGGGCGCAACTGATCGCGCTTGGTGTGACCCGCGCCCAGCTCGAACATGCCATCGCGGTGCTGATCGGCAAGGCGCCGGCGGAATTCTCGATCGCGGCGACGACGGAGAAGCTTGCCATTCCGGACGTCCCGCCCGAGTTGCCGGCGGCATTGCTGGAACGTCGTCCGGACATCGCTGCGGCGGAACGGCGCATGGCCGCCGCCAACGCGCTGATCGGCGCCGCAGAGGCGGCGTTCTTCCCGACTGTCACGCTGTCGGCCGATTACGGCGTTTCGGCTTCGATGATCAAGCGCCTGTTCAACACGGCCAGCCGGATGTGGTCGGTCGGAGACACGCTGACCCAGACGCTCTTCGATGCCGGGTTGCGCCATGCGGCGGTCGAGCAGGACCGCGCCGCTTTCGACGCCGCCATCGCCAATTATCGGCAGACCGTGCTGACCGGATTCCAGCAGGTCGAGGACGAGCTGGCTGCGCTGCGCATCCTCGCCAACCAGGCGGTGGCCGAAGATGCGGCGGTTGCCGCTGCGCGCGAGGCGGAGCGCATCATAACCAACCAGTACAAGGCCGGGACCGTCGCCTATACCAGTGTCGTCGTCGCCCAGACCACGGCGCTCAACAACGCGATAACCGCGGCCAATGTGCGGCAAAGCCGGCTCGTCGCCAGCGTCGCGTTGATCCAGGCATTGGGCGGGGGCTGGGATGCCTCGCAGCTGCCCAGCCGCGACCGCATCGAGGCGGACAGCCCGCTCAATTTCAACCCGTTGCCTCCCGCTGACACGCTGCCCGGTTTCTGGGACTCTCTGCCGCGGCTCTGGTAGGGCAGGAAGGGCCAAGCGCGGGGACGCGCCCATTGACAGGGCAGCGGCGCGCCCGGAACACTCCGGGCCTTTCCGAGGGACGGGGCAGCGGTGGCGGCGGGGTGGAAAGCGACGGGACGGCTCGGGGTCGATATCGGCGGTACCTTTACCGATGTCGCCCTGGAGGTGGCTGATGCCGCTGGCGCGCGGCGCTACAGCGCCAAGATCCTGACGACCCCCGAGGCGCCCGAGCGCGCTGTCATTGCGGCGATCCGAGAGGTGTTGCTCGAAGCGGCGCTCGCCCCGCGCGATCTCTCGATCATCATCCACGGCACGACCTTGGCGACGAACGCGATCATCGAGCGCAAGGGCGCCAAGACCGCCCTCGTCACGACCGAGGGCTTTCGTGACACGATCGAGATCCGCCACGAAAACCGCTTCGAGCAATACGACGTCAACATCGACCTGCCGCCGCCCCTGGTGCCGCGCCGGCTGCGCTTTGTCGCGCCGGAGCGGGTCAACGCCCAGGGCAAGATCATCCTGCCGCTCGACGAAGATGCGCTCGAGCGCCTCGCCGACCGCCTCGCTGAGGAGCAGGTCGACAGCGTCGCGATCGGCTTTTTGCACAGCTACACGAACCCGGCGCATGAGGAGCGCACCCGCGAGATCTTGACCGCGCGCCTTACCGGGGTGACCTACACGCTGTCCTGCGAGGTCTCGCCCGAGATGCGCGAATACGAGCGCTTCTCGACCGCCTGCGCCAACGCCTATGTGCAGCCGATGATGGGGCGCTACCTCGTCAATCTCGAAGAGAAGCTGCAGCAGGAGGGCCTGCGCTGTCCGCTGTTCCTGATGCTGTCAGGAGGCGGGTTGACGACGGTCGAAACCGCAATCCGGTTTCCGGTGCGTCTTGTCGAAAGCGGCCCCGCCGGCGGTGCCATCTTTGCCAGCCAGATCGCGCGGCAATGCGGGCTCGACACCGTTTTGTCTTACGATATGGGCGGCACGACCGCGAAGATCTGCCTGATCGACGATTTTCAGCCGCAGACCAGCCGCGCTTTCGAGGTCGCGCGCATCTACCGCTTCAAAAAAGGGAGCGGGCTGCCGCTGCGCATCCCGGTCATCGAGATGGTCGAGATCGGGGCTGGGGGCGGCTCGATCGCCCGCATCGACCAGCTGAAGCGCATCACCGTCGGCCCCGACAGCGCCGGCGCCGATCCGGGCCCCGCCTGCTACGGCCGCGGCGGCAACGCGCCGACCGTGACCGATGCCGATCTCTTGCTCGGCCGTATCGACCCGCTCGGCCTTTCCGGCGGCCGCATGGCGCTCGATAAGGACGCCGCCGAAGGCGCGGTGCAGCAGACCATCGCGGGGCCGCTTGATCTTACGCTGCCGCTCGCCGCCTTCGGAATCGCCGAGATCGTCGACGAGAACATGGCCAACGCTGCCCGCGTGCACGCGATCGAAAGCGGCAAGGATGCGCGCGGCCGCACGCTTGTCGCGTTCGGCGGCGCGGCGCCACTCCATGCCGCACGCCTGGCTGACAAGCTCGGCCTCGACCGGGTGCTGGTGCCGTCGAATGCCGGGGTCGGCTCGGCAGTCGGTTTTCTGCGCGCCCCGATCGCTTACGAGATCGTACGCTCGCAATTGCAGCGGCTCGACGCGTTCGATGCCGCGAGCGCCAATGCGCTGCTCGCAGCGATGCGCGCCGAGGCCGAGGCGATCGTGCGGCGCGGCGAGCCCAAGGCCCCGCTGACCGAAACCCGTTCGGCTTTCATGCGCTATCGCGGCCAGGGACACGAGATCGCGGTGCCGGTGCCGGCGCGCGACTACCGCGACGAGGATGCGGGCGAATTGCTCGCCGCCTTCGAGACCGCCTATCGCCGACTCTACAGCCGCATTATTCCCGGGGTCGAAGTCGAGGTGCTGAGCTGGGTGTTGCTGCTGAGCGGGCCGGTGCCGGCCGATGCGGCGGAGCCCCCGCCGGAGCCGCCGCGCTACACGCCGCAGCCGGCCCGCCGCCGCGCCGTATTCGATGCCGACACCGCCGATTTTATCGACGTCCCGATTTATGAGCGCGTCGCGCTTGTTCCGGGCGCCTTCATCGCCGGTCCGGCGGTCATCGTCGAGGACGAAACCTCGACACTCGTCAGCCCCGCTTTCGACGCCCGCATCGACGTTCACGGCTATATCGAGCTCACCCGCCGCACCGCTTCACAATGACACCGAGCGCAGTCGTAGCGCGTTCGTCACGACCGTCACCGAGCTCAGGCTCATCGCCGCGCTGGCGATCATCGGGTTCAGCAACAAGCCGGTAAACGGATACAGCACCCCGGCCGCGATCGGCACCGCGAGCGCGTTGAACACGAACGCAAAGAACAAATTCTGGCGGATGTTGCGCATCACCGCGCGGCTCAGATGCCGGGCGCGCACGATGCCCTGCAGATCGCCTTTGACCAGGGTCACCGCAGCGCTTTCCATCGCGACATCGGTGCCGGTGCCCATCGCAATTCCGATTTGAGCCTGCGCCAAGGCCGGCGCGTCGTTGATGCCGTCCCCGGCCATCGCGACAAAGCGGCCCTCATCCTGCAATCGCTTGATGGCGTCGGCCTTTTGGTCCGGCAACACCTCGGCGAACACCTCGTCGATGTCGAGTTGTCGCGCCACCGCATCGGCCGTCGTGCGGCTGTCGCCGGTCAGCATGACGATGCGGATACCGCCTCTGCGCAACGCCGCGAGCGCGCCGCGCGCATTCTTCTTGATCGGATCGGCGACCGCGACGAGCCCGGCGGCACTGCCGTCAACCGCGATCATCATGACGCCCTGGGCGCCCTGCCGCAGCGCCTCGGCGCGCTCGGGCAGCCCGTCCGGCTCGATGCGCAGCGCGGCGAACAGCGCGGAGTTGCCGACCGCCACGCGCCTGCCCTCGACCGTTCCGGTCACGCCGCGGCCGGTCTGGGAAGCAAAATCAATGGGTGCAGTGAGCGCCAGCCCGCGCTCTTCCGCGCCCTTCACGATCGCCGCCGCCAGCGGATGCTCGCTCGCCTGCTCCAGACTCGCCGCCAACCGCAGCAGCGCATTCTCGTCCTGATCGCCGACCGGCATGACGCCGAGGAGGCGGGGCCTCCCTTCCGTCAATGTGCCGGTTTTGTCGACGACCAGCGTGTCGACCTTCTCCATCGCTTCGAGCGCTTCGGCATTGCGCACCAAAACGCCGGCATGCGCGCCGCGGCCGGTGCCGACCATGATCGACATCGGCGTCGCGAGCCCCAGCGCGCAGGGGCAGGCGATGATCAGCACGGCGACGGCGTTGAGGAGCCCAAATCCCATCGCCGGCGGCGGCCCGAAAATCGACCACGCGGCAAAGGAAGCGATCGCGACGAGCACGACGCCCGGCACGAACCAGCTCGACACCTTGTCCGCGAGCTTCTGGATCGGCGCGCGCGAGCGCTGCGCCTCGGCGACCATATGCACGATCCGGGCGAGCACCGTCTCGCTGCCGACTCGCTCGGCGCGCATGACAAAGCTGCCGGTCGTGTTGACCGTTGCGCCCGTCACCTTGTCGCCCGTGGATTTCTCGACCGGCAGCGGCTCGCCGCTGATCATCGACTCGTCAACGTTGCTGTGTCCTTCGATCACCACACCATCGACCGGCACCTTCTCGCCGGGACGCACGCGCAGCCGGTCGCCCGGCTTGACCACGTCGAGCGGGATGTCCGCCTCCGACCCGTCCTCGCGCACCAGCCGCGCCTGCTTTGGCGCGAGATCGAGCAGCGCGCGGATCGCGCCGCCGGTCTGCGATCGCGCGCGCAATTCGAGCACCTGCCCGAGGAGAACCAGCGCGGTGATGACCGACGCGGCCTCGAAATAAAGCGGCACCCCGCCATCGGCGCCGCGAAACGATGCCGGGAAAATTCCGGGGATTACCGCCGCAACGACGCTGTAGAGATACGCGACGCCTGTGCCGAGCGCGATCAGCGTGAACATGTTGAGGCTGCGGTTGCGCAGCGAGGCCCAGCCGCGTTGAAAAAACGGCCAGCCGCCCCACAGCACGGCTGGTGTTGCGAGCGCCAGCTGCAGCCACGCCAGGGCGCGCGGCGACAATATCGCAACGGCATGCCCGCCCATCGCGATTATCAACAGCGGGACGGAGAGCGCCGCGGTGACCCATAAGCGGTGCGTCATCTGGCGCAACTCTGGGTTCTCTGGCTCCTCGCCGGCAACCGGGGTCAGGGGTTCCAGCGCCATGCCGCAGATCGGGCACGCTCCGGGCGCATCGCGGATGATCTCCGGGTGCATCGGGCAGGTCCATTGCGTCCCGGCCGTCGCCTGCTCTTGCATGGGCTTCTCGGAAACATAGCGGGCCGGCTCCGCGATAAACCGTTCCCGGCACCGCGTCCCGCAAAAGAAATAGCTCTGGCCATCGTGCTCGGCGCGGTGCGGCGTCCTCGCCGGATCGACGCTCATGCCGCAGACCGGGTCGCGCGCACTCTCTGCCGCCCCGCCATTCCCGCAATCTGCGAGGCGGTTCTGTAAAGGTGCGGTGCTTAATGAGGAGGGTTCCGAGGCAGACATTCCCGCTAGATGGTCATTCGAGGCGCGCCTCCACCCTGGCCCCGCGGCTGGCGATTTGGCGTTCCCGCTCCTCGGCTATAGCATATCTCGACGCACGCGAATGCGCGGGGGAAACGCCCGATGACAAGACGAGCCGCCGATCGATGACGGCGGAAGCGCGGCCCGTCCTGAACAACCCGGTCCCGCTCTACGTGGTCGGGCTGTTCAGCATGGGGTATGTCGATTTCTACATTTTTCTGATGCCGCTCTATTGCCTGTCGCTCGGCATGAGCGCCGGCGAAATCGGCGTCATCGTCGGGGCCCGTTCGGCGCTTGCGGTGTTTCTGTCGATCCATATCGGCGTCCTGATGGACCGCTTCGGGACCCGCCGCGTCACGCTGTTCTTCGTGTGGACCGGGATCTGCCTCGCGCCGGTTTTCCCGCTCGTGCCGTGGTTCTGGCCGCTGTTGCTGCTGCAAATCGTCAACGGCGGCGCTCTGTCCTTCGCCTGGTCGGGGTCGCAGACCTTGATCGCACAATTGGCCGAGGGCGATGCCGGGTATATCGGCCGCTTCAGCTTTTTTGCGCGGATCGGCACCGCTGTCGCGCCGATCATCGTCGGCGCCGCTTGGGATCTGGGCGGCGTCTGGCCGGCCTATCTGATCGGCGCGGTCTGGGGGGTCGTTCTGACGATTGCGCTGTTGCGCGCACCCGAAGCGGAGGTGGCGCCGCGCGAGGCCCATTCGGCGCGCGCATCACCGGCGTTCCGCCTGCGCGACACGCTGCCCCGCTTGTCGGATTACATCAATTGCTTTGCGCTGATGGCGATCCCGGCGATTGCCGCGACGATGGCGATCATGTTTCTGCGCACCGCGACCTCGGGCGTGCAGTTCTCGCTGTATATCGTCTATCTCGACGGGATCGGCCTGACCGGCACCTCGATCGGCATCCTGTTCGCCGCGATCGAGACGGCGAGCGGCTTCGGCTCGCTGTTTGCCGGGCGGGCGATGCGGTTCGGCGACCCGCAGAAGACGATGCTGAGCGGCACGGTCTTGTCGATCCTGTTCATCTGCGCGACGCCGTTTCTCGGCGGCATTTTCGCCTTGCTGTTCCTGGCCCAGGCGGCGCGGGGCTGGCTGCAAGGGGTCGTGCAGCCGATGATGTTCTCCGTCCAGGCGAAGGCGGTTGGGCGCTATCGCCAGGGCTCGGTTGTCGGCCTGCGCCAGACGATGAACCGGCTCGCCGCGATCGTCATTCCGCCGATCATGGGGGTGATTGCCGATTGGTGGGGCGCGACGGAGAGCTTTGTCGTGCTCGCTGTCTTTCTGCTGCTCGCCTGTGTGCCGATCCTCCGTATCACCCGCCGCGCTGCCGAGACCGCGACTCCCGCCGAAGAGGCGCCCGAACCGACTTGAGGAGAGCCGAATGAGCAATCGCGATTTTGTCGGTTACGGGGCGGAGCCGCCTGACCCGCGCTGGCCGGGCGAGGCGCGCATCGCGGTCAACTTTGTCATCAATTTCGAGGAAGGCTCGGAGCTGTCCCACCCGGCCGGCGACGGCATCTCGGAAACCGGGCTCATCGAGAGCGCCAGCACGGATGCGGGCAACCGCCGCGACCTCGCCGCCGAGAGCATGTTCGAATACGGCGCCCGGGTCGGCTGGTGGCGGCTCCATCGGATCTTCACGCGGTTCGGAGTGCCGGTGACCCTGTTCGCCTGCGCCCGCGCGCTGGAGGCGAACCCGCCGGCGGCCGCCGCGATCGCCGCCACCGATTGGGACATCTGCGGCCACGGCTATCGCTGGATCAAGCATTACGAACTCGGCGAGGCCGAGGAGCGCGACCAGATCGCCCGGGCCGTCGCGCTGATCCGCGAGACGACCGGCAAACCGACCCTCGGCTGGTACTGCCGCTATGCGCCCTCCGAAAACACCCGCCGCCTGATCGCCGAGAATGGCGGGTTTCTCTATGACAGCGACGCCTACAACGACGAACTACCCTATTGGGCTGGGGTTGCCGGGAAGCCGCACCTCGTCATTCCCTATTCGCTCGCGACAAACGACGTGAAATTCGGCCGCGGCGTGTTCGGGCCGGGCGAGGATTTCTTCGCCTATCTCCGCGACAGCTTCGACCTCTTATACGAGGAGGGGGCCGAGCACCCCAAGATGATGTCGATTGGGTTGCACATGCGCATTTGCGGTCATCCCGGCCGCGCCAAGGCGCTGATCCGCTTTATCGAGCATCTCCGCGCGCACGACCGCGTCTGGATCTGCCGGCGGGAGGACATCGCGCGGCACTGGATGGCGCAGTTCCCCCCGGGTTGAGCGCTGCCGCCGGATGGCGGCGCACGACAAAGCTCGCCATCTCGAAACCGCGCCCCGCCATGAACTCGGCCAAAGCCTGACGCCGCACCGACATCGTGCCGTCCGATGCGTGAATGACCTCGCCGTTGCCGGCATAGATCAGCACATGGCCGGCGGGGTACAGGAGATCGCCGCGCCGCAGCTCGGCCGCACTGCCTACTGCCACGATCTCGCCGAGCGTGTCGCGCTGCATGTCGGTGTCGCGCAATACAATGATGCCGAGATCGCGGAACGCGTTCTGCACCAGCCCAGAGCAGTCGAGCCCGAAAAAGTTCGTGCCGCCCCACAAATACGGGCAGCCGAGATAGCGTTCGGCAGCGGCGACGAGATCGGGGGAGCGAGGCGGCTCCTCAGACAGGCAGCCGAACGGCACGAATTCCCCGGTGTCGAGCCGCGCATACTCGCTGCCACGGGTCACGATCCCGCGCTCGGAGACGACGACTGCGCTGTGCCGCGGCAAAAAATCGGCCGGCGGCGCTTTCATATCGGGCTCGGCGTAAACATAGGTGCCCATCGTCGCGACAACATGCGTCGGTTCTGCCGGCTTGCCGATCGCCGCCTGGCTTTCGTCGATATAGCCGACATAGCCGTCTTCGAGCGACTGGCACCAGGCCCAGCCGCCGGCTTTCTCGAAGACAAGAACCGGCTCGCCATAATGGTAATAGGTGTCGAGCGGCGCCTCGGCAGCCGGCGCGCGGCGCACCGGGATGCGTCCGGCGATAACCCGCGCCGGCCGGCCCTCGACAAAGCGCCGCGCGGCCACGCGCCCGCGCAACCGCGCATCGGCCAGATCCTCGCGATAGGCATTGAGCCGCGGGTCGAGCGCCATTAGGGCATGTTGGTCGGCGGCGGCGGTATCAGCTCGAGGACTCTCCCGGCAATCAGCTCGTACCCCGGCGCTGTGAAATGGATCCCGTCATCGGCGCGCATCCGCTGGGTGACCCCGTCGCGGTCCTTGCCAAAGGCGGCGTAATGGCCGTCGCGATCCGCGACCGCATTCCACAATGGCATGAATTGCGCCCCGAATTTTGCCGCCTCGGCCGCGTAGATGTCGTTGATATAGCTCATGTCGGTCGAATAGGTGTCGCTGCGGGCAATCGGGTTGCCGCACCAGATGACCTTGAGACCAGCATCGGTCATCGCTTTCAGCAGCTGGTCGATGCGGGCGGCATAGGCCGCGCGCCATTCCTCGGTGCGGAACCGCAACGTGGTCCCCGATTCATCCTTGAAATCGAGGCGGTCATTGGCGCCGAACATCGCGACCGCGACATCGGCTTTCTCATGCGTAACAAAATTCTGGATCGCTCCGAACCACTCGCTTTCGGCATGAACCAGCGCGGCGCCGGCATGCGTGCGGTTGAGGACGCGGAAGCGCTGGTCCTCGATCAGGATTCGCTGTAAGCCGCGGGCAAGACCGGCCCCTTGGCTGTCACCAAACACCACGATCGTCGTGCGATTCGCGATTTCTTCGGCCGACGAAATATCGGCCAGGGCGCCGATGCAGCACAACAGGAGGGCGACACGCCCGACCAGCCGCACAGCGCCGCAGAACCAACCGGACCCCCGCACCGCACTGCGCCCCACAATCCACCCCTCTCTTAAGATTTTTAGCCGTTCTCGATGCCGATGCAAATTCAATCGGCGGCGCATTCCGAGCCTCGGAAGGGGCGGTGCATGGTATCCCGCCGATCCTCCCCTTGCCCTGGCTCGCGCCCAACGGTAGAAGCGAATCGGAAGATTTCGCCGGATGTGTAAAGAATTCGCTTTGCCTAAAATTATCGCTTCTTTCCTGCGGCTCGCGGCCCTCTGAACCCCAATGCTGTTCCCGACCCTCGGGTTCTTGCTGTTCTTTCTGATTGTCGCGGCGGCGATGGCGGTGCTCGGCACGCGCTTCGCCGCAAAAAAGACGGTGCTGGTCGTCGCCAGCTATTATTTCTACGCCCAGTGGGATTGGCGCTTCTGCTTGCTGCTCGCCGGCAGCTCGGCGCTCAGCTACATCGCCGGGCAGCTGATCGACCGGGCATCGGACGAACGGCGCGCCCGGACGATCCTCGGGATCGCGGTCGCGCTGCACCTCGGGCTCCTTGGCATCTTCAAATATTTCGATTTCTTTATTTCCTCAGCGAACCAGCTGGCGCGCCTTCTCGGCCTCGAGCACGAGGTGCCGTTTATCGAGATCCTGCTGCCGGTGGGCATCTCGTTCTTCACATTTCACGGCATCTCCTACATCACCGATGTCTACCGCCGCGACGTCGCGGTGTGCCGCAACCCGCTCGACATGCTGCTCTACATGTCGTTCTTCCCGCAGCTCGTCGCCGGCCCGATCGTGCGCGCCGCCTACTTCCTGCCGCAGCTCGTCAGACCTCCGACCGAGCCGATCCCGATCGGCCCGGCCCTGCTGCTGATCCTCAGCGGGCTCTTCAAAAAGGTCGTCATCGCGAATTACCTCGCGACCGGGCTTGTCGACCCGGTGTTCAGCGCCCCCACCAGCTATGGCGGCCCCGATCTCTTGCTCGCCACCTACGGCTATGCGGTGCAGATCTTTTGCGATTTCAGCGCCTATAGCGACATGGCGATCGCGCTGGCGGCGCTCCTCGGCTTCCGCTTCCCGGCCAATTTCAACCAGCCCTACCGGGCGCAGCGGCTGCGCGAATTCTGGCAGCGCTGGCACATCTCACTGTCGACCTGGCTGCGCGACTATCTTTACAAGCCGCTCGGCGGCAACCGCCACGGCCGGTGGAAGACCTACCGCAACCTCTTCTTGACGATGCTGCTCGGCGGGCTCTGGCACGGCGCGGCGTGGAAATTCATCGCCTGGGGCGCTTTGCATGGCGGCGGCCTCGCGGTCGAGCGCGTGCTGGAGCCGTGGATCGGCCGGCGCGCCTTGTCACCGGCCGCGAAAATCGTCGCGACGCTGATCGTCTTCCATTTCGTCTGTCTCGCCTGGATTTTCTTTCGCGCCGAGGATTTCGCGGTCGCCTCGCTTTTCATCGGCGGGCTCGCCTCCGGCTGGGGCGACGGCGTTCAGCAAGCCGGTCCCTTTGTCGTGGCGCTCATCGTCTTGGGGCTCGCCGGCCAGTTCACGCCGGATGCGCTGTTCGACCGCGCCGCTCTGGCCTTCGCGCGTGTCCCGAGCTGGGGGCTCGGCGCGATGGCTGGCATTGTCGTCGCGCTGATCAACGCGCTCGGCCCTGAGGGGGTCGCCCCGTTCATCTATTTCCGCTTCTGAGCCATGGTCGCTCTCGAACGCGAACTCCGCGAACCCATATCGCCGCCGCCGTCCACGATAACGGCCGACGCGATCCCGCTCGCATTGCGCCGCCGCGGCGCTTCGACGCGTCAGGTGCTGGCGCTGACCTTTGTCGGCGTGTTTACCCTGGCGCTCTTCGCCTCGCGCGACCTGCCCTCCTGGGTCGGCGGGCTCGGCAGCGGGCCCTTGATCGACCGGGCGCAAGCTCTCGCGACGCAATGGGACGATACGATGGCCTCGCTCGGCCTCACCCGCCCGCACGACGCCCTACGCGCGCTGATCCGCCGCCTCCTCGACGCCCAGTGGTAGCGGCATAGCCGAGGGGCCATACTCCTGCTCTCGCATCCCAGGAGAGCTCCCGTGTTTCCGACCCTAACCGACGAGCAGCGCCGCTTTGTCTCGACCGTGCGCGAGCTGGCGCAGAGCGAGTTCCGCGAGCGCGCCCCGCGCTGGATGGACGGCACCTTCCCGTGGGACAACATGAAACCATTGGCGGAGTTGGGCGTCCTCGGCATGGCGGTGCCGGAGGAGTATGGCGGGCTCGGCCTGCCGGTCTTCGACACCGCGCTCGTCCTCGAGGAGATCGCCAAGACCTGCTATGTGACGGCGATGGCCGTGTTGGGCGAGGTCGGTGTCCAGACCCGCATCATTGCGACCTATGCGCCCGAAGCCATCAAGCAGCGCATCCTGCCGGCGGTGTGCAGCGGCGACTGTCTCCTGGCGATCTGCATGACCGAGCCTGACGCCGGGACCGACGTCGCCAATTACAAGACCAATGTCGACCGTGTCGGCAACCGGCTCCGGCTCAACGGCGTCAAGACCTTGATCAGCCGCGCCGAGGAGGCCGGCATGTTCGTCGTCTTCACCCGCATCGACAAAAAGCCGGGCCGCGAGGGCATCGGCTGCGTCTTGGTCGAGAAGGGGACGCCCGGTTTCTCGGTGACCGGCACCTATCACACGATGGGCGGCGAAAATCTGCACGAGATCCGCTTCGAGAATGTCGAACTGCCGCCGGAGAACCTTGTCCTCGAAGACGGCTTCCGCAAATTGCTCTCGGCCTTCAACACCCAGCGTTGCCTCAACCCGTCGATCTCCTTGGGGCTCGCCGAGGGCGCGCTCGAAGAGGCGGTGAAGTATGCCAAGGACCGCAGCGTGTTCGGCCGAGCCGTAGCCGATTTCCAGGGCATGCGCTGGAAGATTGCCGAAATGTACCGCGACATCGAGGCGGCCCGCAGCATCCTCTACCGCGCCTGCGCCACCGCCGACCCGTTTCCCGACCCGCTGCTCGCCGCGGCGGCCAAGGTCACCGTCAATGAAATGGCGCTGCGGGTCACCAGCGACGCCATTCAGGTGCATGGCGGCTACGGCTTTACCGACGAGTTCCCGGTCTCGCGATTTTATCGCGGCGCCCGTTACGGCACCTTGGGCGGCGGCACCTCGGAGACGTTGCGCGACCTGATCGGAAAGCGGGTCATCGCCGGCCTCGATCCGGTCGACGGCATCCTCGGACTCGGCGCGTTCTAGGCGGGATCCGCTTCACGTCGCCGTTTCTCGAAATCGACAGCGGTAGTGTAGGATCAAGCCGCCCGTTCATCGCCATCTCGCAAGCGGGGGACGAACGACAATGCCGTCAAGGAGCGAACTCGACCTGCTCTATCAGATCGGCTCTCAATTGGCGCCGGCAATCCATCAGGCGCAAAACTGGCCGTACGACGTTCCGCACGCCCAATACGAGGCCTCGCTGTGGCCGCCGCACGATGTCGGGGGACAGCCGGACGCGCCGGTCCGCTACGAAGAAAAAGAGGAGGAACAGTGGGAGCTCGACACCTACGTCACCTGCGAGGTTCTCGGCTGGAAGGGCGTGTGGAATGCCGAGGAACGGCGCCGTCGCGGCAACAACGATATCGGTCTGTCGCTCTATTACGACTTCCCCTACTACGGACGTTGGGTCCTGTGCGCCGCAAGAATGCTGGTCGATAAGAACCACGTCTCGCTGCTCGAATTGCTCGAAAAGATTGCGGAAGTGAAGGCTCGCTATGGAAAGCCGTAAAAGCGGCAACGCGCCCGCCCACTTCAATGTCGGCGACTTGGTTCGTGTAAAAGATCTGCCGAACCTGTTCTACAGCCGCACCCAGATGTACGTTCGCGGCGTGCGCGGGACGATCGCCGCTCGCACCTACGAAGACCTTCTCCCCGAAGATGAGGCCTGGAACCGGGACGATGCGCAGCCGGAGCAGTTCTACATCGTCCGGTTCAGGCAGAAGGATCTCTGGGACGGATATCCGTTCGAGAACGACACGCTGCAGACCGAACTGCCGGACCGCTGGCTCGAACCTGCTGGCGATTGACGGGAACCGGAAACGCGATAAAGGCACCACATATGGCGCAGACGCACGACCACGGCGACCACAGCCATCCAGCCGCGCCGATGGTGGAGGAAATAAGCGACTTCGAAATTCTCGAAATCGCCGTGCGCGAGCTGGCGATCGAGAAGGGTCTGTTTACCGCCGAGGATCACCGGAAATTCACCGAGTGGGCTGAACAGATCGGACCGGCAGGCGGCTCCCGCCTTGTCGCGAAGGCGTGGACCGATCCGGCTTTCAAGGCCCGCGTCTTGAGCGATGGCGTCGCCGCCTGCCGCGAGATCGGGATTGACTGGGCCGAACCGACCGGCCAGGGCACGCCAAGCGACTACATGGAGCTGCGCGTCCTGGAAGACACGCCGACGCTGCACCACGTGATCGTGTGCACGCTGTGCTCCTGTTATCCGCGGCCGCTGCTCGGCCACTCGCCCTATTGGTACCGTTCGCCGAATTATCGTCGCCGGCTGGTCCGCTGGCCGCGCCAGATGCTGACCGAATTCGGCTTGGTCCTGCCGCCAGAGGTCGAGATCAGGGTCGAGGACTCGAATCAGAAATGCCGCTTTATGGTCCTTCCGATGCGCCCTGCGGGAACCGAGAGCTGGAGCGAGGAGCAGCTCGCGGAAATCGTGACGCGCGATTGCATGGTCGGCGTCGCGTTGCCGCGGCCGGACCGCAAGGCGGACGATGTCCGGCCGGTCCACAAGGCCAGCCGGCCGGTCGGCGGCGAGCACCATGAACCGGGAGGCAGCCCATGAGCGGTAAAACCGTCCTCGGCCCCGCCGCTTCGGACGCGCCCGGGGCGGAGATCTCTCCGATCCCGCTGCTGGACGCGATACAGGACGAGGGCCGGCCATGGCAGGAGCTGGCGCTGCGTTACGGCGTCGCCAACCCCGATCCGCCCTGGAAGGTCAGCCTCTACGCGATCTTCGAGTGCCTGTCGGCCGGCGGCGCCTTGCCCTCGGTCGAACGGCGCCATATCGAGGACCGGCTCGGCGGAACCATATACGGCCGCACGCCGGATCCTGAACGACAGCTTCTGGCGCTGGCCGATACGCTGCTCCGCCGCGGCATCCTGAGCGAAGAGGACCTTGCCCGCCGCATGGACGCTGTCCGAGGCCGGCTCGAAGACTCCTAGTCGGCTCCCCTCCGGCAATGTTCGAGCGGTGCCGCGTCGTTGCCCGCCTCGACCTCGTCGACGGCATCCTCGGCCTCGGCGCTTGTGAGAGCCGGCGCGCCCGGTCGCCGGACGAGCTCCCCAAGCACAAGGATTAGCGCAACAATCACTTGAGGGTTATTTTTGATTGCGCGTTACACTATTTTTTTGACCGCGGCGCGATCCCGCGTCATTCCTCAACCATGTATTGGCTGACCGCCCTGTTGTTTCTGCTCGCGCTCGGGGCGCTGGCCGGCTTTCCCTGGCTGCATTTCGGCCGCACCCCTGGGACGGAGCGGCCGGAAATCGCCGGCGGCGCCCAATCGCAGCCCTCCGGTCTCGGTCTCGAGGATCCCGACCGCCTGATTTCGGTGAGCTATTTGCGGCGGCGGGCGTCGCATTTCCGGGAAATGGCGGTCAAGGTGGAGGATCCAGTCGCCGGGGCGCGCTGTTGGGATCTCGCCCGCCTGCTCGATCGCGCCGCCGAGGCGCTGGAAAGCCCGCCCGAAGAGGAGCCGCCCGCTCGCGACAGCTGAGCCCCTGCGATAATTCTGGCTCGCCGCTCGCCGCTCAGTGCACCTGGGCCGACAAGCTGGTTCAACTCGTCCCAGTTGGCTCTTTTGATCAGTGCGCCGTTCAATGCGCTGCATAATTCCGGCGTCGCGGCGACATCGAGACGCCACAGCTCCCGCATCTCGAACAGCGGAGCTTTTTCCTCCTGAAGCAGCGCGACGGCCGCTTCCTGGCGGGTCGCCGACCGGCGCGCCTGGGCAACCGCCTTCTCGTGCTCGGGCTCGGGAAGGTTTGCGTTGAGGTAGTCGAGATAATCGGCGAACGGCGATTCCGGCGTGAGGCTGGCGAACTTCCCCCGCTGCGCGCGTTCGCGCCGCGCCCGCTCGGCGGCGAGCTGCGCGGCGATCGCCTCGTTTTTTCTCGCATCCGCCGCGGCGCGCGCCGGCATTTGCAGCCGATCGAGAATGTTGAGCGGGATTGTCGCCGCGCAGACGATCACGACTGTGGCGAGCCCAGCGATGCTGGCGCGTTCGACGGTAACCAGCGCACGCAGCCGCGGGCTGCGCAACCAGATCGCCCAGAGGGCGATCAGCGGCGGCAGCAATGCCGGAACCAGGATCGACCACCCCCCGGGAAGATCGAAACTCGCAGCGCTGGCGACGAATGCCGCGATCGCCGAAATTGGGAAGAGAATGCCCGTGGCGATGGCTGCCCAGCGCGGCACCCCGGTCCTGACGGCGCTCCGCAACAGGATGCCGATGACGATCCACAGCAACACCCCGAAAAGGATCGCGTAAAGCTGGGCAAGCGACTGGTCGAGCCTGTCTTCGGGGCCGTATTGCGACGGGTCGCCCCCGGGCGGGCCGTAGACCAGGGAAACGATCAGCAGCGCATAGGGAATGCACCCGGCGACGGCGAGCGCGATTGCGCCCGCCGGCGATGATTGCGCGGGTAGCGGAGGGCTCGACACCCGGCCGACCCGGCCTTACTCCATCGGCAATCCGGCGTGCGTGTTGCGCGAGTCGAGCGAGGTAAAGCCGCTGGCAAGCGACGGCATCGCCACTTCGGCGATCGTCTCCGGGGTCCAGCCGCCATTGCGATGCACCATGCGCACCGGCCGCATATGTCCGTAAAGCGACAATTCGCCGGCACGCTGGTGGAACACCTGGCCGTTGACGTAACTCGCCTGCTCGGAGGCGAGAAAGACGCATAAGGGCGCGATCGCGTCGGCCCGGCTCCGCCGCAGCCGCTCTTCCCGCACGGCCGCCACGGCCGGGTCTTTCGGAGTCGGCACCGAGCGCGTCATGCGGGTGTCGGCCGAGGGCGCGATGACATTGGCCGTGATGCCCTTCGACTGGTTTTCCATCGCGATGATCCGCGCCATCGCGACGATCCCCATCTTGGCCGTGCCGTAATTGACCTGACCGACATTGCCGAGCAGCCCGGAGGTCGACGAGACGAGGATCATGCGGCCGTAATTCTGCTCGCGGAACAGGTTGATGGCCGCGCGGTTGACGTTGAAATGCCCGGTCAGGTGGACATCGATGACCGCCTGCCAGTCCTCCGGAAACATGTTGTGGAACATCTTGTCGCGCAGGATGCCGGCGGCGTTGAACACGATGTGCAGCCCGCCGAACGTGTCGCGCGCCTGCTGCACCATCTGCAGGCAATCGTCGAATTTCGCGACCGAGCCGAAATTGGCCACCGCCTCGCCGCCGGCCGCCTTGATCTCGTCGGCTGTCGCCTGCGCCGGCCGGGTGTCGCCGCCTTCGCCAGCGCCGCCGACGCCGGGATCGACGACGACGATCCGCGCGCCTTCCTTGGCCATAAGCTTGGCCACTTCGGCGCCGACCCCGCGTGCCGCCCCGGTGCAAATCGCGACCCTTCCCTCCAGCATGCCCATCCCGACGCCCTTTCGTGGATCCTTCAGCGCCGCAGTTGACCCGCCGCGCGCCGGCTTTGTCAATTCGCCCCAAGCCGCCGGCCCTGGACTAGGCCCGCGGGTCCACGTCAGTGTCGAGGAGCAGCTGCCTGACCCCGTGAAGATCGGTGATGACGGCGACGCAAAGGCCCCGAATATCGTCGCTCGCCGGCAGCAGGTCCGGCACCATGACCGTCATCATGCCCGCCGCGCATGCCGAGCGGACGCCGTTGTGGGAATCCTCCAAGGCCAGACATAGCCGAGGGTCCACACCGAGCCGGTCGGCCGCCTTGAGAAACGGGTCCGGAGCAGGTTTGCCGTCTGCATAATCGCCGTGTCCCACAATCGCATGAAAGCGCTCGGCCAGACCATGCGCTGTCAGGTGATGCTGCACGGTGCGGTGCGCCGAGGAGGTGGCGATCGCGCGCGGTAACCCGAGCTCGTCAAGCGTATCGAGCAATTCGACCGCGCCCGGCTTCAGCGCGAGGCGAGTCTCCACCAAAACCCAGAAATGCTCTGCCCAGGCGGTCAAAAATTCATCGATCGGAAATGCCTCCCCGAAATGATCCAGCAACACGCCGCGGACGTGGTGATGGGGAAGACCGATTGTGCGGACGAAGATGCCGGAACCGGCATCATAACCCCGCGCGGCCGCCGCCATTGCGACCGCTTCCTGATAGAGCGCTTCGGTGTCGAAAAGCAGCCCGTCCATGTCGAAGATGACCGCGGCCGGGCGGCGGGGAAGCTTCATCCGCTCGCGGCTAACCCGACCGGGCCGAGGCGGCGGCGCGCAGATCGAAGCCGTCGTCCGCGGCCTGCTCCGGCGTCACTTGGCGGCCGGCCGCCAAGAGGCGACGGGCATGCGCGTGGTCGGCCGGACGATTCACCGACTCGACGCCGAGCAGCTTTCCGTCGCGATAGCAGAACACTGAGAACTCGCCACTCTCGACCGAGCCGCGCAGCACCGTGTGGTCGTGCCCGGCGGTGAGGCCAGCGATCTGTAGCCGAAGCTCGCCCTGCTCGCTCCAGAACCACGGCAATGCGGCATACGGGTGCGGCTTCCCGAGGAGGCGGTCGGCGACGGTGCGCGCGTGGTCGGCGGC
>WNFW01001550.1_pt1 | contig 18914 bp, 20 predicted proteins | sample 5400131 | NCBI WGS metagenome assembly WNFW01 (sample SAMN13153362, study PRJNA577476) | soil metagenome | isolation source: 20 cm soil or saprolite under grassland replicate 1 | place: USA:California | collected 2016-06-15 | reverse complement strand
CCCCCCACTCTCAATTCTTCACAAGTGATGCGCCCTGCGCGCAGTTTACGTTAATGATCGCAACCTCTTGAGAACGAGTATGACTGTATTGGTAACCGAACACATCGTTTCTTTTGGCAGCCTTTACATTGAAGAACCGTCGGCCCGTCTACGTGTTTAGGAAATGATGATTTACAATTTCATATACCTCGAACTACTCATTCGCCAATTTATTCGGACAACACTATTTCTATCGCCCCGCTGGGCGGGGGCCGGTGCCAGACGGCTCGGCATACCGCCGCGAATCAGTTGGTAGCGGTAAATCCGTAGGTCCCCGCTAAAATTTACTGACTCCCCTCGCTAAATTTAGTAGCCCTACCCCCAGATCGAAGTCTCCCCTTCGCCTTAAGTAAGTGGTTGCTGCGACGACTCGGTACGCACTGGTTGCCCCAGAAGATGTCTAGATTTGCGCATCTAAGAGCCTAATTGACATCCATCCAGCTTCCTCACTACCACCGGCGATACATACCAAATACTTCGAAAATGCCTTTCGGAACGAGGAACGAGTGAGAAAGGTCTTCTCGATCAGGAACAAGCCACTTAACGCTGCCACCGCCCCTCCTTCGTCCCCCTTCAAAATGCTGAATAAGCAAAAGCATGATTTTCACGGGAAATAAATGCGTTATTTACGATAATATTCCAATTTTTTTGGCCATTCTTTTTATAGAAGAAATACCGCCCCCTTCAACCCAATAATTTTCTAACTAAGAATTCCCGTGAATTATTAAAAAAAACAACTTACTAACGCTTCCCTCCGTTATTATTTCCTAAGATCGTTGCGATCATCGCGATCATCAGATTTTCTATCTGTTTACTATTTACGGGGATGGCTTTATACCCTAGTTATACCTTTTTCGGCTTTCTCCACTTAGATACCATAAACATAACTCCCCGAATCATAACTTTAAAGACTTCCCTTTTTATTGACTATCAAGATTATGCTTATGTAGCCGATCCTACTAAAAACCAGAATTTCTAATAGTAGGGCCAGACAAAGTATGTATGCGAATGCGAAAATTTAGTAGGTAAATTTAGCGGGTCCGCCCACGAAATTTTAGCAGGTCCGCCCGCGAAAATTTAGTAGCTTAGTACGCGAAAATTCAGCAGGGCAGCACGCGAAAATTCAGCAGGTAAGCATGCGAAAATTATGCAGGTGAGCATGCGAAAATTTAGCAGAGGTAAACGTGGGAAAATTAAGCAGGTAGTTAAACATGCGAAAATTTAGCAGGTAAATTTGGCGGATCGACCCGCAAAAATTTGGTGGGTCCGTCCGCGAAAATTTAGCAGGTCGGCGCACGAAAATTCAGCTGCGCAGCACTCGAAAATTAAGTAGGGCAGCACTCGAAAATTCAGCAGGTAAGTATACGAAAATTCAGCAGGTGAGCATGCGAAGATTTAGCAGAGATAAGCGTGGGAAAATTTTATGCAGGTAAAGATGCGAAAATTTAGCGGACTGTATGCGAAAATTTAGCAGGCATGTATGCGAAACTTCAGAAGGGCAGCACTCGAAAATGCAGCAGGCATGCATGCGAAAATTCAGCAGCGCTGCCGTAGAGCGGAGGGGGCGCGATGGGAGGGGCGCGAATATTCCGTGGGTTTTCTAAGTCTAATTTCTAAAAAAAATTATTCTGTCTCTGACCAGCTCCAGGTTTCGGCTTCTTTGATTGTTGTGTTGCTCAGCAACTCCAATGTTTTCTCTGCAGCCATCATATCCTCCGGCACCTTGTTACCGACGAGATCTCTTTTTCGCACCTTGGACATGAGCATAATGCCGTTCAACCATCGGCTGCGCGACAACTGCACGTATAAGCTATACGGATCGCATTGACTGGGAACCATTTCGCCGTTAATATTAGTTGTCCTGGTCCCTCGTAATTCCAGCCCTATCTTGTCAAAGGTTCCGCCTTGCACTTTGTAATCTGTGCAGGCAAATGCTGCCACGCAGGGTAATCCCCTACGAGTGACATCACTTTGTTGCCATGGCCGCTTCCTTTTGCACTCTATCTTGGTGCTTATGGGCATCAAGAGGATAGTACCCGGTGGCATGCCAACGAAATGCAAGTCTCTTGCTGTCTCCCCTGCTAGAAGAATTCCTGCCGGCGGGCCAAAATGCAAGATAGTATTAGCTGCGATGCGATGGCCTGGATATGTCTTGTCGACAATAACATCCAACGCCGTGTAAGAGGCACCGTTGACCAGCTTCAGACCTTGATGGGTGTTTTGGTTCACGACTATCGGCATGCCAGGAACAAACATGAAAATGGCTGGTACTGGTATCTCACTGTTGTCGCCCTGATTCAAGATCATGATGGCCTCCTCCTCCGTGGGATTTCCATCTCTCCATTTATGTTCGGAGATGAATATCCGAAGAAGCACTTGCTTTTGGTTCTGAAAAGAGAGTGTGGCCTCAAAATTCAAGTTCCAGCGGTTCTTGTTCAGCGGCGAGACGACTGTTATGTTTGACTCCCATGGGATCTGTCTACCCTCACGGTAGCATTCATTGTTCAATAATTCCACATCGGACTCGTCTTGTACACCCTGCCGGATCCGCTTCAGTAACAGCTGCAATCGTGGATCTCCTGCCGCACGGACTTGTTCGTTCAACATGATTACTGTGGTGAATTTTTTCCACAAAGCATAAGCTTTGTCATGCTGGTGCCTATGTTCTATTCTGAAGGTGTTACCTTCATCCCATGAAGTGGTTGTACTGGGAAGAAGAATCGACCTCTCTTGTACTGGACCAAACTGGTGGAAATCCCCACAGAACAGCACAATAGGGATCCCGCCGAAGTCTTGTTTTGATCCTCTAAGTGTGCAGATATGTTCGTTTACAGCATAGAGCGTCCGCGCACCCAGCATGCTAACCTCATCAATGATTAGCAAGTATTTCTCCTCCCAGTCCATCTTGGTATGGCCATCGACACGGAGACCTGTCGAGCTTGATGCAACAAACCCATCAACATTCTTGTAGGAACGTATGCTGGAATCGCCCCTTGAGAAATTGCACGCAGAATGGATAGTGACCCCGTTGATCTTTGCTGCTGCGGTCCCTGAAGTTGCTGTTACCAGCAAACGATGCGGTATTCCCTTGCTTGCGAACAACTCCGCAATCGCCTCAATGATCCGTGATTTACCAGTACCGCCCTCACCACCAATAAATTGGCAAAGCTGGGGAGTTCTTCGCTCGTCACGACCTATGCGATCTAGTTGGCGGCATATTAGTCGAAGGGCGATGCTCTGTCTTTGGTTGAGCGTGAACAACTCAGCCAACTGCCTCCCTGCCTCAGAGAATGATGTGGATGCGCCAAACCGAATATCCATAGATGGTTCTATACCTGGGGCTTGGGTCTCTGAATCTGTAGCCATGATATTGACGTTTTGGTCTCCGGATCCATTCAACACACTGTACACGGCTTCGCTATGATTTGTCGTGTTGTCGTCTGGCAGCTGGTGGCTCCTCTGGATTCCCTGGATTATCTTTTCACGCTCTTTGGAGAGACTCTTTTGCTGCGACTTAATGTGCCTCAATTGTTCCTGCTTTGGGATCTCTGCTCCCGAAAACGGTTGTCCTAGAACACTCAGTGTCCGTTCTCCTCTCTCAGGAACTATCGTGGCACGGAGGTCGTTAGTTGAACACAAGGCCGTTGCTTGGAATCGACATAATTTCTGTACTATGGCTGAAATTTCCTTCGAACCGGCTGTAATCTGCTGACTTGCTATTGTACTCCTGAGTACGTCGATCAAGCGAGTTATATTACCGATATTGTCTGACCGGTACACTGTTGTTGATTCCTCGTCACCGCCCGCTTCACCCGACTCAACAGTTTCTCTCATGGAATCTATTTCTCCAGACATGGCAGCCCATTGTTTTGCATCGCGATTCGCATCTTCAGCCGAACGGCGCAGCAGCTGGATATTATCTACGAGAAATAATATCCTCTGAGACAAGGTCTGCTTTTCCCTGTCCCAAATGGCATTGATATCGCCTGATGTATTTGACAAGAATGATTCCCACGGAACGAAGAGGGCAAGATGTTGTACGGCTGCCCTATATTAACAGAGTTAATCTTCTCCGCTACCTTAAGTAAATTGTTCATGGTACGCACCTCCTATAATACATGTCGTCATTACCAAAATCCATACTCAAGTAACCATCCAGACAGATGATTGCGTCCTTGCCCGGATCCCGCAATACTTGCACCCATGTCTGTGAAAGCGGCCAGGTGCTATCAAATTCCACCTCCCCTCGACGGGCTGCGACCTTGCCTTTTCGCTTCAATTTAACCACAGACATATAGTCATAGAGCGACAGTCCCTGCAGAACCCTGCCACGATATGGGTATGCCTGCAGAAGGGAGATCTTCTGCCCAGCCTCTTCCAGCAGCACTGTCTCGTCCCCTGTTTCGTCCAAACACTCCACACCTCCCGCACACCGCAGATGGCGCCATCGTCGAAAGATATGCAAGTACAGAGAAGATACATTCAAAAATGTCCATACATCATTGTTTGTAAATACCATTTTATAACCCAACAGATGAGCGACAACCTCCACTTGTGACAACGGCCTTTCCGTAAAAATCCGGTTTGCCACCTTCATCAAAAACTGTCGCGTTCTATTCTGGTTACAATCATCCTCTCTACGGCTACTCGTCGTCTGCGCTGGACACTCCATTTCAGACTTGTCCAAGATATGGAAAAATTCTGCTGCCGCGGCCACTCGTTTCCACATAGGGTCTTCGATTTTTGTCGTATAATTCGTCAGGTAGTATATAATGGCCATGGTCTTAAGCTGCGTTGCGATGAATGAGAAGTCATGATTATGCCGTAGTCCTACTGCAATGGATTTGTTCCATCGATTCACCATGGTGTGATTGCGCCGAATTTGCAGCACTCCATTATCTGCAAATGCTGTCCTCTCTACCAATTTCCAAGGAGCCTTGAATCGGCAGAGATCGTGCTTCCTCCCCTCTCCCGTCATGGAGTATTTTACGCAAGTTGGGGTGTGAGTGTGGATCTGAGTAGCACCGGCGCAGAAATTCGCTTCCTCATCGAACGCAGAAGCAAATTGTTGGTTGTTTTCTAATAATGACGATATGTCAGACGACACTGACCTTTCTGTATGAACTGCTGAAAAAGCTTCTTGATCGAGATCCTGTATTGTTAACCTCATGTTAGTTAACATCATTTGGTAGTACGGTAATATCATAAACTCACCTGCGTAAAGACACTGTCCACATACTGGATGACCGCCTCTCGATATGCCGCTTGATCGTCCTTTACTACGTCTTTCAGGAGAGAACTTAGATTCATATTTCCTTGAAGCCAGAGAAGTCCGTGGACGTGAAGTGCACCACGCTCGTTGGTCTCCACAGCGCCAAAATAGTGGTTGATTCGCCCAAATACTGACTCCTTCCCTGTCTGCACATAGTGCTCAAAGAACATTGAGATCTCCCTGTGGAAAAATATTGCCGAACTGATAGGATCCGATATTGCTAGTCGTGCTCGTTTATACATTAAATCGAGGTTGGTCAGGAACGCTTCCGCTTCTTCTGGTTCGCGGGTTCTGTACGCTGCCAGCCTCAGCTTTACCGGATTTGTGATATCGTTCGGGTTCAAGGTAAACCATATGGCTGGTATACCATACCGAATTATGAGGGACTTGATTTTTCGACGCATGCTTAGGCGATCTTCTCTGGACATTGGCTGGCGAAGCCCATAGAGTGATAAGCTGCTTAACAGCTTGTTGACGGCTTCATCAGTACTCTTTCCCGAAACTTTCAGATCCTCCTTGGCCTTCTTTAACCGCTCTGCTGTTAGCGATCGTATGATGCGCTCCACATCTGGAAAGTTCTTCTTTGTCACACTTAGCATGCTGACATTACGATTTTTCCATTTGACCATCATATTGAAGACAAGAAACGAGAAAACGTGGTGGTTTGCAAAACGACCGCCATGTCGCTGAAGTATCAGCCGTGCCCATGTCTCCAGGCTCATATTCCGGGACGATACAAGATTTCGTGCCACTTCCACGCCCTCTACCACGTCTGTAGTACTCTCCTCTGCTTGTCGTGGACCGCCATTTCCGACAGGGAACAGCGTTGGGAACGTCTTCGCGAAGAACCGCGCATCGGAGGATTGGGCAAATTCCTCACCCCAAGACACAGCAATATAAGGCTCGGAGGTAGTACGTCCGTACCGCACTTGAGCCGACCTGACCGAGGAACTTCCCCTATCTTGCCTTAAAGCATCGCAGGCATATTGTAGCTTCTCCGCATCTGGAATATCTGGCCTGGCATCAAGGGTGAACATCCCAGACGAACTAATCTCGTGAATTGCGTCCGCGGCACTATCAGAGGCCACCACATGGTCACTCTCTTCACCACCCTCCTCCTCCGCCTCATTGTTCACCATATCACCCTCCTGCCCTAACATCGCCATGATTTCTCGGATGTCTGTCGGTCCATCCTCCTCCAGACCACGCTCCGTGGGTGGGACAACCTGGCCAGTTCGTGCCTTTTCCCATGCTGACGGCTCATTTCGCTCCAAACGCCCATAGACTTGAGAAGGTACACCGTGTGCTGGAGCCTCCCAACTATCCATTTCCGCCGTATCAATGTCAATATTGGCATATAGAGGATTGTGCCTCTTTAGCCATACTAGCGCTCTCTCCACGACGCGGCGTCGCACCGACAGGAGTGCTGAGAGATCGCTCGGTGCCGGCTTCTCCCTCCCTTGCCATGACACGTGGATCTCATCCATAACTTTCAAGAGCGGATGAGGTAGAACGTTTGTTGCTAGCTCCTGCACATTATTGGGAAACACCAATATATGCCCTTTGATGTGTTTTTGGTATGTTACACTTTGCCTTTGGGCGCCCTTTGGGACGCTATACTTGGTGAAAAACCCATAACAAGAGTTCAGCGCAATAAGCTTCTCCTCGACTGGCGTAAGTCCCTTTAACTCATCAGGAAACATATGCTCGCAACCTAGCTTGTTGTGTAACTGAGCTGCACGGGACAAAACTCCTCTCCGTAGATGGTTCACACAATCTCCACAGGCAAGAATTCTTTGCCCCACAGGAAAACAGCTGCTACACTTGAAAGGCGAATTTTTTTTCTTCTCAATACGACTTGTCGTCCACACATCCCAATCAACCTCCTGCAGCTCCGTCTGACTGAACTTGAGATAACAAATCTTGCAGGTGTATATCGGCAAGGTATTTTTGTCGTGGAATGCTTTGTAAAAATTTTCAACGGTAGATACCTTTCTGGCAAGAGGGATTGGTGCACACCACGTCTGTCCGTGCGACAATCGCTCCTTTTCCGCAAATTCCTCCTCCAAGTACCGCAGAACGCTGGTAACGTCTTCTATCTGTTCATCTACATTCCTAAAACGTTTCATGTACTGCAGAACGCTGCCAAGGTCTTCTATCTGTTCGTCTAGAGCGCCATACTTTCTTTTCCGCTGCAGCGGGCGGACTGTCGACTCCGTACCGACTTCATGAGATGACACACTTCCCTGCCTTCGATTCCACTCTGTGGCAAACTCCGTATTTCTTCTAGCCTCTTCATGCTCCTTTTGTGTAGCTTCAAATATATCCGCTGACGTGCGCATGCCCAAATCTGCTGCCAGCGCTACATTCTGCGGATTTCGCGCATCCAACTGGCGCAACACTTCAATCATCGTCAAAGAATTCTGATTATTTTGATTCATTATGCTTTAATTTGACCGGCTATCTTCGTATCTCTCTCTACTCTCCCAGAGTCCCAATATAGTCATAATCTCATTGACCAAACCCTAGCGATCCTTTCCTTAATTGACCAGCCCCTTAGACGATGGAGACTTAGTACCCGAATCCCCGACTACGCTTATTCCAAGGGAGAGGCTGGAAATCATAATGATTTTCATTCATCCTGCTCTAATTATGCTCTTGGCCTTCGTATGTCTCAATTACTATCACACTACATAAAACAAGATATTAAACCTCAGATCAACGCGATATTTCGTATATCAAAACGGCAGAGGAACTTAAACAGGAATAGAAAATCTCGATGATTTTCATTTATCCTGGTATCACACTGCATGAAATATGTTGATCAATAATTTTACTGTACTCGCCATCACCTTTCCGCACGCTGATAACGTCACCACTCTTCCAACATGATCTAATTAACCAGCTCCTAATAATTCTTTCCATAATCATCCCGCGCCTCAGACGATGGTGGCTTCGTACCTGATGTGATAAGCACGTGCTTCACCCCGCCCACCCGATTCCCCGACTACGCTTCTTCCACTTCAACATCATAGCTCATCGGCCCAGCTTCCCACATTATGGTCACTTCCCTTTTATTACTCGCTCGCACAGCACTTGTTCCTGTTTTGACCCCAGCACTACTCATCATAATAATTGCCGACCCGACAACTTTTGTCGATCTGGCTAGCCGCCATCACCTCGATCAGCATGACAACCCCTGATGTTCCCGTCCTGACTTTAACACTATTCATCGTGCTGATTGCTGACCCTGCAACTTTGTCTATCTGATCATCGTCTCCGTCATAACAACCCTTGATATTCCCGTTCCAGCTTCAACACTACTCATCGGGATAATTACTGACCGCGCCACTTTTTCCATCCTCCCGCTGCCTCCAACATAACAACCCTGAATATTCTTGTGCCAACTTCGGCACCGCTCATCATGCTGATTACCGGCCCCACAAATTTGTCCATCTGATCATCGCCTTCATCATGAAAACCTTGATTTCTCAAAGGACTGCCAGCCACGCGTTACCACTGACGTTCTCCTACAGGTGTCGGCATTTGACCGATACTAGCCCAGACCACTATATTAATCTCTCTAATCATCAGACCATACACACCATAATCTGGTTTCCTTCTCCAGAACTCTTTCTCCCCAATCACTCAAGATATATCGCTGCCAACCAGACATACTGCTCCTCCTTTTTCAAATATGGCTGCAATGCACATTTCCGCACCAAGCGGCAACAAGGAAATCCATTTCCGCCGACCTATTGAGAGCCAAAAGGATGCTGGCGGTAATATGTCGATGACGTTTTTGGCATGTCCACAAAATCCGAGGAAGTTTGTCTATCCGCAACAGCAGCTGATCAAGGGCCTTAATGTCGAAACCATTACAGGAGTCTTCTTTCCTCCACCAACTTGGATAACCAGTCAGGAGTATAACATACTCCAGGCGAAACCTGACAATGACAATCCCAACTGGTGCTTCTTCAGCCTCAACTTGCCAATGTATGATCAGATACTCGTTCCATCTGATTGGGACGGCATGTGGTTCTCCATGAACGGTCATGTTCACCCTTATGCACTTACCTGGGAGGTCTTGTCAAATAATACAAATCCTTCCGAAGGCGTGGGCTATTACACTATTCCAGCACTCATCGTCCGAGACCAAAGCTATGAACCGTGAGTTTATCATACCCTCATTTATCATACAAGGTGATTCTCACTAATGAATACCGCAGGATTACCCCTCGATTCCCAGACATTTTCCCTACTACGCCTCCGGTAGTCAGTTTCACTGGACCCATCATTGGCCCTGGTAACGCACTCCTCTGTGACGGTGCTAAATCAAACCTAGGAAACATTCAACTGAAGTGCTGTGGATTCATACAGCTCTCAAGTTTCCTTACCCCCGGGGATCTCAGCAAGACTCCCTTCAAAGGCGTCCACCCTTTTCAAGTCTTCGTCATCTTCCCTATCCACGCACGGCCCTGGACATCATTCTGCATAAAAATGATTAAGAAAAATGAAACCGAGTTCCAACCAAATACCATATTTTCCTGTACGGGAAAGGTGGCAGGTTTCCTCGATCATTCTATCATGATCTCCCCACCACAGCTTGCACAAGATCGTATCTTCATCGTCGTGCCGGACAATTGGCAATTCTATGATAAAACAAGCCTGGACTCTGTTTCCATATCACCCTCGGTGGCCACTCCAGCTAAGCAACCATCCATGAATCGTGTTGATATGGCTAAATTCATATCACCATCAAAACAAGTAACTCAGCAAGCTACAACCCCAACGACAAACACAACATCATTCACCGAACAAACATCACACACAGAACCAACCAGCCTCATACCATGCTGTTTGTATAACCCTATCTCTTTTAAAACCAAACTGACTTGATACTCTAGCACCCATACCAACCACTGGTTCAGCTTCAACCAAACGATCGATTGAACAGCACAGCCCAACGACCACATCCACTCCTTCCAAAAAACCACGTACGTTAGAAGGTTCAGAAGACCTTCTCCAGCCTTCAGATACAGACTCCACCGCTACTTTCGAATCAATGCCTGAACCACGTCCTCAACACACAGATGCTCCACAACAAGTGGAAGTTGAAGATGACACAACCAGACCGCATCGCAAACGAAAACCCCCAACAAAGTATTCGCAATCCAAGTAGACGCGTCTTTTTATCATGTAAAGTTAGTTTAATTAAACCCCATTAAACATCATGACTCGTGACTTTCATGACTATGCCTTGCCCACTAAGTGATGGGTGCAAAACAGACGCCCTTAAGTAGATCAAACCGCTGCTGCTGCCGCCTCCACGCATTCTGACCCCGCACACTAATTAATGCCGTTTCTTTCCACTAACCACCTCTACCATATCAGCATTTGGTTCAAGCCCCACTATTATGCTCCCGGTTTTAGTCAAGATCATTAGCTTTACTTGCGCCGTCCAACCAAATGAAAAGGTTTAACCCCACACATCCGGATACACACAGCAGGGTATGCACAGCAGGGTATGTGTGTGGCATTGAGCGTTGGAGGTACGTTGAAGGTATGTGTGTGGCATCGAGCGTTGGATGGGAATGTGAAGGCGGGTCACAGACATGTAGACGTGGAAGCAAGGAGATGGAGATGAGTTGTGGGCGTGCGATTGAGGAGTTGTTGTGTCGCGTGCCCTCGTCAACGTGAGTGGGGTATGTCAGCAAACGTTAGCGGGGTACGCAGTAAAGGTTAGCGGGGTGGGATGGCAAAAAGACGATGTGAAGGAAACCGGCCGTGAGCGCCAGTATATATCTCCATGTCTCTACGCATGCAGCGCATTTCCAGAACTCGATACCTCTGTGCCTTCTCCACGTCCCGACACCTGCAGTACGTTTCCCGAGCCGATGATACCTCCGCATACCTCTACCTCCGGCTCCGCATACCTTCAGCGCGTCTCCAGCGCTCGATGCCTCTGCATCTCCCAGCGCGCATCCAGTGCTCGATGTCTCACACGTACCTCCGGCTCCACATATTTTCAGCGTGCCTTCAGCGTTCAATGCCTCTGCATACCCCCCAGCGTGCCTCTAGCGCTTGATCCTTTCGCATACCTTCAGCGCGCGGCCAGCGCTCAATGTCTCTACATACCCCCAGTGCGCATCCATCGCTTGATGTCTCAACGATGAACTCTCGCAGCGTAAATTGATTGCGAGTTAAGTGTGGAAAATACACTTACGGATCCGGCTTCTGCGGAGCGGGTGGAGATGCTCTTGGAGCCAAGTTGGTTGGTTTGGACGTCAGTTACGTTCAAGACATGACGATGATGCCCCTAAGCCCTCACAGTGATGTGCATAATTGTGATTCCATATAGAGAGAATCAGCACGTGCGTCCACATCTTCTGTGACGAAACTAGCAAGCAAAGAGGGGATTTTTCAGTGAGAATTTTTTGAAGCGATGACAGCAGAAAGACCTTTTAGGAACTTTCATTTTTTAAGATAAGGTGGGTGGGATATTCATTCAAATTTTCTATCAATCTAGGTAATGCCTCAATCTTCGTTCAAATCTTTCATGAGTTCCTTTGCCACTTTCAAATGATGTTCAGCCAACTTCTTTGCTTCAGCCGTTGAGATTCCCAGAATGTGTCGTAAATTGATATTTCCGCTTGATTCAGGCTTCACCTCCGGTCCCGTATGTGTTGATGGATCCATTGTTTTTTGCTTCTTATGCGATGATACATCAACCTTTTCAGGTGCGCGCTTTCCTTTCAGAGTTTCTGTACGGATGTTAGTAGCTGAATATCGATTATAACAGGCATGGGTTAAGGACTTACTGCTAGGAGTGGAAGGAGCAGGCGTATAGTAGTTGTCATCGTCGTCATTACCGTCATCGTCGCCGTCATCGTCATCGTTGACTTCATCATAAGAGTCGGGGATAATAATTAGAGTCTTCTTAGTCCCGGGTCGTGACTGTTTGGATGCAGACGCCATAGCAGGGTGGGTTGGAGAAACCTTAACATTAATCACATCACCATCATTCTCCTTTGATGAGTCACCCATCACGACACAGGTGCTGGTGCGGGAGGGAGATGGCGTGAGCAGGTAGAGAAGTAAGAAGGTGTGAATTCGCGATGCAGGCGCAGGTGCAGGCGTAGGAGGGAAGGGAGGTATGGAAGTTCAGAGTCACGCCGCATGTGCAGTGATGTGGAAATATGGAGAAGTTTAGAGGTTCAGGGTCAAATAAGAGGTGAGTTCATGGCGTAAGTTGACCACCGCATCGCATCTCACGTTGGTTGTCGATCATCGTCACACAGGCTTCAAATCGGCAACAACACCACCATCATTTCCCGGCCAACATCTGCCGCTGCTGCCTGCGCATCACTTTAAATAAAAGCTCAACATCGCATTCCGAGCTTCCTCTTTTTTACAACCACCATCACCCACCAACGTGCCCGCTAATACTACGACGAAATCTCCTTGTCTTCACTTGAGTGGCCGGCATCCTCGACGAGAGAAAAGTTTCTCCCCCTTCACCTCTTTCAAATCAGGTACGTCGCGAAACTATCGCCCGCCGCAGACTCACATCATCAAGTCCTACGTTGTTTGTTTTGTTCACTTCCCATGCTAACCTTTCGAATCCAGATCCAATTCACCCTCCCTCCGCCCGCCCTTCACATCGCATCAACGGTTCACTTTTCCCGAAACAATGGTCATCCGCACCGACGGCGAACCAATCGGCGTACAGATTGATGAGCGCCGCGACGACCGCCTTTCACAGCTCACCCTCGCTTTACTGGCCGTCAATGCCTTTAAGTTCGACGCACCGCCTGATGGACTCCAAGGCGTTGAACTCTCCGTGTGCCAAATAACCGTTGGTATTATGCCGGAAGGCGCCGCTCATGACGACAAGGATAACTGGGTCCTCGTTGTCGCAGTCGCTGCTAAGCATCCAAATCAGAAGGTCTATTTCGTTGCCACTCAGCGCTGCTTTGGTGAGTACAACGACGATAACGAGTCCAGCAACCTCCCACGCCTTGTCACGTTTGATGAGCTTGAGGACCAAGGTGAACTCCTTGGACGCTTTGAGAAATGCACAATCTCGGACATCGTTTGGTACACCAACTACATGAAGGACCACGACGGCACTCGACCGGCCACTGGTTGCGCATTCCCGTCAGCAGAGACCCACGGTCCGTTCGGTGATAAGGGTGGTTACAACAATGAAGGCAAGGCAATCAAGATCCGTATGGTGGATCAAATGAGAGTGAGGGTGGCAAGGATGGAGGGTAATCAGTTCAGATAAACTAGCAATTTGGATGATGGATGGATGATGGGGTTTCTCAAGTGCTGCAGGCGTAGCGGTTAATCTAAAATTGAACATCCTTTTTTTCAATCGCGCCCACTGTCCTTGTGAATCCCGACTGAAATTGACGTGCCATGCCTGGGCGGGTTTTGTGTGCGCACGAGTAGACTTTGCCAGCGCACCCCGCTAGCCTTTACTGTGTTCCCCGCCAACGTTTGCTGGCATACCCCCACTCACGTTTGCGACGGCGCGCTAGACAGCTTCGCTTGCGCCCCAGCCCGCTAAGTTTTGCGGGGGGGGGGCCGCTTCTAAACGTCTCCGGCGCGCGCAACTCCTCACTCGCACGCCCACAACACATCTCCATCATCAATCATCACCCTTGCTTCGCACACGTCTACACGCCTGTAACTCGCTTCCACATTCCATACCTCCCATACCTTCACCTCTCCCACACCTGAAACGCGCCTTCGGAGCTGCGTATGTCCCTTGACGTCCGTGTCATGGCTTGTAGCACTCCGCTACAGACCTTAATACCTCCGTCTCCACGCCTGCGCATCTCGCCTCCGGAGCCGTACAGCTACGATACCTCCACGCCGCCACGACACCTACAATAATACGCGTCCAGAACTCCAACAAATACCTCTACGCCTACACACTTGCATCGCGCCTCTAGAGATCTACGCTCTGTACTGTACGCCTTCAGAGCGACATGCTTCCACGTCTGTAAACCCGCAGTGCGCGCCTTCAGAGCGATGTACTTCCACGTCCACAAACCCACAGCGCGTCCTCCAGAGTTACGAGCCTCTACGTCCACAAACCCACATCGCGCCCTTCAGAGCGACAAGCCTCTACGTTAACAAACCCGCAGCATGCCTTCAGAGTGACGTGCTTCCAGCGCGTCTTCAGAGCGACGAGCCTCTACGTCCACAAAACCCATAGCGCACCCTTCAGAGTAAGAAGCCTCTACGTCAACAAACCCTGCATCGAGCCTTCAGAGCAACGTACTTCTACGTCTGCAAGCCCGCAGCGCGCCTTCACAGCGATAAGCCTCTACGTCCGCAAACCTACAGCGCACCCTTCAGAGTGAACAAACCTCTACGTTGATAAACCTACAGCACGTCTTCAGAATGACGTGCTTCAGCTCGCCCTTCAAAGCGACAAAGCCTCTACGTTGACTGTAACCCGCAGCGCGACTGCCTCCACGTCTACAAACACGCAGCACGGCCCTCAGTGCTTCGTACCTCCGTACATCCATATCTCCCTCGCGCCTACACACCTACAGTCAGTTGGGTAAAATTAAGCGGACAATCCTGAGCCGGGTAAATAAGAGATGAGTTCATGGCGTAAGTTAACCACTGCATCGCATCTCACTTCGGTTGTTGATCATCGTCACACAGGCTTCACAAATCAGCAACACCACCACCATCATTTCCCGGCCAACATCTGCTGCCATCAAATTCCCCTGACATCATCTGCCGCCGTCATTTTCCCTCCATAACACATCTGCTGCTGTTGCCTGCGCAACCTACTTAAGAGTTCCAACATCGCATTCTGAGCTTCCTCTCTTTCTCATCGATCGCACTCGAAGCTTCCTCTCTTACAACTACATCACATTCACCTCTTCAGGTCAGGTACGTCAAAGTCCCCTACGTTATTTTGTTCACTCTTCATCGCTGACCCTTCACACATAAAGCAGATTCTCCGCTCACTCGCTCCACCCTTCACCGTAACAACGGCCAGTTCACTTCATTCCAAAACATGGCCGTCCGCACCGACGGTAACCCAATCGGCGTACAAATCGATGCGCACCCGCGCAAACGCTTTTCACAGCTCAATCTCACCATGATGGCCCTTCTTGATCCCTTTGACTCCGACGCGCCGCCTGATGAACTCCAAGGCGTTGAGCTCTACGACTACCGAATAATGGTTGGTGTCATGCCGGAAGGCGCGGCTCATGACGACGAGGATAACTGGGTCTGCGTTATCGCAGTCGCTGTGAAGCATCCGGATCAAATGGTCTATTTTATTGCCACTAGGCTCTGCTTTGGTGAGCACAGCAACGGCAACGAGTCCAGCAACCTCCCGCGTTTGGTTACATTTGGTGAGCTTTGCCATGAAGGTCGACTCGTCGGACGCTTCGAGCAGTGTACTGAATCTGACATCACCTGGTTCATGGATTACATGCAGGACAACGACGACATTCAACCGTCCAATGGTTGCGCATTCCCGTCTGCAGAGATGCACGGTCCGTTCGGTGATAAGGGTGGCTATGACAACAAAGGCAAGGCGATCAATGTGGTGAATCTGAATCTGAATTACGCTCCCAACGCGCCCTGCTTACCCTGCTTAGCCCTACTTTATGATTACCTTGCTTTGTAAGTTCGTATGTGGAGATACCAGAGCTATGGAGTAACATCGATTGTAGAGGCGCGCTACAGGTCAGCACGCTCAAGGGCGGTTTCCCGTCAGCGCGCCTTTTATTGCCCAGCGCACCCCGCTAACCTTTACTGCATACCCCGCTAACGTTTGCAAGAGCACATTCCTCCAGCGTGCATCCAGCGCTCGATGTCACACACATACCTTCAGTGCGCATCCAGCGCTCGATACCTCTAGTATCTCCACATCTCTACGCATGCAGCGCATCTCCAGAACTCAATACCTCTGTGCCTCCTCCACGTCCCGACACCTGCGGCATATCTCCCGAGTTGATGATGCCTCTACATACCTCCAGCGTCGATGGGTAATGCGCTAATGCACTCTCGCGACACAGGCGGTGGAGATGTTGGAAGATAATGTGAACAACACAGCAAGGTTTTTTGTTCGTGGACAAAGCGAAGTAGAGAGTAAAGGTTTTTGTGTTCATAGCACCTCACAGCCGTTAGTAGACGAGATGTTGCACGGTCTACGACATATATATTTACGTTCGCTCACCCGCCTCTCTTTCTCTTCCTCTCTTCAACTTCAGTCATCTCTCTAGTTCGCTCTACCCTTTTAATGAACTGTCTTCACATCTCTCCCAGCCATTACCAGTCAAGCCAGCCAGCTTCCTTGCAGTACGACATCAAAGCCATCAATCAGGTAAGTTTGAACTTCATGAAATCCACACCGTCATACGCCTGTCTAATATCACCATTACTTCACCTTACTTTGTACGTATTAGCTGACGCTCAGTTAGCAGCTTTTTTCAGTACGCTGCCTCTTTGACGTCTAGCAAGAAGGTTCTCCGTACCTCACTCTACACTCGGTGCGTGGTGTTCTCTCATTTTATTTATTTACTTGCGCGCTGACCTCTAACGCGACATCAGACTCACCACCTACACACTCGCGAACGCTACCAAGCTTACCAGCGCGAACGTCATGGCGGCACATGGATACAGCATCCTCGGCTGTGTCCCTCCCACACTCACTCCGACCGAGCAAGAGAATCGATTCGTCAGCCTCTACGATCATACTGGTCGAACGCTCCGCTTTACATCCAAGGATGATGTCTTCCGCATGATCGAGGATCCAATGTATCGCGGCCTATTTAACAGTTATGATGAGGTTGAAGCCACTCGCGTTCAATATCCTGCTGTCGTTGAACTTGAGGTACCGTGGTCGATTGGTCTTCCTCAAGGCGATCAACAACTCCCGTCATCCTTCCAGCACGCCCTCTGTATCCAACTTTGTCCAAATCTCAGTCGCTGCTCAGAATCTCCTGGTTTGAACGAAATGCGTCTTTGTGCATTCTCCAACTATTGTCGCCTTCAAGTCAATGATCGAGACATGCGCCACCGTCGAGCATCCGACGGAATTGAGGGTCTTGTTCCCATTTTTCGCGGCCCGAGGGTGAAAATCTTGCTGGAGAAGAAGGATGTTGAGACCATTGAGGATGGCACGCGCGAGAGACAGCATTGGCGGTACTTCCAGTTCTGCGCCAACTGCCGAGCGGCTCGTGCCGTTCGTTGCTGTTCCCACTGGGCTGATGGGGTCACAATCCACCCGGGAGAGCGTCGTGAGGTTGCGAAGGGCGAGTTGAGTGATCTAGATCACCAGTACGGTGTACCTTCGGGCAGAGCGGGTAAACTGTACAGTGAATCTATCCTCAGTGAAGACGTCATTAATTGGGCTACCTAGATTTAGTATGCGATGGAGACATAAGGCAGAATGTGAGGAGGATACAGGGCAGAATGGCAGGAGGGGATACGGCGCAAAATGGCACATAGAAACTTTTAGAGGGCTCGATTAATGACACTTTTTTTTGGGACATGACTATTTTCCACTGTTAATAGCAAATCATTTCGCAATTATAGATAGAATGTAATGATGCTGACGTACATCATTTCGATTAATACTGCCCCCCGGTGAGATGTTGAGCGGCAGATGTTAGGTGTCTTGACACAGATGTTAACGTGTGAATAAATGCGACGTCATTTTCCTCGCACAGCAGTCGTTTGCTGTTAAGCGACCGGTTTCCCTCCAAACGGCTTCAATCTTAGAGTCGATATTCTCCACGTCTCTTTTCCTTGCAATTACTTTTTACTGAACCACACCGTCCACATGAAGGGGAACGATGATGAAAGCATTAAAGGGAAAGATGATGAACACCACCATTAGTATCGCTCACAACCATCTACGTGAATTACGATAGTGCAAAACTTATCGCTTAAACATGATGATGATTAATGATTATGGGTTGGAGACGTAGAGCATCTCCAGGATTTAATGATGATGACGTCTACAGACCTATGACTCGCAGTAATGTGTATACAATGTGATAACGGAGTTGACACCCGCACCCCATGTGTCCATGTGTTTTATCGGGTGTGATAAATTGGAAAGGGTGCTATATCGCTCAGAGTGATTACACCTTATGCCGGTCACCCTATTTATAAAATTAACGCGCAGCAGGGTAAGTGAAAATAAAAAAACGAAGCGTCCACTACCCGAGCGCCCCGCACGTTCCGAAAGGCTCTTTAGCAAACCGCTTGCGGGTTGCGGGATTTTTTTATTTTCGTTTACCCTGCTCTGCGCTTATTTTTCGCTTACCCTGCTGTGCTCTCATTTTATTTCCGCTTACCCTGCTATGCCCTTATTTTATTTTCCCCTACTCCGTAGTTACCCTACTGTGCCCTTATCCTGCTTTGCGCAATTGCGCTTATCATGCTGCACCCGTCATGTCCCCAGGCCGACCGCTGCGGAGTGCGCTGCAGGTGCACCGCAGGCGTGTAGATCTGGAAGGGCTCTTGGGGGCCGGTCGGGTTTGAGCCTGTATCCTAGGGTATAATATAACGGTTAATGTCCTAGGCTCAACGTCACGGCAAGTTTCCTCGT
>WNFW01000992.1_pt1 | contig 18933 bp, 10 predicted proteins | sample 5400131 | NCBI WGS metagenome assembly WNFW01 (sample SAMN13153362, study PRJNA577476) | soil metagenome | isolation source: 20 cm soil or saprolite under grassland replicate 1 | place: USA:California | collected 2016-06-15 | reverse complement strand
TGTACCTAGCCTGTCCTGAGTTCCATCCACATCGGCCTGTGGTCGGAGATGTGGTACTTGGCGAAAGTCTTGTAGTCCTTGGCGCCACGGGCCTGGAAAAGATCGGGGAAGAGCACCTGGTCGTAGTCAAAAACCCCCATGTTTCCTGTGAACGCCTGCTGGACGTCGCCGGGGAAGAACGCGATCTGGTCGTAATGGGCGTCTGAAGTGATGGTGGAACCGACTTGAGAGGAGTGTGCAGGCACCTGGAGGCCCTTCTTCGTCAGGGCCTTATAGATGGGATCCGCAGGGTCTGCTTCCGGCATGTTGAAGTCGCCGAGCACCAGCAGGTTTCTCGTGAAGCCCGTCTTGCTCGTCGCCTCGCGCTCAGCCCACCTGGCTACCGCGAATGTTTCAAGAGAGCGGCGGTCGATGTCGTTCTGCTGCTTGTCGTCTCCGAAGAACAGATGTACGGTTGCGAGGAGCAAAGTGAACTTGCCAGCCTGGAAGGTTGCGAGGTAGGGATTGCGGTCGAGCCCCTCCGAACGCTTGCGTGATCCCCGGGAGACTGACGTTTGCACTGTCCTTGGGTGGGAACGCCACCTCACCGATCTCTTCGAGCAGCGTGACCTTGGCACTGTCGTAAAGAAAAGCCAGCCGCTCGTCGTTGCCGGCACGATCTGACATGACATAGCGCCACGACCCGCCGAGGTTGTGATGAACGTCTGCCAGGTCGCCGTAGTTCTCATGAGTTTCCTGGACTGCGAAAATGTCGAACCAGCTTCCGATCTCGGAAATGAGCTTCCGGTCGTCGCCCGTTCTTTCCTGGACGCCGAAGTTCGCGATGTTCCATGTGGCGATGAGCAACCGGTTCTGAACCGTGGCGGGGATAGCCCTCTTCTGCTTGTGCTGTCTGAGATGGGTGATTTCGTTCGCGACGTTGTATGCGTACTGGAACGTTGGCTTCGGGAAAGGCGGTACGGGGCCCTCTTGGGCGTGCGGAGAGGGATGATTCTGGGGGCGTCAGAAGGCGATAGTTAGTCAGTCTCTGAGGTTGCTGGTGGTCTTCCAGGGGTCAGAGGCGTAAGATGGGGCGCCCGTGGCTAATTGCTAGGGCGTTCTTGCTGCACCAAGGTCACCTCTTATTGATTACAATGCGAAGGTCTCGGCTCGTCCGGGCTTCGGCGATTGCCCGTACTTGAGCCCCAATCTCCCTGCGACTGCTCTCCACCTCGTCGTACAGCCGTGTTTCCTTGGCCCAAGTTTCGGCATGCCATTGGCGCGCGCGATGCTGTTGACTCCGAAGTGCCACGACGGCTTCGCCGATGCCCTTGAAACGGCTTACGAAATGATCGCTGACGACATACTCAAACATCTGAGCCGCCTTTGCCTGGCGACCGACGGTCGTTAGGCGGAGCGACCCAATCTCGACAATGGCGGTCCGAATTACTTCCGCCAAGCGGACGATAAGACGCAGTTCAATTACAGGGATGCCCCGTTCGACGACAAACGACTTTTCCCGGCGCGGAAAGCATCGTGATGCGATAACAACCCATTGCGTTTGATACTCTGCCCGATAGCTCCGCGCCCTCGTCAGCCATTCGTTTTGCCATGTGGACACGTTCTTGCACTCGTAAACGATACGACCGGTTTCGGCGCCTTCATGCATCACCTTCTGAAGGATGTCCGCACCTCGAACGCCTCGACCGATTCGTTGGATATCATCATGAGGGAAGGCCCGTTTGAGGGCAGCCAGAGCGTCGGCTTCTGTCATTTCCCCCATTTGCTCACTTGTTTGGCGTTCCAATTTCAGCGACAGGTCGTCGACTCTGGCCTTGAGCCGAGCGGCATCCGCGGCGTGCTGAGCCCGCTCCTTGGCCGCTCGCGATTTCAGTACGTCGATCTCCTTGCGCGACGCACGTGCCGTTTGAGTAGCGGCGCGTCGAGCCGCCTGCATGACCGCGCGTTCGGCTGCTTGCTCGGCCGCGTTTAACCGCCTTTGCAGACCGGTAACCTCTCGGCGTGATGATGCTCCGGCTTCTCTCTTCGCCCTTTCAACCGCTCGACGCGAGATGGCGGAGTTTGCTGCGAGCTGTTTCTTCAGGGTCGCAAGCTTCCTGTCAGAGGATTTCTGAGCTTCGCTGGCGGCTTGTTTGCGGATCGTGGCGCTCTGTTGGGCGAGGCGCCTCCGAAAGGTAGACTCCACTTCGCGTCTGGTTTCGGATGCCGCACGTTGAGCCGCGGCCGCACTCAGCCTTTCGATGCGGTGGTGCATCTCGACCGTGGTCATGCCGGCCGGCAGGACCTGACCACATATCACGCAACGTTCGGCCATTGTGACCCCCCGCTAATTAACTGGAGTACTGGCAGCCTCCAGCTCCCTGGAGTAGTAACGGAGCCGGCAGTACAGGTTGAACAACTCTATTTCTTCCACACTATGCGGTCGCGTGCGCACAAGCTTCGAGGATGCCACGACAATCGCGAGGCAGCGCGCTCGCGACAAGGCCACGTTCAGTCGGTTGGGATTCAGCAAGAACGCGGGGCCGCGAGCGGTCTCCTCGAGGGACGATGCGCACATCGAGAGGATCACAACTGTGGCTTCCTGGCCCTGGAACTTGTCCACTGACGCGATCCGGATGTTCGGATCCTTCAGGCGGTCCTTGAGCAACCGTACTTGGGCGTTGTAAGGCGCGACAACCAGCAGATCCTCCTCAACATCGAATGCGTGCCGCTTCCCATTGTCCTCGCACACCGTCGACTGGCGCAGTTCGGCGATGTATTCCGCGATGCGATCAGCCTCTTCCTCACTCGACTGAATGTTTCCCTCGTGCTCAATCTCATCGAGGACGATCCCCGTAGCGCGCACAACGGTTTTCGCGCTCGGCGGCGGCGTGACGCAGCGGCGCGCGGTGTTGTCGTTGGGCTTCAGACGTCCGTCATACGCCGTATCAGAGATGAAGCGGCAGATCTCTGGATGTAAGCGCCATGTCGTGGGGAGCAGCACGCCCAAGTCCGGCGGGACGGTAGCGTGGCCTTCGAGGTAATAGTGCAGGCAGGACCAACCGCTCCGGCCGGGATGAACGGCTTGGGCCGGCTGCGACAGCTGCATCTGATCGCCGATGAGAACGATGTTCTTCGCTGACAGGCCCATCGCGACGGCGTTGGCCAGGCAGACCTGGCCCGCTTCGTCGATGAACAGATAGTCGAAGGACTGGTCGAGCTCCTGTCGCGAAAAGGCCCAGGCAGTCCCGCCAACCACAACGCCATCGGTGATGATGCAGTGCACCTCGGCGGACCTACACGGCGTTAGACGCTTATCGAGTTCTGCAGCTACCTCGTCAGTGCCCAGAGCTTTATAGATAGAGATAGCCTTCGACTTGTTGCGGGACTCCGCGGCAACCTCGAGGAGCAAATTGACGATTGCTTTGTGGCTGTTCGACGAAACCGCCACACGCTTGCCGCTGCTAGCAAGCGCGACAATTACCGCGGCCGCGTTGTACGTCTTGCCGGCACCTGGCGGTCCTTGGATGCAGAGCGTCGTGTTATCCAGGTCACGAACGAGGGCAACGAGGTCGTCGGGGAACCGAGCCGCGTGGGGAAGCAATGCTCCCCGAGTCTGACCGACGAGGCGAGGCGCGCGGCGGTACAGCAAATCGTCGACGGCGCGATACGCATCGTGTTCACCCTTTGACCAGCGCTGTGCGAATCGCAGTACCGCCCCACGTGGCGGCTCTAGTGGAACACTGTCGTCCTGGATGATGTGACAAAAGTCAGGAATCGCTTTGCTGGGTCCGAACTTCATCGTTAAGCGTCCCACATCGAGATTGAGGGACACAATCTTGTTCCTCTGGGGCTTGTCACCAAAAAGCAGGTATACGTTGTCGCTGGTCTCGAGCTTGGTGTCCTGATCGGGATCGAACGCAAACTCAACAAGCTGCGATTTCTTCACCTGTACAGGCCGGGTGTCGGTGCGCCTTACGCTTGCCAAGCAATCGGCGTCGTCGTAGAGATCCTCAGCGGGAGACTTGAGTCGTTTGAAGAACCGCCACCACATCGGCTTGACTTCGCGGCGATGGTAGCCGAGCAGCCACGCCACGAGGCGCGTGACGTCGTCCTCGGCCCGTGCGAGCATTTGCTCGGCAAGCGTGTCCTCGGGCCGTGGCTCGTCGGGTTCTTCCACGTCGGGCTGGGGGGCGGGGATATAGGCGATACCCGCTTCTTGCTGCCGTTCCGCCAGCCAGGTCGCGAGTCTCCAGGTGAATTCGCAGTCTTCGCGATTATACTCCCGGATTGCGTTGAGGATGGGCGACTGATGCCAATCGGGGGACTCGCCGCTTCCGAGCCAGTTGTTGTACTCGACGGTTGAGCTCGCCGCGTCTGTTACGAGCGCCGTGCGCGGCGGAGCGAACAGGACCTCAATATCCTTGAGAGAGTACGCGGACGTTCCGATCGCCACGCCATTGCGTGTGACGGCGTACAGGTCCACAAACACCTGGCGGCGCAGCAGGTCGTCCACCGCATTTTCGCGGGTGGCGTACTTGCCCATGAGTCGCTGTAGCGCGGCCACCTCGTAATTCGCGTAATGGTAGACGTGCATATGGGGATCCTGCCGCAGACGCTCGTGGATCCAGTCGACAGTCCGCTCAAAAGCACCCTTTTCCTGATCGGCATTGTGTGCCCACTCGTCCTTAAATACCGGCTTGCCATTCTCGACGATGACTGCACCGAAGAGGTACTCGAGGCCTCCATCTGCGAGTGGATTGCCTTCGAGGTCAAAGAAAACGTCGCCCGCGGAGAGCGGCGGAAGGACGGCCAGACCGATGCGCATGCCAGGCTCATGCGGGAGCGCTTCGAACATCGGCTTCGGCTGACCACGTGATGCAATCTGGAGCCGAGCCTGGCGGCGGAGGCGTGCGAGGACGTCGGCAGAAATCTTTGGGATGGGCCCGGTAGATGCGACCAGGGCGGCACATGTGGCGATCGCCTCGGCGCGGAGACGCTTGATCTGGCTGCGCGTCATTCGCGCGACGAGTCGCAGATCGTCGTGCTTCTCGAGGATCTCGTTTGCGACCGTCTCCCAGCGACCCCAGCTCCGTTCGAGCGCGGGGTCAGGCTGCGCGGCCGCGTCGAAGGCCTCTTGGAATTGAAGGAAGGTGTCTCGCAGGTGGCGATAGAAATAGAAGAAGCGTTCGGTTTCGAACCAGCGTTCCTCGCCGGTGCCGAGGACGAAGCCGAGCTGGGGCGGGCGGGTATCCTGGATTGCCTCGAGGTATTCCGCGTAGGCGCAAAGCTGGATCAGGAAGTAGGGCTTGGCCGAGCGGGCAAGCTTCGAGTCGAGGGGCCGGTAAGACCAGGGGCCGAAGCGGCTCGGCGTCTCGGTGCGGAGCAGGAAGTCGGGGTAGCCGTGCCAGGCGCCGTGGTCGAGGCGGCCTTGGTAGATGAATGTCTTGCCCGCTTGGAGTGCGGCGATGGTCTTCGATCCATCTTCTTCATTCTGGAATCGAACCGCCGGCCCATGAGCGGCTTCGAGCTTCGCGAGCACCGAGGCTTCGTGCTCCATCCCTTTGTTGCGGATCAGCTCCATTTCCGGGTCGGCGTCGTCGGGGCGGAGCCCCGAGTCGTGGCGGCGCTCGGCGTAGGCGCGTTCCATCCAGGCGGCGAACTCGCCTTCGAGGAAGGTGATGAGGTCGGAGGGGGAGAAGTAAAGCGAGCGGTCAGGCTGTCGTCTCATGAGGTGTCAAACGTACAGCTGGGGTGGGACAGCGGTTTAGGTTGTGACGGTCGTCCCGAACTTGTCTTGCGCGTGACCTCCGATGGGCGTTCCACTGCGCGCCGCAGTTGGGCTTCAGCTCCCGGCTGGTGCTTGCTGCGCAGGACGGGAAATGGCCGAGCCGGACTCTCAGGCGGCGGCGAACGTTGGACGGTAAGTTACGGTGTTCCGGACGCCGTCTCGGCCGGGTAGTTCGTCGCCAGTTCCCCTTCGTAGACAGCACCTGCTCCAACCGCTTCCTCGATGGCCTTCCGAACATCCGCGCGCGTTAGGTCGAGCACCCGCAGCTTTCCCTTCACCTCAGCGACCGCCTCAACCCGCCTGAATACATCGGCATGCGTCGCAGTGTAACGGGCCAATCCCTTCAACTTGGCCAAGGCGTCTGCCCAGTCGACGCTGTGGGGATCCACGATGTCCACCACCACATCGCCCTTCGTTCCCTCGGCGAAGAACAGGAAATCCGGCCGCAGGATCTTCGTCTCGTCACCATCCTCATAGGCAACGCCGAGTGAATCCTGCGTCGGCCGACCCGGGTTCTGGTACCAGAACTTGAATCTCTCGCGCTGCATCTCGGTCTTGAGTACCGCCTTCTCCCATTTGTTTGGGTTGGCTGGGTACGCGCCCGTTCCATCACATACCAAATGGTGGCGGAATGTCGGCACTCTCGTTTCGCTTCCGTCCTTCTCGCGAACGGCGGTCTTCTCCCAACGCGATATGGGGCGCGCGAGGTCAATGTCCTGCGCCTCGCGGCTCAGCGCCTTGATTTGACGATAGATCTCCTGCCGATCGTCGGGCAGTTGCTTGATCTTCACCCGGTACTTAGCCAACCACTCGTCCGCCAGTTTCGTGGCCTCGGCGTCGAAGAACACGTCAAGATTCTGCATCAATCCGAGCGCGCCGATGTCCTCACGCGCCTCGATAAGGGCACTCTCAAAGTCATCCTCTGCATCGGCCTTTAGCCTGGCCCGGTGTTCGGTGTAGGTCCGTGCAATGTCCGGACTGATGATTCGCGCAGCCTGCCGAAACGCGTCGTTCATCACTGCGATATCAGCGTTGGTCTGAAACGTTGCGGTGTCCTGGCTGCCGTCGACCAGCCGCGCAAAGATCGTGCGGCCTTCGACGGTCTTCACCGATGCCCGTTTGGCCTGGAAGTCGTACTCGCTGTTTGCAATGAACGCGTCCAGCGCCTTGTGCATCGCCGCGTGCGCCTTCTGCCCCCCACCGGCCAACAGGCCATCCGCAGCGAGCTCGTGTGCGAGCGACGTGAGGCGAATCGGTGGCTTGGCGCCGCGCTGTGGCCGCGTTTGGGAAGGCAGCGAGGTGAACTTGTCCCAGACGGCGCCGTACACGACCGGGTTGGCCTTCATCTCGACCGGGTTGATCAATACGCGGCCGAGCGGCGGCACGTCACCGCCACCCTGCATGAGCGCATCCACGACGCTCTTGACCGCCTCCTCATCGAAGTGCGGCAAGAGGCAATCCACAGAGTTGAGCCGGTCATTGCCCGGAATGCGACGTGCGAGCGGGGTACGCACCATGCGCCCGAGCAGCTGTGTGATATGCGTACGGTCTACCGCGCGACGGAACGACACCATCACCTCGGCGCGTGGGCAGTCCCAGCCGGTGCTGATTGCGTCCTTGGCGATGAGCACCCGCACCCATGTTGCGTCCTGCACGCGCTCAGGCGAGATGTACGGTACGGCGTGCCTGCCGAACTTCTGCTCCGTGTGTTCGCCGAATACGTGAGCGACGCAATTCTCAGGCAGATCAGTCCACTCCTGGAAAACTGTGTCGAGCCACTGGCCGACCTCATTGTGGTTCGGTGTGTTCGGCACCTGAAGAACCATCAGCGGGACGACGCCCTCGCTGTCCTGTTCCTTCGCGTACCTCGCCCACTCGGCCGTGGATTCCTTGAGCTTGCCTGTGGCGCGCCGCACCAGTACGGTGTTGAACTGACCCTCCTCGTCGGGGATGTCGAGGACGATAGTGTCTTTCAGCAAGCCCGAGTCCTGCACACGAGCGACATCCACTTGGACGCTCGGAAGGGTGGTGCGTCCCCTTGCGCCCTCCATGGCGCGGTTGAAGCGGTCGACAGTAGCTGAGATGCCGAGCACCACCGGGACCCCCGGCACGCCCTTCTCGCCGTTGATCAGCCGCTTCACCAGGGTCGACTTCTCGGCCTCCGCCGCTCTGGTGAGGTTGCCCATTCCCCGGTGGGCCTCGTCCAGCACCAGGTAGAGCGTGAGCGCCGGGTCCTCGACAGTGTTGCGGATGGTGTCCCAGAGCGTATGCGCGCGAGTGTCGGGTCGCATCTCAGGGAAGGCCTCAGGATCTTCGCCCTGATCGAAGCCGCGGACGAGCAAACTCTTCTTGCCGAGCTTCTGCGTGTTGAGGAAGTAGATCTTCCCGGGCTCAAATCGCGGGCGGTGGAAACTGCTGTCCACCACCACCATGTCCGTGCTACGCAGCCGGTCCGCACATGCCATCAGCCGAAAGCGCGTTTGTTCATTGAGCGACGGGTCATCACTGAACCAGATCACCACAGCGCCCGGGTCGGCGTCGAAGTCATACGCGTCGTCGCCGTGAAAGAGCGCTTCGAACACTGCTGCCGCCATGACCGTCTTTCCTGCGCCGGTGGGCGCAGTGAGCGAGAAAGCGTGACGCTCGCTGTCCTCGCGCCAGCGTTTGCGGGCTTTGCGGACGTTGCCGAGGATGTCACGAACTGCGTCTTCCTGGTAGTCCTTGAGCGTGACCTTCATTCCTCGCCTCCGCTGGCAAAGGCGAAGTTGGTTAGGTAGGACTCGTACAGCCGTACCGCCTCCACGCTTTCCGGCAGGCGGTGCGCGAGCGCCTGGAAGCGCCGTTCGTCATCGGTGACGATGTAGACGAGGCGCAGGTCGTTGGTTTTGCGGACCCCCTTGAGGAATGGCGCCGCCTGGTCGAGCTCCGTGAGGAGGCCGTAAGAATCCACCACTTCCCAGCCGGCGGCAGGGACCTTATCGATTCGCTTCCCGCGGCTGCCAGCGCGCATCCATAGCAGTGGAGCGATGCGAGCGAACGCCATTTGGTGGCTGATAGCTATGGGCGTTTCGTAGGTCAATGTGAAGAACTCGGCGTTCTCCTCGAAACCGTCGGCTATAGGGAATTCGTCGATAAATTTGTAGTTCCCTTTGATGGGATCACCTTCCGGAGTCTTACCGGTGATAGCCGCTGCGATGCGGGGCTTAGTGATGTATTCATTGATGCCACGCTCGTCCCAAGCTGGATCGGCGGGCCGCAAGCCAGTCTTACGTAGGGCCTCCTGTTCAATGGCCGCGACTTCATTGTTGGTAACTGCGATGCAACGGCGACGCCCACCATCATGCCGATTCAGTCTCATCACCGCGTGCGCAGTTGTGCCGGAACCCGCGAAGAAATCCAAGATACACGCGTTGCGTTTGTCGCCGACGAACAAGCGAAGTGCGTCCTCCACGGCATAAAGCGACTTAGGAAACGGAAATATCCGCCCAGGTATTAAGGAGTCGAGTATGCCAGTGCCGTAGTGCTCAGCATTATGAGCCTTAAATGCCCACTGGGTTGTGGGCGTTTTTACGTTGGCCTCGGGATACTCTGCGACCACCGAGCCATCTGAATTCCGACCCGTAATCGTGGCACGACCCTCGACGATGTCGCGGATCGCGCCCTCCTTCAAATACTGGATGATGTACTTCTGCGGCCGGTCAGGAGTCGCCCGCCCGGCGCGCGCATAGCCTTCCTTCCATCTTTGAACGAAAGTCGGCCCGATAGCTGACCAGTTCATCTCAGTTCCATCATCCCTTACGGGAAACACCGCCACGCACCCCGCTCGCTCAGGCGCGTTAGTGCTAAGCACGCCGTGGGGGAGTGGGTCGCCTACTGCCTCGATTTGCCCCGTCGCCTCGTTTACATAGATGGGATAGAACTGGCGTGGTCCCCCTTTCTTGGTGCCCCTACGAGAGGCCAGATCGCGCCGTCTAAAGGTCTGCCAATCGAGGCCGACGGTTGTCTCCTCGAATTCCGACTTCTCCGTGCCTTGTTCGGTGTCGCCATCATCTTCGCCCTCCTGGTCAGCGCGAGCGGTGGCAACATCGGGGACTTCTACACCAATAGGGGCTCCGCTGAGTCGGCCCAACCGCGCCTCACCAAACCAAAGGAAAAAGATGTATTCATCAACGCGGCGGAATTCATTCGCGCGGCCGGTCCCTTTCGAGTTGATGAGGGTTGATACCATTTGCATGCTCGCATCAGTAAAAACTTGCTGGAGGAGCATTCCTAGCCGCAGGTACTCTTTCTCGTCGATGGTAACGATGAGTACGGAATCTGCTGGATTCAGCAACTCCTTCGCGAGCAGCAGGCGTCGCTCCATGAAGGCCAGCCACTTGCTGTGCCGATAGAGGTCATCGGCTTCCACGTAGTCGTTATTGTACTTCCAGTCTTTCGCGCCCGTGTTGTATGGCGGGTCGATGTAGATCGCGTCCACCTTCCCACGGTGCGTCCACGTCAGCGCCTTAAGCGCGTGGTAGTTCTCTGCGTTGATGACCGTGTGATACGGTTTATCGCCACCACGCTCCACCTTCCCGGTGCTCACCAGACCGGGATAGATGGTGTCTTTGAACTCGGCGACAACAACCAGGTTCTCGATGCCCACCGACTGCGCCTCAGACTTCGCCACGTCGAGCAATTGCAGGTCGGCCACCTTGCGTTTGCCACTGGTCGCGATCTTCACAACCTGCCAGAGGCGCTCGTCCCCCTTCTTCGTTGACCCACGTTCGGGCAAAACGCGGACCTTGTCGCCCTTCCGGACGGCACGCAGTGGAAGCTCGACCGCCTCCGGTCGATGGCGCTCGAAATTCAACCCGAATGGAAGGCGCGACGACAGCGCCTTGAACTCGCGTTCGAGGTCGGCAGCCACCTGGGGGTCCTTGGCTTTTACCTGGGCAATCAGCTCAGTAAGTCGAGACACGTCTCCTCACCTAGCTCGGGAAGACAGGCGCTGGTGGCGCCGAGGTCCGATGGCTTCGTGCTGTAATTGTCCACCCGGTCCTACTATGACGGAGGCGAAATGGCACGCGCGGTAATCCTGCTACTCCTGGGCATACTCGGAGCCTGCAAGCGATCACTCGTCCAATTTACGCCAACACCAAAACCCGTGGCCCAACGAATCCCGATGATTACTTGTCGAGCCGCGCGTAGACATCAAACTCCGCGACGGGCTTCCTCAGGGCGCCGAGGAATTGTTCGGCTTGCCGCTTGCCATGAGTCGCAAGACCAGCCGGCGACACGTTCGTAATCCGCCAACCAGAATCGGCTAGGTCAAAGGACTCCCATAAGATGTCTCTGGGACTCTGGTGTCGATCGCGAATACCGCCAAACCTCACAACAAGTCGCGCGCCGTCGGCGCAGGCCTTGGCCACGTTTCTCCAGACGTCGCCCAGCTGCTCGGCGAAACGTTCTGGGGACGAGTGTTCGAGCTGGCCCTCAGACTGATAGGCGACGTGCGCAGGACCTCCCAAGAACCAATACCGCAGCCACTGATCGGGGAGATAAGTACGCATCCCGTAGTATGGGGGAGAGGTTATGACCCACCCGGCTGGACGGCCCACTAATGAATTCAGGCGAGCAGTCGCGCTGTCAGCGCAAACAATCTCGCCGCCTGCACTTGGCGGAATGTTCTGGAAGTAACTGCCGGCCTTTCGTCGAACAAGGTCCAACACGTCGACCTCGGGCGGCTTCATTTTGTGCCTTCGCCAGAAGCGAACGGCGTACCCTGGCTTCGCCGCGTAGGTACGCGGCATCTGATTCGACAGATAACTGGGGGGCGCGAACTTCGGGCGCGGGCCATGTAGGCGACCGAGGAGAAGAGCGCGAAGGGCGCTACGGGCCGGGCTTGAGCGGCCTGTTCGTAGGGCGGAGCGGAGCTTGCAGAGTTGCCGCAACGTGTTCTGATGATAGCAAGTTCGCCAGAATGTCCCTTCTGGGAGTCTGGGCGTCGGCGTCGTATCCAGGATGGTCTTACAGACCTGAACGACTCGTTCAGGCGTTGTCGCTACCAGCTTGGCCTCTGCAATGGCAGCAGCAACCGGATTGCTGTCGATGCCGACAGAAGGCAATCCAAGCAGTCTCGCTGCGTAGTTCGTGCTTCCACGACCGCAGAAGGGGTCGATGACCCATTCGCCGGCCTGTGCTGCTCTGAGCCGGTCGAGCGGGAAGGCGAGCGGGAACATCGTGTAGTACGGGCACACGCCATTGAGAAGAAGGAGCCCATTCTTCTCTAGCTGTGAGATTGACGGCATGTGGATCAGGCCTTTGCCCTAACCCAGGTTATCTGCTTCCCAGAACCGTCCTTTTTCGCCTGTTTGTATGACTCCCAACGACCAGCGCCGAATACCGCATCGAGGACAGGCCGCACGAGGTCGTAAGCTATCTGCCCACGATCTTGGAGTTGGGTGGGGAGCTTCTCCTCCAGGGCTACGGACACTCCTTTCCACGGCAGCCCTTTGTCGCTGCGAAGCTTCCTTAGGAACGCGTCATCCTTGACCACCGCCGCAAGCGCTTGCTGGCGGTACAACTCCATCGCGTCGACCGGGGTCTCATCAACACTCTCGCCGTCCTCGGCAGACTCGGGTCGAGCTTCGGCGCCCTGCTCGGATGCTACGGGTCGAGCTGCCTCCGCGGCCTCGAGGGTCTTCGCGAACTCAGTGCGGAGTCTCGCTGCGTAACAATCAACAGCAGGGTTCGAGTAGGTCTTATCCTGCAGGTCAGTCGAGTGCTCGAATGAAAGCGCGCGAACAGGAACTGGATAGGGCCGCCCGCCCGCGCTACTCCAGAAGACCCCGTGTCCTTGGATAGGCTCGTTAAGGAGGGCGCTAAGCAAGTCCTCACTGAAGTGGGCGTTTGCCTTACGCACGGCCTGCAGATCACCCGCCGCGAGCAAGTGAAAGATGAACCAGTTGTCGCCCTGGCTGAGGATCTCCCCGCTGATGCTGCCAGGCTGTTGCGTGATCAACACTGCTCCGAGGTCGTACTTACGACCCTCCTTGACCCATGTGACGTAAGGTCCCTCCCCCGAGCTTCCAGAACTCCCCAATACGCTCTGGGCCTCTTCCACTACAGCGATTGTTGGGATGGTCCGCGGTTCGGCCTTGGTGAACTCGTCTTGATTGGTGTCGAATATCTTTTGCAGGATGATTCCGGACAAGACGAGGGCGGACGTTCCCCGGAGCTGCGATACATCGACGACGCAGAGTTTCCCTGTGCGGAGCGCCGTGATCAACATATCGAGCATCTGACTACTGCGATCGTGTAGCATCCTGACGATCTGAGTCATGTTGCTGCGGGCGGCGATGGCCTCCGCGTCACTTTGTACGTCGAGATGCAACAGGTCACGAATGAACTGGAGATCGGTCTGATTACCGTGGGCGTCGATCTCGTTTACGAGGCGCTCCCAGGCCTGCTGATGCAACGACTTCAGCTTGCGAACGTTCTGCTGGTCTTGCTTCTCCGGTGAGAGTGCAATGGAAACCACGTCGCCCGGACGGAGCCGCCGAATGTCCAGCTTGATACTGCCAGCAACGAAAGACTCGTAGAATGGACTAGGGCCCTCGCGCCGTGTGAAGACGACGATTTGATCGCGGAGCTCTGGTACATCGCAAAGTCCTGGGCGGTTCTTATCGTCCGGCCAGAAGTACTCTCCGTCGGGGTCGAAGATGACGGTGCCCACCGGGACCTGCCGGCCATTTCGCTTCGTGACGGTCGGCTTACCTTTGTAAAGGTTGCTGAACAGCAGCTTCGTAAGATTCGACTTCCCGTAGCCAGCGCGCGCGAAAATGAACGTCCGTTTCGACACCAGCTGCGCGATGTCAAACTTTGCGACGACCGTCGGTTCCACTGGCTGCATCCACGACTCGACCTGAAGTCGTTTGTCGCCCTTAGCGTAGATGAACTCGCCGAGCGCGAAAAAACCGAGCTCCGCTCCGGCAACATTATTACCGGCGATCTCTCGCAGCACCGCATCCGACAGGAATGCCACCTTGCTGCCGACGTGCGGTAGGCGTCGGTGCGACGCGGCGAAGAGGAGCTTGTCACCGTCCTTCCGCACAACCCCGAGAACTCGGACGTTGACGCGGTACTTCAGGTACTGCTCGCGGAGGTCGTCAGGCACCTCGCGGCCTTCCTTCACAACTCGGATGCCGTAGTCCTCGCCACTTCCGGACGCGAGGCGCCCGTCCGAGAATGCTGACGTGATCCGACCGAGCACCGCCTCGTTTTCATCCGCGAGCTGGATGAGTAGGAACTGGCCGTGCATAGGGATGCTCTGGAACCGCGCCTGGTACGGCAAGACGAGGTCGGCGTGAAACTCGAGCCCGCCTTCGCTAAAACCCCGGAAGATTCCGATCAGCTGGTCGCGTGAGAAAAGTGACAGATCGACCATAACTACTCGTACCTCTGTGAGCTGGGATCACCGTGAAGGCGCATCGCGTCGAGCGCGTCAGTCTTGCCAGTGGGCAAGGCTCCACGAATAGCCTTGAAGATCTCGTCGGCGAGTACGGCCATATCGAAGTCCACTAGCGCCGCGTTCTCATGAGCTTTCTGTAGGCACCGGGGATAGAAGGGTACCGGGAATCCGTCTATAGCGTCTGCTAGCAGATGACCGAGGACGACCGCCTCGTCGGCAACCTGCGATTCGAGAAGGTCTACCGCCCAGATGGGGTCGCCCGGTGCCCTACCAAACTTGACGAGGTACAAGACCCCTGCCACGAACTTCGGTGGCTCGCCGGGCCTGTCTTCTTCCTCCTCGCGGCCGCGCGCGTATTCAGGCCACACATAGGCCTTCGCCTCGATGTCGCGGGGGATGCGCACATAGCATGGAAACGATTGGGTGAGAACGTCCTCGATCGTCATCGCGAGCCGGTAGCGGGCCAGGACCTTGCTGCTCTTTGCCATCCCCACGAGGTAAAGCCGTCGCTTCCGCTTCACTCGAGCTCGCTCGATGCCTTCCTCTAGCCGGTCCCGCAGTTTGATGAATAGAGTGCCGTGAAAGATCTTCGATCGCAGCAGGCCATCACGCACGATCAGCGTGTCGCTGGGGAAGTCAGTACGACAGATACGCTCGTGGAGTACCGCCCACTCGCACAGGTCGCGGTACACCTGCACCCACGAAGGGTTGACGCCCGTCGGATCTTGTCCGGCCCGTGGTCGTGGGATCATTGGGCTCAGGTCGTACAGCTTGCGCCTGCCAAGCGCACTCATCATGTGGCCGAGTTTGGTGACAGGCTGTCCCGTTGCGTCGAACTGCTTGTCGCTTAGTTCGTCCGTGTCGGTGGTCGGTGAGACGACGTCGAGACAGAGCTGCTCGCCGTATGAGTCGACCACTCGGACGACTTCCATCATGAAGGGGTCGAATTGAATCTGGTTGTTGCCGCCGTCGCTTGCGACCAGCGACATGGCTGTTGCCGATCGGGGCATGATCTGCCGGACAGATGTTCTGAGAGGTCGCACCTCAGCGCGCAGCGCCTCCAGGATTCGGCGATCCGTCTCCGCTCGTTCCTGAACTCGCCGACGAATGTCGGGTAGCTCGCCAGGATCCAACATTAGTCCAAGCCCATTCGCGTCCCGCGTTTGATAACCCATTAACCTGCGATCAAGATCGATCGCCGGTTAGGGCGTTTCTGCTGCATCAAGGGGGCCGATTGCGGCATTTGTGGTGTCCTCAAGAGTTACATCTGACCTGTGACATTCTGTTCTTACCGGGTTGTTGTCGCACCCCTAGCTTAGGCTCTCCAGTTCCAGCACCGGCGAGGCGCCGTGCCGCCCTCTTTCACTTGGTTTTCATACTCCGAAGCCGAACGCCGCACTCGCCGGGCGTTCGTCGTTTCGTGCTGACCGTTCCGTTTCTTACCGACCTCGACTCGCGCGCCGCGGTCAAGGGTTCGCGTGACCCTCTAGGAATCCAGCAGATCTGGACACGACTGGGCCGCCACGTCGTCGGTAACCTCACAACCGTAAGCAATTCTGTTCGCGATTTCACAACGCTGTTACTCGGCTACTATTTCGCCGCACCGTTCGCTGATCAGCTCGGCCCTGGAACGGAGCTCGGACCGTTCCTGAAGTGGGAGCAGCTAGCCGCCTACGCTCGGGCGAAGATCAATAAAGACTTCGAATTCCGCGGGACAGAACGCGTCAGAAAACGCCTATCGGAGAGCTCCCGCGTCACGGTATCCGATGACCGTGGACATCAGATCCTCAGCGATCAGCAGACCTACGGTCTGTGGGGCCTGTATACGATGCCGGCGCGGGCGTCCGGCCTCGTGAACGGCGATCCAACCCGGCTGAGCCCGCCTGCCGTGGAATTGGTCGAGGGACTCTATCTGCCGATTCTGGAAGAGGGCGCTGGCAAAAATGCGCGAAGGATCCGCGCTGTCCTTGGCGAGCGGCTGAGTAGAGTGGATACCGCCGGCATTGATGCACCAATGACTCAAAGCGTGGGCCGATTGCTCAGGCGTCGGCTGTTGGCAGCAGAGCGCGAGTTCTATCGACGCCACCTACTCTACGGCGGTCCGCAGGATGCGACCGAGGGTCGCCAACGGCAACTCGCCGAGCTTCTGGAAGCCACGCTTGGGCGCAAGAACTTTGCTTGGTCCCCTGCGATGGTCGGCGACTTGGCGAAGAGCGCGCGAGCCCGGGGCAAGAGTTGGCACTCGCTGGCGCACCACCTATCACGCATCAGAACGAGCGAGTCGGTGCTGGCACCTGTTGCAGGGCTGTTCACGCATTTGCTGGGTCTTGATGGGAAGGACGTCCAGGTAGTTACAAAGCGACTGCGCGACGCGTGGGGTCGAGGTTTACGGACGGTGGATCCTGCCGCCTTCAGTGACCTCCGAGGGGAGATTGCGGCCGCCGATGAGCCGACCGGTCACCGGTGGGTTGCCATTGCCAATGCAGTTGCGACTGGTGGGTACGGTCAGCTCCTCGAGTTGCTTGTTGCGCAGAACAAGGCAGTCATGGGTGCGCGCGGAGGCGCGCCTTGGATCGAGCAGCGCGGGGGAAAGCTCCATGTGCGTTTCCGAGATGAGCAGGGGGCGTTGCCGGGCCCCGACGAGATTGCCGGTGCCTGGCGGTTTCCATACTTCCTCGACTCGCTGCGAAGCGTCGCGGCGACCCTGAAGGAGGACTGAGGTGGGCGAGATCCCGCACGCGGTCCTCTCGGAAGAGCTCGAGGGGCGGATGAAGGGCCGCCGCCTGCGCTCGGCGGTATTCCTGACTTTCCAGCTGGACCCCGCCTTCTTCGAACAGGAAGTACTCCCCGTCCTGCTCGGAATCCCACTGAGCCACGCGGCCCCTATCCGCTTGGTCCAGCTCGAGGACGCCCTGCGTGAGTTGCCTGGTGAAATCGCGCTCTACTACGACGCCAATGGCCTCGTTGCTGGCGACTCCGGCTCGGCCAAGCTCGACGTGCGCCGAATCGCCGTCCAGCACCGCACCGGCATCTTTCACCCGAAGAACGTTCTCCTACTCGTCGAGGCGGAGGAGGCTGATGACGAGGCCTATCGCGCTCAGACGCTCATCGTTGGAAGTCTGTCCGCAAATCTGACTCGATCGGGTTGGTGGGAGAATGTCGAAGCCGGGCATATAGAGGAAATCGCCGAGGGTGACATCACGCGCCTCAAGGAGGATCTCGCATCCTTCCTCGACGGATTGCGGCGAAAGACCGTTGCCGACACTGAGCATCGCGCGTTGCGCGAAATCCTGGCCTTTCTGCGCAACGTATCACCCCGGCTTAAGAAGTCCGCCTCCGGCCTTCTCCACCCTCATTTCTATACGGGTAGCCAGTCACTCCCCGACTTCCTCGAGCAAACAGCGGGGGACGCCATACGTGAAACCTATCTTGAGGTGATTTCTCCGTACTTTGACGATGCTGCCACCTGTAAACCACTCAAAGCCCTCATCGATCGCTTTCACCCCAAGGAGGTTCGCGTCTTTCTCCCACGGTCGGCGAGCGGTGAGGCGTTGTGTCGGCCGGAGCTGTACGAAGCGGTTCGCGCGCTCACCGGTGTGCGTTGGGGTCGTCTGCCAAAAGACATGCTCCGTCTCGGACGCAGCGACGATGCCGGCGAGCGCGCTGTCCACGCCAAGGTCTACCGTTTCTTCACCCAGAATCCCAAGCGTGAGATCTGCTTCGTTGGTTCGGCAAACCTCACGTCCGCGGCCCATCAGACGGGCGGTAACATCGAGACGGGATTCTTGGTTGACCAGAGACCCCCGGAGCGTCCCGACTTCTGGCTATGCGTGGACGAACGGCGACCCGTCGAGTTCCACGTGCGCACGGAGGATGAAGGTGCCGCCGCGTCCGGCGGTACTCGCCTGAATCTTCGCTATCACTGGGACCGGGCGGTGGCCGAGGCTTTCTGGGATGCGGCTGGGGGGTCGCCGGAGCTTCGCATTGCGGCGCGAGGCGTTGAGATCGGCGTGGTCTCGCCGCTGCGATCGCGTACCTGGACGCCGCTCGCCGCGGACTTCTCGCAGCGCATTGCGGACGTACTGGTCGAGACGTCTCTGTTCTCTGTCCATGGTGAACGCGACAACCCTGGTCTTCTTCTCGTTCAGGAAGAAGCCATGTCGCACAAGCCGTCGCTGTTGATGCGCCTCTCGGCGACCGACATCCTGCGATACTGGTCACTTCTCAGCCCCCAGCAGCGTGCTGCGTTCCTTGAGGCACACGCGCCCGTGAGTGCGCTCCTCGGCCAAGGGGCAGATCTCGTGGCACAATCCAAGATGGTGTACGAAGCCGACACACTGTTCGATCGATTCGCGGGCATGTTTCACGCGTTCGCCAGCTTGGAGCGCGCGGTAAGATCTGCGCTCGCAGCTGGGCAGGAGAAGGAAGCGGACTACCGTCTCTTCGGCAAGAAGTACGATTCACTCGGTACCCTCCTCGATCGCGTTTCATCCGATGGGGGGACCGTCGACGACGTAGACCTCTACGTCATCGTTCTCTGCGCACAACAGCTATGTCAAGAAATAGCCCGCAGCTATCCCGATTATTGGCTGACTCATGCTGCCGATACGACGACGCTCACGCAACGATTTCACCGTCTCGCTTCCATCCGTCAGCGGCTCATCGACGGGAAGCCTGGCGAGCTGTCAGACTTTCTCGACTGGTTCGACCG
>WNFW01000991.1_pt1 | contig 18941 bp, 14 predicted proteins | sample 5400131 | NCBI WGS metagenome assembly WNFW01 (sample SAMN13153362, study PRJNA577476) | soil metagenome | isolation source: 20 cm soil or saprolite under grassland replicate 1 | place: USA:California | collected 2016-06-15 | reverse complement strand
AGGCCGCACGCCGCCAGGGTGGTGAGGAACAGGCTCGGGACGAGCTGCCGCAGCGTCATCACGCGCCCCACCTTGCGCGCGACGAGCGGCTTGAAATAGCCGTATTGGAAATACATGCGCCACAGCTGTCGGAGTGACGTACGGGCAACGTAGTAGGCTCGCGCGGTCGGCATCAGCAGCACGCGTCCGCCCCGGCGGATGAGGCGGAAGTTGAACTCGTCGTCCTGGTTGCGCACCAGCTCCTCGTCGAACAACCCGGCGCGCTCGAACGCTTCCCGCCGGAAGCAGCCGAACGCTACCGTGTCCACCCAGCGCGGCTCGGGCGCGCCCACGCGGAAATACGAGTTGCCGACCCCGAGACGATGCGACAGGCCGATCGCGATGGCGCGCGCCACCGGCGTGTCGGCGCCGGGAAGGGTTTCCAACACGCCGCCCACGTTGTCCGCCCCGCGCTCGAGCAGCGCTTGCACGAGAATCGGGAGATAGCTGGGCAGGTAGATGACGTGCGCATCCATGCGCACGATCACCTCGCCGCGCGACGCCTGGATGCCGATGTTCAACCCGCACGGCGCGATGTGCCGCGGGTTGTCGAGCAGGCGGATCACGGGATGGTGCCTGGCGTACTCCGCGACGATGTCGCGTGTGCGGTCGCTGCTCATGCCGTCCACGACGAGCAGCTCCATCCGGTCGGCGGGATAGTCGCTCGCGAGAATGGACTCGAGGCAACGGTCCAGGTGCCGCTCCTCGTTGCGGCACGGCATGATCACAGAGACGAAGGGTCGCGTGGGGCGGGTCATCGGGTTCCTGCCTCGGCTGCCTGGGGCCACGCCTGGAAGGTGGCGGTGTGCCGGCTCAGCCGTGCCCCGAGCGCCGCGAGCGGCCACAGCCCGAGCCGTCGGGCGGCTGCCCAGTCTCGCGAGACGAGCGCGCCGGCCAGCTGCCGCGCGTGGACCCGGCCGGTGACCCACAGGGCGGCGCAGTGAAACCCCGCGCGATCGAAGCGCGCACGGCGAGAGAGCCGCGGGCCCAACGCCCGGCGCGTGTCCCGCGCGAGCAGCTCGCGGCCCAGGAGGCGGGCGTGGATGTCGTGGACGAGCTGGAGGTAGCAAGAGAGTCCGCCTCGCACGCCGAGCGCGCGCGCCGTGGCGATCACGTAGTCCCAGTCGAGGTCGCCCTCTCCCCGGCGGATCGTGGCGATGGTGAACAGCACGTCGGTGAGATGGAACGCGCGCCGGGCGACCACCTTCTCGACGCCCTGCAGCACGAGCTGGTCCTCCGGCGCCGGACGCGCGCACTCGAGCCCGCCGATCGTCGCCACGCGCCGGTTGCGGAACAAGCGGGCGGCGTACGCGGCGTGCTGGCCCGCGTGACCGACCCGGCCGTGACGAATATCCAACACCAGGTCCGCACCGACGACGCCGTACACCGTGCTCCCCGCCAGCCGGTTGGCGAGCGTCGGCCGGTGCGGCGTGACCGCGATGCCCTCGAGCAGGGACCGGTCGACCGCGTCGCTGTCGGTCAGGGTCAGGAGGTCGAGATCGTCCCCGAGGTCCGGATAGCGATCGCAGGCCTTGGGGAGCAGCCATTCGATGCCATGACGCCCGCCGGCCGCGTGGATCTGGGCGAGCACCTCGACCGCGACCCGGGCGCGCTCCCGCTCCCGCTCCTCGCGCGCGGCGAAGCGGCGCGGTGGGTGCACGCCCTCGGCGGCGAGCCGGTCGGCGAGGCGCACCAGGACGGCGTTCTGCTCTGCCATCCCCGCGAGAAGGGCCCAGTCGACGTCGGCGAGGTCGTGCGCGGAGACGCGGTCCCCGAGCAGCGACCCGAGCGCCAGTGCGGCGACCCGCTCCTCGCGCGCCAGGGCGCTCATGCCGCCAACCGCTCGCCTACCACGCGGGCAACCGCCTGCTGGGCGGCGTGCAGGTCGTCGTTCTTGATGACCAGGGCGCCCCGCACCCAGGGGAACACCGTCCGATAGGCCTGCCAGCGGTCCCGGAGATACTCGACGGGATAGTCGCGCTTGCGCGCGTACGATTCCTCGGGGCCCACGTCGAGCAGCACGGCCACGTCGGGCGTGGGCGTGAGCCGCTGGAGCATCCGCAGCAGGCGCCAATGCCGGCCGTCGGCGACGTCCACGAGCGTGTCGTAGAAATAGCGGTCCATGATCACCACGCGCCGGCGGATGGCCTCGTGATACAGGCGATAGGCGAGGAAGAGCAGGAGGTCGAGCGGGTAGATCAGGCGCCTGAGGACCTTGCCCCAGAGCAGCGCGTTGCGGACGCGGTGCAGGGCACCCGCCCCGCCGGTTCCGAGGATGGCGCGGGGGGGGGCACCGCCCAACTGGTTCCGCAGGCGCCGGAGGTAGGCGTACACACCGACGTGGTCGTTCATGTGGAAGACGACCACCCGCCGGTGCTGCCGCTCCAGCGTGTGCTGCAGCCAGCGCACCAGCGTGGACTTGCCGGCGCCGTCGAGGCCGGAAAACGTGATCAGCATCGGCTCACCACGACAGGTGGTGGTCCCCGAGCCACAGCTCGAGGGCCAGCAGCGTGAAGACGCGCTGATACAGCCCGCCGCGGCTGATACTGCCGCCGCCGCTCCCGGTCTCGGGGCGGGGGCGCCGGAACGCGTCGAGCCAGCCGCGCACCAGTGCGGCATCGACCACACAGCGAGTGCGGGCTCGCCCTGACAGCAGCACGTCGTCGAGGGCCGCATGGACCTGGCGCCCCACCATCACGTCGAGTGGGATCGAGAACCCGTGCTTCGGGTGCCGCGCCACCTGATGAGGCAGCCAGCGGCGCGCCAGCGTGCGGAGCACGAGCTTGCCGGAGCGCCCGTCGGTCTTGAGCCGGTGGGGCAGGGTGAGTCCGAGGGCGACGACGTCCTCATCGAGCAGCGGCACCCGCACCTCGATGCTCGCCCGCATGCTCATCATGTCCACCTTTCTGAGCATGTCCGACGGCAGGCTGACGCGGAACCACGTCTCCGTCATGCGGCGCGACAGCTCTTCCAGATCGCCGGCGGCCGCGGGGTCGTAGCCGTCGTACAGCCGGTACACGGGGGCGAGCCCGTCGCGCGCCTCGGCCCGCACCAGGGCGGCTTTCTGGTCTTCACTCAGGTAGTTCGCCAGGCCGGCGAGCAGCACGCTGGAGTCGTCAAGGCCGGCTTCGGCGAGCGTGAGCGCCTTGGTCACCTGCCGGCCCCAGTTCTCGGTCCAGTGCGTGAGGGCGCCGGTGGTGCGCCGCGTGGCACGGCGCAGCCACGCCGGCAATGCCGACGCACGCATGAGGTGGTTGGCCCGCCAGAAGCAGGGGTACCCGCCGAACACCTCGTCGCCGCCGTCCCCCGACAGGGTACAAATGATCCCCCGTTCCCGGACCGCGCGGGAGATCCAGTACATCGGCACCAGGCTCGTGTCGGCGAACGGCTGATCGAAGTGTCGCAGCAGGCCGAACAGGGCGTCCGGGGACAGCGCCGAGTCGGCGAGATCGATCGTATGGTGCCGGGTGCGGCAATGGGTTGCCGCGGCGAGCGCCGCGTCGGTTTCGTCGTGCCCCTTGTCCGGGAAGCGCACGTTGAAGGTGGACGTCGGGCCCAGCCCGGCCCGCTCGTGCGTCGCGACGACGAGCGAGGAGTCGATCCCCCCGGAGAGGAGGGCGGCGACCGGCACGTCGGCGACGGACTGGCGGCGCACGGCGGTGAGCAGCCGGTCGGCGAGCGCCTCGACGGTGTCCTCGAGCCGTCGCTCGGGCCGGGGCGCGGCGACCACGCTGTCGTAGGACTCGAGGCGCTCGCCGTCGGGAGCGACAGTGAGGACGGTTCCCGGCGGGACTGCGCGCACGTTCGCGAACCCGGTGGCCGGCTCCGGCACGTAGCCCAGGCCGAGGAAATCGTAGCAGGCTTGGCGATCGAGCTGCGGGACGAAGCTGCGCCGCGCGACGATCGCCTTGATCTCGCTCGCGAACAGCCACTCACCGTCCAGCTCCGCATAGAACAGCGGCTTCACGCCGTAGCGGTCACGGGCCAACAGCAGGCGGCACCGGGCCCGGTCGTAGATCGCGAACGCGAAAATGCCGCGCAGCGCCCGCACCAGGTTCGCGCCCTCCTCCTCGTACAGGTGGACGAGGACCTCGGTGTCGGAGCTGCTCTTGAACACGTGTCCGCGCCGGGCCAGGGCGGTCCGCAGGTCGGCGTGGTTGTAGATCTCGCCGTTGTAGACGACCTGGACGCTGCCGTCCTCGTTGGTCATCGGCTGCGCCCCGCGGGGCGAGAGGTCGATGAGTGCGAGACGCCGGTGGACCAGCTCGCAATGCTGGTCCGCGTAGCGGCCGGCGCCGTCGGGGCCCCGGTGGTGCAGCAGCTCGTCGGCCCGCCCCGCCCACTCGGGGTCGGGAGCCAGCGCAGCGGCGTGGAACCGTCCTGCCAGACCGCACATGGATTATGCGCCTCCCGCCACGAGGGCCGGCCCGCGGCCTGCCGCGGCGGCGTGCGCAAGTACCAGCCACAGGATCTTGGAGGCGATCCACGTGCCGCTCATCGTGCCGGTCAGCATCGCGAACAGCATGGCGAACGACAGCACGCCGCGCGTGGTGCACCGGGCCCGCCAACCCGACCGGAGGCACATGAGCAGTCCGATGAGGAACGGGATCGTGCCCGCCACGCCGGTGCTGGTCATTAACTCGAACACGAGATTGTGGGCGTCGCGCTTGATGAACCCCGGCTCCTGGAGGCGATGCTCGAGCTCGTACTGGTTTTCGACGGGCCCCCAGCCGATGGCGGGTCGCTCGCGCATCATCACGAGGAGTGCCGGATAGATCCGCTCCCGTCCCGCGAGATTCCCGGTCTCTGCCGCGGCGAACAGCCGGTTGCGCATCGCCTCGGATCGGAACGAGGCGAGTCCGAGCAGCCCCAGCACGCAGACCGCGGCCGCGGCGTTCCGCAGGCGGATCCAAGGCGTGGGCCCGCGCCCGAGGAATGTCATCAGGCCGGCGGCGACGGCCAGGAGCCCGCCGCGTGAGCTCGTTTGGATGATGGCTGCCGCGATGAGGGCGACGAGCGGTCCGCGCACCACGAGCGGCGAGCGACGCGTCGGGTCGCGAACCGTCGGCAACACGAGCGCCGCAAGCAGGCCCATCGCCAGGATCAAGGCGCTCAGGTTCGCGTTCTGTCCGAGAGCGGTGATTCGCTCGCCGCCCGTCCAGAGCGCTCGCTGCGTGCTGGCGAGTCCGAAGACCTGGAGCGCCGCCCGCACCCCGCAGGCCAGGGCGAGAGCGCGCAGCGCGCCGAGGCGCACCGGCTCGTCGGTGAGCAGGTTGGCGATGGTCCAGAAGAGCAGGAGCAGCTGGACCATTTCCACGAAGAAGTGCAGCACCTCGAGCTGGTGGCTCGCCAGATTCAGGAGCGACGCCGTCGCGAACATCCAGAGGTACACGACGAAGGCCACGAGCGCTGGCGGGAGCCGGCCGTAGGCGGCGCGGCGGTCGAGCAGCGTAGCGAGCAGAAACACGCTTCCCACCAGCGTGGGGATCTCGACGGGAATGGACCGCCCCGGCATCTCGAAGGGGATCGAGCAGATGTACGCATACAGCGCCCACCGCACCACGGGTTGCACACTGGACCGCGGGGCCAGGAGCGGTTGCGGCTCCCGGACGGGCGCGCTGCGCGGCGCAGACGGGAGCGACAGCGCGGGCCGCACGCTTACCAGCCGGGCGCGGGCCGCAGCGCCCGCAGCCGTGTCAGGACCAGACGACGCCCCTCGCCCGACGGCCCGGCGGCGAGCGCGATGACGAACGCGAGGCCGGCCGTGAGCGCCACGCCCGCGCTCCAGACCACCCAGTGCGATGTCTGCAGACGCTGGCCGATCCACAGCGCGGCGGCGAACAGCAACACGGTGACGACGGCGAGGCGGACCGGCCCGCGCCAGGGGGGGGGGCCGCTGTGGCCGCCCAGCGAGCCGCGCACCAGCAGGGGATAAGCGGCGGACTGCACGGCGCGGCCGCCGAGCAGGCCGATACAGAGTCCGACCGCGCCGAACAGGCGGGTGAGCGGCACCGCCAGCGCGATGGTCACGAGCGCCGCGCCCGCGCCCGCGAGCACGCGAGGGCGAGGCTGGAGTGCGGCGTCGATGACATACGCGTCGGTGCGGATGAACACGGTCTGCACGGCCGTGAGGATGATGAGCAGGTCGAGCCACGGCCCGCCGTAGTGCTGCTGCCCCACCCACAGCGCGAGGAACGAGCGGTTCCAGCACAGGATCGTGACGCCGACCGTGGTGGCGAACAGCCAGGTGAGCGTCAGCAGCTCGCGCCGCACCGCGCGAGCCCGCTCCCGCTCGCCGCGCCCGATCAGGCCGCCCAGGCCCGGCATCGCCGCCCCCGCCGCGAACACGTGAATGCCGATGGCCGTGCGCGCGGCGTAGCCGGTGAGCACGTAGGTCGTGACGAGCGCGGGGGACACGACCCAGCCGAGAATGATCACGTCGCACGCGAGCAGCAGCTTGGCGACCGCTTCACCCACGGTGAGCCACGCGCTCATCGAGAGGAGGGGCATGACGTCGGCACGGGCAGGACGTGCCACGCCGAACCAGTGCACATAGCGCCGGGCGAGCAGCCAGAAGAGCAGGCCGGTGACCATGGCGACGCCCACCTGCGCGCCCCCCAGCCCCACGAGCCCCAGGCCCGCCCGCACCGCCACGACGGTCAGGAGCCCGGCCAGCACGTTCAGGCTCGCCTGCAGTCCCATGCGCCGGTAGCCGAGGTTCATGCCGCGCAGCACCGATTCGGGGACGCCGGCGACCAGGATGAGGAAGAAGCTCAGCAGCAGCAGCGCGGTCACGGCGCGGACGCCGCCGCGCAGCTCGGGGGCGACCTGGGTGATGGTCGGGGCGATCCAGATCAGGATCGCGCCGACGGCGGCGATGAGCGGCAGGAACAGCACCCAGATGAGCAGCGCGGCGCCGACGGCGCGACGCTGCAGCGCGTCGTCGTCCACCGCCTGACGGCTCGACACGATCAGCCGCAGCGCCTCGGTGGGCCGGCCGTCGGCCGCGCTCATGTACGTGACGAGCCGGTTGAGCATCTCCCACACCCCGAACAGCGAGCGCCCCAGCCCCGTCACCACGATGGGGGTGACGACGAGCCCCACGCCGAGCTTGGCGCCGTAGTCGAGCAGCGACTGGACGGCGTTGAGCGACGCGCGTCCGGTCAGCGTGGGCGCGCGCGGCGCAGGGCGGCCAGGCTCGTGCTGCCGGAGCGCGGCGACGTCACGCGACATCGATGCCGCGTTCCACGGTGGCGAGCAGCCGCCCCGCCGTGCGCCCGGTCGACTCATCGCCCGTGTATAGCGTCACCAGCGGCGGGCCGGAGGCCGCGCGCAGCTCGGCGCTGACGTGGTGGAACGCCGTGCGGAAGCGTGCGGTAAACGCCTGGATCACCGCGTCTGGGCTGTGCTTCAAGGGGTGCGCCTTCGCTCGGGTGCGCAAGCGGTAGGTCAACACCGGATCGGGCGCGTCGATCAGCACAATGAGGTCCAGCAGGTGCGCCCAGCGAGCGATTGCGCGGCGGCGCCAGGCGGCACGCCGTGGGCCCTCCCGCCGGGAGTAGAACACTTCCATCCAGCTGAACGCGAACACCGGGCCTTCATCGAGTACGACGGACTGGCCCGTGGCGCGCCGGCCCTCCACCAGCTCGCTCAAGGTCTCGAGACGGACGAGCTGTGTTTGCTCGGCCCAAGCGGGCTGCTGTCCGTCCCGGACGAATCCGAGAAATGTCGGCAGGAGGCGGGCGGCGTGCGCGGCCAGGCGGGGCAGCGGCAAGCCCCACAAGCCGAGCGGGGCACCGGGCGCACGAAGGCGATCGCCCAGCTGACGGGCCAAGGTGCTCTTGCCCACCCCCGCAGGCCCAACCAGCTCGATCACGAGCGGGCGCGTCCCCGGCTCGGCCGCGCGCCGGGCGGCGGCGTCAGATGAGCGACCAGACCAGCGACTTGAGATCACTCAGCACCTCCGGAAGGGCCCGCCCGGCGTCGACGATGTGGACACCGTCGATGCCCGCCCAGTCGGTGTCCCACACGACCTGCACCCGCGCGCGGACGTAGTCCGCCGGCTCGTCGGTCTTGCGGCGCACGGCGAGCTCGGGGTCGAGCTGCAGCACGATGGTCGCGTCGGGAGATCGCATCCACTCGTAGTAGGTCCACTCGACCCGGCGCAGCAGCCGGGCAACCCAGGTGTCGAGCGTGGTCTGGACACCCTGCTCTTCGCTCGGCCCGCAGAGTGCGTAATTCGCGGGAATCGGGTAGCGCTCGGCGATCACCACGCCGCCGCGCGCGGCGAAGCGCCAGGCGCGGCGATACAGCCGATAGCGGTCGCGGGCGGTACACACACAACGCAGCAGCTCGAGATGGTCCTCGAGGCTCCGGTTGAGCCAGCGCGCGACCTGCAGGGTGGCGCCGACCGCGAGAGTGGCGAGCGAGCGGGGCGGGCGGCCGAGGTGCACGCGCAGCGTGGCGAGCTCGCGCCCCAGCCAGGCGGTGAGCTCGGTGGCGCAGGTCGTCTTGCCCGCGCCGTCGCCGCCCACGAGCGCGAGCACCCGTCCGCCCGTGACGAGTCCCTTGCCTTCGACGGGCGCGGGCAAGCCGACGGCGCTCGCGACGCGGGCCGCGATCGCGCGCGGCGTCGCGCCGAGCGCGGGCGGGCGCGCGAACGGCCGCAGCCCCCACGTGAGCGCCCGGGCCAGCACGCAGGTGCGCCAGCGCGAGGCGCCGGACAAGAAGGCGTCGAGACAGCGCTCGAACAGCCGCACCGAAACCGAGGGAAGGTCGCGCTCGAGCGTCGCCACCAGCTCGGACCACTCGGCGCGCGGCTCCAGGCGCTGCAGCTCCCGCCGCGTGGTGGTGATCCAGTCCGACCGGCCGCGCTGCACGGTGTCACGCACGGTGGATCGCTGCGCCGCCTGGAGCAGCACCAGCAGCAGCTCGTGCTCGGGCGCCGGCGCGCGGACGAGGAAGCTGGGCGTCGCCGCGGCGAGCACCGTCTTCGCCAGCGGCACCGTGTACGTCGTCCGCCAGGGGAGGCCGATGACGATGCGGTGATAGGCATGCACGTGGACCAGGGGACCGCCCGCCGGGTCGCAGCCCAGATAGCTGTCCACGCCGGGGAGCTGGAGCCAGGGCGGCGCGACGGCGCGCTTGAAGCCGAGCTGCAGCAGCACTTCGACCAGGGCGGACCACGCGGCCGGGTCCACCAGCAGATCCAGGTCACCGGCACCCGTCAACCAGCGGTTGCGCTTGGAGTGACCCTTCCACTGGCAGTACGCGATGCCGGCGCCCTCGAGCGCCGCGGCGAGCCGCTCGATGAGCGTCGCCGGCGCCTGCCGGACCGTGCTGGTGTGCAACTGCTCGGCGGTCGTCATGGCGCTGTTAGCTCCCGAGCCCCACGAATCGGGCGAGGTGCCCGCGAATGGCCTGTTGTACGCGATAGCCTCGCTCCGCCCAGAACCGCAGCGAGGTGAGCCAGGGCGGGTTGCTCAGCACCCAACGATGCTTCGTGACGTCGGGCACGGCTCCGAATTTCTCCTTGAATGCGCCCTCACCGTTCAAGTCGAACGTCACGCACCCCGCCTGAAGGGCGCGCTGCATCACGGTCCACGTCATCAGCTCGGTGGGGCGATACCAGCGGTAGCGCGTGCGGTGCGCCCACATCCACAGATGCAGCTCCGGCGGGTCGACGAAGAACGTGCCGGTCGCGATGCAGGTGCCGTCGGGCATCCGGACCGACACGGCGTCCAGGCGGCCCGCCCGCTTCATGTGGACGAAGCACTGGTGGACGCGTCGGCGGCTGAACGGCACCGCGTTGCCGCCCCGCAGATAGACCTCGCGCAGCTGGTCGTAGTGCTCGTCCACGAACGATTCATCTTCCTCGCTGCGTACGACGAGCCCGAGCCGCTCGGCGCGCCGCACGTTGCGGCGAGCGCTGTCTTTCAAGCCGCGGAAGGTGCGCTTCTCGTCGTCGGGATAGAGCGGCGCGCGGAACGTGGGCGCCGGCTCCCCGCGGAACCCGAGCGCGCGCATCAGAGCCGGCGCCAGGTCAGACGTCATGAGCTCGATGTAGCTCACCCCATGCACCAGCTGGAGATAGGGTACCAACACCCCGAGCAGCTCACGGGCCGAGACCCGGCGCCGGTCCCACACGGGACCCAGGCTCACGGTCTGCCAGCCCGGCAAGGGCGAGCCGAAGCCGCGCCACACACCGACGCGCGAGAGCAGGCCGGGCATGCAGCCCACCACCTCGCCGCTCTTCTCCCACACGAGATAGAGCGGCTCCCCGCACCCCGAGCCCGCCAACGACTCGATCCAGCTGCGTCGCTGGGTCACGCGGTGGTTCCAGAAGCGCGCGATCAGGTCGTCCCAGTTCTTGAGCTCGCCTGCCGTCGCCTCGCGCAGGCGCGCCAGCCCGCTTTCGGTGCGCGCGGGCGTGGACCACACGGTCGGGGTCGCGCCGACCGGCGGCGGAGCGGTGGCTTGGTACGCGGGACTCATCAGTGACACGACCCGCTGCCGGCGTCGGTGAAGGTGAACGTGCTCCGGATCGTATCGCCCAACGGCCCCGAGGTTGGGATGAACTGCCATTGGTAGGCGCCGGGCGTGAGCGTGAGCTTGAGCACGCCGTGCTCGGTCGTCGACACCTCGCTGTTCGCGATCCGGGTGGTGGCGAGCGTATCGTAGCCGCCGCCGCCCGTGCCGGCGACGAACTGCCGGATGCCGTTCGCGGGGTCGGCCACGCCGTCGGGCGTCTGCGGCGCGAAGCGCTCGTAGTTATGCTCGTGGCCCGACAGGATCAGTTCCGCCCCGTGCGCGTACAGCGTGTCCCAGAACCGTTTGGTGGGCTGCGTCTCGTTCAGTTTGTCTCCGTGCGTCGTCCCAGAGCTGAAATGCGGGTGATGCCACATGGCGAGGGTACAGGTCGCCGGGTGAGCGGCGAGGTCGGCGCTCAGCCAGGCGAGCTGCGTGTCGATGCTGAGGAATCGGCCAAGCGCCTGCGACTCGAGGAAGTTCGAGTTCAGCACGATGATGTGCCAGCCGCCGACGTCGTAGCTGTAATCGCCGATGGGCCCGCGACCGGCGGCGATGCCGAAGTAACGGAAATAGCCCGTGCCCGACGTGTCCCCGTGAGCAAACTCGTGGTTTCCGGGCGTGGGGTTGATGCGCTTCTTGAACCTGCCCCACGTGTTGGCCCAGCACCCCGGGCCGTCCGTCCGAGTGAAATCGGCGTACACGCCGTCGGGATACGCGTTGTCGCCCAGCGTGAACACGTTGCCGAGAATCGTATCCACCACGGCGGCCGTCTTCGCTGAATGGACCTTGCCACACTCCCCGATGTCTCCGGCGCCGATCAGTACCTGCGGCGTGCCTGGCGCATAGACGTAAACGGTGCTCGTGTCCGAGGCCGTGTCCGCGGCGTTGGGCCCCTGCGCGGCGAGGTGCAGCGCATACTGCCCCACGGTGGCGTAGCTGTGCGTCGCCGTCACCATGCTGTCGGAGCCGACGGTCCCGTTGTCGGTGGCGCCGTCGCCCCAGGCGAGGGTCCAGTGGTAGTCGGTCGGGTTCGCCGATGGGGGGATGGCGACGCGACCCGTGAACGAAACGGTCTGGCTCGGTTGAATGCGCAAGTCGGCGCCGACGTCGACGGACGGTGCGCCGCCGGCGGGCGGGCCACCACCGTTGTCGCTCTTACACGTGACGACCCACACCGCGAGCGTTCCCACGGCGGCCAGCATGGCTACGCGTTCGTAACGCATGTCGTCCTTTCCAGGTCCATCAAGGCTCGCGCTGCGGGAGCCTCGGGGGGGTCGCCGAACCGGCTCCGGCCAGCGAGGCATGCCGCGATGGTCGAGAGGGTGCGACCGATAATCCGCACGTCCAACGGCAACGAAGCGTGGCGCACGTAGACCACGTCGAGCGCCACCTTGAGCGGCAGCAGGCGCTCGACGTACGCAGTCTCGGGGTCGACGCCCGCGAGCAGCGCGTCGCCGTGCGTGTAGTGGTACAGGCTGCCGGGACTCGCGAGTCCGGGCCGGACGGTGAGGGTCTCGCGCAAGAGCGGCGTGTAGTGGCGCTCGACGATGTCGGGATCCTCGGGGCGCGGGCCCACGATCGACATGTCGCCGCGCAGCACGTTGAAGAGCTGCGGCAGCTCGTCGATCTTGGTGCGACGCAACAGCGCGCCCAGCGGGAAGACCCGGGGATCGTCCTGTCCCGTGATGCGGCTGGTTCGCCCGAGCGGGCGCTGATGCATGGTCCGGAGCTTGTACATGGTGAAGCAGGCTCCCGCGCGGCCCACGCGCCGCGCCCGGTAGAACACCGGCCCCCCCGGGCTCGCGAGGCGGATGCCCAGCGCCGCGAGCGCGAGCACCGGCGCGACCAGCACGAGGCCGATAGCCGCGAGCACGACGTCAAGCAGGCGTTTGACCATTGCGGCGCGTCCGGCGCACGGTGAGAAACACCTCCGCCGCCTCGAGGCAGGTCTGGTTGCCCCAGGCCTTTGCCCGGTTACGCAGCGCATCGAGCGAGCGCGGGTGCGGATAGGGCCGCACCTCGCTCTCGTAGCACGCCATGGCGGCGATCTTGGTCTCGAGCGTCTCGGAGATATCCACCCACGTGTCGGGCACGAAGCTGCGCGGGTAGGCCCATTCCGTGCTGCTCGCGGTATCGAACGCGTACACCGCGCCGATGCAGTGCTCCGTGGGGCGCGTCGCGACGAGCGCGGCCTTGAACAGCAGCTCGTGGTCGCGGTTCACGTCCCCGCCGTGCTGGCAATACACGATGTCGGGATGCAGCTCCCCCACCAGGCTCGCGAGCGGCGCGATGACGTCGGTGAGCGTCATCGTGTCGAGCCGCTGGTCGGGGAACCCGAGCATGCGGACGTCGCGCACGCCGAGCGTGCGGGCGGCGCGACAAATGTGCTCCGGCTGACCGATGCCCTCGGGTCCGTAGCGGAGCGACTCGCCTTCGCAGGCAATGGCCGTGTGCACCTCGTCCCCCGCGCGGACATGCAGCGCGACCGTGCCGCCGCACCCCAGCACTTCGTCGTCGGGGTGGGCGGCGATCACCAGGACCCGACTAGGTGAGCGCGTGCTCATCGACATTGGTCCACATCCGCCCGGTCCACAGCTGGTCGCTCAAGGCGCGGCCCCGCAGGATGGTGCCGTCCTCCTGCTCGAGCTCGAGCAGCACGACCACGCCTTTCCCGCCGTTTTCCTCGTCGCCGCAGGCGACCATCTGCCCGCACGCCTCCGGGACGGGACTCACGAGCGGACCCAGCACGGTCCCGGGCTCGACGGGAGCCGTGGTGCCGTTGCCGCTCAAGAGGAGCGCGCCCTGCCACACGGTCCAGCGGGTCCCGTCGAGCCAGCTGAACGCTCCCGGATAGGGCCGGGTGAGCGCGCGAATGAAGTCGTAGACCTCGCGGCTCGGGCGGCACCAGTCGATCAGGCCGTCGGCGGGGCGGCGGCGCGGCAGCTCGGGGTGCTCGCTCGCGGGCTGCGGCCGGCCCGGCCGCTCGCCGGCGAGCAGCCGGGGCAGCAGCCGGAGCAGCATGTCGCGATTGGACGTGGCGACGCGGTCGTAGAGCGACGCGACAGTGTCGTACGGCGTGATGGTGAAGGCGGCCTGGTCGATCACGGCGCCCCGGTCCACCCCCTCGGCGAGCCAGATCAGCGAGTTGCCGGTCTCGGTCTCTCCTTTGATCAGCGCCCAATTCACCGGCGCGCTGCCGCGGTAGCGCGGCAAGAGCGAGGCATGCGCGCCGATCATGCCGATGCGGGCCAGCCGCAGCGCGGGCGGGCGCACGATCTGGCTCCAGCCGATCACGAACGCGACGTCGGGCTGGATGGCGCCAAGCGCGGCGAGACCTTCCGGGCCGTTGATGTCGGCGACTTCGTGCAGCGGCACGCCGTGGCGCGCGCACAGCGGGCCGTAGTCGATCGCGCCGGAGCGGCGCGCCCGCCGCTCGGGGGTCAGGGTGATCACGCCGTGGATCGGCGCCCCGGCCTGCATGAGGGCTTCGAAGGCCGGACCGCCCTCGGCGTGGAATCCGACCCAGGCAAACCGGAGCGGTTTCATCGCCGGTTCACCCGCACCACGTCGCGGACGGCCTCGATCACGTCGGTCACGTCGTCGTCCGTGAGCCGGGGATTGAGCGGCAGGCTCAGCAGCCGGCCGTAGTTGCTCCAGGCGATGGGGAAGCTCTCCGGCGCGTAGCCGTAGCGGTCGCGATAATACGGATGGAGATGGATCGGGATGAAATGGACCGACGTCCCGATGTGGCGGGCCGCGAGCTCCGCGATGAAGCGGTCGCGGTCGATGCGCAGCGTCCCGGCGCGAAGCCGCAGCACGTAGAGGTGCCAGGCGTGCTCCACGTCGGGACGCTCGGCCGGCAGCTCGAGGGCGTCCAGGTCGCCGAAGCCTGCGGCATAGCGCGCCACCACCTGCCGCCGGCGGCGTTGGAACGCGGCGAGCTTCTCCAGCTGCCGCAGTCCCAGCGCGGCCTGGATGTCGGTCATGTTGTACTTGAAGCCGGGGAGCAGGATGTCGTAGTGCCAGCTGCCGCCCTGGTCGTAGCGATGCCACGCGTCGCGGCTCATGCCGTGCAGACTGACGACGCGGGCGCGGTCGAGCAGCGCCGGGTCGCCCGTGAGCATGCCGCCCTCGCCGGTCGTCAGGTTCTTGGTGGCGTAGAAGCTGAAGGCGACGGGGTTCGGTCCCGACCCGATGAGACGGCCCTTATAGCGGGCGGGCAGGGCATGCGCGGCGTCCTCGATCACGGCGAGCCCGTGCGCGCTCGCGACCGCGCCGATCGCGTCCAGGTCCGCCGGGTGGCCGGCGTAGTGCACCGGGAGGACGGCCCGGGTTCGGGCCGTGACCGCCGCGTCGAGCGCCCGGGGATCGAGGTTGAGCGTATCGGGCGCCACGTCCACGAGCACCGGCCGCGCCCCGGTGTGCTCGATGACGTTCACCGACGCGGCGAAGGTCATCGGCGTGGTGATGACCTCGTCGCCGGCACCAATGCCGAGCGTGACGAGGGCCGTGTGCAGCCCCGCGGTGCAGGAGTTGAGCGCCAGCGCCCCGGGCGCTCCCAGGTACGCGGCGAACTCGGTTTCGAATCGCCGGGTCTTGGGCCCGGTGGTGATCCAGTCGGAGCGCAGCGTGTCGACGACTTCGTCGATCTCCTCCTGGCCGACGAGGGGCGGGGCGAAAGGCAGGAACGTGGCGCGGTGGCGCCGGGTGGGGACCGGAGGGGATACGGGGGCGCGGGCCGTCACGTCAGGCAAGGCTCTCATGGGGCGCCGGGGATCCGCCGTTGCCACCCACGTCGACGAGCTGCGGCACCGGCACCAGGGGTACCGCGTGGTCGGGCCGGTACTCCGGGACGATGGTGCCGAGCGTGCGCCGGACGTCGTGGTGATTGCTCGAGGCCGCGACCGCAAGCAATTGTCGCAGGCTGCGTCCCAGGAGCGCGCCGTCGCCGTCGTCCCGCTCGATCAGCCGGATCTTCTCGACCGACGTCGGCACGGTGCGCTCGCCCGCGGCGACGAGCTCCTCGCGCAGCTTCTCGCCGCGTCGCAGGCCGACGAACTTGATGTGAATGTCCTGGTAGGGGACGAACCCGGAGAGCCGGATCAGCTGCTCCGCGAGGTCCAGGATCCGCACCTGCCGTCCCATTTCGAGAATGGTGATGCGGCGCGCCGCTTCGGAGAGCGTGGCGGCCGCCAGCACCAGCTGCACCGCCTCGGGAATGGTCATGAAGTAGCGCTTGACTTCGGGATGGGTGACGGTGAGGGGCCCGCCCGCCGCGAGCTGCTTGTTGAAGAGCGGAAGGACGCTGCCGTCGGAGCCCAGCACGTTGCCGAAGCGCACGACGCGGAAGTCGGTGCCGGCGTCCCGGAACGCGGGCAGCTCCAGGACGATGCGCTCCGCCACCCGTTTGGTGGCGCCGAGAATGCTGGTCGGGTTGACCGCCTTGTCGGTCGAGATCAGGACGAACTTCCCCACGCCGTTGCGGGCGGCGCAGCGCGCCGTGCGCAGCGTTCCCACCACGTTGTTCCAGACGCCTTCGAGCACGTTCGCCTCGAGCATCGGCACGTGCTTGTAGGCGGCGGCATGGAACACGTAGTCGGGCCGGCACGTCTCGAAGATTTCCTGGAGGCGATCGGCGTTGGTGACGCTCGCGAGCGCCGGGATGACCTCCACGCCGGGGCAGGCCTCGCTCACCTCGCGGTAGATGAAGTACAGCGGGCTCTCGGCCCGCTCGAGCAGGACGATGCGGCGGGGACGGAAACGGGCGACCTGGCGGGCCAGCTCGGAGCCGATCGAGCCGCCGGCACCGGTGATCAGGACGCAGCGGCCGCCGAACTCCCGCTCCATGGCCCCGAGATCCAAGGTCACCGCGTCGCGCCCCAGCAGGTCGTTGATCTGCACCTCGCGCAGATGACGCAGCTGCAAGGGGCCGCTCGCCAGCAGGTCCTGCAGCGGCGGCAAGATCTTGCACTCGACGCCGGTCTCGGAGCAGCGCGCCACGATGCGCCGCATGACCTCGCCGGAGGCGGACGGGATCGCGATCGCCAGCAGCTCGACCTGGAATCGCGCCCCCAGCTCGACCAGCCGGTCCGTACCACCCAAGACCGACACGCCGTGCAGCGTGCGGCCGTGCAGGTCGGGGGCATCGTCGATGAGCCCGACCACGTTCAAGTGCCCCCGGGGATCGTGCTGGATCTGGCGCAGCAGCTGCTCGCCGGCCTCGCCCGCACCTATAATGAACGTGCGCCGGCCGCGGGTGGGCTGGCGCTTGGGGTGGCCGGTCTCCCGGACCCAGCGCGAGGCGAACCGGATGCCGCCCGAGAGGAAGATCGCGATCACCCAGTCGAGCAGCGGCACCGACCGCGGCATTCCCTTCAAACCACCCGTGAAGAACAGACCGGCGACGAACACGACCGAGCTCAGGCTCACTGCGACGCTCAAGTTCACCAGGTCCGCCATCCCGACGTAGCGCCACCAGCCGCTGTAGGCGGAGAAGCGCTGGAAGAACAGCAGGCGGGGAAGGAGCAGCCAGGGCAGCGTCACCGCCCAGCGGTGTAGCTCCTCGGGCGGGATGGCGAAATCGAAGCGAACGGCGTAGGCGGCCAGATATCCCAGGGAGATGAGCACGAGGTGCACACCCAGGATGATCCACCGCCGATACGGGTAGAGACGCTGCATCACCGTTTGGCGCATGACAGCGTGTGCTGTCTGCACAATGCATGCTCACACACTTGATGCGGCGTCGGTCACACATTCAAGACGTGAGCCGCTCGAACTCTTCAGCGCGGGCTCGCATGATGCTTTGACGCCACACCACGGTTCGTTGGCATGTAGGAGAGGAGCAGCACTATTCAGCGGCAACTACGCATCAATACGCCGCGCGCATCGTTCCAGTAGGGATTTTCGCCGCGCCGCGGTATCCCCCTTGCAGCGGTGATCAGGACTATGTCGACGGAGCGGTCGCGCCTGCCGGAGGTGGCGTCGGTCGAAGGCGCTTGGATGCGTGCGGCGACGCTGCCGGCGGCGGCGGTCACGTCCCGCGGTGGCGCCGCCGGCGAGACCGACTGGCAGCACTATTTCGGCGCGGTCCGCCGGCGGAAGTGGACTGTGATCGCGATCACTCTCCTGGGCACGGCTGTGGGACTGTTCGCCAGCCGGTTGGTGCACCCCCCCTACTCGGCAACGGCGCTGCTTTGGTTCGAGACCAAGGACCGAGCGGCCGCGGCGCGCGACCCGCGGTCGGCCTCGGAGGGCGACGAGCTGCTGAACCCCTCCGGGTGGATCGACCTGGTGGAGTCGAACGCCGTGCTGGAGGAAGTAGTGCGGCAGCGGCGGCTGTACCTGCGCCCGCAAGACCTGGGGGATTCGTCTCTGCTGGCGACGCTGCAGCTCGAGGGGACCCCGGTCCCCGGCGCCTACCGCTACGCGGTCGACCGGGAGGGGCGGACCTTCACACTCCAGAACGGCGGCCGCGTGGTCCAGACCGACTCGCTGGACCGGCCGGTGGGGCAGGGGCGGGAGCTCGGGTTCAGCTGGAGTCCCCGCCCGGGGCTGGTTGCGCCGGGCCATTCCATAGACTTCGTGCTGAGCACGCCGGCGGACGCGGCGCGGCAGTTCAAGAAGACGCTGAGTGTGACCACCGACGTCGACCCCGCGCTGATGCGGACGGGGACCGACGCCAACTTCCTGCGCATTCAGCTCACGGGCAGCCGGCCGGCGGAGCTGGCGGCGACGGTGAACGCGATCGCGGATCGCGTGGTGGTCGTCGCGGCCGACTTGAAGCGCATCAAGCTGGTGGAGCTGGGGCGTATTCTGGACGAGCAGCGCCAGCACGCGCTGGGCAGCTTGCGGGCCGCAGAAGCGGCGCAGCGCGACTTCCGCATGCGGAGCGCCGGCGTGTTGCGTCAGGGCGCGCCGCCCGTCTCAGCGACCCTGCGGGGTGGGGGCGACCCGGTGTTCGAGCGCTCGTTCGACACCAAGCTGGCGCTCGACTCGGTGCAGCGCGATCGCCAGGCGCTCGAGCGCGCGCTGGCCCAGAAGGGCGACTCGGGCCCGCCGGTCGAGGCCCTCCAGGCGATCGGCGCGGTGCAGAAGTCGGCCGAATTGTCGCTCGCCCTGCAGGAGCTGACCACGAAGCAGGCCACGTTGCGGGCGCTACGCTACCGGTATACGGAGGCGAGCGAGCCGGTGCAGCGGGTGCGCGGTGAGGTGCAAACCCTCCTGCGGAACACGATTCCGACGCTGGCGCGGGGGCTGGACTCCGACCTGGCGGCGCGCGAGGAGCAGCTCGGGCGCCGCGCCGACGCCGCGTTCGGCTATCTCCACGACCTGCCGCCGCTGGCGCTGGAGGAGGCGCGGCTGCAGCGCGACGT
>WNFW01000990.1_pt1 | contig 18952 bp, 15 predicted proteins | sample 5400131 | NCBI WGS metagenome assembly WNFW01 (sample SAMN13153362, study PRJNA577476) | soil metagenome | isolation source: 20 cm soil or saprolite under grassland replicate 1 | place: USA:California | collected 2016-06-15 | reverse complement strand
GTCTATCTGCAGGAGCCGAACTTAAAGAACGGTTGCGGCGGCCTGCGCGACTACCAAAACCTTCTCTGGATGACCTATTTCAAAGAGGGTTCGCTAAGCACGAACCAACTCGTCGGCAAAGACTGGCTAAGCCAAAGCGACCAGCGCCGGATCGAAAAGGCCTACGATTTTCTCCTGCGATTGCGCACCGCGCTGCATTACGCGACGGAGCGCGCGACCGACATACTTCACATTAATTTGCAGGAAGATATTGCAAAGCGTCTCGATTATTCTTCAACAAACGGCCAACTCCGGAGTGAGACGCTCATGCGGGATTACTACGAGCACACTCGAAATATCTTTCGAGTCACGGAACGCATTACCGAGCAGTTTGTAGGCGGATATGTCACAAGCAAGACACGCTCACTGTTTAGCTTTCTTCCGCTGGTGCGAGCGGACAAAACTCCTGTGGGAGATTGTTTCTTTGTTCGCAACAAGCAGCTGCATCCAGCGCAGCGCGATCTTTTCCGAGACCCCGAGCAAATGATGCGGGCATTTCAGTTCGCGCAGGAACGCGGTTTGGACCTGAGTCCGGAATTAGAGGATCTGTTGAGCAGAAGCCTCGGCCACGTTACCCGGACATATCAGTATGCACTCGGGCCACGCGCAATCTTTAAAACGATCCTGTCACAAAAGGGGAAAGTGGGTCGTATCCTCCGATTGATGCATCGGGTCGATTTTCTGGGCCGGTACATTCCTGAATTCGGACAGCTCACCTGCCTGGTGCAGCATGAGTTTCTCCATCGTTACACGGCTGATGAGCATACATTGGTGTGCATCGATAAACTTGATGCCCTGGCGCAGACGACTAATCCGAAGTTGGTCGCTTATCGTAAGATCTTTGAGCAACTTGAGGACCCGTTCGTTCTCTACCTTGCGCTTCTCTTACACGATAGCGGCAAAGCCGTTGGGGCCAGGCCGCATTCCGAAGCGAGCGCGCTCTTCGCCCAGCGCGTCGCTGCGCGTCTGCAGTTATCTCCCGAACAGCGCAAATCGCTCATCCTGCTCGTCGATCATCACCTCACGCTTTCCCAGATTGCACAGCAAAGAAATCTTGATGATCCGGCGACGGTCACAGACTTTGCCCACATTGTGAAACACCAGAAAAACCTGAACGCATTGATGCTGCTTACGCTGGCGGACGGCCAGGGTACAAGCGCGGAGGCGTGGTCGGATTGGAAAGAATCTCTGGTTTGGGAATTGTTTCACGAAACCTCTCGCTTCCTGGCGGACCAAAAGTCCTACTATGAACAAACAAAGGTCGAACGTGAAAGTTTGCAGCGCTCGGTAGCCGCAAGGCTTCCTTCCGATTTTGCAGCGGAGATTGACGCGCACTTTGAGTTCATGCCGGACAATTATTTTCGCGGTAGCGATGTCCCGGAGATTGTTGAGCATCTGAAACTATTCCGGATGTTTCTTGAAAATGTCTCCAGTCCGCCACAGGACGGATTCCCTGGGACGAACCGCGGAGAGTTTCCACTTGCCGCAGCCATCCAATGGAAAGCGCTTCCGGAGCAGGGGCACAGCGTTGTCACCTTTTGCACGTGGGAGCGCGAAAGCTTATTGGCGAAGCTGGCTGGCTCACTGTCCGTTGTGCCATTGAATATTTTAAGTGCTGATATCTTCCCTCGCGGCGACAATGTTGTATTGGCTGTTTTTCGGGTGTGCGACACGAAAGCACGTCCTGTGACATCCCAGCGGGACTTCGCACTGGTAGAGCAAACTTTGCGTCGAGCACTCGAAGATGAGAGCTTCGATTTCCTTCCGTTAATCGAAAAGACGAAACGCCAAACCGGTCGTGTTGCGCCAGGTATTGAATTTCCAACCCGTATTACAATCGATAACAAAACCCATCCAGTGTACGGGCTTATTGAGATTCAGGCATCGGACCGGCTCGGCTTGCTTTATGATGTCCTGAGTTGCCTTGACCGCGAAAATCTTCTCGTTCCGCTTTCTCGCATTAACACACAGGCCGGCGCAGCAATCGATACTCTCTATGTTGTGGACCGTTCCACGCGCGCCAAAATTAGCGATCCACACCGCATCAGGGCGATCCAGGTTCGGCTTCAAAATGCAATTCTAAGTGGAGGCGCTGCCAAATCGAAGTAATAAGAAGCGCGCCCAGCTCGCTCTGCTTTCTTGATGCCATGAATGCTTTAATTCTCGCCGCGGGATACGCAACACGGCTTTATCCACTGACGCTCAGTAAGGCAAAGCCATTGCTGGTGGTCGGCGGGAAGCCGATTATCGAATGGGTGGTGGATAACCTCGAAGGAGTTCCCGGGCTGGAAACGATTTACGTAGTGGCGAACGACAAATTCGCGGCTGACTTTCAAACTTGGAGCGAGCACTACCGGAACGGGCATCCAGAGTTCAAATTCAAAATTGTCAATGATGGCTCCAAGAGCGACGAAGATAAACTGGGCGCAATCGGAGATATCGATTTTGTTGTCAGGGAAGAAAATCTGGCGCAAAGCAGCTTGTTAGTTGTTGCCGGCGACAACCTGTTCACCGAATCGCTCAAGGGATTTGTGGCTTGCGCCAATGGAACCGAAGCGACGGTCGGTGTCTATGACGTCGGGGATTCCGAAGCGATCAAAAAATACGGTAACGTTCTGATCAATGACGACGGAATCATCACCCACTTGGAAGAAAAACCACAGAAGCCGCGGGGAACGCTCGCTGCGATTGCTCTTTACTACTATTCTCCTGTCGTCCTCTCTCTTTTGACCACATATCTCGCCGCCGGCAATAACCCCGATCAGCCCGGCCGTTTTGTGCAATGGCTGTACACGCGTAAACCTGTAAAGACATTCCAAGTCAAAGGGAAATGGCTCGATATTGGAAGCAAAGAGACGCTTGAAAACGCAGACGCGATTCTTGCTAAGAGGTAAGCGTAGAGGGCAACGAGTGAGGGGAACTATCCAGAAAAGCGTTTTACTCTTGGCTTATTTTAATCGGCCTTCATCAAACTCGATTAGATCGAAATAAGTCCGAATATCCCTGCGTCCTTGACCGCCGGCCTCCTTCAGAAAGTGGAGAAAGCGCGCCTTCTTTGCAGCTGTATCGGGGTGCCGTGAAATCATCGCCTGGTTCCACTGTTCGATTGCTTCCGAAGAATGCGGGATTCCATTTGTCTGCACCCAATTTAGAATTGCATCATCCTCATCCAGTCTGTTCGCGATTTCCTCAAACGCGTCGCCGTCAATTTTCAGAAACGCCAGAAGATGCTTATCGAACCCGACGGTCTTGTAGTTGTAGCCATTGAGCAGCCCTTTGCGATGAAGCCTGGCTTTGTCGATTAAACGCGGCAGGTGCACGTAGCCGCCAAGTTTCTCGTAAGGACTGCGCGGATGCAGTCTTTGCATGGAGGAGCTCTTTGCTAAGTCGCTGGCAAAGGACGCTGGGCGACCGCTGAAAAATCGCTCTCTGGAACGCGCGCGACCTCCGGCTTCTGTTCCTGCAACAATTCGCCCTGCGTAAGATCAGCCCGCCCAATCACAAGCTGACCGGAAAACATGCCGCCTTTTTCCACTGAAATTGCTCTTGCTGTGACATCGCCTTCGAGTGCGCCTTTTTTTTGAATCGTCACGGTTTGGGCAACGATTTCGCCCGACATTCTTCCCTTGATCTCGATGCTTTCCGCCTGAACCCGTCGAAAGCAATGAATGTCCGCTTTGCGCTCGACGATGACGCGCCTTGCGCTAATGCGGCCAGGAATTTTGCCTGCGAAGTTGATCGTGGCAGTATCGTCGCAATGCAGGTTGCCACGCAATCTGCCCTCAATTAAGGCGGAGCGGCAAACGACACTGCTGCTGCCCAGATCGCCTTTACCCGTCAGATGGACGTCTCCGCGTGTTCGAATCGATCGACTGAAACCGCTCGTGATTTTGTAGTCGCGCAGGTCAATGTGTGCGCTGCATGACGGGCAGATTGTCGAAGTAGCGGTGCCACAGACCTGCTGTTTCCGTTTACAGTCAAAACACTCGATGATAGAGCTGTGCTGCTTTTTCCAAAACTCCTCAAATCTGCCGAGAATGGAGGAGTTAGTTGGGACGGCAGCAGGCGCTTCCTCGCGGACTCGTAGCTTCAGGCCCGGTTTCGGCGCAAACGGAGAAAAATAGCGGCCGCACTGGCGACAAATCGAACTCTTCGCCGCTGCATACTCCATCTGCTTGAAGCCACAGTGTGGACATTCAAGACTGACTTTTGCAGGCGACGGACTGGCCACCGGACGCTAACCCCTGGATTCCCCTTTATTAGCGCCCTCCAAACGCTGCCTTAATCGGCTCGCTGGATCGCACAACTTCAGGTCGGGCGGGAGCCGCCTTCGCGGAAATCGCGCCGCTGGTGACTTCGGATTTGCCGATAAAAGTTGCTCCTTCTTCAATGACAAGACGCGCTGCTTTTAAATCTCCCTGCAATGTGCATTTTGATTTTAGCTCGCAACGCTCGGCTACCGTGATGTTGCCGTGCACTTTGCCATAGACGGTGATCGATTTGGTTTTTACCTCGCCGCGGATGTCCGCGTTTTCACCAATCGTCAAGACGCCGTCGGAATTGATTTCCCCTTCGACCTTCCCGTCGATGAGAAGTTCCTTTTGGAACTTGATCGAGCCTTTGATTTCGACATCGCTCGAGAGAATGTCTTTGCCACCGTGATCTGCCATAGGTTTTGGTTTATCGATGATTGTTGTTGTTATTGGTTCTTCGCCATTCGCAGGATGATTATTTTCATCATTACCCGAATACCGCGGTTCTTCTCTGACTGGCGGCATCGGCTTTTGCGAGACGAATCTTTTGAGCATCCGTTAGATTGTGACAGTCGGAGGTGGCTGTCAACGGATTCTCGTCGTAATCACCAATTTTTTATCGTGCTACTACACGGTAAAGTTTCGCGATTCCATTTTGAGCTGACAAAACCAGGAACGGTGGTGCCTTGGATGGTGTCTTATCGAGCACGAAGCAGACCGGCTTTTGAGGCGCAGCCACGCCCAAGATCTCCGTCGAATTTTGCGCTGTGCGCTCGGAATCGTAGGCAATTACCCAGGCGACCTTGTGATTTTCCAGAAGTTTACGGACCGTTTCCCAATCTTGGCTGACAAAAGCGCGCGCACTGTCCTCAATTCCCGGCAGGCTTTCATGCGAGCTACCCGCCACGCCGGTTTGCTCGGACCAATAGGCGATCTCCGGAGAAAGCCACCACGGCGCAAGAAATGGATGATTCTCCGATGATCGCAAACTCAGCGCCAGTTCACGCAGCTGCGCCGATTCATTGCGCTGTGCGACGCGGTTAACCAGCTCTGCTTCATTTGGCCAAAGTTTTTCGTCCCAATCGCGCAACATCGGAAAGATCGATAAGAAAAATGCGATCCAAACTGCAGTTCGCGATTTGATCGGCTCGAGCAAAGACGGCATCGCTAGAGCAAAGATTAGTACGAAGAAGTATCCCCAACGGGCCTGGCAAATTGTTAGGACATAAGTGGCAACGAGAAGCGCGAGAATAAACACCGGCGCCGTACGCTTGCTTTTGGTTACACCAATCCAAACGAGGAACGGCGTGACGAAGAGTAGATAACCGGTCCAGTCCAACCAGATTGGATTTGCCGGAGAGACATGCGCAAGCTCGCCAATTGTTCGCGCCCAGTTTTGAAACAGCGGGTCCGAATACAAAATCGAAAATGAAGGAATGCGTCGCTCAATCAAAAGCGCAATCGCAATGACGAGAGCGAAGCAAAGGAATCCGGCGCGTCCAGACTTGGCCAATATCGCTTTTGGGTTTTCAAACAACTTCACAACCAGCACAAGAAGAAGTAGAACAAGCGATTCATAAGCCGAAGTCCAGATTGCCAAACCCCAGGCAATTCCGCTTATGACGCTCCACTCCGAAAGCTTTCGTGAGTTGACCTCAATCGCGCGTGTTCCATCTGCTCTAAGGCTCCATTCTGCACAAATCGCAATCGTCACGAGTAAGATCAGCAACGATTGATGATCGGGCCTGCCGAGCTCCGTTCCATGAACGAGAATGGGGCTAACCGCGTACAGAATTAGCATCACCCAGCGATAGCGAAGTTTCACGGACCAGCACCAAAGAAACAAGCCTCCGAACAGCGCGAGCAACGGCGAAATGAACGCGCCGGCCACGTCGATCGGATGTGCGCTGAATGGCTTTAGGAGAATCGACAACGCGAGAATGAGATAATCGAGCGGCGCAGTTGTATGCGGAGTCGTGCCTGTCGGGAAGTTCTCGAACTCGTGATGGCGTACGATCAATCCCGGATGTTCCGAGCACATCTGCACGCGCGTCATTCGCGCATAACAATCGGCATCCGTGAAATAGATGTTTCCCGCGACAAAAACGTCCTGATAATTCACGCAGCGTGTCGCCAGGATCAGCACGCTGAGGATTGCGATTTGGATGACGCTCAAGGTTGTGCGAATCACTGCTCCATCCCAAGCTCGCAATCCAAAATCCGCAATCCGAAATTTTAACTGGTCCGCCGTGCCAGAGATTTTTGAAGCACGTGGATCATAGTTAAAGGCAAAGTCGATCTTTGCTGAACGTTAGACGTTCGCCCCGCAAGGGCGCGGTGGGCCTGTAGCTCAGCGGCTTGCTCACCAAAAATTCGGAGTTAGAGCAGTCCCGAATGCTTTCAGGGTTGGTCACCAGCGATGTGTTATGCTTCACTCGGTAATTCAAATGGGCCTGTAGCTCAGCGGTTAGAGCAGGGGACTCATAATCCCTTGGTCCCAGGTTCGAATCCTGGCGGGCCCAGCTCCAGAAGCTTTCGGGGCTGCCGGTCAAGCCAATCGGGTAGACGCATGTGAGCGGTCAGAAACGAATTATTTAGTACTATGAAAGCGTTCTTTTCGATAGTCCTTGCGCTCGCCATTGCCATTGGCACTGCCGAAGCGGGACCTGTGAGAACGGCAAGAAACGTGGCAAAGGATAGCGCGCACACCGCTAAGAATGTTGCGCACAGCGTCGTGAAGGGCACAAGAAGAGCTGTACACACGGTAGTCGATACGTTCACGCCATAGGTCGAGGCAGTTTTTGCGACTCTTCGGATTTGGCTTTGTGTTCTTGCCTCTCAGACGGAATGCGTCGTGCACCGAGCCAATGCTCTGGTTGAACCGTTCAACCAAAGGGTTCGCTGCGATTGGAATCTACGCGGTTACCAGCTCAGCGGCGCCTTCCTGAATAAGCGAATCGAGCCTGTTCAAATCAATCGGCTTGACGAGATGGTGCTGGAATCCTGCCTCCCGACACTTGCGAATATCGTTTTCCATTCCGAAACCTGTGAGAGCAATCCCAAGAACCGGCCGCTTGGACTGCAGCGTTTGCATCAAATCAATGCCACTGCCATCGGGTAAAGCCAGATCGCTAATGAGCACATCAAATTGCTCCTTTGCGCTGAGCTCGAGCGCAGACTGACAATTTAGAGCTGACTGCACGTGATATCCGCGCCGTCGAAGCAAATTCGTAAGCGATCGGTTGGAATCTTCGTGATCTTCGACAAGCAGAATCCGCATGGCGTGATGTTCCGATAACCTGGGGAGCGCGGCGGGGGCAATTTGAGCCGCGGCCTTTTCACTGGTTGGAAAAACGAGCGTAAACGTGGAGCCTTTATTCCGACCGCCGCTTTGCGCGATGATTGTTCCTTTGTGCGCTTCGACAAGTGCTTTGCTGATAGCTAGGCCAAGACCCAGCCCGCCAAGCTGCGTCCGGCCGCCTTGTTCGAAAGCATCGAAAATTTTCGGCAGTGATTCAGCCTCAATCCCCAAGCCTGTATCCGCGATCTCAACACGCAGGCGGCCGTTGGAATCGTTGCTCGTAGAAATGGAAATCTGCCCATCGCTCGGTGTGAACTTCACCGCGTTATTGATCAGGTTCCAAAAGATCTGTTGCAGTCGCGCCGGATCTGCTCGCAAATGGACTTTGCGTGCGCCGAGATTGAGGGAACGCCTCAAATGCTTTCGATCAATCTCCGCCTGACAAATCTCGAGCGCATTTTGTAACAGAGTATGAGCGTCAACGATTTCAAAATTAAGCTGTACTTTTCCTCGATCGATGCGAGTTAAATCGAGCAAATCATCGATGAGCCGCGCCTCCAATTCCACGTTGCGGCGGATCATATGTAGCGATTCGTGGACGTCCTGGGGCAATGCCGGCTCGCTCTCAAGCGCGAGGGCGGACGCCAGAACTGGCGTAAGAGGTGTGCGCAACTCATGGCTGAGCATCGCGAGAAATTGATCCTTCGCCAGATTGGAGCGTGCTTTTTCTGCCAATTCCAAGTTCGTTTTTTGCAATTCTTCCTGGCGATTCTGAAGCTCTGACGCAAGTGACTGCGATTGCTTGAGGAGGTTTTCGGTGCGTGTGTTTGCTTCAATTGTATGTAGGACGATTCCGATACTCTCTGTTAACTGATCGAGAAACGCCTGGTGCGTCGAATTGAAGCGCTCTAACGATGAAAGTTCCATGACTGCTTTTACTTCTCCTTCAAACAAAATCGGCAGGACCACGATATTCATTGGGCGACCGGCACCCAGAGCGGAACTTACCTTCACGTAATCGCTGGGTGCATCGTTTAGGAGAACACGGTGTTTCTCCAGCGCGGCTTGGCCCACCAGGCTCTCGCCCAGCTTTAATGAAGCCTTCAGTCCGCTCTCTTCGCGGCAGGCATAGCTCGCCAGGAGCTTAAGCTCCGGTTCTGGCCCCGACTTGTCGATAATATAGAAAACCCCTTGTTGAGCCGGGACCACCGGGGCGAGCTCCGACAAGATCAGCTTGCCAACCGCCAACAAATCTCGCTGGCCTTGCAGCATGCGCGTAAACTTTGTGAGATTAGTTTTGAGCCAGTCCTGTTCCTGATTTCGCAATGTGGTGTCCTTCAAATTGCGGATCATTTCGTTGATGTTGTCCTTCACGGCTGCGACCTCGCCCTGTGCCTCCACCTGAATCGAACGTGTCAGATCACCTTTCGTGACAGCGGTAGCAACGTTGGCGATGGCTCGAAGTTGCGTCGTCAAATTTGCTGCGAGCCTGTTTACATTATCAGTCAGATCGCGCCAGGTCCCGGCCGCGCCTGGCACGTTGGCCTGTCCGCCTAGCTTCCCGTCGACACCGACCTCCCGCGCGACAGTCGTTACCTGATCGGCAAATGTCGCGAGCGTATCGATCATGTTGTTGATCGTGTCGGCGAGTTCGCCGATTTCTCCCTTTGCTTCAACAAGGAGTTTTTGGTTCAAGTCTCCCTTCGCGACTGCCGTGACAATTTTCGCGATACCACGCACCTGGTTCGTCAAATTGCGGGCCATGAAATTCACGCTGTCGGTCAAATCCTTCCACGTGCCGGCAACACCTTTGACCGTAGCTTGTCCGCCGAGCTCACCCTCCGTGCCGACCTCACGCGCAACACGTGTTACCTCCGACGCGAATGAGTTAAGCTGGTCCACCATCGTGTTCACCGTGTTTTTCAGCTCAAGAATTTCACCCTTCACATCGACAGTGACCTTTTTCGACAGATCGCCGCGCGCGACCGCGGTCGTCACCTCGGCAATGTTGCGAACCTGGGCTGTGAGGTTTCCGGCCATCATATTCACGTTGTTGGTCAGGTCCTGCCAGGTGCCAGCAACGCCCCGCACGTCTGCTTGCCCGCCCAGCTTCCCGTCCGTCCCCACCTCGCGTGCTACCCGCGTCACTTCTGATGCAAATGACCGAAGCTGATCGACCATCGTGTTGATCGTGTACTTGAGTTCCAGAATTTCACCGCGGACGTCCACGGTGATTTTTTTCGATAAGTCACCGTTGGCTACTGCTGTCGTTACCTCGGCAATATTGCGCACTTGTGCCGTAAGGTTGCCGGCCATCGAATTGACGCTTTCAGTCAAATCCTTCCAAGTTCCCGCGACACCTCTCACGTCTGCTTGCCCGCCAAGCTTCCCCTCCGTGCCTACCTCCCGGGCTACGCGCGTCACTTCCGAAGCGAACGAGCTTAGCTGGTCGACCATCGTGTTTATGGTGTTTTTTAATTCAAGGATTTCACCTTTTACATCGACGGTGATCTTCTTCGAAAGATCTCCCTTAGCGACAGCCGTCGTGACGGCGGCAATGTGACGCACCTGGCCGGTCAGATTTCGCGCCATGAAATTAACGGAATCTGTCAGGTCCTTCCATGTTCCCGAGACGCCCTCGACGCGAGCTTGTCCACCGAGAATCCCTTCAGAACCCACTTCGCGAGCCACGCGTGTTACCTCCGAAGCAAAAGAACGAAGCTGATCCACCATCACGTTGATCGTGTCTTTCAACTCAAGAAACTCACCTTTGACATCAACTGTGATTTTCTTTGTTAAGTCGCCGGTCGCCACTGCCGTTGTCACGGTCGCAATATTTCGCACCTGATCGGTGAGATTGCCGGCCATCAGGTTGACGTTTTCAGTCAGATCTTTCCAGGTGCCCGAAACGCCTTTCACATTCGCCTGTCCGCCCAGCTTGCCTTCTGTACCTACCTCTCTTGCGACACGTGTGACTTCGGAAGCAAAAGCACTGAGTTGGCGCACCATCGCATTGACGATTTTTGCAGTACGCAGAAACTCCCCTTCAAGCGTCTGGCCTTCAATTTCAGTCGCTATTGTTTGAGACAGGTCTCCTTTTGCAACAGAACCGATCACCCGCGCCATTTCGCTCGTGGGATGAACCAAATCCTCGATCAAAGTATTGACCGACCTCATCGCGTCTGCCCATGAGCCGGACGCCTCTCCGAGGGAGGCTCTTTGTCTGATTCTGCCTTCCTTTCCAACTACGCGCTCAATGCGTGCCAGTTCTTGTGTCAGGCTCTGATTGATTCGGATCACTTCGTTGAAGGTATCCGCAACCTTGCCGGCCATGCCTGTCCAATCGTCCGGCAGTTGAGCGGAAAAATCTCCGCGCTTGAATGCAGTCAGGGCTGCAAGCAGCTGCTTGCTATCGAGCCGGTCGCCGTTGGGATACGAGTTATTAACCGGTCGAAGCCGGTGAGCGGAGGTATTTTTCTTCATAGGCGATTTGGGCGCCGGGGATTCCCGGGTTCTCGAATTCGACGCGTAAGATCGGAAGACTCATATTCCAGCGTCGTAGACTAATCGTCTGACTGACCCCGACAAGCCGTATGGCTTGTTAAAGAAAAATAGGTCCCGCTTCTTCTCGTCAAAGGGCCCCCTGACGCCGTAACAAATCTAACTAGGATATCGGCAATGCAGGCAGCGTGCGCAAGCGGAAGCCAAAAAAGATGGCGAGAACGCCGAGGACGACTGCATACCATGCGATGAGCCAAATCACTGCGGCGGCACCGGCGACAGGATTCCATAGAAGCAGTACGGCAAAGACGATAGATGCCAGCCCCATAAGGATCAAAAACCATTCGCCTTTAATTTCCCGGCGCAGCTTAACTGCTGCCGCAATCTCACTCGCACCGATCATGAGTGCCCAGGCTGCGATATAGATGACCAGAGCGAGCGCCGTTATCTGCGGCGCGTGGAACGTAAGAAGGCCCACGACGATGCCGAGAAGCCCGATGACGAGTTGCCAGCCCCAGTCCGAATCAGAAGCACGATGCCCAATCGCGCCGACAATGCGAAATATTCCATCGATCAAGACCCAGGCTCCAAAAAACAGCACTAATGTTGCGATAGTTAAGCCAGGATACACAAACGCAACAATTCCAAATGCGATTGCAGCGATACCCCTTATCACCGGAACCCACCAATGACGTTTTAAGGTTTCGATTAGCATCCCGTCGTTTTAGAGAGCGGTCCGTAGGAAGGCAAGCATCATTTGGGAAATGCGAAATGCGCACCGCTTCAAGGAGCGATGGCACGGACAGTCATCGCGCTGACACAGCGACGGGAAGCTGTCGTTCCTTTATTACAATCCGCACTTAGCGCTGGCTTCGGCAATAGTAGAACGACTCCGCAGAAGCGACGCCAAATAGGTATCAACAAAGGGCGCGTTATTAATTCGCGTCAAATTCGCGGGGTTTTGAAGGCGCGAAAAAATAGCGTAGGCAATCTTGCTTCGTGGAACGCTTTTCTCACCGTAGCCAGAGGGAATATTGCTCGACCAGTAACGCACATACTGCCCGTCCATGCGATTCTCCATGCCGAGGAAAACCGTGGAGTGCCCATGCTCGTTTCTTCCTACTTGCTGCGACCAGAAGATTTTCATGAAATCCCCTGGCTTCGCCTGATTAAAATTATCGAAGTTTTGTCCAAGCTGTAGTTCGTGAAAAAGACGGGCAGTGCCGGGTCCATTTGCGTTCCACCGGCCCCAGATGCCTTCGCCATCCCGTTGATCTCGAATGATCAACCGCTCTAATGTGGCGTAATCCAGGTGGAATTCGCCTCGCGCGCGCAAAGCTTCGATCGTTCTGATGAAAACGAGGTACGTTGCACCCGAGCAAAAACTGGGCGAGGCCTGGGAGGGCAGAATGAAAAATTTGCCAGACTCAAAATGTGCCGAGGATTGGAGACGGATTTTTGCGAAGTGTGAAACGGAATAGCGGCCGCCTTGGGGCATCTGCTTGATCTGGTCAAGGATCAGGCTGTTATAATCACCGGCGAATGACGCGCTCGAGGCGATCGCAAGAATTGTAAGAAAAACCCAGGTCGCCAGTCCCTTCACGGCGGAATAAGTAATCATCAAAAGCCCATCTGGCAACGGCGGAGCTTTCTGTCATTCCGAGCGAAGTCGAGGAATCCCGTGGCGCAGCGCAAGGTAATTACGCCAGATCCTTCGACTGCGCTGCGCTTCGCTCAGGATGACAGACCCGCCAGTTTTGGCATCAGGGACATCACCGATATGACAAACGCCCGGCCGTCGTTAAAATCACGCTCATGCTGCGTTTCACAAAGATGGATGGTGCGGGAAACGACTTCATCCTGCTCGATAACAGGGCAGGGCACATCCATCTAAATCGTAGCCAAATCGCGCGCCTTTGCGATCGCCATCGCGGTATCGGAGCAGATGGCGTTTTGTTGCTGGAAAATCCATCGGACCACGCGAATTTCCGAATGCGCTATTTTAATGCCGACGGCGGAGAAGCGGAGATGTGCGGAAACGGCGCGCGTTGCTTTGCGCGGTTTGCAAACAAGGTGGCGGGCGCCAGGGGCAAGATCTCCTTTGAGACCCTAGCTGGCGTTATTTCGTCGGAGTTGGCCGGAGATCTCGTCACTCTGCAAATGACCGAACCGACCGATTTGCAACTCAATGTTCCGCTTCACGTCGGCGCGGAAAAGAGAATCGTTCATTTTATTAACAGCGGCGTGCCTCATGTCGTTGTTCCTGTCGCACAAGTCGCCGGTGTCGATGTGGTGCGAGAAGGCTCAACCATTCGCCAACACGAAATGTTTTCGCCAAAAGGCGCAAACGTGAATTTCATTGAGAAACGCGGACCCGATAAGATCGCTATCCGCACCTATGAGCGGGGTGTGGAAGACGAAACCCTCGCATGCGGCACGGGCGTAGTTGCCAGCGCGCTCGTGTTCGCGGTTATTGAAAACGCGGAGGGCCCGATCGCCGTGGTGGCACGCGGGGGAGACGAACTGCGCGTTGGGTTTGACAGGATCGACAAGCAGTTTCGTTGCGTTACGCTCACTGGCCCGGCGGAGTTCGTATTTGAAGGCACGATCGAGATTTAGCGGCCGCAACTTTGGCCCTGTGTCATTCCGAGCGCAATCGAGGAATCTCTAATTTTAACGAGAAGTAATTAGAGATGTCTCGACTTCGCTCGACATGACAGTTGAGTGAGTCATTTTAACTTCGTAACGCTTTAACTTTTTAACATTCAACACATGTTTCGCGGCACCTTCACGGCTCTGGTAACGCCATTTCGCAATGGCGGGATTGATATTGCTGCTTTCGAGAAACTGATCGAAAACCAAATCGCTGCTGGAATCAGCGGAGTGGTTGCTGTAGGCACCACAGGCGAATCGCCGACGCTTTCACACGAGGAACGTCAGCAGCTTATTCGTCTTACGGTCGCAACCGCGAAAAAACGTTGCCTGGTCCTAGCGGGCACTGGTTCCAACGCCACGCAGCATGCCGTAGCCGATACTAAGATAGCCGAGAAACTCGGCGCTGATGGCGCCCTCCTCGTCGCACCATACTACAACAAACCAAGCCAGGAAGGGCTGTTTCTTCATTTCAAAACGATTGCGGATGCCACGTCGTTACCCATCATCCTCTACAATATTCCTGGCCGCTGCGGGGTGGATATTGCGCCCGACACTGTGACGCGCCTGGCCAAGGAATGCAGAAATATTGTTTCCATAAAGGAAGCGAGTGGAAGTGTCGAGCGCATCAGTGAGTTGCGGGTGCGTTTGCCAGAATCGTTCACGATTCTAAGCGGCGACGATTCATTGACGCTCCCGTTCATGTCGGTCGGCGCAGCCGGGGTTGTCAGCGTCGCTTCAAATTTGTTTCCTACCGAAGTTTGTGCGCTTGTCCGAGCCTATGAGGGCGGCGATGTGAAGTCGGCCTCAAACCTGCATCGTAAGATGTTTCCGCTTTTTAAGGATCTGTTCATTGAACCGAATCCTGTGCCGGTGAAGACAGCGCTCGGCTGGCGTGGAGCGATGTCCGGCGAAGTGCGTTTGCCCTTATGTGAGATGACTGAATCAAATCAGGCGCGCCTACGCGAAACGCTCGAGGCTTTCGCGCAAAAGAAATGATTTTCGGGGCTCATCTCACGTCGGTCCTCACTGTGGGCTCAGAGTTTCTCAAATGAAGAATTCTCGAGTCCGCGTATTGCTCATCGGCGCGGCTGGGCGCATGGGAAAAACTATCAGTGGTCTTGCGAAAGGCGACTCGGAAATTGACCTCGTCGGGCAATGTGACTTTGGCGATCTGGTTGAGTCAGCGATGGAAAATTGCGATGTGGCCATTGATTTCAGTAACGCGGACGCCATTGCTGAAATCTGTCGCGCTGCGTTGCAGTACCGCAAGCCGTTGGTCGTCGGGACGACCGGTCACTCTGAAGAACAACTCAGACTGATTGAAGAGACCGCGCAGTCGTTGCCAATCGTGTTCTCATCTAACTTCAGCATCGGAGTCAATGTGCTCTTCTGGCTGACGCGCAAAGCTGCCGAGCGACTCGGCGGCGATTTTGACGCCAAGATTGTCGAAACGCATCACAAGATGAAAAAGGATGCGCCCAGCGGCACAGCCAAAACGTTGGCTGAGGTTTTGAAAGCCCGTAGAAAGACGGAGAGCGAAATCCCAATCGAATCGATTCGCGAAGGGGATGTTGTTGGCGAACATACGGTCATGTTCGGCGGACCGAGCGAGCGCCTTGAACTCACGCATCGCGCGGCGAGCCGCGAGATTTTCGCGCGAGGCGCCTTACACGCGGCAAAATGGATAACCAACCAGCCGCCGGGGCTTTACTCGATGCAGAATGTACTGGGGCTATAGTTTTTTCTTCATTCCGAGCGAAGGCGAGGAATCCCGTTGCGCTACCCTTAAGTCTTCATCTCGGGATATCTCGATTTCGCTCGACATGACTGCGGAAAAATGAGAACGGCTATCGCGCTCGGATCAAACCTCGGGGATCGCCTCGGGAATTTGCGTGCTGCGCGGCAGCGGACAGGCGATTTGGCGGATGTACAACCGCCGATCCTTTCATCGGCGACTTACGAAACCGAACCAATCGGCTGCGAACCGGGAGCGGCAAACTTCCTAAACGCAGTTGTTGAATTTGATTACGAAGGCGATCCAATGCAGTTGCTTGAACAGCTTGTTCGAATTGAAGAGTCGTTAGGTCGCAAGCGTCGTCATCCGAAAAACGTCTCGCGGACAATCGATATTGACCTGCTCTACTGCGGCGATCGCCAAATCGACAACGAAGGGTTGCGATTGCCGCATCCGCGGATGCATTTGAGAAGATTTGTGCTTCAGCCACTCGTCGATATCCGTCCGGATCTGATTTTGCCTAAGCAGACGAAAAGCGTCGCAGACTTACTAGCGGAGCTTAAGGAAACTGACGATGTGGTCCGATTCAGAGATGATTGGTAGCAATTTGCTACAGCTTGCGTTCTAAAATTAGCGGCTGATCTTCCGACCGGATCCAATGAAAGATTTTCGCCAAATGAAACAACGCGGCGAAAAGATCAGCGCGTTGACAGCTTACGATTATCCGACGGCGCGTCTGCTGGACGAAAGCGGCATCGACATCATCCTGGTGGGCGACTCGTTAGGGATGGTTGTGCTTGGTTGCCAGGATACGACCGGTGTAACGCTGGAGGAAATGCTGCATCATACCCGGGCAGTAACTCGCGGTGTGAAACAGGCGTTACTGGTGGCGGATCTGCCGATCCACACGTACGACACGCCCGAACAGGCGGTAGAGACCGCCAGGAAATTTATCGATGTTGGCGCGCAGGCAGTGAAGCTTGAGGGCGGTGTGAGTCATGTGGCGCAAATCGAAGCGATCACACAAGCAGGTATCCCGTTCATGGCGCACATTGGGATGTTGCCGCAAAGTGTGCGCGAGGAAGGCGGATACAGGATTAAAGGCCGCACTCATTCGGAGTCAGAAGCGCTCATGGCCGACGCCCGCGCTGTGGAGAAAGCCGGTGCGTTTTCTGTCGTGCTGGAGATCGTGGTCGCGGAAATTGCAAAACGGATCACAAATACAATCGGTATCCCGACGATCGGTATCGGATCTGGTAAGCATTGTGATGGGCAAATTCTCGTCACACACGATTTGATCGGGCTGTTTCCATGGTTCACCCCGAAGTTTGTTTCACCCGAAGCACGCGTGGCAGATGAGATTCGGCGGGCCGCCAGGGCCTTTATCGAGCGGACGCGAGCTGGCGGGTAGATTTAGCGTCCTCGCTTCGCGTGGAATGGCAGACCTCTTATTAACACCTGGCTTGAGCCAGGTGTAGCGCATGGCGAACGGGTTATGAACCGTTTTAACGGTTTCATGTTCGCAGCAGAAGCTGTTGAAACAGCTTCTGGGATTCGCGCGGCTCTACACCGGGCTAAAGCCTCGGTGTTACGCAGACCTCGAACGCCGAAAGTCACGGCAGATCCGACGATGGCTGACGCGTTCAAATATGATATGTTCTGCGCGAAATGAGAGTTTCCGATTTCGACGATTTTGACCGGTTCGAGACCGAAGGCTTGCTCACCGGAAACAAAGAGCGCAGTTGGCTCTGGTTCGGATTGATTGTTTCGCTGGCGATACATTTCGCCCTGTGCGCTTATTTTTATCGGACACGTTTCCAATCGATTGAAACGATGGTTGCTCAAAATGAGCAGACGCCAACGTTCAAGGTCAGGAGCATTAACGCGTCGGACCTCGGCAAAAGCAGTGTCGATCAGACAAATCCAGCGGCGAAACCGAACCCCGACAACACTGATGTCCAGTTGCCGGACGAAAAGAAATCGTTCGACAAGCTATTACAGGACGTTCAAGCCAGCGCGGCGCTTCCCGACGACATGCGGGATGTTTTGCCCGATCAACCCAAGGTAGAACAGCCGGAAGTAAATTCCGTCCTTACTGAAATTGAGCGTTCGACCGCCCAGAGTCTCGCCAATGATCCAAGTGCGCTGCACGAACAGTCGCTGCTCAACACTAATTCCCAATCAGGCCGTCCACAGCCGGCGCTCAGCGGAACGGAATTGGCAACCAGTACGACGATCAAGCGTCCCAATACATTTACCAGCAAGATGCCCGGCGACAGCGCGGGACCAAACAAAGGGCACACAGCTGGGTTCAGCGATTTGGATCAGCTACTCGCGCAAAAGGGTCCGCTCGGTTCGGGTACCAAATTACGACTACCTGATGATCAGCTGTTTGAATATGACAGCGACGTCTTGCAATCGAGTGCCATCAGTCAACTGCAAAAACTAGGCACTCTCATCCAACGCAACTCGAAAGCGACATTTTCCGTTGAAGGATACACGGACTCGTTCGGCACATTCGAATACAATCTCGATCTAAGTCAGCGCCGCGCGGACAGCGTGAAGCGCTATTTGGTGGAAGTGATGCGGATTAATCCTGCGCAGATCGAAACGCGCGGTTACGGGGCGACGAAATTCCGGGCGTCGGCAAGCGGATCAATCGAAGAGCAGAGTCCCAACCGCCGGGTGGAGGTTGTGGTGCATACGAGCGAAGGGTGAATGTGGCGCAAGTTTGTAACTTGCGAGTCTCTTCAAGCGCAACTTGCAAAGTTGCGCCACCTTGAGGAGGGTTGGCCCTCTACCAGTTTTTGACCCACTGATTTGGGTCAGTCGAGTTAGCGGTACTCCAGAGATCGAACGTAGGATTGTAACCTTTGGTGCTGTCTCCTGTCGTTGCTTGGATCGTCGAATAGCCGTAACTGTTCCCGAACGGATCTCGAATCGCAGTAACGTCTGCCGTGGAAGGCGGTGCCGGTAACAACATATTCGGTTTAAACGTGAAATATGTTTTGCCGGAAGGAGTTTCTGAACGGTTTCCACTCGTGACGCCCATCAACCGTTCATAGAGGAAAAGCGACGCTGCGGAGTAGGCGGGATCTGACGGATCCAGATAGGTCCGCGCGTCAAGGGCATTCGTGGCTGAACCGGCAGGATAAACGCCATTATCTGCCTTGTAACTTTCGCAGGCAGCCGACATGGCGGCGATTTCTGTCTCGGCGCGGGAACGCGCAGCTTTTTTTTGGACGTACCCGACTGTGCTTAGAACCAATCCGGCGAGAATGACGATAATGGCGATGACAACGATCAGCTCGATGAGAGTAAAGGCAGCTGTAGCGGCAGGCGTGCCGCCTGCATCCTTTCGATTTGCCGCAGCCGACACGGCTGCCTCTACAGAATCAGAAACGCACATGCAAGATCGAAAATGTATCTCCGCAGGCGCGCTCACGTTTGCTGTTGCAAGCCGCTGAT